>Ga0209930_1000107_pt1 | contig 383906 bp, 367 predicted proteins | sample ThiBiot_500_biof_2_FD_183948 | JGI IMG/M metagenome (GOLD analysis project Ga0209930, IMG submission 183948) | Wastewater bioreactor microbial communities from Cape Town, South Africa - Thiocy_cont_500_biof (SPAdes) | ecosystem: Engineered > Bioreactor > Thiocyanate-remediating >...
GTTGAAGTAAAAATAAATTCCGCCAAAAATTAAAATGCAAAATATTAAGAAAATAAAAAGGCAACTTTTCAATGTTTTCATTTCAGACGTAAGTTTGGATAAAATGTTGCATAACGGAAAAAGTATTTGCGAAGGGCGGGCTAAATTGGACAAAAAGTTCAATTTCGACCGAACGAAGCAAATTGCTTTTTCAGATTGTTAAATTACAAAAAAATACAATATGAAAAGCAAGTTGCGACTAAATGCAACAAATATTTCTATTAAATATTCAACCCCGCCTTTTGCAAATACTATGTTGTGTGCAGTGCATTTTTTACTTTAGATATTCTTGTATTTCTTAAGTCTAACAACGTAATTGTGTGGTTTTTATATTCTTGATATTCTTCAACATTTTGTGGTAAAGGTGAGCGAACAAAGTTGTCAAAAGGTAAAGAGAATTTCACTTTATAATTGTAGTCCACAAAATCTTGCAACAGGAAAAAATCAATATAATTTTTAAAATCTTTGAATAGCAAAAAGAAATCTTCGTAATTTTTTAAAGTTGCAAATAGGGGACTTTCTTCGTTGTCATAAAATCTGCGAATACATTCCAAAGTCAAATCAAATCTGTCAGAAATTTTTCTGTTTACTCCTCTTGCTTGATTTATTGTAAAGCCATTTTTTTTGTGCGCAGGAAAAACAATATGACCTCCAATTGTCCGAACTTTCTGCTTAAATTCCTCTCTTTCTTCATCTGTTAACCAACCGTTGAATTTTCCGTTATATTTTCCGTCAAAATGCGGACACATTCTGTCACTTGATAAATTGCTGTGCAAATTATTTTTTAAAACAATTCTTCCGTATTTTCCACCGATTGTCAAAGGTTCCAACTTCAGGGTTCTTTCGCAAGGTAATTGTTTGTTCCATAAATATTTATGGTGTTCATAAAGTTTTGGACTGTCAGAATCAGGGTCTCCGCAAACAGAATCATTACGATAATCAAAGTTTGTGTCAATAAAGTTCATTGATTTTTCAGTTTTTAAGGCGGTTTTTTGGCGCATTGCACACAACACACAAATATACGCAATTATTTACCAATATCAATAACATGCACAATTGGTATATATCATTATTTACCAGGATATTATATCGTTTTTAAACGTTTGTAAGCATTTACAAACTACTACGCTAGTTTCTAATCTATACAAAATGCGAAACAAAAAAATCTTGACATTGTCAGGTTTTTTTTGTTTTTATATTAACATATCAGATGTTAAAGCTTAATTACTCACTGCCTGGTTTAATAGGTTTGTGAAAATTTTTCGCTAATTTCTGCATAGAAAATTTGGTAGTTACCATAGTTCTATGTTATCTGGGGTATCTCTGATTACTCAATTGATAAAAAATTCAATCGTATAATTGTTATATTCTGGCTGTGAAATTCCTTTCGCATATTCGATATTATGTTCTTGAGTATATTTTTCCAAATAAGCATTGCTGATTTTTTGGTTTAATTCGTCATTACTTTCCAGCTTTTTCACTGTTATATTTAGAATTTCTTCACCAAATTTTATTTGCCCAGATTTATTTTTCAAGAAATCATTCATCCAACCATTTTCATTTTTATTCCAACTTCTTGCAAAGATTCTTTGATCAACATTTACCATCCAAATCTCAGTAAACTTATTTCGATTTTTTCCACTTTTGATTTCGACTAGTGTATTTTCATCTAGGAATTTATAGAATTCAAACGGAAATGATTTTTTGTTATTCATGGTGTATGTAAAGCGGTTTGGTGATATTCTGACTCACGTTAAATTGAAATTCTTATACTCAATTGGTTATGATTTCAAGGTGTTGATTAGTTTGTTCAAATTTAGTGATTTGTTTTTTAGTTCGGCTGACGATTTTCTGTTTTATTTTTTCGTAGAGGAGTAGGTTGAGGGTTTAGGGTTGAGAAGAAAGAGGAAAGAGGAAAGAGGAAAGAGGAAGGAGGGGGTTGATAGTTGATAGTTATCGGTTATCAGTACTCATTCTAACATCTAACATCTAACATCTAACTTCTAGAAAAAAGAAGAAAGATGAAAGAGGAAAGAGGAAAGGGGGGGTGAGGGTTGAGAGTTGGGGTTGGGGAGGAGGAAGTGGATGATGATGATGATGATGAGGAGGAGGAGGAGGAGGATAAGGAGGATAAGGAGTTGGGAGGGCTGTTTTTTTGGGGGGGAATTTTTCTTTTTTGTATTGTTATTTTTATTATCTTTGGTTTACGCTATCTGGATGCGGCTGTTTTCCAGGGACTTTGGCGGAAATTTCTATGATGGGTTTTGATTTCCTGATTTTCTCTTATTTCATTGTTTTTAATTTTGGGGTTATATTTTTGTGAATATGACTACTCAATTCTCGTTTTTTTTTCATGCACTATACTGGGGTAGTGTACGGGGGCTATCTATGGCTTATCCATGGTTTATGTATTGATGATGAATGGATAGTTTTATTGTGATTTATGTAAAATGGCTGAATGGTGGGGCGTTTTTCTAGGAATGGTGGTGTTGGTCGTGCTTAAATTTTTATCAATAAACATACGGTGCAATGGTGCGGCAGCGGTGCTTTTACATTTTTATAGAAAGCTTTTATCAATAAAGGTCTGCGTGTTGGACCTTATATTTTAAAACGTACTGTTTTTGGGGGAGCTTACAACACCCAATCCCCTCGACACTTTTTTACGGTTTTCCATAATCCATCAAAATATCCCAACTCTCGTTAGGATTTATAGCTTTTTATCCAGCTTTGTCGAACGGAGCGTAGCTAAAGCTTAGTTATTACCTGCAGTCTTTATTAATTATTTTTTCTATTTTTACAAAATCTTATACTAAGTACACATACCACAACCTCGATTCTTAGAGGTTTTTACGATTACATTTTTGTAGTCGCAATTTCTTATTTATAAAATTAAAATTTTTCAAAAGTGTTTTGCACTAAACTTAGTATGAAAAAAAATAATCTAATTAGTTCAAGTATTGAACTTTTTTATAATAAAGCATCAGAAGAAGATAGACTTTCAAAAGGAATGGGAGTTTTCGAATTTGAAAGAATAAAATATCTCATTAGTTTGTATCTTGAAAGTTCTTACACTATTCTTGATGTTGGCGGAGGCACTGGAAAATATTCAGAATGGTTATCAAAATTAAATCACAATGTTTATTTAATTGAACCGGTTGACAAACATCTTAGAATTGCGGAGAATAGATCTCGAAAATTGAAGAATAAATTTAAAGTTGTAAAAGGCGAGTCTAAAGATTTAGATTTTCCAAATAATTTTGCTGATGTAATTATAATTCATGGACCTTTGTATCATTTACAAAATACAGAGGATCGAATTTTTGCAATAAACGAAGCAAAAAGGGTTTTAAAGAAAGATGGAGTGATTTTAGGGTTCGGAATTAATTCTACTGCTTCAACTGTAGTAGGTCTTTTAAATGGATTAATTTATAAACCTACTTTTTTTGAAATGTGTAAGTCTGAGTTAGAATCGGGTGTTCATAATCCGCCAGAAGATTTTCCTTGGCTTTTGGCTGAAGCATTTTATCATAAACCTTCAATTTTAAAAAATGAGTTTTTAAAATGTGATTTGAAAATTGATAAAATGTTTGCAGTTGAAGGATTAATTTGGCTTGATAAAGATTATTATTCAAATATGTTAAATCCTAAACGAAGAAAAGTATTAGAAGATTTATTGTTGGCAACAGAAAATGATGAGTCATTATTACCATTTAGTCCACACATGATGATTGCAGCAAAAAAATAAAGATAATTATAAAGGATTGTAAGTTCTTGCAATCCTTTCTTGTTACTGGATTTTTATAAGATTGCAGGTAACACCCCAAATATACCCAATTCTTTAGGATTTATCGCCTTTCATACAGCTTTGGCATATGAAGTATAGATAAAGCTTATTCAGTAGCCGCTGTTTTAATATGTTTGTGAAGATTTATCGCTAATTTCTAAAAAAAATGCTAGTCTTATATAAACTGTTGTCTAAAGAATATTGAGTCCTTTTGGTATTTTTGTAATGTCTAAATCTCTTGGATTTGCACCTTGAAGTAAAGAGTTTATAATTTCATCTTTTTTTAAATGCTCAAATTCATCATAACTTAAATCAAAGAGAGATTGAAGATTAAGCTGTAATAAAGTTTCTTTTTCACTTATATGGTTATCTGAATAGATTCGGATAAATTCTTTTTTCAAAACTTCATTTATTGCAAAGTTTTTATTTTTTACAAAATCACCTTCTCTAATCTTAAATATTCTTTTCAGAAATGTGAAATCTTGTATTTCGACTCCAGAAATTATATCATCTTTCAAAATAAAATTTGCATAAGAAATTAGTAAGTCTAGAGACTCAAGCTTAATATCTTCAATATTTCGAATCCCTTTTTGTTTAAGAATTAACTCAAAAGAATCGTACTCAAAATTATTTTGAATTGATTTTAAAATTTCATTAAGATATTCAGAATTATTATCAAGTATAAATGTTTCTACAAATTCGGAAAAATATTTTGAAAAAGTATACATAAGTTCAATATAGAGTGGGGTATTATTAGATTGCAACTAAAGGAAAATGTTTTCGAACTGTAGACTAAAATAAAAAGAGTTCATTTTCAACCAAACACAGCCAATGTTTTTCCCACAACCAAATTACTAATTCTTTTTCATTCCCATCACAATTCCACATAATCTCCAAAGAAACCAACCACCAGCACACCGCAGGTGTGCCATATGTGTAGCCCCCGGTGCAAACCGGAGGCAAAAAGAACCCAAAGATTTTGGCGTGTGTTTTTGACCAAAAAACGTGGTAAACTCTACCATCCCAGCCACGTTACCCCACAAAAAACCTCGCTTAAAACGGCTTAAACGAGGTCGGTTTTTTATTGTTTTTGATGAAAAAGAGGAGTTTTGCAACGGTTACCGATGTTGTGCGCAGTATTATGGTTTTCTGTATTTTGTCGTTTTCTTATCTCCATTTTTCACAATTAAATTATTTTCAACGGCATTTTTTAAATCACGGCTTGTATAATCGCCAAATCGAAAAGTAAAAATTTACAAAACTAAATGTAAAGAAAAAACACAAATCCAATTTGGAAACACAAATATAAGCCTTTCGTTTGAAAGGCTTTTTAAATGGGTTTTAATTGACGTTTAAAGCAAATTTAACAGGCTCACCTGCCAGAAGCTTCATAGTGCTTTCCCGGTTATTTTCATACACATGTACGTTGCCCAGGAACAGTGAAATACTTTTAAGTGGTAAATCAATCTGACGGCTGATTAGATACAAGTGGTAGATATCAGCAGGAAGCCCCAGATTAGCATCAGAACTACGCTGATATGCAGATACAGCTAACTTACCCTGGTCAATCTGAAACTGGATCAAAGAAAGGCACGGCTGTTGGTTGCTCTCAGTGTCATTCTTACCAAGAAACAGTACATAATTCTTACTGTTACGCTTTTCTTTATTAATCTTCTTAATCAGATCCGGCAGCTGTTCAAAGTAAGTCGGATAACTATTCACCAGAATAGGTCCGCAATAATCCCACCACGTTATGCCGGCTTCGCGATACCGCTCCGTTAACCTTTCCCCGGACTGGAACAGATCCAGTTCTGTTTTAAGCTTATTTCGCGCAATTCCGTGCCCTTCAAAGATTTCAAGTAAGTCAGCGGGATTTAGTGTTAAGTGCTCATTCAGCAGGTACGTAATGTTTCCCTTCTTGTTTTCCTGCACCTTTCCTTTTGTAAGGATTTTTTCTAATGTTTTGTGATATTTATTCATAAAATTGGTTTTAGTTTTTATCTTTGCAACTCTCACACTCACAAACAAGAATGCATCGCAATCAGAAGACTTTGTCCTCCGACAGCGATGCATTCGCAATTTTAAAATGAGTGTGAGAAACTTTTTTAAAAAGTCGGAGGACGTTTTTTTTATCCTCCTATACTGGTTTATCCCAGTTGGAAATGCGGCGGATCATACGGCTTACGCCAGTCACCACCCCAAATAATCTTAATTCCCATTGCCGCAGCTGTTTTTTTTATGTGTGCTGCAATTTCCTTCAGCCGTGCAATAGTATCTATATGGTTTACCTGTACTTTACCCAGAAAGAATGGATACAAGTCCACAGCAGCCCCCAAACCATCCCTCTTACCGTCAGCTTCATCCTGATGATTTGATAAGTTTTTTACGCCGTCTGCGTTCGTTACTTTTAATCCGGGTTTTGTTCTGCCCTGTGCAAAGATTTCCTGCTGCTGTTTCGTAGTTCGTAAGCCACAGACGATAGTGAAATCAACCGGGCTGTTTGTAATTGCCGCTTTCATTACTTTTGCCAGGTCGGGGTGTACTCCTTCGAGGTTATCCAGGCTGCGTTTACTTAATTGATATTTCATGGTTAAAACTGTTTTTTAATGTAAAACCTACCCGCTTCCCAGAACACTACCGTTAAGACAATACACCACAGAAACGCCGTTAGCTGGCTACGTTCTGATTTTGATTCTGTATTAATCTGTAGGGCAGATTGTTTCTTTTCTAAGTCTTTTCTCGCCTTAACTTCAGCATCATATTTAGTCTGCAGATCGGTTTTTTCTTTGGTAAGTTTTGAGTTTTCTGTTTTTAAAGAAGCGTTTTCTTTGGTCAGCTCAGACGTGGAACTGAAATCCAGATCAGTATTATCATTTACCGGAACTTCAGTCATATTGCCCTGAGCATCTGTAAATTTCAGAAACCGGATCTCACCACCATCTACGCATTTACCGTTATTCTTAAGCGATAAATTCTGAAGGATGGATACGGAAGATTTACCAGAACTGAAAGCGGTATTATTGATAACTGAATCTGTTTTAACTTTAACTTCAGCAGTCTCAGCTGTAATTTCAGACGAAATGGAATTTACTTCCTTTTCCTGGCTTTCGGTTTTCGTTTTCTCTTTAGTTTTGTGTTTCTGCGTGGTGCAGGCTGTTACAATGAACAGTAATAGAAAAATGGTTATTAGTTTTTTCATGATGAAATATTAGTTTTTTAATTTTGGAGGGCGTTTTTTATTTCCCGCCTCCTGGGAACCTTCAGAATGTAACGATTAAAAATTCTGTGATCATAATTCTGTTTTTTTAGGAACCCATTCACCTTTAGTCAGATCAATAGAATTAATACAATGGTCTTTATCTAATCGGTCTAAAATCTTCACGAGTCTTACTCCGTAGAACCAGCTTGATAGCTTACCTTTTCCTTTTTCTGAAAGTGTTTTATCTACTTCATTTTTACCTAAAGCGGAAGAAATCATTTCTCCCTCTACACCGAATTTATATCCTGTTTCTTTTATAAGATAACTATTCCAGAATGTTCTATAATTCCTGTTAGCAAAACCATCTAAAGCCATTGCTTCCTGTCTGTCATACTCCTGCATTTTCTTTCTCCTTTCAGCTTTTGTAAGGTGTTTTATCTTATATTTATAAAGCACTCTATTTACTATGTTTACTACTGTTAGTAAGAATACTGCGAGCAGCCAAAGTTTAAATGCCCTCATCTACTTCAAATTCTTAAAATAATCTGGATTTTCAGCTTTGATGTCATTCACATATTGGTGAGTAAACATTTCAAAGATTACTTTAAACACCTTACTTCCTACCATCAACATCAGGAATTTCAACGTAGGAACTAACTTAACTTCCTGTTTAGTTTCAATCAGTTGTTCTTCATACACAGGTGGAATATCTTGCTCTAATTCTTCATCATACCATCCCTCTTGAATTAATACATCATCATAGTATTTAGTTTCAAAAAGCATTCTTTCCCCATTTTCATCCACTAAAGCCATCATATCTGCACCTGTCTTAGTCCAATCTGGAACTGGTAGATTTAAGTCTATTTCTGCACCTGTATCTGTATTGATTAAAATTCTCTTTGGGTTTACTTTTAGAAATTCTACTGACAAAGCAATGTTCACATCCTTTACTCTTAGGATTTGTTCATGTTCTACTCCATCTATTATTAATGTATCTAAAGGAACCTCTGCAAGAACTAAATCTTGTGAGTTAATTACATCAATTAATCCTTGTACTTGTGCTGGTATTATTTGTTCTGTTCTCATTGTTTTGTTTACCATGTTTTTCTTCCTAAGTCATTTTCAAAAGTGTTAATAATATTTTGGAGATTAATAGACTCTGCATCGGTTAATCCAAAATGTATTACTGTCGTCTGTAATCTTCCTGCCGAATAACCAACACTATACGGACCTAAACTATTCATAACATTTAACAGATATATTCTTACATTTGGTAAATCCCCACTTGTAGTCACATTTTTAACTACTGTGGTATTTTTCAGCATAGATAAGTTTGAAGAATTTCTATTAATAGAGTAAATACCAAGTTTTGTAGAATTAGAAATTGAGTTAATAGCTGAGTTAAGCCTTGTACCAAATGATGTAGAAGTAGCCACTAATAAAGAATATGTTTTAGCAAGACCATTAAACCCACCAAATATAATTTCGTCTGAAGAAAAACTTGCATCATTAGTGCCTATACAAAGTGTATAACCTTCATCCCCTACCGTAGTATTATTTAATATGTTAAAACTTGTATCTCCATACGCATTTAGACCTGCACCTCCCATAACGCCATTGTATGAGAAAATTGGGCTTCCATGCCATATTATGTCAAATGCTGATTTATTTCTTCTTACAAGGTCGAATTTTGTAGTATAAGCAGTTCCACCAACAAGAGGATAAAAAACTTTTATTTTAGACCATAATCCAGAATCAACAAGGCTGTCAAAACAATTATGCAGCGCATTAATAATAACAGTGTCTGTTATTCCTGTTTTTGATAAAAAAACATTTACATCATTCCCCACAGTGTAATATAACCTTCTTCCACTCATAACTACATATTAATTACGTTAAACCTTCCACTTGGCGAAACACCACCTTTTTTAATAATGATCATATATTCACGTGTTTTAGTAGCTTTTGGATCATCCGAATAAGCATCACGAATTAACCATGCAGGCAACGTAAGCAATTCACCTGTTACCGTCATCGTAATTACACAAGTTTCATCTGCTAAAATCATATTTACAAAACTGATTGTAGTTGCCGTGGTTGCCGTTAAAGAGAAGTGACTTCCAGCGTTTAAATCTATTGCATAAGTTCCGCTTACTGTTGCTTCAACTCGTTTTCCCCTTACATTATGCTCAAAGATTTCATCTTTAAAAGCAACATTTTTCTTAATCCCTAAATTGTTATTAAAATAATATCCAACTCCATCAGTCCAAATTTTATTAGGTACACTATTCTCAGAAGTAATCTCCAATTCCAAAGCTGGAACAGAAACTCTACCACCTGTAAAACTTAGTTTCTTTGCGTTAAGATTCTGAGTTCTATCAGCACTCCAAGTAAGATTTGTATTAGCGATGTTTTGACCAAATGTAGAAGCATCTGTATATGTAATTGTACTTCCTGATTTTGTAATTACCCAACTGCCATCTGTTGTGGGTTTGTCGAGCTTACCAGTTTCAACATTCGTCAATCGGTTACTCGGCTTCACTCCATCCGGTGCTGCGGAATCGTATTCTAAAACATCTCCGTCGTTTCCTTCCGGGAAAGATGCGGAACCGCCACCCGCAAGCTCGTGATATTTGTTTTCCTTTCGCTTAAATTTCGCAAAGCTTCGAGGCTTCAGTGTGTAGTTATCCGCAAACGGGAAAGTGGTGTAAATAAGCGTTTCCTCGTAATCGCCAGGAAGCAAATCTACCGGTGTATCGCTGTTATTATACAGCGTGATTTCCAGCCCGTCGCGGGTGTTTTTCTTCACCTTTGTTCTAATCGCTGCAATTTTAGGAAGCGCGGTAAAAACTTCGATATTAAAGGAAGTTGAAGGCGATACTGCAGTAACGATATTCATCGGTGCATCGTTGAAAACCTGAACAGTTCGCCACGGATCTTCATCCCGGAGCTTATAGCCATTATCGGCGTCCGGATCTTGTATTATTCCGACATCTGAAAGAGTAATTTTAAATATTTCAAGCGCATCGGCCGGTATTTCAGGATCAGTAATTTCCGCCTGTTCTCCGGATTCTACCATAAAGAAATCATCCTGGTTTTTCACAGCATAACCGCGGAGTACATTGAAGCCCGAACCCATAACCTCAGAGAAAGTCCATGTATTTTCAAAACTTCTGGTGATCAGCTTACCTTTTACCCGCACCACATTGGCACCGGAACTGTGAACATTCAGTTTTAAAACATTCCCGGTTATTTCCCTCTTTCCAAGCGCAATCACCTCAGAGGTCACCACCGAAAATGGCAGTTGCTCCTCCGGAACCACACCATTCACGAGATCCGCTTTTTTCTGAAGTGTAGTCACAAGATTTTCAACCGCACTTTGCGGAATTGGCTCATCCTTATGCCAGAATGAATCCAGCCACGCCCAGAATTGTTCCTGTGGAGGCTTACTTTGGTTTTTGAACCAGTCTTTAATGATATTTATTGATACTTTCGGCATCTTTTAAATCTTAATTAAATCCGACAAAACGGATGAATTTTACGATTCTCGAGGGCTGGATGTTTGAGTGAGCCTGGCCGCCACCGCGTTGTTTTTCAGCAGCCGTAACCCAGTTTGAAGCTGTCAAGCCTCCTATTGCCAGCTCATTGGCAGCATTCGAGGCATCCACACCGCCGTCACTACTTACATTTCCGCCTAATTCGGATGCTCGCGCGGCGAATTTGTTGAATGGCGATGTCGAGTGACTGTGAGCAGGGATTTCATCCAAAGTAAGCGTCACTTGCGCTACACCAATTGTACTGTTCAAGCCGCCAAAGTTTACATCCCCGGACTTTTGACCTACCGGGACATAGCCCTGCATATCCGTATGCTCTTCCCATCCGGCAGGTATCTCATCTGCCGGGCGGCCCCATATTGCCACAAGGCCAACCGGCACTGCTTTCTCAAGCTGAGTCAGGCGGTCTTCTAATGCGAAGAGCGTCATCGGTCTGCGGAAGTTTGCCCAGGGGTATTCTACCGTACCACTCCCGAAAGTCGCATATCTTTTATAAATAACCGCCTTCACGGAACCGTCTTCAAATCCGCGGGCGTCCGGCGTTTCTATAATCACCACATTGTCGGTAACGGTTGTTCCCACAAATGGCAGTAATTCACCGTAAATTGAAACAAAACCATTCGTCACGGTTCCGCCGCTGGAATCTTCGCAACCGGTTACGATCGTAAGATCACCTGCGAAATTCCCAAAGGCATTGAAGTTTTTGTAAGCCTCCTGGCTCGCGTCTAAAATCTGGGTTGACAGTGGAAAACCGCCAGACTGATTATAATCTATATTATTCATTACTCCTTAATTATTTTATATCGTTTTGAAGCTAATCTGTAAAAATCGATCAGCGCTTTCATTTCATAAACACTGTATTGCAAATCAATTGGAACTACCACAATGAAATCCACGCCTGTATCTTCGTAATCTGAATCATCGTACAGAAACATCGTTCCCAAAAACTTTGGTTTCTCTTCAGCATCCGTGTAGATGTATTTCCTTTTAAATGCGTTGCCGTCATCGATCCGGATTCGGCGCAGCTCGTTATCAAATCGGTCATTCAACGCACCTCTGAGGTAACATTTCTGGCTGTTGTGCGCCAGGTTGTAAATGTTTCCTTTCCGGTACTGCAGCCATTCATAATGAATACTTTCTATGGCAGAAGTAAAAAGCAGAACCCACGAATTAGCCACCGTACCGCGCAAAAATGGCGGAACTAATGAAAGGGCTAATATTTTCCAGTTGAGTGAAAACCACATAATTAATTAGCGATATATTCGATGTTATTAAAGTTCTCGATCTTGAAATATCCGGACGTCGGAATTTTTTTAACGCCGATATTCTCGAAAGTTCCGTAAGTGGTCCCGGTGCTGTCGATCCAACTGGACGCAGCGTTAACCAGATGCGGAATATCTACACCCTCTGTTTGCTGTAACTTATCAACCAGGGACGAAAGAATTAATTCACCATCAAACGGAAGTTCTTTCATAAAGGCTTTCAGCGCATCTTCAACAGGTTTTTTTCCTGTCAGAATAGAAACTCCGGAACTGGTTAAAACCAAAGGATTGTAATAAATTTTAATGTTCAGTCTCAGGATATCCGGCAGATAATTAATGACGGTAATCTTCACGCCTGCATCCCGTATCTCATCAATGTAAGCGTCAAAGCTTTCTTTTTGAGCAGGTGATATCGGCGCAAGTTCTGCGTTGCTGTCTTCGGTTGCGATCTTTATAATTAACCTGCTTTCGTTGGTGGCTTCAGTGACTGCAGAATACTTAATTATTTTAGAATTCTGAATCTGTTCCTGGCTGAATCCTTCGTTATTGAAAACATCGGTATCAGGATATAAATTAAAACCATATTGAAAGATCAGTGCTTTGTTTCGGTACCAGCGTGCCGTGTGCGGCTTCAGAACCGAAAGGATTTCCGTTACTTCTTTTTTATGGTTATCGAAAAGTTTTTCGAGCGTCCAGAACAGGAACACGAACACATCGATCAGCACATTTTCAAAAGCCGTTAACGAAAACTGATTTTCAAAGGTTTGGTTTTCATCAAGTCCGTAAGCTTCAACCAGTGCCGGATCCTGCATGAATCTGTCGGTAAAACTTTTCTTTATTTCTGTAATTGTGCGTGCCATTTTTAGCTGACTTTAAAGTTTTTGTTAATAATCCAGTATCCGATTCCTTCGAGCTCTTCAATTGCATCATCTGTATTCTGTTCCAGGGCTGTTGCCGGTTGTTTCTTTCTAAAGATATTCACAACGTCCTGGTTGATCACGGCTGAAGCTTTTATTTCTTCACCAATTACCAACGGCGTGGTAATTCCGCGGTTATTGAGAATGGCCATTTCAAGAACTGATTCGTAACTTCCGGTGAGCTGACAGACCATATCAATAAAGTTCTGGCCCTGCTGTGTTTTATTCGTATTCTGCATCAATCGAAAATCTTTGAAGGTTGTATAAATCCAAATGTTTTACGGTCATTCCGTCCAAAGCAAACTGTTCTTTGATCGCGTGGCGGTACTTCAGCAGATCTTCATCAAGTAAAGCAGACCGCAACCCAACACCCAGTGATAAATTGGCTTTGAAGTCGCCCGGTTCCGCGACCATTATCGACGCCATATTCTGTTCAAGCGTGGCACCGATCACCATTCCACTCAGGATCTTCCCGAAAGAATCTTTCACAACCTGAATTTTCAGATCGTAAACGGTGCTGTCGGAACTGTCCTGGTACTGTATGCCTGTTGCTTTGTTTTTCATTCTAATTGTCCGTTAAAAGTGCCGGTTACAGCGCCATTAGGTGCCATTAAGCCGGTTGTATATTTTATCGTGGCCTGTTGTAACCAGGCTTCCATTATTTCTATCAATCGTTCTGCAAATTCCTCGGTGCTCGATTCCTCGCGGGTAATCATGTCTTCGAGAATTTGTTTTACTGCAGCTTTCGCTGCGGGCTTTGCTGTGCTTAAACTCATTTTAAAATTGTTTTAAAATCGGTTTCAAACTTATTAATCCGTACAATGGAATCCGGTAACGGGGTTCCTGATGGTCCGGCGGGTGTAAATACTTTCAGCTGCTTAAGTAAATCGGTGAGCTGCTGAAATAAATCTTTCAGACTGGTGCTTTCGTTCTGCACCTTTACTTTTCCGGTGGTGCTATCGATTTCAACCACCAAGCCTTGTTCATTATATAATATCCTTTCTGCAACATCACATTTTATTACCGTTAAATTCCCGATGGTTCCGTCGGTGCTCAGCATCAGAACCCGGCTGCCAGCTTTGGGAATGATGAGTAAATTATCAGATCCGTCCGCCGTTGCTTTTAGTCTGATATCTGAGACCTCAAAATCATTAACCATTACTGAGCAGGTGTCGCCTGTAACTTTCGTTACGGTTCCGTCGATCGGCAGATTCGGATTGGCTGCTACAATCTTTCGGATGTTTTCTTTCAGCGCCGCGTGCTTATCATTCATTATTTACTCAGTTTTATTCCTGGTGTTATGGTTCGCTTTCCGCCGTTTTCGCTGAAGCTCGTGGTAACACTTTCCACGTAATATCTGCCATCCTTGTAAGGATAATCTTTGTCATAAATTCCAACCGTATAACTCGGTTTAACGAATGGAATTAACCAGGCGTCAAAACTTCCTTCGTAACCTGGTGCCATTTTATTTTCGTACTCAGTATCTGCGATGATCTTAATCGCACCTGCTGACATTCGCCCGACTTTCTTTGTAATCTTTTCCCCGCCGGCTTGACCCACGGTTTTACTGATCGTTTTTCCGTCCAGTCCCACACTTTCTACCGTAACTTCTACTTTGCGGTCCTGTGCGCTTTTATATTCCAGTGAACTGGATTCTATATTATGCTGCATACTGTATTCAGCTTCACCGGCTTTCCTGGTGTATGCCGGGTGTATATGCAGTTCCTTTTTCGCCATATCAAAGAAGATATCCGCGCCGGTCTCTTCCTGAAGCTTCGCCAGAACATCAAAGCCTGTTGCCTGATAAATGGTGAACTTATCGTATGGAATATCATATTCGCACACCACTTTGAAACTTTTGTCGATGCTGGCCACCACGTACTGCGCAATCTGCTTTACGGTGGCCGGCTTGAATTCTTTATTTGGGATTCCGGTTCTGAAAAGAAATAATGCATCTTCACAAAGGATCTGCAGTGAACTGTCGTTCGTGGTGATTTCTTTTACATAGCCGATAAATTCTGTTTCCAGATCAGAATCATATCCCAGTCGTATTTTTACTTCATCGCCGCGCCCGATGGATTCCTGTACCCTCAGAACTTTGTTCATATCGGCTTCCGGCAGAACAATAGTGGCAGTATCAGCCAGATTCTTTACAGACTCTTCGATGATGCATTCCGCCATTATTCCAAGCTTCCAGTTTCCCTGCTTGTTTTTAAAAGTGATATCCCAGTTTAGCTGATACATTATCTGTCAAATTCGCCGGTGGTTTCACCAACTGTTAGTTTTCCTGTTTTACGTTTATTGATCAGATTATATGGGAAATCTGAAACAGCCCGTATTTCATAAGCCTGCACATTTTCACCTTTTGTGAAAGGAAAATTCATGGCTTCAATCACAATTTTATTAATACCTAAAATCTGTAATGGCTCGCAACGAACATGAAGCGCATTTGGTGTAAGTAAAAAATCCCTTAATTTCTCCATTTCGGTACGCGGATACGTCTGTGCTGCTTTTCCAAACATCCTATCACCATACAAAGCGCCGGTAATCGTAATTTCGTAGTCATCGGTTGACCATCTTTCTTTTATGGATCCGATCAGGTTTTTACCTGCTTTTGCGATATTGCGCTTAATAATCCGGTTTGATCCCTGGATATTTATCATGGGTTCCAACGGCAATAAATACCATTCAATTCCATCCACACTGAATGAAAAAGGAAAAAATTGATTCTCTTCTGATATTACAGGATCATTTTTCCATAACAGATCTTCGTTGTTTTCAACCTGATAATTAGGGTAACCAACCTTTACAGGTTGATTAATAATTGGCAGAAACCGAACCGGTGGCAGAACGTGCTTTGCAGCTTCATTCTGTACCGCCTGAAAGCGTGGGATCTGTTCCACAACTTTACTTCCCATCAGAGAAGCAAGCAATATGTTTTCATTTGTAAATTCCATTATCCTGCTGCTGTTGTGGCTGATGCCGTTGCTCTTAAAAGTCCGTCTAAAATTTCTTCGCTTACTTTTTGTATTGCAGAACCTGCAGAACCTGCGTATTCTCTGATTCCGATCAGCTCTTTAATATTCAAAGTGATATAATTGTGTTTTGTTCCGCCGGTTGCGATGCTTTCGCTCGTTTTTTTCGCTTTTTCCTTTGCGCTTCCGCCTGTTCCGCCACCGCCGCCTGCACCGCCTCCGGTATCAACGCCCGGAATTTTAACAGGTGCAACAATACCGCTGTTTACATCAGCGGCTTTACCTTTTCCGTTAACCGCATTATATGCTTTGGCTGCCATATCTGCGTTATTCATGGCGCCACCCCAACCCTTCGTAATATTACCCACGAACTGTGAGCCGGAACCTGCGCCGCTCAAATCAAACATGGCCTGTTTTCCGGCGTCCCAGGCTTCCTGCCAGTCACCGTTAAAAAACGATAATAAAGCATCACCAATTCCGGTGATTCCGGAAAGTAATTCTGTCAACCGGTTCAGTACATAATCCTTAATTGCATTTCCGAAAAGCTTCATCGCTTCCCAGCCTTGGAATACTACTTTCCGGAAGCCTTCAAATTTCTTCCAGCATACCACCACAATGGCAACCAGGGCAACAATACCGGCAATTACCAACCCGATAGGGTTCGCGGTCATCGCGGCGTTCCAAAGCCATTGCGCTTTAGTGACAATGCTGGTCCACAGTGCGGACATTTTCTGGGTATTGGTAAGGAAAGACAGTGCGGAACCGGCACCGGTGAAAATTGGTGCAAGGTTGGCCATATCGCGCGCGGTATCACCAATAACAGAAGCATAACCCATCCAGCCATTGGAAGCATTGAAAAGGGTAATCTTCAGATCATCTACACTGGCTTTCAGCCTGGCGTTTTTTTCCGCCGGACTTTCCATGATGATGGCTGCTTGGTCGTAAGCTTCAGTAGTGCCTTTTACTGCACCGGTCAACCGGTCCATTTCTGCGGTCTGGCTGATCAGCGCCATCGCGGCGTTACTATTTTCTTTACCAAACATCGCCGACATTAAGGCAGAATCTTTCAGAAGCGGTTTTAACCCGTTAAGTCGCTGGGATAGCGTAAGGGACGGATCGTTAAGTTTATCGATATTAATTCCCATCGCCTGGAACTCTTCCTGTACTTTTTTCGGAAGGAAACGGCCCTGACCTAAAGTGGCCAGAACGTTTCGCAATGCTACACCGCCCTCGCTTCCTTTTTTACCGGCTTTGTCCAGAACCTGAATAGCCGCGTTGGTTTCCTCAAAGGCAACGTTTGCACCTTTGGCTGCCATACCGCTCTGTTCCAGCGCCTGTTTAATCTGCGGAAGTTCTGCGGATCCTTCACCTGCAGCTGCTGCCATCACGTTCATCATCGATGCCATGATTTGTGAAGCTTTTGTAGGATCTTCCAGTGAAATACCGTATTGGTTCATCGCCGTGGTCAGAACCTCGGTCGCTGCAGTGGTGTCGCCGCCCATTAATTTGGATGTGTACGATACCGTTTCACCCATACTTTTAAGCGCGGTTGGCACTTTGGCAATTTCAGGCGAAAGCTGACCGAGAATTAATTTATAGGATTCCACGCCCTGAGCAGCGGAACCGCCAAAGGTTTTCGCTGCGTTCCTGGCATAACCTTCAATTTCTTTCAGTTTTTCGCCTGCAACGCCTGTCATGGCCTGCAAATCGTGCATGCTCGTTGAAAGATTCATTCCGGGAGCGTTCAGGGAATTGATCCCATCGCTTACCCGGCTGATATTATCGATCAAAGCATTCAGTTTGATCGCGGAAAGCTGTTTATTGATCGACTGCACCATGTTGGTGGTTGACTTCTGAATATTATTCACCGATGCAAGGACTTTGTTCTGTCCCTGCATCTGTACAATAATGTTATATAGTAAGTCGTTGGTCATGGTTTAGTTTCCGGTCTCTAATTTTCTGATGTATTTTAGTTCGGCGACTTTGGCCGCCCATTCCTGGTCGCTTAACAGGTTCGGGTCTGGTATGTGGAAATAATAGGTTAACTGTGCATTCTGTACACGCAGCCAATCCCGTTCTGGATCCACTTCTGCCTGTTCTACAAAAAAACCAGTTCGGCTTCCTGTATATTGATCAGTCCTGAAATCTGTGGCGATACCGACATAAACAGATCAGTGTCTGTCATAATCTCTTCATCACCGCCTAACCAGCACTGTTTCAGAATGATTTCGTTAAAAGCTAAAGGATCTTTGGCACCGGCCTGCGATGCGTAACTGAGGGTTTGCCTCGTTGGTTTTTTTACATAACCGATTTTACCGCCTACTTTCAGCGCTGCCACTTTTCCGTGTTCAGCTTTCCAGGCGTCGATTTGTTTTTGGGTAATTCCGGTTTCCGGTGTAATTTCTTTTGACATTGTTGTGAGATGTTTTAGAAAAACAGGCGGCTGTTAACCGCCTGTTGGTATTGTTAAATTTGGTTTCTGATATTCAGCGCGACGAAAGGCAACGTAATTTCTGCGAATTTATCGCCCTGGTTAAATTCCTTTGCGGCTTCAGTAAATCGGAGACCTTCAATTCTGTCGGTCATCATAGCGTCGCCGGTTGCTGGATTTCCGTAACATGCAAGTCCGTCCAGGGAAAGACTTAATACAGATCCTTTACCTGCTTTTACCAAAGCTTCGTATTCAGACTGCAGCATTTTAATTTCACCTTCGTAAGTCAGGTTACCGGACTGAATAGAAACTGGCTTTCTGCCTTTCGCGTGAATCGGTTCACGCTCGATCTTTTCAGAGTATTTCAAACCACGAAACCGCGTGAGATCTCTGCCACCGAGAATAAGGGTAAGATCTGCCCATTCGTATTCTCTGTCGTTTATTAGTGCCATAGTATTTTAGTTATTTAGTTCAAAACCCAGCACCACATCAATCCAACGGTTGTAACCGAACGGGCGGATGCTTACAACAACTTCCATTCGCGAGCTGGTAACAATGTTCTGCGTAGGATCTACGAAACATTTTACACCGGTATCGTTCAGGTCATTCACGTCACGGCTCAGGTCATCGCCCATACTGTTGAAGATTTTTCTTTCTACAGCAGATTCTACCGTTTTGGCGTAGGTCGCAATAATGCTTCCGTCCGCGTTCGCCGGTACTTCATCCAGCAAGAAATCAAGCAGGGCATCATAAGAGAACCTGAAGGCTTCGTTAATGGTTCTGCGTCTGCTCAGATAGTGATAATCATCATCAGGATCACAGGCCAAAGGATCATCCATTACGAAATATCCTGCACGACTCTGGTGCGTGGTGAACGTGATATATCCAAGATCATACAGTGCTTCGCAGTCGTAGTTCTCAACCGGGGTATCATTAATGAAAAGCGTTGGTGCTGCCAAAGCTCCGTTGTTCACTTTTCCGGCGTTTACTTTCGCAGGGAAAGCAGCCAAACGGCCTGCAAGAACTCCAACCGCTGCACCTTTACTCGTGGTAACTCCTGAAAGGGTTTCAGTATCTCCGATCAGAATTCCCACAGCGTTATAATCCAACGCGCTCAGATCGGTAAGCGCTGTTTTCACACCGCTGTAGGCATAACCTTCCAGGATCGTGAAGTAAGGGGCGTATTTCTGTGCGGTGTAATTCTCAAACAAAGTCTGAGCTTTGCCCGCTGCGATTAAAACATCATCATCCATTCCGGCGGTAACCGTTGGCGCAACAGATGAATCGTTCACAGTGAACAGACCTCTTATTTTTCCTTTGGCGGAATTCAGCAGGTTTTCAACCGGGGCAATTCCTGCAACCGGCGTAAACCATTCCGAAACCTTTTTGGTTTTCGCGATTCCGTAAATCCACACTTCAGATCCGGCACCGGCTTCCGCGTAGAATTCAGACAATGCTTTAAAAAGTCTGTGATTGTCGATGCTGTCTGTTAATTTCAGATCCGCCACGTCCTTCATGCTTTTAACCTGGTACGCAGTATCGAGTTGAAAACCGCCTACTACCGCCACAGCAGAAGCCACGATGCCGAAACAACCTGTATCTAATGGCGTCACCGCTCCGATGACGCCATTATTAAATCCTATTGAAATTTTGGGTTTCATTAATCTTCAGTGTTTTGGTTTGTACCTTCAGCACCGGTCTCGGTACCTTCAGCGCCTGGTGTACCATCGCTTTTAGCGGGGTTGGCAGCTTCCAGTTGTGCAATTCTTTTTTCAAGAGCTGCTACAACGCTTTTGCGTGGGGAATCAGTAATTTCAGCATTAAGATAGTCCTGCGCAGTTTCCAGATCCATTTCCGGAACTTTGGCTAAAATCTTTTGGGCGGTTTCCCGGTCAGCTTCAATTGTCTGATCTCTGAATACGTGAGTTACGCCCTTATCATCCAGGCTTCTGGCGTGATTTTTTGCCAGATCCTCTTTGTAGAATTTCTGGCCGTCGGAAGTCTCAAAATATTCTTTCAGATCCGGGTTATTTTTAAAAGTATCATTACTCATTGGTAAGTATTTTTCCGTTTAATTGTTTGTACTTTTTTAGCTCATCAATCAGAGCCCTGTTTTCATCCGCGAGCTGGTTAAATTTTAATTCCATAGAATTAAGATCCTTCAGTGCCTGGCGGTATAATGCGTTCATGGTGTTCGCTTCGTCAGTGGCGTCCTTCCATCGGTTGGCAATGTCTTCGAGCTGTTCCCGATAGAACTTCACGGCCTTTTCAACGTTTTCAAGCTCTGAGCTTTGTACATCTGCGAGTTTTTTCCGTCTGGCCGCAAACCAAGTTCCCAAGGAGGTGAAGACGCCTACTAAAGCCGTTAGTACTATCTCTATATTCACAACAATGAATTAGATGATGGCGCCGATCATTTCATTTTTCGCTGGCATAGCGATGAAATAGTGGCGGTAGTTCAATAGGTTGGTCTGGGTGGTTGGTGAACCATCGGACTTGCTGAAATACTGTTTTGTTAAACCTGTTTTCTTCGCTACGTTATCCTTGTGAAAAGCAACGGATGCAACCAGGTCAGTCGCTGGAACTCCTACAGCGCCGAAAGCGTTTTTCACACCTGCAGCTGAATATTTCGGATTCCCTACATAAGAGAAAATCTCGAAACCTGCGATTTTTTTCGCCACGGTTCCGCTGTTGATGTCAGCCAAAAGGTTTCCGAAACGGTTTCTGTCCAATAACAGAATGTTTTCGTGATCTGTTGACAAAACAAGGCGTCTGCCTTCTACCGGAACTTCCTGTTTGTCGAATTTATCTTTCAGCTCCACAATTTTATTGTAAAGCATTTCGGCTTTTTCGGTGCCGCTTTCAGTTCCTGCGAACGTAAGTTTCAGAACCGGGGTTTTAGCGGCGTCAGATGCTGGCGCTTGTGCGTGGATCGCTTTTCTGTACTTCGTACTGTTGATCTGCGTCACGTGACCTTTAGTTGCACTATCGATACGGGCGTAAGATGCACCCATGATCTGATCATCAGAAAGCGAAGTTGCTTTGGTCTGGTATTTATCCAGTTTGATGATTACTTCAGTATCAGTGAACTGCTCTACTGCGATAGGGTAAGTGGTATTGTTCAATAGAACTTCAGGCTGAAAAGTTTCAACCGGTAGATGGATGACGTTAGTCTCACCGGCAGAACCGGATCCCATTTCTATAACTTCTGTATCAAGTTCCGCGATCCCGTCCAACCAGGGTGCCACGTTTTGCGTGGTTAAAAGTTGAATTACGCGCGCGCTCCATACTTCTGGAAAATTTGCTGGCATTATTTTAGGGTTTAAATGGTTATTAGTTTTTTGAAAAACCAGCCTCCTTCACAAAAAGAAGGCTGGAAAAATTTAAAAAATGAAAGAATTATGAAAAGAGTGCTTTGTAAGCGTCTGGGTTGCTGTTCTTGAATTCCAACTGAGCGTTAAGATCAAGCTTTTGGAAATCATCCATCGTTTTCACTTCCGCCACCTGACCACCGTTCACCTGAGCGCCTAATTTGTTTTTGGCAGGCATATCGGTTACTGTAGATTTATACAAGTCCGGGAATTCAGCGTGAAGCTTAATAAAATCAGCTTCTTTGGTAGCGTCAATTTTTCCGGCTGCGATATCGGCCTTCACCGTATCAGCGGAAAGTTTCGCTTTCTTGTCGTTTTCAAGATCCTGGAAACCTTTAATCTTCAGGTTTGCCTCATCGAGTTGAGATTTCAAATTGATGATCTTGTCGTTTACTAAAGATTCATCATGCTCAAGGGTATTACCCGGCAAACCTAATGCGGCCACTGCGGATAATGTAAGGGTGATTTTTTTCATGGAATTATTAAGGTTAAAATTTGATAAGTCAGAAGCCATTAAAAGGATTTCGGAAATCTCACTTTCCTGAAGTTCCTTCATGCTGTCTTCGGTGGCAGCATAGAGTTTAATAGCGTTGGCGTTGTTGGGGATCGGCACGATCGAAGCTTCAAGAACCTCAGATCTTACCAGGTCATAAGTATCATCCGGGGCAATCACAAAATTGCTCATGCTGAAAGGGTTCAGTCCTAAGCTGGAACCTTTAATGAAACCTGCTTCTACTTTCCGCCCGATCTCTTTTGCGTTGGGATCTCCGTCATCGAAAACAGCTTCAGCCGTTAACAGGTTACCTTCAATCTGAATATTCTCCCATCTGCCTATAACAGAGAAATTGGAATTACTGTGATTATCCAGAATTACCGGATTCGCCCGGAAGCGGTCCAGATCTAATCCAGCGTTGGAAACGCGGAAACCAAACTGATTTACTTTTGTTTCATCATTAAGTACGAATTTGTGTCTTGACATCTTTTTTGTCAGATTTAAAGCACAAACATCCGCAGGTAATTTCAGTGCAGAAAATAGTTGTACAGAAACTGAGCAATGTTGTACAGAAACTGAGCAACATTGTAAAGAAGCTGTACACATTATTTCACAGCGGTACCCAAAATGGCAATTTTGCGGGGAAACTAACTTAACCATGGGACTGAAGAAAACCGAACAACGCGAATACGCGAAGTTCCTGTACACTGAAAAAAACCTTACACAGAAGGAAATCGCCGAAAAAGTGGGCGTTACTGAAAAAACGCTGAAAACCTGGATCGAAGCGAATGACGGGGAATGGAAGAAATTGAAGAAATCTTTAATGACCACCAAAGCCCAGCAGATCACCATGCTGTATGATCAGTTAGCCAGGCTGAATGAAGAGATCGAAAACCGGCCGATTGTCACCAAATCAATGACAACACCTGTTAAGCTGGATAAAGAAGGTAAGCCGCTGTTTAAGGCTCCTGAATATGATCCGGTGGTTTTATCCAATTACCCAACTTCTAAGGAAACGGATTCCATTGCGAAGATCACCAACGCCATCCATAAACTGGAAGGTGAAGTTTCCATCGGCGAAACCGTACAGATCGCCATGACGTTTTGTGAATACGTAAGGGAAATTGATTTTGAGATGTCCCAGAAAATAAGTGAGTTATTCGATATGTTCATCCGTCAGCAATTGAAATAATGGCAAAACAGTCGGATAAAAAACATCTTGAAAACTGGTCCTTATTTCGCGATAATATTGCGAAAAGTACACCTGTTGATATTCGCGAAAGCGAGATCCAGAAAAAGAAAAGGATCGCAGCTTTAGAAGCGGATCCTGAAAAATGGTTTGCATACTATTTCCCATCGTACTACACGGCAGAACCGGCACCATTCCATAAGAAAGCCACCAAACGCGTGGTTGATAATCCTGAGTGGCTGGAAGTGCGTTCTTGGTCCCGTGAGCTCGCAAAATCAGCGCGCACCATGATGGAAGCACTGTATCTGTCATTTACAAAGAAAAAGAAGGTTTGGCTCATGATCTCGAATACCGAGGATAACGCCAAACGTTTGCTTTTGCCTTATAAGAATCTCCTGGAATCAAACAACCGGATCATTAACGATTACGGGGTGCAGCGCCAGGTCGGCAAATGGGAAGATCACGAGTTTACCACAAAATGGGGATTTTCATTCCGTGCACTGGGTGCCGGCCAATCTCCGAGGGGAACCCGGAACGATGCTGCACGTCCGGACGCGATTATTATCGATGACTTTGATACCGACGAAAAATGCCGGAATAAAGACCGCGTGAAAGCAGATACCGACTGGATCCAGGAAGCGGTTATTCCAACGCGTTCTGTTTCAGTTCCGTTACTGGTGATTATTAATGGTAACATCATTCACAAGTATTGCACCATCACCATCATGGGCGAACTCGCGGACTGTTGGGATATTGTGAACTTAACCGACAAAGCCGGAAAACCTACGTGGGCGAAAAACACGCCTGAAATGATCCGGGCGATGTTCTATAATTCCAAAGGCAAACGGAAGATCTCTAAGAAAGCCGAACAGAAGGAATACTACAATAACCCGTCTGCGGAAGGTGACACCTTCAAACAGATCGTTTACGGAAAATGTCCGCCGCTGAAAAAATGTGAAAAGGTCGTGACTTACGTCGATTCTTCACCATCGAATAACCGCGAGAAAAACTCTTCATCAAAGGCTGTTATTATCATTGGACTTTTCGAGGGTAAATATTACATCTACCGGGTTTGGTTGGGTAAAGCTACCAACAGAGAAATGGTCGGCTGGATTGGTCAGGCTTACAATTACCTGGACCGCGGCGGCATCGATGCAAAAAAAATGTTTATCGAAAACAACAGTCTTCAGGATCCTCACTTTCAGCAGGTCGTGAAACCGCTGCTCGAGCAGTACCGGAAAGAACATGGGATAAAACTTCCCGTTCGCGAAGATAAACGCAAAAAGGCCGACAAATTCGAGCGTTTGGAAAATATGGCCGATGACAATGAAGACGGAAACATCATTTTCAATGAAAAGGAAAAGGAAAATCCAATGATGGTACAGATGGAAGATGAGTGGCTGGGAGTTTCCAAAGATTCCAAAGAAATGGACGGACCAGATGCCGTGGAAGGTGGTAAAACCATGATTGATACCCGCGTGGTAAAAGATGATCTGGCGTACGCGTCCGGACAGATCGAAAGCAGAAGATATTAACGCAAATACAAACATTATGTTTTTAGAAATAACCGATTTAGGCACCACGATTTACAGCTACCAGATCGATCAGATCACGGAAGGCGACGAAAATATACCGCTTCAGGCAATGGCCTCAGCTGAAGAGGAACTGAGATCCTATTTAGCCGCCATCGAATGGAGCGACGGCCGTCCGCGTCTGGATATCCCGGCAATTCTCGGAGCCACCGGAACCGACCGTAATGCGCTGTTGGTAAGAATGACCGCAACGATCGCAAAGTTCTACATCATTGAGCTGTGCAATGCCGATATCATTTACGAAACAGCAAAAGAACGGTACGACCGTGCAGTCACCTGGCTGCGTCAGCTCGCACGGGGTGAGATCAAATTAAGCACACTTCCCGAAACACCGGAAACGGATGATTCAACCGGAACAGAACCTTTTATTTACGGATCAAGAGAAAAATTTAACCATGAATAAGATTAAAAAAGCCTGCAAAACAATTGTATTTATCGTTGGTGTAGATGTGTTGGGGTTCCCGTGCTTTCACCGGCATAACTTAAGATTTTACCCCGATTCTCAATTTTATAAAGCATTCTCAAAAAACTAAACCATGGCCAGAAACCGAAATAACAAAACTCAAAATAACAGAAATCAGCTCGCCGCGAAAACAACCGGGAACGCATCAGCGAAAACCCGCGCAAATAATCTGGTTTCCCAGCTCGTAGATAAAACCGTAACCCAAACGCGCCAGGATATCGCCAAATGGAAAGCGGCGCTGAACGGTTTCAACAATACCGACAGTCCTTCAGTGTATCTTTTGTACAATCTGTATGATACTATTCTGGATGATGCGGTTTTAACTTCACAGATTGAAAACCGGATCCAGGACACATTGGGATCTTCTTTCAATCTACGGAAAAAAGGTGCGAAAGATGTTGATATAGAATTAACTGCAAATTTACAGAACACAGAACTTTTTAACGATCTGATAACCCATATTATCAACACAAGATTTTATGGCCATTCTCTGGTTGAACTGGACTGGAAACAGGACGGACTGAACGAACCGCAGCTGAAAGCAGATCTGATTCCGCGTCAGAATGTTTTGGCTAAAAAAGGCGTTATGCTCTTCGATTACAACGAAGACAAAGGCGTGAAGTACCGCGAAGTTCCGGAGTTTGGAACGTGGGTTTTAGAGTTTGGGAAACCTGGCGAAAAAGGCTTGTTAAATAAAGCCGTTCCGCACGCACTATTCAAAAGATTTGGGGAATCATGCTGGTCTGAGCTTTGCGAAATCTACGGTATTCCGCCACGCGTTTACAAAACGGATGCTTCAGATCCGGCAGCGGTTTCCAGAGGTAAGAAAATGATGCAGGACATGGGGTCCGCGGCGTGGTTTATCATCGACACGACAGAGGAATTCGAATGGGCAAAAGGAGTTTCGACCAATGGCGATGTTTACGGTAATTTATTAAGTTTCTGCGACAATCAGAATTCATTACTGATATCAGGAGCAATTGTTGGGCAGGATACAAAAAACGGATCCAACTCTAAAGAAACGGCTTCCCAAAAATTACTTTCAAAACTGGTTCTGGCTGATATGGCCATGGTTGAAATGTACATGAATTCTAAAGTAATGCCGGCGCTCGCACGAATTGGCATTGTTCCGGCAGATTATGTTTTTAACTGGGAAATTTCAGAAGATCTTGCAGAACTTTGGAAAAGATGTATGGAAGCTGAAGAAAAAGGTTTTATGGTAGATGAAAAATGGCTTGCTGAAAAATTCGGGATTAAAATTGTTGGTAGAAAAGAAGCAACGCCTATTCCTGGTAACAAATTAAATGCAGCAGACTATTTTTTCACCTAAGAGCTGGCAACCAACCGTTACCTGTCAGTTCTAAAATATATTTCAACGGACTTCATTCCAGGCTAAGTTATATTTATGACTGCAGCTGCGAAAGCTGTCAGAAAATCGATCTTGCTGCAAAGTCAGATGAACCTATTTTTAAATCAGTTTTAAAAGCTGCTGAAAATGCATTTAAGTACCTGCACGAAAAAGGATCTTACAGCCCTGAAGATCTTACCGCCAAACCATACCAAAAACTGATTGAGGAAACCAACAAGGTTTTTAATACTGCAGTAACCGATAATGAGATCCCGGATGAAATGTTGGCGAAGCTTCAGAACGATACTTTCGTGTTCTCAGGTCTGCGAACTCATGCCCAATTGCTGGAAGCTTCTACCATGCTGATGGAAGACGGCAAAATTCGTGGTTTCGATGCTTTTGCCAAAGATTTTAACCAGGTCAATACGAAGTACAACCAAAACTATCTGGAAGCGGAATGGCAGTTTGCTGTTTCGAGCTCGCAGAGTGCTGGCAATTGGGCTGCGATCGACCAGGACGGCAGATATAACCTCCAATACAGGACCGCAAACGATGACCGGGTGCGTGCAGATCATGCCGCGCTGCAGAATATCACTTTGCCAACAGATGATCCGTTCTGGATCTCTTATTATCCGCCCAACGGTTGGCGCTGTAGATGTGTAGCCGTGGAAGTTCTGAAGACAAAATACGAGCTCTCAGATTCTGTAAAAGCCAACGAAGCGGGCGACCGTGCAACGACCAAAATAGGACCGGACGGCAAAAACAGAAGCGCAATTTTCAGGTTTAATCCGGGAATGGAACAGAAGGTTTTCCCGCCAAAACATCCGTACAATAAACTGAAGGGAGCGGAAGAGGTGAAAATGGCAATCAAAGAAATTGCGCCGCTCTCATCTACGGAAGACTTGTCAAAACATGTTCAAAATTACGCAACCGAAAATCCGGAAATGTTCCAAAGGGGTTACAAAAAGATCATGCCTACAAGAGCAGTCGATGAAAACGGATCAACTGACGGAAACGGAACTATTAAATTACAGCAGCACATTATTGATAATGTCAACGCTGCGATTAATAACATAAAAACTGGAAAGCCGACTACATTACAACAAGAAACTGCGCTTTCTACGTTGCATCATGAAATTTGGCACAATGCAAATAAGCACGGTGTTTACCCTCACATTCCAACCAAAGCCGAAGTAAAGACAATGGAGCTGGCAAATGAATTTGTTGCTCGAAAAACATTGCCACAATTCATGGAAAAAATAGGAGGAAAACTTCATAATACCGAACTTACTGAGAATAGACCCAATACTGGTTACAATACCATGGTTCGGAACTATGACCATTTAATAAAGTGGAGTAAGGCAGACCCTAATAACGTGCTGGAAACTGTGAAAAATAATTTAATAAATGAAAATCTGAAGAGCCAGAAAGCTGGTTTGGTTGACGGAATTATAAAAAACAGCGAATTCAAATTTAAAAAAGCAACAATGCAGAAAATCATAAAATACGCTGAGGATCTTCCAGAAGATAGATTCATGGCTTTACTTGAAGCCAATGGTAAACTTCTTACTGGTAATAAGTCGGGTAAATAGCGCGAAGTTGCTCCAACAGATCTTCAAGTTCGTTAAGATCCGCAAAGGAAAATAGCGCACCGATTCGCTCATCATCTTCAGATATATCAGGAGTAAATGACACAAGCGAAATCGGCATTTCCAAGATGACACTTAAATCTTGCTGCGTTGCAACGCGAAGGTCAATATTTTTATAAAAGTAATTTTCCATAATAGACAAATTTACAAACTTTTAAGCAATGGATTTAAAAAAATGGATGCAAAATATCATCACAGATGTGAAAGTAGATCTCACGGATGAGTTCGACCGGAACTTTGAGCGCAAAGCATTCTTTGACCAGGCGTGGCCGAAAACTTCACTCATTAACCGCAAAGGATCCATGATGGCAAGAACCAACAACCTGCGGCGCGGATATCAGGCAAAGATCCAGGGCGAAAAAATTGCGTTCACCAACTCGATGCCGTATGCGTCGATTCATAACGAAGGCGGGGAAATTACGGTAACAGCGAAAATGAAACGGTATTTCTGGGCGATGTATTACCAGGCAGCCGGCGGGATCGTTTACAACGTGAAAAGCAAAGCTGCTGCGAAAACTAAAAAAAACACTGCGCTCAGTATCGAAGCGGAACAGTTCAAAGCTTTGGCGCTGATGCCGATCGGTAAAAAAATAAAGATTCCTTCCAGGCGGGTAATAGGTCCGCACCCACGCGTAAGGGAAATTATTTCGGGCGTGGTCGATAATCACCTGAAGGAACTGAACGATATCATTCTAAACAAACTAAAACCATGAATACATTATTACAGGCAATACAGAACAGATTAGCGGAAACCGTTGCAGATCTTAATTACGTGGACGAAAACTGGGGACAGCTGGACCTGTACGGAAACGAAATACCGGTAAAATGGCCGTGCGCTTTAATCAGCCTGAATTCTGCCGTTTTCTCCAACCTGGGAACCGATGTAAAGGCAAGACCAATGAACCGGCAGGAAGGCACCGCAACGGTAGAACTGGCGTTTGCAAAACTAAAGCTCACGAACAGCAGTTTCAAAGCGCCAATGGTACAGAAGGAAAAAGCCTGGGAAATCTGGGATATTGTAAACAAAGCGCATGAGGTGCTGCACGGCTGGAACCCGGAACCCGGAACAGGTAAACTGATCAGAACCGGAATTTCACAGGTAAGGCGCGATGATGGCGTGCAGGAAATAAGAGTAATCTATACTATTGGGCTTCACAACTGTTAAGCTCAGTCAGCAGCTTATCAATCGGAGTACTGAGAATGGTGTTCAGCGTGGTGCGGGATATGGGATATTTCGGATAAATGTACCGCTTTAAAAGGCGAGTATCCGGGATATCTTCTGTCTTATGCTGCAGATAGATATCACGGATAATCTTATAACGTAGTAAGGTGTTGCGCTGTAAAGGTTTGGCCATGGTGATCAGTCATCACAAATATATGGAAGTATATTCCATATACACAACTGTTTACAAAAAAAACCACTCCAAAAGAAGTGGTTTTCAAATATATAATCTATTTCTAATTAAAATTCCTAATATCCCATTTATTAAGCTGCTTAGTAAAACGTAAATTAATTCGTTTACTTCTGTCCTCAATATATCTTTTTCCCGACTTATCTTCAATTAAATCTGCTTTTGAAATACCCGGGGCAAAATGTTTTTCCCACCATGCATATAAATCTAAATATTTCCCAGAAGTGTAATTAAGCGAATAAACTAATGTGCCATCAATGCCTAAATCAGAATTAGCACCGATATGAATTTTTCTGAATTTAAACTCAGTGCACAATTCACAATAGGGTTTCTCAGCATCTTCTTTAATAATCCTTTCTGGTAAGTCAGAAGGATAATACATCAATACTTCCATGTCTTGGTTATCGGTATATTTTCCATAATACTTCATTGAAACAGTGAAAGTTGATGAAATATCATCCGCCACTTCTTTCGTTTGCTTCCACGTCAGGTTATTTAGTGATTCGGCATAAGCCATATCTTGTGCAAAACAAAGGCATGGCAGTAAAAGAAATAATAATAGTTTTTTCATTTTTTCGTTTTTTTCAAAATTACAGAAAATCCGGCAACTTTTGCGAGGGCTTCAATATTTTCTAAGGACGGTGAGCTTTCGCCGCTAAAAATGCGACCTACTGTGGTTCTACTGATGCCTGCCTTTTTTCCCGCTTCAAAATTAGATATTCCTCTTTCTAAAAGAGTTTCTGATATTTGTTTGATGATATTATTTTCCATTTTTTAATTAAATTGTGAAGATTGATTTTCGTCTATGTTGCGATCTTCCCATATTAGATAATCTTCCCAGAATTTCCAAGCTTGATTTAAAAACTCTTCCTCTGAGATTTCTGGCGACAAAACACCGCCAGCGTGAAGAACGTTATTCTGAAAGATCACCAGTTCAAATGTTTCATCTTCATATTGGAAAGTTTTACTAGGCTTTTGTCTCATCTCATTGTTTAACAATACCGTTATATCATCTTCCGGAATTACAAGGACTAAAGACAGATAATGTGGCGAGTAGATGAAGATCTCTCTATCATTTGGTCCAGTTGGCTCTTCTGCCAACAAGAATTTTGGCATTTTGATTTCTTTCATATCTTTGCAATGATTTTAATTGTTAAACAGTTAAGATTAATTTGATTTAAGCCCTCTTAATTGAGGGCTTTTAGTTTTTATAGAGAAGAATACCAATCTTCTATCATTCTTTCAATTTTATATTGACATTTTTCATACAAGAAATCTTCTTGTTCTGACATTGTCAAATCATTGTATTCATCCCAAAGTTCAGAATCGTGAGTTTGCTCACTTAAGAAATCTCCTTCGCCTTTTTCATTTCTAATCCATACACCTAATGAATAAGTTCCATATCCGGATTTTTTAACTAACGCTAAAGATTCGATTGAAATGTTTTCGTTGTTGATTGTAAATGTTTTCATTTTGTTAAATTTTAATTGTTAATGTTTGTTTGATTAATTTGATGGTACGAATGTATGTAAAAAAAATAATACGTTCCAAATATGGAACGCATTATTTTTAATTTATTTTGTAAAGTGTTAATTTACAATATTATTATTTTACACTAAAAAACACCAAAATAATTTATAATCTTTTAAAACCTTTTAAAACTCTTTTAAAAAATCTTTAATCTCCTTTTCAAAGACTTTTAAATAAAGTGTTTTTTCGCTTTGCTTTTCACCATCTTTGCAGGCGGTAAATGTCCAGCTTTCGTGCTGGGTGGTTCCGCCGGGGAAGGTTTCGTCTTCGTACTTCCAAAGCCATGGCATTACTTCGTAGCCGCGGCCGATCAGGAAGCGGAAAATGTCTTCGTACGGCAGGTGCATTTTTATTTCTATTTTGATGAGATCGGGGGCTTTTTCGGTGAGGCGGATCATAAACTATTTAACTTTTCAATGGCTTTATTTTTCTCTTGCAAATATTCATCCTCGGAAATCTCCTTGTAAAGCTGAGGCTCTGAATAAACAACAGATTCAATTTCAATGTATGACGCATAGATATAATGTCTAATTATAATACCCCGCACATCTTCATCCTTTGCGCTTATTATTTTTATGGCTTCGGACATTTCCCTTCTCGAATCAATACTTTTATAAAATTTCCCAGCTTCAAATTTTTCAAGTTTTTTTGTTTTCATTTTTGAGAATTTTTAGGGGTTTTTGGAGAATTAATTTCAATATCTTCGATTACCTCTGCCGGCTCATAATTGCAGTCAATAACCACACTCCACAATCCGCCCACATAAATTGCTTCCGGTTTAATCATTTCGTATTTATCACCTACGGATATCATAACGTCATAAGTATCTATTTCACCGTATATATCCGGAAGGCTTTCGATGGCTTTTTTTAGGTCTTTAAGTTTCATTTTCTTGATTTTTAGGGTTTTTCGTCTTCGTCTATTAATTTTTGAATATCTCTTTTGTGTTTTTCACTGGTCATCATCTCGGTGATGCGTGGCGTAAGGAACGCCTGCTCTTCTTTCGGCTTTCCTATTTTTTTAAATTTCTCCTGAATCTCTGCCGGCAGTTCGTGGAAGTATTTGCCTTTTTCGGTTTCAGACTCAATTCGGGGCTGCGCCTTCTTTTTCAGGAGCTTTTCACGCGTGGCAGATTTTACTTCGAGATATTTATTTGCCCAGTCATTCACAACCATTGCATCAAAGCTGTACATTTTCCCAAACTCTGCCTGGCGCGCCATTTTGAACATCAAAACCACATCATCAATAGTGTCGGTTTTAAACTTTTCGTACAGATCGCCGGCGAGGATCTGAATCTGGAAGTTTTCCATTTCCTTCCCAGTTACGGCAAGGAAGAACTCAATCACGCGGATGATCTGCGGAAGTACATCTAATTTGCGACCTTCTGAAACGATCAGTGGGCTTTGCTCAATACTTTGCGAAATGGTGAGACTTTGCTCAATTTTCACCAAGTTATTGAAGGCCTGTTTAATCTCCGTACATTGCTGCAAGGTCATCAGGGTTGTTGGCGCCGGATGCTGTTCCTGGTGTTCTGTTGAGTTTGGCAAAGTATTTTGCATATTGTTTCGGGTTTTCTTTGATAGACAAAATATAATTGAGGTACTTATCGGCGTTGCTAGGGCGGAAGAGCGTTGTAGGACAAAGGTGCTGATTCATCTGCTCATTGTTTTTCCAGTCTAATGTTTTCACCTGTACAATTTCTTTCAGTTCCTGCACGGTGTAACCGTCTTTCAACCTTGCGATAATGGGCGAAAGGTTGCTTTTTATCGGTTTAAACCGTTTTCCCGCCAGCTCGTTGAGATACTGGAGGATTTCTTCTGCGGAGTTATGGATTTCTTCTTTCATAATCTTCTAAAGGGCAAACAATATCGTGCGGCCGGAGCCGGTAATGTTCAATTATTTCGGAGTAAGCCGGAAGGAGTCCGGCTTCCAGAAAACCCGCCCATATTTTTTGCGGAAAACGGGTCGGTTTGCCATTGATATTGGTTGAAAAATTAAGTATCATAATAAAACTTTTTCAGGTGAAATTCTCATTATTTTCTGTTCAATAATTTGACTGTGCCTTTGGGAAATCAGCCAGTGATTGTGATGCTGCTTGTAAATACTGCTTTCATATAGGTAAAGAAAATACCCGTGTTTCTGAAGTCTGATAATATCCTCCACCGGAAACCATTCGTACAGTTCTTCGCGTGTCTCTGTGGCGGAAAGCCACCCTACCGCCATCGGGTCATAAGGCATCGGCAAGTTTTTGTTTTTGCAGAAGGCGAATTCATCGTGAATCAGCCCTGTATGTGTTCCGCTGAAGTCATACCAAAGCCCCTGTTGGGTTTCTGCGTTGCATACGCGATAAAAGGTTTTTTTTGTCATTTTAGATTTTATTTTAAATTAACTATGATCCTCTGGTGGGGCTCGAACCCACAACCTCTGGAACCGCAAGCTTTACACGTATTTCAGATACTTAAGGAGAATCCGGTATGCTTTCCAAATTTGTCACCTCAGAGGAAAACCAACCATTATTTTGTACTAAATAAAATTGCAAGGATCAGCATCGTAATAATGAACATTGCAAAAGGGATCCATAGCGGTGCAAATACCCACCACCAGGATAAATCTATTTCACGGTTCATCTTAAGGGAAATCATGGTTACTGTAATTGCTCCAAGGATTAAAAAAGCTATATTTCTTTTCATAATTCAATGTTTTAAGTTTTTTTGTATTTGTTTAATTTCACGTCTTGTTTTGAATATTTCACGGATCATCGCTGCGCATGCATAGCCGGCAATAAAATGGATGATTCCGAATAGGAAGATGAATGTCATTTGTACTGTGATTTAATAATGTTCTGTAATGCGTAAATGATCTTTGAGACTTCCGCCCGGCTCATTTCCTTTAAAGGCATTTTTACCGGGCTTCTGTCACTTTTAAGCCAACCGCCCAAACGCTGCAGATCCACAAACTGCGGGTTCGCTTCCTGTACCCAGCCGAGCTGATGACAAAGCGACAAAACCGTTTTGTGCTGCGAATTGTGCTTATCGAACATGGCCCAGGAAGAGTGATCCAGTGTTTTTCCGGTATTGAAAAAGTAAATCAGTTCATCTGCCTGCAGGCGGTTAAGTTCTTTAATGGAATTTATTTCCACGCCTATCATTTCAGATAAGGCTTCTAAACGCTCTTCACGGCTTCTGAATTTTCCGCTGCAGATGGTTTGTAACTGCTGAATCTGAGGTTTGGTGATTGTTGACATAAGGTTAATAGATTATAATTTCGGTTTATAAAATCTTCGGTTAATCTTCTTTTGGCAGTAAAAAAGTAAGATCTACATCTTCCGGAAGGTTTACGCCGGTGATCGAAAGCGGTAAGCTTTTTTCTACACCGGTAGCGTCAGTATAGTACGCTTCGATAAACCATTTCGAAAGTTTCGGTTTGTAGTTGTTTTGGATAATTTCCACGCCGCGCTGCAGGTCGGTATCCGGATAATCGCGGTCTGCGATCTGGCGCAGCTCCAGAACCTTTTTACTGTCCAGATCTCCTTTGCCGTTTTTCTGCAACAGGCGGGTAATGGCACCGATCAGCTTCTTGGAATTGTCATCTTTAGCGAGCGTTCCCAGGAAGCGGTGAACCATTGCTAATCCGTAACCGGCATCATCTGAATAACCGTCTGTGATGCGGTACCCCAACTTAATTGACTGGTCTCCGAAAGTAACCGTGTGGCTCTGTTGGTTGCTCTTAACGCCCATAGTTTCGATTTTCAGCAGAAGGTAATCGCGGAAGTCGGTAAAAACTTTGGCTTTGGCAGCGGCCAGATTGTCGCTTGCTTCCTGCAGAAGTTTGAACGATTCGGGAACTACTTCTTTGGCGATGGCTTCCAGGGCTTCGAGGTTCTCCGCTCGCTGTTCTTTTTCGAGCTTTTCGATTTGGCGCGCCTGGGCTAATAATGCTCTTCTTTCTTCCGGGGATAGTTTGGTAATGTCTGTCATTGTATATATTTATTTTAAGGATTAAATAGGGTGAACTAAAATGTTGTGAACAATTACTTTGTTACCGATCCGCTGAAATACTTTTCTGTATTTAAAGATTCCCACAACCACGGTCTGAGCTCCCTTCTTATTACTGAATTCTCTCTGTGGTTTCTGACGGCGTTGGCGTCTGTTCATTGTTGGATTAAGGTTTTCATAACCGATGTTTCCTGAATTGTACATTTTTTTAAAGGGTATTGTTTGTAATTAATAATTGTCTTTTCTTTTCTCTAAGGTCTTTCAGCTGATCGTGCAGCTTATCGTAGTCTGCTTTGTTATCAACCGCTTCCATCGCCTGCTGCGTTTCCCGGATCATCTGATCCAGTTCCGCTTCTGTGGGTGCAAATAGTTCTGCCATGGGTTAACTTTCTTTTTCCTGTGCCTCTTCCAGTTCTCTGATGGTCACGGCTTCCAGTTCCTTCACGAACTCTTCTTTCATCCCGTCTGAACTTTCGACCTGGTTAATGATCAGCTGCACGGTCTGTTGGTTGTTGCAGTTTCTCAGATTGATAAAATGATCATTACTGAAGGCGAGGAAAATGCAGGGAATTTGCGCTTCGCTCATTTTCTGTAATACTGCTCTTACTTCGTTTTTTAAGTCTTCTGTCATAAGTCTAATTGTTAAAAAATTGATATTTAGGTTTTGTTCTCTTTGGTTTGGGCTGTTTGATCAGCGAAGCGGGATAATAATTTTCGAGCTCCATCGCAAAATCATACAGAAACTTGTAATAAGTTTTGGCAGCATCGGGGATCTGGTTCATCATGTAACCGCCGTACTCATAAACCATTCTGGTTTCTACCAGGATCTGCCATTGCTTATTGTAGTATGCGAACAGGCTTTCGTTTGAGATCAGGTCGCGGTCGCGGTGGTAGAATTTCAGCGCCATGGCTTCGCACCAGGTAACGAAAAACTGATGAATCAGGTTATCGTATCCCCAGTCATTGTAACCGAGCGCTTTTTTTACCAGCATGCGGTTGGGGTTGTTTGGATTTGCTTGTATTGTGTTCATTGTTGTGAATTGTCGTTAATTAATTTTTTGAAGTTCCTTTTCAATCTTTAGAATTTGTATTTCTAAAAGTTTGCTTTCAAGCCTTGATAACATTCCGATTAAGGCAGTAAAAACCAGAATGATAACTCTTCCATAATTCATGAATTTTTCTTCGCTCATTGTTCTTTTTTTTAAGGTTTAATAATTTCAGATCCGTGAAGGATCATTGCTTTTTCCTGGTCGATCACGAACTGTCCGCCGGTGGTTCTGCCGCCTACCGTGGCAACCAACCCCTGTACTCTCACAATTCTGTCCGCCATTCGCTTGATCATCTTCGCTGTGGCGGTGTAGGGTTCGCCGCGTTCTTCATGCGCCAGGAAGACAAACAGTTTATCCGGATTTTCTTTCAGGAGTTCCTGCAGTCCGCCGTTTTTCAGTTCATCGCTGTAGAAGGTTACATTATCGATGAAAACAAGTTTCGGTGCGTAGCGCTTTTTCAGTGATTCCCTCAGCTCGGTCAGTGGCAGATATCCGTATGCTTTGAACTTTTTGTTTTTCGGATCAAAGTTTGCCCTCATGATCACTTCCTGGAAGGTTAATCCCAAACCCTCTTCAGCTGAGATATAAAGCACGGTTTCCAACGAGCTCAGGAACTGGGCGAACAGCATCGCGAACCATGTTTTACCCTGTTTTTCTTCGCCGTAGATGATCCAGACCTTTCCGGTGCGTTCGGGTTTCCCGAAGATGGTCAGCCAGATTCCTGTTAAGGCGAGCGTCTGCATTTTCCGGCTGAGAATATTACTTACTGTATAGGTCCTCATTCTTACGCCGAAATTTTAATCAGGGTTTCCAGATGTCTCAGCGTGGCTTCTTTTTTCAGACATTGTTTTACCAAGGTTTCAACCGGTTGGGTTCCGGTGTGGTTGGCAGTGGCAACCTGCGTAAGCAATTCGTTGTAGAACGCTCTTTTATCATCAACACCGTTTGGCGTAAGCTGAATAAATTCATCCGAAAAACGGCTGAATATTTCGGCAAAACCTACTTTCTTATTATTGATGCCTTTCTGGATCTTGTTTCGCAAACCGTCCGCGCCCATCATTAACCATCCCGCTGCACCGTCGGCAGAATTCCATAGTTCTTTCAGTTCCAGGAATGCCGTGTATTCCAGATCTCCAACTTCATCCAGGATAAACACCGGACTTTCGAGCTGATTGATGTAATACTTCAGGTTTTCCTTCACATCGATGTATTTTCCTTTGTTATCGATACCGAGCGTTTTCGCGAAGTGGCGCACAAACAGCTGCTTGCTTTTAGCCTGGGAACAATCGATATAAAAAGCGTTGCGCATGGTTTTCACGATGTTTTTCGCGCTGAACGTCTTACCAATCCCGCACGCGTCCACAAGAACCATAGAACGCGCATACTGTTGGCAGAACTGGATGCTGCTTTCGATCTCTGTATATACTTTGGTGCGTACTACCTTCCAGGTGCTTTTTTTAAGGTTGATTCCCAATTCGCGACCGATCTGCAGCCATTGTGAAGCGGATATAATGTTTTCGATTTCTCCTTTGTTCAGTCTGCTGAAAACAGCGCCGCTGATTCCGTAGATCTTCGCAAACTGCCCGTCCGTTCCTCCGAAATTTGGGCGGCGTTCGAGTAATGCCGTTCTTACCTGTTGTTTGTATGCTAATGATAATTCCATTGTTGTGATGTTTTAGTAGTTTATGAAGTATTTTTTTTGGAGTTTTTTAGGTAATGGCCTTCCAATGAAATCACCCTTTGACGGAATAATATGTACATCAATCCCTTTTTTCTTCAGTTGATTATATAACATTTCAGATTCTGATGCTTTAGCATTGTGTTTTGAATTATCCTCTTCAATTATTATTACTTTCATAGCGTATTTTTTTAATTTTATTATTTTAAGAAGTTATTTTGCCAGCTTGTTGACGGTACTACCGCCATTCTTTCAGTTTCGTCGGTATCGATAATCTCAACCGTTTCTGTTTCCGGCGTAAAGCCTTTTGTTTTCATGCCCGGGATGTAGAATCCGTTTTGTGGTACCGGTTTCGGCTGCTTATAGATATTTACTTTCATCAGCGCTTTCTCCTGGTGACGGATGAAGCCTTCAACGGTTGAAACATAACTGCTCTGGATCTCGCGGGCTCTTTCTGATTCGGCTGTACGTTCTATTACCGCTCTGTTGTATTTTGGCATTTCCTGAACTTCGCAGATAAATCTTCCTTCGTAAAATGCAAGTGCTTTCAGTATATTTCCGGCGTTATCATCAAGCCAGTAAACATCGATGTCCTTGCCTTCAATTGCTTTCATGGCAGTGATCAGACTTTCGCCGATGCAGATCTCGCCATCCATTGCGATGGCTCTCGGTTTGCCCTGAAGTTTGATATATCCTGCGTTGCATGAGGTTGGGGTGTGATATCCCAGGAACGGCAGTATCGCTTTCCAGTTGGTTGGCTTCAGTTCCGGATGCTGGTTCTGTAAGAAATATTCCCAACGGGTAACAGAAGGATCCTGAGAGTGCGGGGAGTTGTTCCAGGTGAACAGATCCTGTATTGCACCTTCCACAATTTGATCGTAAGGGATCTGCGGAACTTTGGCGCTTCCCATCTGGTTACTTTCTGATTTGGCGTGTGGTCTGGCTAACCATCCTTCACGCTGTTTTTCCACTTCGTATCGCAGTGAACCGAAATAGCGTTCAATTCGTTTTCCTCTCGCGTTATTGGCTTCGATTCTCACGTTCTGGAACATGTATCCTTCCTGAAGGAAAGTATCGGTAAAACTGCTGTTTAATGCAGATTCAGCTTCCAGCCCATCCGGTAGATTTATGCCCCATTCGGTGTAATTGCGGACCATCTGGCGGTAAAACTCTGTAATGATCCCTTCTTTTGTTTTACCGTGAACAAAAACAGTGAAGCATTCGGAAGCCAGGTCAATTCCATTGTAAAACCAAACCCGGTTACCGTCAAGATCTTTGAAAGGCGGGTTTCTGTCATCGATAGAAAGAAGGGATCCTGCGAATTTTGGACGCTCGAGCTGGTGATACGGCTTGAATTTCTGCATATATTTCTGGCGGTCGCCGGATCTTTGCTTATGCGTGGCTGCCTGATTTTCCCATTTCGTCAGATAATTGCGTACTGTACTTTCGGAAAGGCTTTTGAATTCTTTAGGGTTAAAGATTTCGCCGGTGTCTTCGTTGTAAACCTGTACATAACCGCTCAAAAATGCTTCGTAAGCTCTGTGGATTTCGGTAACGGTCGGCTTGTGGCTGATGTTGGCGAAAAGTCCGTTCAGTACAGATTCTGTAACATCATCTACAATTCTGGCGTTTTGCTTACGTTTTCCCTCAACATCTTTGATGATCGATAGGAAATTAAATGGCCACTCGCGCCCGTTGTAATTAAATGATGTTTCAAACTCGTTTAAAGCTTCTTTAAAACGGGTGGGATGCGTCGGCAGATTATGGCTGTACTCGAATTTCTTAAAAAGAATTGCATTGAAAGAATTACTTTCTTCACATAGAAAAGCGTTCAGGCCTTTCAGTGACATTCCTAATTTGATCCTTTCAGTCTGGTGCTTCTGTCTCAACTGAATAATGCTGATCAGTACGCTGGCATTGGTGATGTACCGCTGCTGTTCGTCAGGATTAAGGTAAGAACCATCCGGACGGCAGAAAGACGTGTAGAAATCCACAGCCACTGAATCGGTTTTGTAGAAATACAGAAGATTGTGCTCCACTTTACGCGGATCTCCAAGGTGCTGCTGTATGTGATTTGGAAGTGAATCAAAATCGATCACCAGTCTGCGCCCTTTTCCGCCGCCCTGCTGAAGTGCTTTCACACCAAATGGGTTATTGCGGTTCCTGCTGATCTCAACAGACAGACATGCCTGGTTTTTCCAGAAATCCGGAATGAGCTCTTCAGGAAACACCGCAACGGCGCTTGTATTGTTCCAGAAATGTGGCATATCACACAGATAGTTGGTTAGGGTATTTTCTTGATGTGGTCCATTTGAACAGACCAAAAACAGCAGTATGGCTGGTTCTTACTTCTACCTTATTCCCGTCGAGTGGGAAAAAAGTACTCTTCTTGAAGGAGTAAATGAATTTCATGGCTTATTTGTTTTTGAAGTTTTTAACAATCTCTTCTTTTCCGGCATCCAAAGCCTTGCAGATCTGCGGGTATTCCTTTTTTATTTTATCGGGTACAATTCCCTCACGGTTTCCGTTGATCGACTGGCGGATATAGTACGCTGATAGACCGTATTTTTCAACTAAGGCGTTAATTGCATCTACATTGTACTGTTTGTAATTATCCTTTTTTTTTGTTCCTTTGTTCATTGTATTGTTTGTTTCAAATAATAAAACAAATATATATACAATATTTTGAATACCGTACATTATTTTGAACATTTTTATGGAAAATTTTATTACTCTCGGTGAAAGATTTGCTAAATACTTGAAGTATAAAGGTTTAGGAATCAATAAAACAGCTAAAATTGTAGCTATGAGTGGCAGTCAGATCAGTAATATTACGTCTGGAAAAGTATTTGGCGCAGATAAAATGTTCATTATATTGAATACTTTCATTGATCTGGACGCTAATTATCTGTTTCGCGGCAAAGGTGAAATGATAATAGGAGAAGCCTCAATAGTCGATGCTCCGAACCCGATTAGGGATAGATTGATAGTAACCCAGCAGGAACTTCTGGATTATAAAGAGTTGGAAATAACAAAACTTAAAAATGAAATTTCTGAGTTAAAAAAAGGAAAAGAACAAAACCTTTATAATACACGAGTTGCTGAAGATTCTGCAGAGTTAGAAACAAAAAAACAGATATAACACATGTTTTTTTTTATTATCAACCCCAAAATACAATACAACTAACTGATTATCAATTAAGTTACATATTATTTTATTAATCAATCAAATGCAATTAAGCACGCTGATGTGATGTTTTTTTGCTGTTTTGATAGGGTATTTAGTTTAATAAGGTTGTATTATGTGTATTGTTTTGCTGTCAATTGCTAATCCAAATGTTAATCCAAATGCTAATCCAAGGCTTTTTACTTCCATTTTTAAAGTTTAGGTTTTTGAGCAGATCAGTGAATAATTTTAGGTGCTTTAGGATGGAAAAATAGTCCCAAAACATCAGTTTTAAGACTATAGACAGTAGGATCTGGCGAAGTAGGTAAAGATTATTGTAAAACTGGTTTAAACTCAGTTTAAATGTTATTTAAAACAGTAGCAAAATGGTAGCAAACAGCGGTAAATTTACATTTCGCTTCAACCAATATCTAAGGCAAAAAAGCCCCGAAAAGGCTTTAAATATTGGCTTTTTTGGCTTTTTTGTTTACTGTTATCTATTAACAATTAGTTTTAAGGGGTGTACTTGCAGTTGCAGAAGAAATATCTTTAAAATAATTCAAATAATCTTTCCTTGTAAATTCATTTTCATTTTGCTCGAGAAAGATATTTATTCGATCTTCATCAGAAAGTTTTTTAGTTGATTTTTCCAATAAGTCAAGCAGAGAATTATCAATTATTTTAAGCATATATTCAATAAATTTTGTTGATTTTCCTTCTTTGTCTGATTGAGATAATGCTTTATAATATTCTTCTTGATTTTTAGATATTAATGTTTCAAAAGGAAGAAATTCAAAAAAAGGATAATCTTGTATTAAAATCAGAGTTTGCCATAATCTTCCCATCCTTCCATTTCCATCCAAAAAAGGATGAATGAATTCCATTTCATAATGAAAAACACAACTTTTGATTAATGTCAATTCTGATTTGTCATTTAAATATTCAAACAAATCTCTCATTAAATAAGGAACATTTTCGAAAGGTGGTGCAATATGTTCAACTTTAGAACCTTTTACAATTCCAACTCCTTGATTTCGATATTTTCCAGGATTCTGAATTAGTTTTTGAAGCAATAATTTGTGAGCGTTTAGAAAATCCTTTTCATTATTTGGTTTTAATTTGTTGATGCTTTTATAAACTTCTAAAGCATTCAAAACTTCAAGAATATCTTTTTCAGGACCAACAACACGCTTGTTTTCTAAAATCGCTGTGATTTGTTCTTCTGTCAAAGTATTTCCTTCAATGCTTAATGAAGAATGGATGGTTTTTATTTGATTTTGTTTTCTTAAAGTTGGATTGGTTTTGATTAAGAATTTGGCGTTTACTTCTCCAATTTTCTCTGAAATTGAAGTGATAAATTTTAAAATTTCGCTTGTTATTTCGTAAGGTGGCTTCATTTTGTGATACTATCATCTGATACTATAACAAAGTTAAATTTTTAATTCAATTTAGGGCGTAAAGTTTGGAAAATATTGCGTAAAATGGAAAAAGTAGTGGCAAAGTGGGACTATAATGAACTTAAAGTTAATTTTAAATCAAGCACAGCCAATATTTTTCCCACAACCAAATTACTATTTCTTTTCATTAGAATTATACCTTCCCATAATCCCCACAAAAAATTCCACTCAGCACGCCGTAGGTGTGCCATATGTGTAGCCCCCGGTGCAAACCGGAGGCAAAAAGAACCCAAAGATTTTGGCGCACATTTTTGACCAAAAATCGTGACAAAATCCTCTACCCAAGCTAGTTTATCCCCACAAAAAACCTCGCTTAAAACGGCTTAAACGAGGCGATATATTTTATTTTTTGCTGAAAATTGGAGTTGTGCAACGGTTACCAATGTTATGCGACGTTCTTATATTTTTACAATTTGTTTGTATTCATTATATTCTTTCAATTTATCTTTCCAGTCTAATTTTACTTCGAATAGATTTGGCATTGCATCATGTAAGTGCATGACAACTTCCGTTTTATCATTTGGATTTAGGTATGGAAATGGAAAATCATCTAATAGGAAAAATTCATTGTGCTCAGAAGGTGTAAATTCAATATTTATATTTTCTGCTGCACTTTTACCTATATTTTTAATTTCAAGAATTAGGCAACCTGGAGATTCACGGAATTGGTGAATTTTGAGAATAGCTTTTTTCTCTTCTATTTGTTCCTTTTCATTTTTTTGTAGTTGATAATCATTCAGCTTTTTTTCTTGTTCTTTAATTTTTTTGTCATTTGCATAATATGTATAACATGAAAAGGAGAATGCCAAAATAGAAATTATTAAACTTGTGGTTTCCATATAATTTAACGATTTGTTTTTTTAGAATGTCTCATAACACCCAAATATACCCAATTCCCCTCAATGCCCATCACAATTCCACATAATCTCCAAAGAAACCAACCACCAGCACGCCGTAGGTGTGCCATGTTAATAGTGCCCTGTGCCAACCGGGGGTAAAAAGAACCACCCAACCCCAAAAGATTTTGGCGTATATTTTTGACCAAATATCGTGAGAAAATTATCACGCATCATCCCACAAAAAACTTCGCTTAAAAAGGCTTACAATAGATTGTTTCGTTATTGGTTTTGCTGTGAAAAGGGTATTGTGCAATAGTTACTAACGTTATCAGCATCTCATTTTGGGTCATAATGTGAAATCTTATTTGTTTTTCTAAATTCTCCTAATTCTTCAGCCCATAAACCACAAACATTTAATAACTCAAAACAAAGTATTCTTAATGAAATTGGAGTGAAAAAAGAATTTTCTCTACCAAGTTCTTTGTTTACAAATTCTAAAATGTTACCGTGACAAATATTATTCCTATGTCTAACCACTTCAACAGATACAATATTGGGTTTTGTAGAATTTAATTTATCTAAAAAATTTGTTTCACCCGGAAATGCTAGAGCTTCAATTGGTAATCCTAAATTCTTTGCATCAGAAATTAAGTTGTTGCTTAGTACTTTGTAAGGAGTTAACTCAACGAATTCATTTTGCGGGCTTTGAATTTGTGAAATTGTAATTCTAAGACTTGCTTCGATTCCGTTAAGCAATGAGGAAACTGCCGGAACATAAAACTCATTAAACATGCAATCTACACCTTGTACGAAAAACCAATGAAACTCAGCTGCGCATAGCCTTTCAAAGAAAAAGTTACGCATTGGCGACCAATCACCATTTTTTTCAAAATGTGATGCAATGTGTTCAGCTGCGTTTTTTTCAAAAATTTCTTTTTGGGGCTGTATTGTAAGAAATGCATTCCAGACATCAAACCATTTGTCTGTTCTTTGAATATGATTGAAGTTCATTTTAAGTTACTGCTAACATCCAAATATACCCAATCCCCTCGACACTTTTTTACGGTAAACCATAATCCATAAAAAAATCCCAACTCTCGTTAGGATTTATCGTTTTTTATCCAGCTTTGCCGAACGGAGCGTAGCTAAAGCTTAGTTATTAGCTGACGTTTTTTTTTAGCCTTTTATCAGATCATAAATTATGGCTAATCCAATCATTACAACTTCGAATATTAAAAATCCTAAAAAATAAGCTAAAAATCCTTTTATATAATTTTTTACTTTATTTCCATAAAATTGTCCAATTGCCCAACCTGTATACAAAAAAGCAATAATTACAATTAAACTTTCATTAAGAAGGAATGTATTTTTGGACAATTTATTTAATATTGGTTCTAATGAAAAAATAAGCATTCCCATTCCCATTACGAAACAAATTACAACAAATATTTCATAAAAGTTGTATTTATATTTTTTGAAAAATAGTAATGTGCAAAAAGTAATTGGTAGAATCATCAGAAGATTTGCGTATCCATAATTTTCTTGTATCCAATTCATTATATTGTTTATACTTGAATTGCCATACATCTTTTTTGACATTTCAGAATAAGGATTTTCTATTTTAAAATAATGTGCAAATAAAGTATAAATTACAGAGGTTAAACCAAGAAAAGTAACAGGTTTGGTTACTTTTTGTCTATTTATATTTACGTATTCTCGAATTGTTTTACCCGGTTTAATCAGCAAGCTTTTGCAAGTAAATAAAAAACCTTTTTCAAAGCCTATCAATCCTAAAAATTCTTGAAAAGCATAATTTTTATCAATTCTCTTTAGCTCTTGATATATTTTATGATTTTGATTGTCGTCCATTATTTTATTATAAATTTCGCTGTTTAATAATTGCTTCCACTTCTTTAGCTCTTTTATTTTTAGGGTCTTTTATAAATTTATAAATCAGAAAAAGAGGTATTATTAATGAAATATTGTAAGCATTAAATTTAATACTAATAAATATAATTCCGATTAGAAAGCCTATGAGAAAAGCATTTAAAATTGAAAAAGATTTTAATTTTTTTTACTCGTTTAATAATTCTTCATTGGTTAATTCCTTTAAATCTTTTTTTTTCATTTTTTAAGGATATACTTTATTTTGAAAATGCGTACAACACCCAAATATACCCAATTTCTCTCAATCCCCATCACACTTTTCTATATTACAAAAAAATCCCACCAGCACGCCGTAGGTGTGCCATATGTGTAGCCCCCGGTGCAAACCGGAGGCAAAAAGAACCCAAAGATTTTGGCGCGTGTTTTTGACCAAAAAACGTGGTAAACTCTACCATCCCAGCCACGTTACCCCACAAAAAACCTCGCTTAAAGCGGCTTAAACGAGGCGATATATTTTATTTTTCGCTGAAAATTGGAGTTGTGCAACGGTTACCAATGTTATGTGCAGTGCCATATTATAAGATTTAGTAGTTTCAGAAAAATATTGTGATTAGGAATGGTAAAAAAAGAACCAAGAAAATTGCTGTATATGAAATAACTTTATCAGTTGTTTTTGTATTTGATTGTTTTGGATTTAAATAATCAATTTCATTAGAATATCTTAAATGTAGTTTGAAATCTCGATTATTAATTATTTTACTTATGAATGTGCAGAATGAAATGTATAAAGTAAAAATTAATGGAGTGAAAAATGCCCAAATTTGTATTAATCGTTCAGAATTATTTGTATGTGATATTTGGCTGTTATAAACTGAACCTATAATCAGATATGAAAATACAATAACCCATTTTTTGTAGCCTTTAAACAAATTTGATTTACGATAAAAAAGTTAAATATAATTGTAAATAAAAGGAAGAATAATTATTAAAAATTTCATTTAAAATTAGATTTAAACGGGTTTTTGGTGCATTGCACATAACGGAAAAAGTATTGGCGAAGTGCGGGCTTAATTTGAACGAATGTTCAAGTTCAGACCAAGCGAAGCCGATGCTTTTTCAGATAAGCTAAGTTAATGAAAAAGATTATATGAAAAGCAGCGGCGGCTAAAAATTACAAAAAGTTCAACTTGGACTTTCCCCCGCATTTTGCCAATACAATGTTAGCCGTAGTTATTTTTTTCTTCGTAGTAATCCAGCCAATTTTTTATTCTTCCAACAAACATTTTTAGGTAATTTTCTGTTAAAAATATATTTGACCAATCAAATCTTTGAGCTTGAACACCAAGATAGAATACAAAAATAGAAGCTCCTGCTTCGGGAATTAATTTTATTTCTTTTTCAGATAAATTTCGTTCACTTTTATAACCGTTTAGAAAGTTTTCAACTTTGATTTCGTATTCTTTTTTATCACTTTCAATGAAAAAAAGTTGTTTGCAAAAATAAGCTACATCTAAAATTAAAGCTCCATTTCCACAATTATCAAAATCGAAAATTGTAATTTGATTTTCTTTATCAACACTCAGGTTATCATACCAAATATCAAGGTGAACTATGCCTATTTGATTTTCGGAAAGATTACTTTCGGCAAAACTTTTGGCAATGTTTGGCGAAATTTGCTTTAAGTAAAGCATTTCATTTAAATTGTCTGGAAAAAATTTGTTTAGATAATTATAAGCTTTATTTAAAAGAACATCAGAATTATAATTTATTCTTTTGATTTTCTTTGTGGCAGTAATATTGTGAATTTTTGCCATAATTGAACCAATTGCAAAACACGTTTCACTTGTCATAAAACGCATTTTTTCGCCTTCTGCAAATGTAAAAAGCACAACATATCTCAAACCTTCTGGTGCATTTATTTCTTGAATAAAATTACCATTTTCATCTGCAATAGGAAAAGAAACTGAAAGATTATGATTTTTAAGTAAATTCAAAAGTTCTAATTCTTGTTCAATTTCAACTTTTGTTCTCCATTTATGGCAATAAACTCTAATAACATATTTTATATTCTTATTAAACATGAAATAAGTGTGATTTACTCCAGTTCTAAAAATTTTACATTCAAAATTATCTTTCAGTTTATATTTTTCGCTAATAAATTCGCCTAATTCTTTTTGTGATAATGTTGAAGAAATTACTGGAAAAGTTTTCATTTATCTGTCGAGTTCTGTTTGGATATAATTACGGCTAACACCCAAATATACGCAATTACCTCCTAATCTCAGCAATATTTAATATTAATATAAAACACTATATATCAAGGCATTATATTGTTTTTAAATGTTTGCAAACATTTAAAAACTACTACGCTAGTTTCTACAAAAAACACCAACCACCAGCACGCCGTATGTGTACCGTGTTAATAGCCCCCGGTGGGTAAAAAGAACCACCCAACCCCAAAAGATTTTGGCGCGTATTTTTGACCAAAAATCGTGACAAAATCTACCGTACCAGCCACATCATCCCACAAAAAACCTCGTTTAAAACGAATTAAACGAGGCGATATATTTTATTTTTCGCTGAAAATTGGAGTTGTGCAATGGTTACCAATTTTAGCTGCAGTGTTTGTTATTTGTAAAGTTTTGGCTCTGTAATTCCTTGTTTTTTCAAAACTTCTTTATTCATTTCAAAGTGCATTATCGTCATATTATTATAATAATCTTTGAATGTCGGTAAATCATATTCAGCTCTTAATTTTTCTATATTTAAAGAGTCAACCAATCCATTACGTGGAATTGCTTGACCATTTGTATTGTATGTAACCTGAGAGCCAAATCTTTGTTTTTGATTTGTATTTATAGCCACTCTATCCTCCAACATTGCATATTCATTTCTTTTTGCATTTTTCATTTCGATTTGTTTCTTAAGCTCTTGCAACATTTGCTTCTGAAATTCAATGTCATTATCTGCGTGTTGAATTGGAAGCCAAAATTTTGTTGTATTTTCTTTTCCAACTTCATTGAATCCTAAATAACCAAACTTGTTAAATAGCTTTTTTATTCTTGATTGATTATCATTACTTACACTATCTTTTTTTGCTGAAAATATTTCCCACGCTTTTTTTTGCCCGTATTTTTTAAACAAATCTTCAGATGGGATTCCAGCATATTTTTGGTCAATTTTTTCAATATAATCTAATTCAAAGACTATTTTATTTCTTTTGTCTTCACTGATTTTCTTATTTGTATTGCAGCTAAAAAAAAGAAGAACTACTAAGATTGTTAAATATTTCATTTGCAGCGTTTATTTTGGCAACATTCTGACTCACGTTAAATTGAAATTCTTATACTCAATTGGTTATGATTTCAAGGTGTTGATTAGTTTGTTCAAATTTAGTGATTTGTTTTTTAGTTCTGCTGACGATTTTCTGTTTTATTTTTTCGTCGAGGAGTAGGTTGAGGGTTGAGAGGATTCTGAGCTCTAGAAGAAAGAAGAAAGAAGAAAGAGGAAAGAAGAAAGAGGAAAGAAGAAAGAGGAAGGAGGGGGTGAGGGTGGAGAGGATTCTGAGCTCTAGAAGAAAGAAGAAAGAAGAAAGAGGAAAGAGGAAAGAGGAAAGAGGGGGTTGATAGTTGATAGTTGTCGGTTATCGGTTATCGGTTATCGGTTATCAGTTATCAGTACTCATTCTAACATCTAACATCTAACTTCTAGAAAAAAGAAGAAAGAGGAAAGAGGAAGGAGGGGGTTGATAGTTGATAGTTGATAGTTATCGGTTATCGGTTATCGGTTATCGGTTATCGGTTATCGGTTATCGGTTATTAGTTATCGGTTATCAGTTATCAGTTATCAGTTATCAGTACTCATTCTAACATCTAACATCTAACATCTAATATCTAGAAAAAAGAGGAAAGAGGAAAGAGGAAAGAGTAAAGAGTAAAGAGTAAAGAGGGAAGAGGGAAGAGGGTTAGGGAGGGGCAAGTGGATGAGGAGGAGGATGTGGATCTGGATGAGGAGGAGGATGATGATGATGATGAGGAGGAGGAGGAGTTGGGAGGGCTGTTTTTTTTGGGGGTGAAAATTTTCTTTTTTTGTATTGTTATTTTTATTATCTTTGGTTTACGCTATCTGTATGCGGCTGTTTTCCAGGGACTTTGGCGGAAATTTCCATGATGGGTTTTGATTTGCTGATTTGCTCTTATTTCATTATTTTTAATTTTGGGGTTATATTTTTGTGAATATGACTACTCAATTCTCGTTTTTTTTTCATGCACTATACTGGGGTAGTGTACGGGGTATCTATGGCTTATCCATGGTTTATGTATTGATGATGAATGGGTAGTTTTATTGTGATTTATGTAAAATGGCTGAATGGTGGGGCATTTTTGTGGGAATGGTGGTGTTGGTCGTGCTTAATTTTTATCAATAAACATACGGTGCAATGGTGCGGCAGCGGCGCTTCTACATTTTTTTAGAAAACTTTTATCAATAAAGCTTTGCACTTTGAATATTGATTTATAGAGATCAGCAACCAGACTGTTATAATATTCCGATTCTTTATTCAAAAATTTTTCCCATTTTACATTTGAACCCTCGTGATCTAACATTTCTTCCATAAGATCATAAAATGATTCAAAAATATAGTTTACATGAAAGATTAAGTCTTTATAGGCTAACACCTTTTCCTGAAAAAGTAAATCTTGGTTTGACATATTACGATCTCTTCTAAAAGTTAGGAATGCGATACTTCATGAATTATTTTTTTGTTAAAAGTAGGAATATAATATTAGCTTTTTTTGCAATCAAAAAAAAAATATTTTTGATTATCGGGTGAAGTTTGTTTTTGTTTTTTGAGGTTGGGATAGTTCTTTGCCAACGCAAGTGCCAGGACGGCAATGTGCTGTGGAATATTGGTAATAACAACGCGAAAAGTATGACACTTGCAAACGGTGGCAATGCCATAGAAGACAGGCGAAGCGTTTGGCTTGTGCGGTTGGAGTCTGGTTAAAGCCGTATTTTTTCTGGGTGTGGGCAGAGTGTGGAATTAATAAATTATAGAGCTTGCTTAATTAAACTCATAATGTATTCCAGATTTTCCGTGTTAGAAACCATTATATCATAATCACCATTTCCCCAATGACCAATTTTGGAAACATCCCTCATAATCTTTTTAGGATCATCCAATTCTCCTTTTTTAAGATTAATAAAAATTTTCAATCCATTTTTCAGAATGACAATATCGACAATATTTTTATTCTTTTTAAAAGCTACATAGAGTTTTTTGGGTTCTACATCAATATCAGGAACTAAATTATTAATCGCAATTTTATATGCTTCATAAAGTTCAATAATATCATCCGATTTCCCTTCCAAATGCTCTTCTTCTGTATAAACTTTAATTTCCTTTACAACTTTACTTATTTCAGAATCATCATTTTGCTGTACCTGTTTAATACTTGGTGCTGATTTAGACTTCTTAATTGGATTAATGACAATGACATCATTTTCAAACTGTTTGATTTCCCAAAGTTCAATAGCTAAATCTTTGAAGTTAGAAGATTGTTTTTGAAAATCAGTAAATGAAGGAGAAACAAAGATGACCTTACTTTGTGACCAATCTACATCATTTCTTTTCAAATTTTCCTTTTGCGTTTCGTTATACTCTACAATAAAATCTGCTTTGTACTCCAGCATTAGATTAAGGTATGAAACACCCTGATCTACTACGCTGTAATTTTGATTGCGTTTGTATTCGATAATTACAAAAGCTTTGCTTTCTTCATCAAAACCTAGTGTATCAATACGGTTATTCTTTATAGTAAACTCTGATTTAATCAACTTTAGATTAGATATTAATTCCAAATTTTGCTCAAAGAGTTTTTGTATGTCTTTTTCTAACTTGAAATTTAATTCTTGAAGTGTAGAAAGGGATTGCTTATTATTTTTGAATAGTTGCATTACACTATAAATTATAAGGATTATTTTTTAAAATATGTTGATGCAAAGCCAATAAACTGTCTTTATACCAACTATCTGCAAGATTAAAATCATTTCTACGAGTAATTTTCCCTAAAGGTGATTCTAAGAAAAATGTAGAAAAAGGTCGTATGTTTTTCATAAAATAATCTCTATCCCAATAAATATCTCTACAGGAAGTAATCACAATTTCTGTATCTGGATGAAGTTTGAGTTTGTTAATTAATGTATCCATATTTGGTACATCATCCGTTGCTGAGTGAATAATTATCTTCTTTCCTCTCAATATTATCACTATTGAAAAATCCCAATATTTTCCTTTTGAATCGGGCAAAAAAGAAGGTACTAAATTACCGTCAACATCTGTTGTGATTACACCGCTAGTTAACCATTTTGCAATTTTATTGATTGCAGTTGTTTTACCTGTACTCGGTGCTCCTGAAATAACTAAAAATTTCATATATTAATCTTTGTTCAACTGATTATAAATTCTTTTCATAATAAATTCTTTCACTAAACCTCCAAAAGCTTTATCTTCCAATATCTTTTCAAAAATCTCCTGGTTCTGATCCATACGCCCAATAAGTTTCTCAATAAATTTATCATCGAAAGCATATTTGAAAGTATCTAGCTTGTTTGCTTTTGCCTGTAGTTTCAATGTTTCATCTTCCAAGAGTTCCGCTTCTATCTGGTCGAAAAACAGTTTGTCGGCTTCTTCGAATTCGGTTCCAAATTGACTATTGAGTAAATGAATAATTTCTGACAATAAAGCTTCTTCTTCCTTTTGTCTTTTAAGCCCAGCTTCCGTGATACCACTTAACTCACCCTCTTCATTTTTTGTAAGTTCTATAGCACCTTCTTTAATTTTTTGAAGCCTGTAATATTCCAAAGCAATTTCGTCATCTAATTGAATAACTTCTGATAAATCCCTTTTTGGCAATCTGGTTTGTAATAGCTTGGCATAAGCATAGAACTTTTCAGAATCTACATCTGTAAAAGGCATTATCTGAGATAGAAAAGCATATAGATTCGTCCAGGTTCTTAATCCTTTTTTAAATTCATCCTGATGCTCTTCGTCCAATCCTTTAAACCGGTCCACCGCATTATCCGTAAAAGCATACAAGTATTTTTGCTCTTTAGCACTATTCATTTTTGTAGCCGGGTTAAAATAGACCTGAGCAAAAGCATCTATCTCGCTTTCCCAATACACCTGAAACTGGTCTAATCGTTGCTTTAAATCAAACAAGTGGTTAATGTCCGGATCTTCGGTAACAGAAGTGATTTCATAATAGGGCTGGAAAGAATCCAGAATAGTTTGTCGGTCGTTGACAAAATCCAGTACAAAAGTGTCTTCTTTGCCCGGACAGGTTCTGTTCAAACGGGATAAGGTCTGAACCGCTTTGACACCGGAAAGTTTTTTATCTACATACATTGTATGTAATAAAGGCTGGTCAAAACCAGTCTGGTATTTATCGGCTACAATCAGGATTTTGTATTCTTCGGTATCAAAAATTTCGGGTAACTCTCTTTCTCCATAACCTGTTAATTCAGGTTCTGAAACGCCATCCAAATAATTATCATCTTTTACTTTGCCGGAAAAAGCAACCAATACTTTGATTTCATTTTCATATCCTTTTTCCTGTATATATTTTCTAAACTCTTCAAAGTAACGCTTGGCGTGCAGTCGAGAACCACAGACCAGCATTGCTTTTGCTTTTCCCCCGATCTTTTTGGCAACGATTTCCCGAAAATGTTCAATAATTACCTCTGTCTTTTGAGCCAGATTATGTGGATGTAAGGAAACATATTTACCGATTGCTTTAGCTGCTTTGCTTTTGTTGAACTTAGGATCGTCCTCTATGGCTTTTGTTAAACTGAAATAGAGATCGTAAGAGGTATAACTCTGTAATACATCCAAGATAAACCCTTCTTCAATCGCTTGTCGCATCGAGTATAAGTGGAAAGGTTTTGGTTTTCCTTCCTCATCTTTATCTCCAAACACCTGCAAGGTTTTATACTTAGGCGTGGCTGTAAAGGCAAAGAAAGAAATATTCGGTTGCTTTCCACGGCTTTGAGCAGAAGCTTCTATCTGTTCCCTAATAAAATCATCTCCATTGTAATCGTCTTCCGCTTCTTCATTAGCGGCATCTTCCAGCGATTTTATAGCCAATACTTCTTTTAATTTTTTGCTGGCTTCCCCTCCTTGTGAACTATGAGCTTCATCAATAATAACTGCATATTTTCGCTCCGGCAATTCTCCTACTTTATCTACAACGTAAGGGAATTTCTGTAAAGTGGTAATGATAATATTAGTACCGAAGCCCAATGCTGAGGCTAACTGGTTACTGTCTTTATCAATTTTCTGTACTACACCGGTTTTATGCTCAAATTGGTAAATGGTATTTTGTAGTTGGTTGTCCAATACCCGACGATCAGTTACAACAATGACAGAATCAAACATACGTTCATCATTCTGGTTGTGTAAGCTGGATAAACGATACGCCAGCCAGGCAATAGAATTACTTTTTCCCGAACCTGCCGAATGTTGTATCAAATAATTTTTTCCAACACCTACTTCCAGTACTTTATTGCTGATTTCCCGTACTGCATCTAATTGATGGTAACGCGGAAATATCAGGCGTTCTTTCCGATAAATTCTGCCTTTCGATATAATTTCTTCCGTTTGTAAATGCACAAATCGCTGAATGATCTCCAACCAGCTGTCTTTTTTCAGAATATTTTCCCAGAAATAAGCTGTTCTGTAACCATTGGGGTTAGGTGGATTACCTTTTCCCTTGTTATATCCCTTATTGAATGGGAGCCAATAGGTTTTGCTGCCGTCCAAGCGGGTGGTCATAAATACTTCATCCTGATCAACGGCAAAATGTACTAAAGCCCGTTTTTTAAACGCAAATAATATTTCCCGGTTATCTCTCGTGGTGCTGTATTGCTTTAAAGCATTACTGACGTTCTGACCGGTAAATTGATTTTTGAGTTCTAATGTAGCTACCGGAATACCATTCAACGATAATAATACATCTACCGAATTTTTATTGTCTTTGCTATAGTAGATCTGGCGGTAAACTTTTAAGCTGTTTAGGTTATATAACTCCACTGCATCAGGATTCAGACCCGATGCCGGTTGGAAATAGGCCATTTGGAAACGAACGCCATAATCTGTAAAACCATTACGCAATACATCTAGGCTACCTCTGAGGTCCATTTCTTTATATAAGCGTTGTAACACCCGATTTTCCACATCTGTACCATGTACACTTTCTATTTTAGCCCAGCGGCTGGGTTGTGATGCTTTCAGAAAACCAATAATTTCGCCCCGAAAGAAACCCAGCTCTTTGCTATAGGTGGATGCATCTCCTAAGGTATACCCGCCGTTTTCTATAAGCGATTGCACCAATGCAGATTCAAATGTATGTTCTGTAGTTATGCTCATTATTCCTTCGTTAATAGTTTTCTTCTTCCTGTTTTTGCTGTGTGATAAACAGTCTATATGCCAGGTCTTTAAATATCAGTTTGAGAGTATGCTTCGATTTTTCCGGCAACCCGTTTTTCAAATGTCCAGATTCTTCATAACATTCTCGTACAAATTCAAAATCATTCCCATAAATTTCCTCTGTGATTTCAGCAAGCTTATCTGGTAAATCCGATTCTAATATTTCAAAATTGTCCGGATTGAAATACCTCAGTATAGGCTTGTTCAGCTCATTATATTCTCGTCCCTGAAAACAAGGTTTTCCTTTACTGGAAGGCCAGTATATTCCGAAAAATTCCGATTTATTGGATTTATATACTTTACCAATCTGCAAACTTCCATCAATAGCTCTATATTCTTCCACTAAAGAAATGTCCCGCAATATCATTAATGGCTCCATATCAATCGGATCATCCTGAATATCATTATCAAAGAGCATCTTTTTGTACCTTTCTTTTGCAATACCTTCTATTTCTTCAGGATCACCAAGGAAAGTATAAAATCGTTTTTTACCATTATTCGTGAGTTCATCAAAAATAAATCCCTCTACATCCTGTGAATAATACAGTTTCCAAACTCTGAATGCTCCAAACGACCCTGCACTCCAATCCCAGCCACCAAACAAAAATTGCACACCGCTTCTTAGTTCGTGTATATCTTCTCCAGGAATTTCAGAAATAATTTTTGTAATCAGATCTGTAAATAAACCCGAAAGGTATTCTAAAACATCTTGCAGGCTGGCTTCTGGTGATTGCAGGTACTTATCCAGATGAATGGAAGAAACCAGATTCAACACCAAAGGATAGGCTCTAGCCGTACTGCCTGCAAAGCATAACAGGCAATCCCTTTTGGGGATTCTGAACAATTTAATCCCGTGTTTCCACTTTTCACCGCCTGTAAGGCAGCTATCGGTAGCAAACACGAGCTCTTCGGTTTCGTTGACTTGACGTATATAGGCTACACAGAGTGTCATAATTAATCCATTACTTTTATTTTTCCTGTTACCACTTCACTTATTAAAGCAGTACGGTATTCAGTTAATAGTTCTATCAGTTTTTTTGTTTTGGCTATTTTAGCATCAATACGGGTACATTCTGTTTCGATAAATTGTACAATGCTCCGCTGCTCATCTATTTCCATAAGAGGAAATGGTGTATTTCTTAATGTATATAAGGATAAATTCTTTATTGTCGTACCACTAAATGAATTCTCAAAATAATTATTGATATATTGAGATTTAAGTACATAGAATATGAACTTATTGAAAACAAAATCTTTTAACTCAATATAAGCTGCACTTTTTCCCAAAATCACATTTTCATTATTGTAAAATGCAAGTTTTCCAATTGTACCATTTAACGAAATAAGTATTGAACCATATTGAAGCTCAATTTTAAATTTTTCATAGTCTTCAATTGGTACCGATAGAGTTTTTTCCGTTAACGAAATTTCTCCGTTATTTAGGTTTACACCATTTATAAAATAGATTTCAGTCCCTTGTAAATAATTCGGGGTAGTATGGATACCATCGCCAATTTTTGTTGAAACATATTTCAACCTCTTCATCTCCCAATGCTCAGGAATTTCTCCTAACCATTCAACACCACTGTCTTTCATTTTTAATTTCGGATCAATGCCTTTAGTAACTGCCTGGTTGACAATGGTTGTTTTTTCTTCTTCGTAGAGTTCCAGCAGACGTTTTTTATCGGCAATGAGAGCATCTATTTCGGCAGTTTTATGGTCAAGGTGGTAAGCGATGGCGGTTTGTTCGTCAATAGATATAGGCAAGATATAGTAGATCCTTGGAATATCTGTCATACTAATATTCTGTTGAGTATTGAAAGTCGAAAGTATGTTAGCATTATCTTTAGCATAAGAACTTTTGAGAAAATATTCAAAGTATGATGAAGTAATTTTCTTATGATTGGGCTTTAGTAATGCTAGAGGAGACCAAATACTAAATTCAAAATCTACTTTAACTTGTGCTACTTTGCCAACAGACGCAGCCTTTCCCATTAATATATCATATTTTTCTACATTGCACTTTTGTTTAAATCTTTTATGATCTTCTATTGATATTTTTCTGCAACCTTCAAAAGTCAATTCACCATCTTGAATTCCGTCTACAGAAAGAAATGGTATACCATCAGATAAGAATTTTGGTGTTTCGTGAGGACCATCCGTTATTTTTTGTCGCAATAAAAATCTCATGGGAATAGCTTCCCAATGATCTGGAATTTCTCCAATCCATTCGATACCGGAGTCTTTATATGTGTCGTATGGTTTCATTATTCTAGGATCGTTTTTTCTGTTTCCAATGTCTTTTGCTCCAAAGACAGAATATCTGCTTTAATTTCAGCCAATAACCTTAATGGCTTAAACTCATAGAAATACTTGGTAAAGTTGATTTCATAACCGATTTTGGTTTTGCTTTCATCTATCCATGCTTCTGGCAGATGTGGTGTTACTTCCGCTTTGAAGTACGCATCAATAGCCTGTGGGACGAGCTTTCCATCTTTTGTTTTTTGCAGGAAAGGAATGTTTTCATAATCCCGCAAAGAGGTATCCGGTTTGGGCTGCCCTTTTGTTTTAAGGACTTTGCCATTTTCTTTCAATGGCTGTTCTACCGTTACCCGCCAGTATCCGAAAAATTCATTCGGGTAAATTTTCACAAATTCATTTTCCTGAAAATCTCCATATAGTTGGGTGATGAAACCTATGCCTTTTGTGGTTCCATTCTCGGCAATCTTTTTACGTTTGTTTCCTAAGCTTCTGTCCATCTTCTGCCAGAATCGGTTAAATTCCAGCTTCCCATCTTTAAACAACTCTTCGTCTTTTACACCCGTAGCGTTGATGAGTTGTATTTTCCCCTTACGTTCTTTACTTTTATGATTGGTCACAATCCATATATAGGTACTGATACCAGTATTGTAAAACAACTGATCCGGCAAAGCAATAATCGCTTCCAGCCAGTCATTTTCAATAATCCATTTACGGATATTGCTTTCTCCGCTTTCTGCTGCTCCGGTAAATAAAGGAGAACCGTTAAATACAATTCCAATACGGCTTCCTGTACTTTTCATTTTGGAGATCATATGCTGTAGGAACAAGAGAGAACCGTCATTTATACGAGGTAATCCTGCTCCGAAACGGCCGCTCATTCCTTTTTTTTCCGCTTCGGCTTTGATGGTCTTCTCTGCTTTTTTCCAGTCTACACCAAATGGTGGATTGGACAGCATGTAATCAAACTTTTCACTTTCCAGTCCATCCACGGTAAAAGTATTTCCAAACTTGATATTGCTCGGATTCTGTCCTTTGATCAGCATATCCGATTTACAAATAGCATACGATTCCGGGTTGATTTCCTGCCCAAATACTTTCAGTTCAGCTTTGGGATTGAGTTCTATCACATATTCTTCCCCAATAGACAGCATACCTCCTGTTCCGCAAGCGGGATCATATAAAGTTTTTACAATGCCCTCTTTTGTCAGCATTTCACGGTCTTCATTAAACAGTACATTTACCATCAATCGAATCACCTCTCTTGGAGTAAAGTGTTCTCCGGCTGTTTCATTGGACTGCTCCGCAAATTTTCTTATCAATTCTTCAAATACATATCCCATTTCCATAGAATCCATATCTGATAAATCAATTTTTTTAAATTCTGATACAACTCTAAACAATATATCAGCTTTATCCATCCGATCAATTTGGTCATCAAAATTGAAATATTCGATAATCTCTCTGGCTCCAGCAGAAAAACCAGTAATATAATTTCTTAGGTTAAGAGCGATACTATTTGGGTCAGCTACCAATTTTTCAAAATCGAACTGACTTTTATTATGGAAATTAAATCCGGCAATCTTGTTTAAAGCAATATCTTTAGCGTTATCTTTTAAAGAAGCTATTTTGGGTAAATAGTCTAATACTTTTTGCTTGGTAGGAGCCAGCACACAATCCAATCGTCTTAAGACAGTCATCGGTAAAATGACTTTTCCATAATCTGACTGCTTGTAATCTCCTCTTAACAAGTCAGCTACTTTCCAAATAAGGTCTGCTTTTTCTCTAAAGTTTTTCATTTACTATTTAGATTCTTTAATAGTGTTTTTTGTTGAATTCAATTATTCTCGTACATCAATTTTCAATAATTCAGCAATTTCTGCTAACGTTTCTACAGAAGGCTGTACTTCATTGGTACACCAACGGGAAACAGTGCTGGCACTTTTACCCAGTTCTTTAGCTAACCATTTACTGGTTTTTGATTGTTCTTTCAACACAATTTTTAGCCGATTGATTTTCATACGATGTTATTTAATACGCATATTGTGCGAATTTAATGTTATTAATTATACAAGCAAAGCATTGGAAAAGGATTTTTAATTAAGTTCTACTTTGCCATAAACCCCAAATTCCATCCCTTATCGCAATTAAAAACTTAATTATTTCTGTTGCTTCAGATTACACCAGATTAAAAAGTAAGTAGGATAACTTCATTTCTTGAAAAAGATTTTTTTTGTTATTCCCTAGGAATGCAAATAAATGACTTATCAGGATGTAATAATATAATTGAAAAATAGATCAAAATAGTTTGCCGGCTGAGGTAGGAGAGCCATTGGAACCCCAAAAGATTTTGGCGCGTCTATTTGACCAAAAATCGTGACAAAATCCTCAACCCAAGCCAGTTTATCCCACAAAAGACCCCGCTTAAAACGGCTTAAACGAGGTCGGTTTTTTATTGCATTTGATGAAAAAGAGGAGTTGTGAAACGGTTACCGATGTTACCTGCACACCCTTTCTGTGGTCGTTACTTAAACCTGTTTTCGTTTTCACGCAAATACATCATTGCTTCTTTCACGGCTTCCGTTGAACTTTTGGGATTGAAACCTAATTCTGTCTGTGCTTTTGAAATGTCAAAGTTTTGTTGAAGTCCCGAAAACATTGCAATTTCTTTGGTTGTCAAGAGCGGTGCTTTACCGCTTATTTTACTTCCGATTTCCATAAACCACGCTAATAAAAACAAAATAGGTTTCGGAACGGCTGTCGGCAGTTTTATTTTGAGTTCGGGAAAAAGTCCTTGTGCAATTTTTGTGGTGTCTTTAATTGATGTGCATTTTTCGTTTGCCAAAATGTAGCGTTCGCCGTTTCTACCTTTTGTTGCCGCCAAATAACAGCCTTCCGCAACGTCTTTCACGTCAATCCAATTTAGTGTGATGTTCGTTTCAACAGGAATTTCTTTTTTCAAGATTGCATTGATAATGTTGTAAGAAACGTTTAGCGGTGCAAATGCTTCGCTTCCAATCATTGCAGACGGCAACACGGCAACCAATTCGATGTTATGTTTTTTAGCCAATTCAAACGCCAATTTTTCTCCGTCATTTTTTGAATTGTAATACATATCCCTGCGGTCGGGATTGTAGCCGTTGCTTTCTTTCGTAGGAAGTTTGGAATAATTGAGTGCAGCGATTGAACTTACATACACAATTCGTTTTACACCTGCTTCGGCTGCCGCTTCAATCGTGTTTTTTGTTCCCTCCAAATTCACGTCATAAATTTCTTTTTTCGGATCTTTTGCCCAAAGTTTGAACGCTGCACCAACGGCATAAAACGTTTCAACGCCTTGCAAAACGTTTATTAAAGATTGTTTGTCCGTAATGTCGGCTTGAACGACTTCGCAATCCAAACCTGCAAAAGGTTCTTTGTTTTTGATGTTGCGAACCGAAGCCCGAACAGGAACGCCTTTGCTGATGAGAAAACGCACCAGGTTGTTACCAAGATGTCCATTTGCTCCTGTAACCAATGCTAAATTTTTCTGTGCCATACTTTGATGTTTTAATTACGGCACAAAAGTCAGCATTGCAATTTCAAAAGCACTTCGCAAATGTTACTTAATGATTTCCTTCCTTATTCTGCTCAAACTTTTTGCGTTCATTCCCAAAAACGAAGCGATGTATTGCAACGGAACGTTGTGTAAAATTTCGGGATAGTTTTTTAAGAGTTTTTGATAGCGTTGTTCGGCTGTAAGCGTTGCCAATTCTTTTGAACGTGTTTCGTTGTATGTCAATGATTGCTGAAAAACCGTAATGCTGAAATCCTTGAACGCTGAACTTTGTTGTGTTAGCAAATCCAAATCTGATTTTGTAATTCGCAACAATTCACATTCAGTAATGCACTCCAAATTTTCGTTTGATTTGGTTTGATTGACGAAGTTGAAATATGAAGTAATAAAACCGGGCGGACAATTTATGTGTGTCGTAACTTCATCGCCTTTGTCGTTGTAGTGAAACAAGCGGACAAAGCCCGATACCACAAAATACAAGTATTTTGGCGTTGTGTTTTCTTCTTCAATCACACGATTCTTCGGATAAAGAACAGGCTCAAAATACTGTCCGAACAATGCTTTGTCGCTTTCAGTAAGCGTTACATTTTGCGATATGAGTTGAAGTAATGGTCCGTGCATTTTGCAAAGGTAGAAAATCTGTTGTTTGGTCGTTATCAGTAATCTAGCAAATTGAAGTCCTGCCGTTTAAAAAGACTGTAAGACGATGAATTAGTGTCCCCCCGAAACTAAACCAAAATAGATGCACGAAAGTTTTAAATTCTGTTCTGTCGTCAAGTTGAAAAATGTCAAAAGGGAATAGTCATTCAGTGGCCAATTTCACTCTCGTTAATGGTTGTGCTGGCAGTTCGCAGGGTTTCTGGTAACAACCAAATATACCCAATTATCACATAATACCACTAAAGGGTACAATTGTATATACTGCTGTTTAAAAGCAAGTTACCAACGGTTGCAGGTGTCTACAAACCAATATGCTAGTTTCTAAAAAAAAAATACAACCACCCAAACCCCAAAAGATTTTGGCGCGCATTTTTGACCAAAAATCGTGACAAAATCCATCATCCCTGCCACATTAGCCCACAAAAAACCTCGCTTAAAGCGGCTTAAACGAGGCGGTATATTTTATTTTCCGCTGAAAATTGGAGTTGTGCAACGGTCACTAATGTTAGCTGTAGTTGTTTCTTTATTATATGTTAATATCTAAATTTTCCACATTGTTAATATCATTTAATCTTATTTTAACTCGTTCAATAATTGGATCAATGATAGTTTCTTTCGCTTTTGCAGTTAACAAATAATGTTCCTTAGTTAATGCAAGTGATTTTTCTTTGTCAACCTCAATTAACCCTAATTCTATTAATTTTGGAATTCTTTTGGTTACATACTGATAAGAAAAGTCTGTAAGTTGTCCCAATTTTTTGCATGGTAAAGATACTGGCGAAAATTGACTCAACGAATGTAAAATTTTAAATTCATCATAATCAATATTAATAAGGGAATTAGCTTCTATTTTTTTTATTTTATGTAATATTTCTTCACTAGAAACGGATAAATTAACTTTTTCAAATGCACCCTCCTTTAAACAATTTGGACAATTCATATCCATGAATTCTAAATTTTTCTTTAAGTCAAAACTAAATTCATGACCATTGTTACATTTAAAGACTTGAGTTGAATTAAAATGTTCTCTAATTATATGATTAAGGCTAAATCTAGAATCACTATAATATTTTCTTTTTTCAGTATCTTTTGGTCTACCATAAATTAAATTCTGTTTACGACATAAACCATAGTCTAAAGCGAAAAGAGTTGATGAAATGTTGCTCTTATCTTTTATTTTATTATACGTGCTTAAAAAACCATTTAATTCTAAATTGTTCAGTAAAGGGGCAAAATCTTCATTAACAACAAAATGACTAGTTGGTTGGTCTGTACCTTCAAATAATTTACTAGAGGAATTTGAAATATTTTGTTTATTATACTTTTGCTTATCAATAATTTTTTCAAGTAAATTTACTTGACTTGCAATATTAATTTTATCATCAAATGGTCTTGTAATATATTGATTAGCAATAAAATAACTTTCGGTAATTTCTTCATAGTACCTTTGCGCTGCATTTCCTAATGCAGCTTTTGTGATCTTTTGGTCATGAATTAAATTCGATTCATAACAATAAGATAAAATATAACCTAGTTTTCTCGGAATGTTCATAGATATCTCAAACAGAAGTTCATGCAAATCTTCTTTTTTCATATCAAAAAAATCATAAAAATTTGATTTTTTGAAAAACTGTGAACATCTATTATTAATTAACCTGCCATTATAATCTAAAGCAAGTTCTTCAGATTTTGAAATGTTTTTATAAATATTATAAGCCTCGAAAAAGTCCAGATGTATAAAATCAATTTTTGAGCGGTCTATTTTACCAAGATATAATCTTCCTCTATATGTTGCAATTTTAAATTTAAAAAAATTTTCCGAGAGATTATTCAGGGGTGCAATAAACCAATCAATAAAGATTGTCTGTGCATCCATATCAATCTCTGAAAAATCATCTAAATACAAGTATAAATTTTTAACTTCCAAAATATCTTTGATAATAAGAAAATTATCAATAATTAATTCTTTTATATTCAAATAATTTAAAAAAACATTGTTAAATTGTTCCTTTATTTTTTTAGAATTTGAAGTATCGGAATTTACACTAAGCTCTGGTTTTTCATTAAGTTTAAATCCAAATCCATTTTTTCCGTCAGTTTGTTTTTCAAGTTCGGTACCAATTTTTTCAAACAGACTAATATCTATTTTTTCGAAGACATTCTTTAGATTCAATTCAATTTTTGACAATTGTTCCTGAACTCGTAATATCTTAACTGTATCTAATGCCAAGTATTTTGAAAAAAAGCTTGAAGAAATAAAATTTTCAATTTTTTTATTTATCTCTTTTATAACCTCTTTAAGAAAATTCTTATAGATTAAGTATTTCGTAATTTCTTTGTTAGAAATATATTGCTCTTTTTTATAATCTAGAGTAGGGGTAGCTTTATCAAAAATAGTTTTTATGTCAATATAAATTGGAAATGCAACCTTTGCTTTATATTGATCTTCTATTGATTTCTGAAATATTGTGGATTTTCCAGTACCTTTTCTTCCTATAATAATTGTTGTATTCGGAAGATTAACTTTGTCATTAATTGCATTGTTTGGAAATAAATCAGTATAAACAAGTGAAATTAGACTTGCTCCTTTGTCATCTGATAATTCAGCTTTTTGATTTAGTTTTAAAGATTCTGCAAACGTAAAGAATTCTTTAATATCGTTCATTTATGGATATTATTTTTTTGTAAATATATTAAAAAAAAAATTTGTTAACGAAATGTTACAGAATTGCAGCCAACCACCAAAATACCCAATTATCACAACACTTATTTACGGGAAACCACAAAAACAAGAAATCCTGACAATTTCAAGATTTTTAGTTAATTTCTGCATAGAAAATTTGGTGGTTATCATAGTTCTATGTTATACGACGTTTTTTTTACTTAATATAGTTGAATTCTTTAAAATTTTCAAGATATGAACTAAAATCTATTTTAAAATTTTTTTCATAAAATGCATCTCCAGGCTTCAGATTTCTCCATAAAATTACATTTTTTTCAATCTTACCATAACTGGAAAATGTTATTGTAAATTTATCAGTTAAATTATCAAACGCATTTAATTCGAGAATATAAAACCTTTCAACTTTCATACAATTATCCACGAAATTAGGTTGAATTGCAAAATTTATAGCTTTAGAGTCTGATTGTGCACTCGGATAAATTATCATATCACTTGCAAAATTATGTTTTGCGTAAAGTTCTTGATGTGATAAATATGCCGAAATAGAATAGTCTGCATCTTCAATGAATTTTTTGTCAATGAATTTATAAAATTCTATTACACCTAATTTTTGGTCTAGACTCAATTTATTCTCAAACGCTTTGTCAATATTATTCAGAAAACTTGTTGCTAATTGTTTAAATACATTGGATGGATGCAATTCTGATTGTAAAAAAGAGCCTAAAATAAAATCTTGTTTATTATCGAGTAAAGTCCAAACTGAAATGCAAAATTTTTTTGATTTATATTCTGTGTTTCTTACAACTTCAAGCAATGCAGTAATTGGATTATTAGAACAATAAAATACAGGTAAATTCTTAAAATTACATCTGCCATTTCCAACAAATGCAGATGGAGGATAAGAGTATTCACTAAAAAGATTTTTGTTTTTTATTGGTTCATACTCTCTAACTCTAAATAGTTTAAAAAGAAAATTTTCAGGTTTCTGAAATTGAGCCATATAATGATAATTCGTGAAATGCTTTTTGAAAATTGAATCAAAATATTCCAAGTATTGTTCTATATTTTCAAAATCAGAAATTTTTAAAAGTTTCTCATTATTAAAATTTTCAATTGAATTTTTAACTTGATTGAGTGACGGAATTTCTTTCATAAAATGTCGCATAACACCCAAATATACTCAATCCCCTCAACACTTTTTAACGGTTTTCCGTAAAATCATAAAAACTCTAAGAAATTTGAGAGTTTTTTTTGATTCTTATTTCAGTTTATCTGAAAATTCTTCATAGGTATGAGATTTTTCCTTTTTCCAGTCGGTTGGCTCAAGTAAATCTTTGATGTCAATTCTAAGAAGTTTTGCAATTTCTCTTAGCTCTGGTAATGATGGCTGTCTTTTGTTATTGCGCCATAGTGAAATAGTTGATTCACTTTTGCCAAAGTATTTTGCAATCACTCGATTCTTGACTTTCCTGCTAGAAAATTCTTCATCTAATCGATTTATTTTCATAATTAATAATTTTTTTAATAAAAGTTTTGCGTTTAACGTAAAACTTTATATATTTGTAATTAAGATATATGCGATAAAGAGCAGTTAATTAATTGCTTACATTACGATGTCACTCGTTCTAAATCCGCCAGATTGCCACGAGTTGACGAGTGTTCGCCTTATACTGGTATTTTGTAACTTCGCAATTATTCCAGTAGGGCGTTCCTCGTTTTCTTTGGGGCAGCCTTAAGTCTTAGACTAAGGTCGGTTTCTGGCGGAACCATGAACAAAGTACGAGGGCGTCCTATCTGGTTTTTATATAGGACTTCTCGTTTGTGATCATCGTTCCATAAAAACAACATTATGAGGACGACCTTCATCTACAGCCTTGTCAAGAGGCCTCCCGTGTAAGCCACCCGCTTACCTCCGCAAAAAACTACAGCCCTGCACAGGCCCTGTTGCGCAACAGACCGCCCCCGTGCCACGGCCGGCCCCATGAAACAGACCCCACCCATAGAGATCCAACCGCAAAAGCCGAAGGACTGCTCACTATCATTTTATTTTCGCACTTTAAAAATAGTGGCTTTTCCGCAATTTGGCAAATATTTCTTCATATCCGGGATCTTTATTTTATCCATGAAGCAGAACGCCAGCGCAAGAGTACTTGCAGGGTTGTTTTTTTTGAATTAGAATGTGCGGGGTTATGATGTATGATGTACCATTTAGAAGAAAGAAGAAAGAAGAAAGAGGAAAGAGGAAAGAGGAAAGAGGAAAGAGGGGGTTGATAGTTGATAGTTATCGGTTATTGGTTATCGGTTATCGGTTATCGGTTATCAGTTATCAGTTATCAGTACTCATTCTAACATCTAACATCTAACTTCTAGAAAAAAGAAGAAAGAGGAAGGAGGAAAGAGAAAAGAGGGGGTTGATAGTTATCGGTTATCGGTTATCAGTTATCAGTACTCATTCTAACTTCTAACTTCTAACTTCTAACTTCAAACTTCAAACTTCAAACATTAAACTGACGACTGACAACTAGCAACTGATAACTAATAACTGATAACTGATAACTAATAACTAATAACTAACAACTAATAACCGACAACTAACCACTCATAAAAAAAAGCCCTTTCCCAACAGTTTGGCGACCACGGGAGGGAGCGGAAGTGTTCATTAAATAAAATAATAACGAAAACCAAAACTATGAAAAAGATGTTTTGCAGCCGTGGCCCTATAGGATGGGCCATGGGTTGTACGGTACTGGTCTCGGGCGTGGCTCTGGGGCAGGTACGAACCATTAGCGGTACCATTACCGCCGATCAGAAGCCCCTGCAGGGCGTAACCGTGTTTGAGGAGGGTAGTGCCACGGCAACGGCCACGAATGCCCAAGGGCACTACCAGCTTCGTCTCTCGGGCAAGGCGCCCACGGTGGTGATGCGTCACCCCGACTATCCTGAGCGTCGGTTGAAAGTGGGTGCCACGGCGGTACTGGACACTGATTTGGTGCTGAAGGAAAACCGGATTGAGGAGGTGGTGCTGAATGCGGGGTACTACAAGGTGAAAGAGCGGGAGAGCACGGGGAGTATTTCCCGCATTACGGCAAAGGATATTGAAAACCAACCGGTGAGCAATGTTTTGCAGGCGGCACAGGGAAGGATGGCTGGGGTGAGCATTGTGCAGAATAGCGGGGTAGCGGGTTCGGGATTTACCGTTAATATTCGCGGAAGAAACAGTTTGCGAACTCGCGCAAACTCTGAAATTGATGGTAGTCAGCCCTTGTATATAGTTGACGGCATCCCCATCATAGGGGGATTTACTTCACGATATGGCGGTGGTGTACTTCCGGAAGCCAGCATTAATCCTCTCAATTTTTTGGATCCCAATGACATAGAAAGTATGGATGTTTTAAGGGATGCCGATGCGACGGCCATTTACGGCTCGAGAGGAGCCAATGGTGTAGTGTTGATTACTACCAGAAAGGGTAGAAGTGGAGCTGTGACAGTAAATTTAAATTCGTCGTATGGATTAAGTGAAGCAGTATCCAACCTAACGATGATGAATACTGAGCAATACATCAGTATGCGAAAGCAGGCTTTTGCGAATGACGGCATTGTAAATTATCCTGCTAATGCATATGATGTAAATGGGAGCTGGGACCAAAAGCGCTATACCAACTGGCGAGATAAGTTAATTGGTAACTTTGCCTCTACTTCCACAACTCGTCTTTCAGTAAACGGTGGTAGTGATACTACCAATTTTTTACTTAGTTTGGGACATACTGACCAAACAACGGTTTTCGGCGAGGATTTTCGGTACAAGACGAATACGCTCTCGAGTAATGTTAACCATCGATCTGCGGATCGAAAGCTCAGCATCCAAATGCGGAACCATATGTCTTGGATGACGCACAATTTAATCAGTTCGGATGTGACCCGTTTATCTTACACACTACCTCCGAATGCTCCTGCACTTTATGATGAAGCTGGGCATCTTAATTGGGAAAATAATACGTTCAGCAATCCTGTAGCTGCCTATGAAAATAGCTACTCCAACAAGAATGTTCAGTTTCTGACGAGTTTAAATGCTGACTACGAGCTGGCAAAGAATCTAAAGATTGCCCTAAACGGGGGGTTCACCTACCAGATGATAGAGGAATGGTCACTACGGCCAAGCACTGCCTATAGTCCTTCTACAGGAGTAACTTCGCTGAACTCTCAATCATCAAGGGGAATTCAGAGTCATTTGTCATTGGTTTTTGAGCCCCAAATACAATGGGTGTATCATATGAATCGGCATAAGTTTGACATTATGGTGGGCGGTACGTATCAAGAAGATACTTCTGGTTCGGAAGCGATTCAAGGAACTGGTTATGAAAGTAATTCATTTATACATAATATTGGAGCAGCACGTACCAAAACTATATTGGACCGTCTTACGACCGAGTATAGATATGCGGCATTTTTTGGCAGGATTAATTATAGTTTTGACACAAAGTACCTTTTTAATACAACAGCGAGGCGAGACGGAAGTAGTCGATTTGGACCTAACAAAAAATTTGGCAGCTTTGGTGCTATTGGTGTTGCTTGGCTATTTTCTAATGAGAATTTTCTGAGAGATGTTTCGTGGCTAAGTTTTGGAAAAGTGAGAGGGAGCTACGGTTCTTCGGGTAGTGATGCAATTGGTGACTACCAGTATCACAACACGTTTGAAACCGCAACATTGGGGTATAACGGAATAACGGGACTGGTGCCTTCTAGACTGTATAATCCGGATTTTAGCTGGGAGAAGACTGTTAAGACAGAGGCGGCAATTGAATTGGGACTTTTTAATAATAGGATTCACCTTAATGCAGCTTGGTATCGTAATCGGTCAGGAAATCAGCTTGTGGGCTACCAGCTCCCGTCGATTACAGGGTTTAGTAGTGTATTGGCTAATCTGGACGCAGTTATAGAGAATACGGGTGTAGAGTTTGAATTCCATGGTGAGATTATGAGGAAGCGACAGTTTAATTGGAGTACATCATTAAATCTAACTGTACCTCGTAATAAGCTGCTATCATTTCCAGGTCTTGAGGGTTCTAGCTACGCCAACAGCTATGTAGTGGGTGAGCCCATTTCTATTATAAAGCTTTATGAGCTTAATGGTGTTAATCCCAAAACCGGTCTTTATGATTTTACGGATTTTAATGGAGACGGAAAAATTTCATCATTAAATGACAGGATGGTTATCAAAGACATTTCGCAAAAGTTCTACGGTGGTTTTACAAACGATGTGACTTACAAGAATTGGAATTTTTCATTTTTGATACAGTTTGTGAAGCAGCAAGCACGGAATTACAATTCGATTATTCCATCTCCAGGGATCATTAATAATTTGCCTGCTAGTGCGTTGGATGTATGGTCGGCCAACAACCCGACTGGTTTATATATGCCCTACAGTTCGATTGCCTCATCTTACAACACTCTTTTTCAGACCAGTACTGCCAGCGTTTCAGATGCATCGTACATAAGACTAAAAAATTTGCAACTTACGTACAAGATTCCTGTGAAGGGTACGGGCTTGCGTCAGGCGAGTGTTTATTTTCAGGGACAAAATCTTATTACCCTAACCAACTACTTCGGTATTGACCCGGAATTTACCTCTATCGGCTTTTTGCCACCTCTTCGAACCTACTCATTTGGTATTCAGCTAACGCTTTAGCGAATCAAATAATACTTAACCTTACTCACCAAAAAAATAAAAAAAATGAAATTGATAATAAATAAATTTACAGTTGGAGTTCTATTGCTTGCAGTCGCACTTTTGGTATCGTGCGAAAAATTACTGGAAGTTGATCTTCCTGAAAACCAAATTCCGTCTGAGGTTGTCTTTGATAACGTGCAAACGGCGAACGCAGCGCTTTCGGGTCTGTATGCCCGATTGTGGGATAAATCACCTTTAGCTGGTGATCAGGGAGGGAAATTGCTGGGGTTGTATACCGATGATCTAACATTTTATGCTGTAAATTCCACCAATGGACTGCCAGAATTATCAAACAATACATTGCTTGACACTAATATGGCAGTTGATGACTTTTGGAATGCAACCTATCAGCAGATTTATCTTAGTAATGCCATTTTGGAGGGACTTGAGCACTCGCGATCAATTTCTCTTGAGGACGTTACAAGAATGAGAGGTGAAGTTCTTGTAATACGCTCTGTGCTATACTTTTACCTTCAACAACTATTTGGTGATATTCCTTTGGTTCTCTCTACCAGCTACACTCAAAACCAATCGCTTTCAAAAACGGCTTCGGAGAGCGTACTTGAAAAAATTGAACATGATCTTTTAATTGCGACAGAACTGCTAGAAGATGATTATCGGCATATTGACAGAATCTTTATCAATCGCAAGACTGCCCAAATGCTTATGGCAAAAATTCAGATGCAACAAAAGAGATGGCCGGAGGCAGAGCTAACACTAAAGAAGATTGTCAACAGTCCGTTGTATCAATTTCAGAATGACTTAAGCAAAGTTTTTACAAAATCGGGGACACACATCATTTGGCAGCTGAAGCCCAAAAACAACGGAGACGCCGTAAAAGAAGCGTCGATTTATTATTTTGTAAATGCGGCACCCGCATCAATGTCGCTCTCTGATGACCTTGTCAATTCTTTTGCTTCTAACGATCTGCGAAGAAACTATTACCTTGCGACAGTTAAGGTTGGCAATAATACCTGGTACCGAGCGGAAAAGTACAAGAACCGAACTTCTAATACCACCGAAAATTCAATTGTTTTTCGACTTGAAGAAGTATATCTTCTTCTGGCAGAATCGCTGACCAAACAAAACAAGGTCTCAGAAGCTCTACAGTACATCAATCCTATTCGTAAAAGAGCCGGTCAAATGATGTATGATTCTGGAATTTCACCCTCTGATTTGCTGACCAAAATTTTACAGGAAAACAGAAGGGAATTTTTTACCGAAATGGGACATCGTTTTATTGATTTAAAAAGATTTGGCAGACTGGACGACTTGCATCTCACAAAGCCCAACTGGAAACCTTACCATGCATACTGGCCTATTCCTCAAAAAGAACTTTTGCTGAATTCTAACTTGAATCCACAGAATACCGGATACTGATGAGACCTGTTTTCGTGCTTGTTTTGCTCTATTCAACCCTGATGATGAAATCTCAGCAAAGTACTGCTGAGCTTGATCGTTGGATGTCCAGTTTTTCAAGTTCACTGCATACTCTTAAAGTGTCGAATGACGAAAGATTTGCTGTGGTGACCAAGTCTTACGCGCAAAATTCGGATACCCTACTTGTTTTTGATGGCAAAATGTTGCACCATCCCTATGATACTATCGTAGGAAAAACGAATACTTCTTTTTTGAGCAATAATCTTCTCTTTGCATGGGGAATAAGTGAAGCATCTTTGATTGACCTGAAGGCGAAAAAAAGACTCAATTTCAAAGATTTGAGGCGTTCTGAGATTTTAAAAGGTCTAGATCAGTTTGTCCTACTTAGTCGTCATGGTGGTATAGGTATTTATGACTATAAAGGCAAAAGCCGCTTTGAAGCGAGTGAGGTGGACAATTTTGTGACGGATGGAAAAGATATTTTGTATGTCCTTTTCAAAAGAGGAGCATCATATGAATTAGTTAAATGGGACGGCAAAAGGATGAATACCATTTATTTGAATAATAAAAAAGGAAATAAAATAGAGTTGGTTTCTTGCGGCAAGTTTATATGCATTGTTGCACATTGCAGTAAGGAAGAAAGTAGCACAGAATACGATTTTACATTGGTACGAATGGTTGATGGATTGACCTATAAGAACGTATCGGTAAGGGCTGATTCGGGTGGTGCTATCGAGATTACTGAAAGTAAAAATGATGAAGTATTTCTTATTGACATTTACAAACGAGTACGCCCTAAAAAAGATAACTCATTGGAAGTTTGGTATGGCAGCGATGGACGACTGCATGATAAAAAAAACGGATATCTACAGCATGATTATCATTTGTGGAACATAAGTAATGGTGAGCTATCTGCGCTTGGTAATGATCATTCGTTTGTTTTTGTCGGCATGAATGATTGTCGTTATCTCTGGATGTACAATACAGAAGAACAATGTAGCTATACTGCTGGTAGATCTGCAACTATATATCGCTATGATACCATTACGAAAGGATCAGTACTTGTATTCGATCGTGCAGATGAAATGGTTACGGATGTTGACAGTAGATTTACTTTGGCTTACAGTGAAATTAGTAAGAGTTGGCAGTTGTACGATCACTCAAACAACTTTTTAAGGCGCCTTAATTTAGACCATAGTTATACAAACCCTATATTTATTTCTGATGGTTCTGTATTGTTTGAAAAAGGTGATTCCATCTATACTTATCATCTCCGTAGCGGTGTTTCAACTTGTATAAAAATTGAAGATGAAACTTCCATTTCATTTTATAAAATTGGTAGTACTAACATTCACCATTCAGAAAGCTTAACTATTGTTGCAAGAAATTTTGATGCAAAGGAACCACTTCTTCTTCATTTAAAAAGAGCACGTGGAAATAACAATGGGTATTTTAGTTATCATCGGGGTAAGCTTTCTCAAATTCTACCATACACCCAGCACAGAATCAAAGAATTTGCTTACCATTTAAACCACAAAAAAGTATATAGTGTTGAAGAGAACTTTAATTTAGCTTCAAGCCTTTTTGCGACGGCTCTTGATGGTAAAGATAAAAGGTTGGTCTATGGTACCAATTTGCATGATAAAGCGATTTTGCAAGCGAAGCAAGAAATTTTTTCTTATGTAAACAGTGTGGGAGTTCCTTTGAAGGGCGTCCTTTACTATCCGATCCTTTTTAATGCGAAAGAAACGTATCCTATGGTTGTCCATATTTATCAGGTACAGCATCAAAAAGCGACTCACTATTTGACACCTGAATGGGGAGAGAACGGTTTCAATATACGAATGCTTCTGGAGAAGGGTTATTTCGTTTTTCAGCCCGATATTGTGTTTGATCAACGAGGAACTGGGTTTTCGGCCTTGGATTGTGTGCATGCTGGATTGGATGTTGTGACGAAAAATCCCTTTATTGATCAGTCAAAAATTGGGCTCACTGGACACTCGCTTGGTGGATATGAAGTCAATTTTATTGCAACACATTCCGATCGCTTTGCCACCTATATATCAGGATCCTCTGTCAGTGATATTGTTAATTTTTATTTCTCATTTAATGAAATGCACAAAATTGCTGACTACTCTAGATTTGAAACAGGACAGTTTGCTATAGGAAAGCCTTATTCAGATGCTAAGGATCTATATTTCAGTAATAATCCAATCAACTTTGTGGAGAATGTTCGTGTACCAATTTTGCTATGGGCAGGAAAACGAGATACCAATGTGCCTTCAAGCCAAACGATGAGCTTTTATATGGGCTTACTTAGGAATAATAAGAGGGTAATTGCTTTATTTTATACCGACCAGCAGCACTCTTTCACCAAAAAATCTAAAGATATTAAAGATCTAACATTGAAGATAATAGAATGGTGGAATTATTTTCTTAAAGGCGATAAAAGTATATTGTGGATTTCAAAAGAAATGAAATAGGGCGCCAATTAGCGCCCTACCTTTCATTGTACAGGAAGTTCATAAAGTGGATCCCCACACATTGTTTCGGGTGAATCAATTTCATGCAGTATGACATTGTTGTCTGATGACCATCTACAGTAATCACCGACTGCAGTGGTACTACATTTTTGACCAACGTCTTCACATGTGAATTGTCCTCCTCCGGTGTTTATGATTTTGTAACCATTCACCGCAGTCATACTCTTTTTTGCCATCATCGTAGCAAAAGCTGACCCTGTTCCTACAATTATTAGGATTACAGGTAAAACAATTTTTTTCATAATAAAAAAAAATTAAAATTAGCCTACTCTTTAACTCGGTTTTCAGCATCCCCGTTTTTAAAATGCTTTTTTAAAGTACTTGTGAGTTGATATTTAATAAGTTTATTCCCCACGATTAAATACATATTTTCATCGTTCACCACAAAGTCACTCATCGAGAATCCTTTGTGATTATTTACATACATACTGCCTATATAGTCCTTAGAGTCAATGCTGTAGATGTCTATTATTTTGCTTTTTTTCCACCTATTTACCGATTCATTTCGACCCATTAAATAAGCAGGATTAAAAAGTAGACCTTTGTATGCCTTACCATGTCCATTCACTTTTAATGGTGGTTTAGTCATTTTAAAACTACCATCAGATAAGGATTTAATAGTGATCTCAGCGGTTTTTATTGTATCGATTGTTTGAAATCGCTGGATATGATCCATTTTGGGATTCAAGACAAGAAACTGATTTCGATATGAATATATATAGGTAATTTTACCTGTCGGGTTATCACAAGATAAATAGCCGTCGCTATCAAATACACCATCTTTTTGCTTTTGTAAAACATGAGGGAAAATATGTACCCCGTTCCTTAGATTCTGATTGATATTCAGATGACCCAAGGTCAATTCTTTTGTTTTTGTACTTATCGTTCTAAAGACAAAAGTGGCGCTATCAACTATTGCAAGCTGATCAAAAAACGCATCGTCAAAACTAATTTCCCTATTTGCAGGGTTACCAAGTTTCCCTTTAAATATTACCGGTATGGTACCATCAAAAATATAGTAGTTGTTGCCGAGTACTTTTATCTCTAGTTTTTTATAATGATATTTTAACAGTTCAAGTTTAATGGTCATATTGGATACGCCAGTCATTGAAGAGTCTATAGTAAGTAGATTTTGAGGCATTATTCTATTGCCAAGAAAAATTTTGTGGTTGTCAGCTCCTGCAAAATAGTAGAAATCATTATCTAACGTTATTGACTGGCCCTCAATAATGGGATGCATTAGGAACCTCCTTGTAAAATTATTTTCTTTTTTGATGATGTATTCTGAGGAAAAAAACAATGCGATGATGATGCCTGAGCTGAGAAGGGTAAGAATAGCCAGCCATGCAGTGGTGCGCAGGATGGATTTGCGGACCATGGGCATGTTGTTTTTCTGCCTCAGCACAACAGCGGTTCCTGCGAGCATTACGCAGATGCTATTGAAGATGAGGTGTTGGGTCCAGCCCATTTTCTCGAGGATGCCTCCACAGGAGCAGGGCACGAAGTCGCTGTAGTTGAGGATGAGGTAGATGTATGCGGTGAAAGCGACCATGAGTGCGAAAGCCGCGTAGAGGCCTGTTTTTTGGGTTTTGGGGATGAGCAGCATGGCGGTAATGAGGAGTTCCAGGGCAATGACGCCATAGGATACTTGGCCTGCGTAAGCGCTGAGCAGGGGCGACTGTGCGAGCTGAACCTGAAAGTTTTCAAAGTCTAACCCTTTGCTTACTGCAGCATAGGTGAAGAGCACGCAGAAGCCGGCGGCGATGGTTTTAGGGATAAGGTGTGCAATGGTTTTCATGGTGATTGTTCGGGGGTTCGCGTTTTTTGTTCAGGATTGAATTTTTGAGTTTGTAAATTTTGCAATGATAGTCTGTGCAATATGGCATCAAAATTATGTGGAATGGCAGCCGAAAGAAAGTGTTGGATGGTCTCATTTTAAAATTGATATGTTACCATTTTAAAATGGCACCCTCTAATTTTTTTTGCTAATGGTTTGCTGGAGGGCGTTGCGGACGACGGCATCCGTATTTATCGTCGGCTTTCGAAAAAGGTGGTTCATCTCTGTGGAATTGTCTATTTTTGAGTTGATTAAGATATGACGAGTCGCCATGAGAAGCTTACCCTGCTTTCTGATTCTCCTATCTGCATGTTCGCCGTTGTTATTTTCGCAGTCGCCAGTGAAAGAAACCTATGATGAGCTGAGGGCAGCGTACGCAGAAATGACCGTTGATGATGTGCGGGCGATGCCTTATGTGACAAAGGTGATTGAGAAAGCGAAAGGTGAGAACGCCACCACGGTGCTGCTGGAAGGGTACCGGGAAGCCCGACAGTTTGACCTTCCGCACAAATTAGCCTACGCAGACAGTGCCCTGATGGCGAGTTTGCGGTATGGCACCGCAGATGACATCAGTAAAGATTATTTGAGCAAAGGCATCGTTTACTATTTCTACCAGAAGAAGTACCGATTTGCTCTGTACCACTATCTGAAAGCTTACTCCTATGCCAAGAACACGAAGGACCTTTACCACCTTCATAAGATTGTTTATCATTTAGGCGTTGTGAAAGCGCATCTCGGTTATTACGAAGAGGCCCTAAGGCACTTCAGTGACTGCGCTACCTACTATGGATCTGTTCACCTTAAGATTCAGCATGCGAACGAGCGGTATAATTACAAGAGGGCGTACTTGAATTCGCTTCATCAGCAGGTGGTGATGCACCGTTATCTGCATCATTTTGATAAGAGCGAGCGCCTGATTGCGACGGGAATTGCCCTGAGCCGGGCTGACGCTGATTTTACGCTTGAGCATGCGTATTTCCTGAAATGCCGGGGAATTGCCAAGTTTCGGAATGGTGATTATGCCCTTGCCGTTGCCGATCTGGAGCAGGCACTGCCTGAAATTTTGCAAAGAAATGATTTTGCGTGGGCGGCTGTTCTTTACTATTATCTGGGTCAGATTCTGGATGCCCGCCAGGATTTTGAGGGAGCCCAGGTTTATTACCGGAAGATTGATTCTATTTTTGATCGGCGTCAGTTTATTCCTACTGAGGTTTACGGCAGCTACCAGCATCTGATTGGGTATTACCAGGACCGGGATGTAAGCCGGCAGTTGTATTACAGCCATCAGCTTCTTCGGGCTGAGGGTTTGTTGCTGAGCGATTATCCTTACCTGTCGGAGCAGCTTCATCAATCCTATGATTTGAAGTTGCTGCATGATGAGAAAGAGGCGCTATCTTATTCCTGGCAAAGGAGTGTTCGTATTGCCTTTCTTATTGCATTGGCGATTTTTAGCTTTCTGCTCTTGTCTGTTTTTCGCTATGTGCGCGCCCGGGGCATCAGCCGTTCTTATAATGAGCCGGATGATTCCATAGAAATGGATTGTGCTGATGAAGGTGCAGGTGATGGCGGTGGCTGTCGAAAGAGTTTTCTATCGTCGGAGACTGCCCAAGAGATCAGCAAGAAGCTTGACCGCTTTGAGCGGGAAAACATGTTCACCAAAAAGGGCATTACCGAGCATAGTGTTGCCCGCCAGCTGGACACTAACGCGCATTACCTGTCGGTGTATGTGAATGAAATAAAAGGCATGAGTTTTACGACCTATCTTGCAACGCTTCGAATACGGTATATTACGCATTTGTTGAGCAGCGAGACGAAGTACCTGAACTATACGATTAAGGCGTTGGCTGAAGAGTGCGGGATCAGGTCGCGGCAGCATTTTTCGAAGTTGTTTTTTGAGATCAACGGGATGCGTGTGGGGGATTTTATTAGGTGGAGAAAGGGGGGTGAGCGTTGAGAGTTGAGAGTTGGGAGTTGGGAGTTGGGAGTTGGGAGTAGGGAGTAGGGAGTAGGGAGTTTCGTTAGCATATTTGGTTGCATTTGTTTCCCTTGATGCTTTGCTGAATATTGTTGATTTTGCACTGATCTAGCAATGAATCATTTTGAAAATAAAGTGGATTGCAGGGACCCTTATGGTAGATTTTTTAGACCTTATATGTAAAAAAGATCGGTTTAGTATGCGTAAGCTTTAATAGGATTCTTGTGGTTTTTGCAAAAAGATCAACTCTACGAAATCGATAATAGATTACCTTTGCGGTTCACAATACGAGATGAAGAATTTGTACATTTTGGTTTTCTTGTTTGCAGGTTGTTTTCTTTTTGCACAAAAGCATGTAAAGCACAACAATGCCTATTATTTTTACGAAAACAAAGGTCAGATTTTAGATCAGCATGGAAAGCCGAATGCTAAGGTGAAATACCTTTTTAATTCTGCTGGATTACATGTTCAGATCAAAGAGGAAGGATTTTCTTATGATGTGTATGAAGTTGAAAAAATGGAAAGGAAGGCTTCTAAAAAGAATCAAAAGAACCTATTAAAAGACAATCAAAAACCAGAATACGATTATAAATACCGCTATCATCGGGTAGATGTTGATTTCGTAAATGCTACTGCAAATCCTGAAATTGTTGCGGAAGAACGATCTGCAGATTACGAGAATTTCTATACGATTCCGGATCGCCCAGAGGGTGTAGCCAATGTGTATCGATACAAAAAAATTACCTACAAAAATCTCTATCCTAATGTGGATTTGGTGTTTTTTAAACCTAAAGATACGGCCAAGGCCGTGGAGTACAATTTTGTAGTACATCCTGGTGGGAAGATCTCTGATATTCAGTTAAAATTTAATGGTGCAAAGACGAAACTGCAAGACGGCAAACTTGCCATGAAGTTGCGCTTTGGTGAAATGCAGGAAAATATTCCGCATTCTTGGGAAGAGTTTGGAACTGTAAAGAATGAAATAAGAGTAGGTTTTAAAGATTTGGGCAATCAAATTTTTGGATTTGAAAGTAGCAAGAATACATCGGATAAAACGATGGTTATAGATCCTGTACCTATCCGAATTTGGGGAAGCTATTATGGCGGTGACGAAAACGAAAATTTGAATGGCATAACTACGGACAATGCTGATTTTGTATATACCTACGGATTTACTCAAAGTCATACACAGATTGCAACATCAGGTACTTATAGTACAACTTATATTAGTTCTACCTACAATAATTTTGTTTTTAAAATTGATGCCAACGGAAACAAAGTTTGGGGAACATACATCAACGAGCCACTTGTTTATTTTAGACCAAATGATCTAAAAATTGCTGATGATTTTACTTTATATATTGGTGGTGAAAGTTCAGGGAATAGCGGAGCAAAGGTGTATGCATTAACAAACGCCGGGGCTTTGAAAAAAGTAGTAGCCTTTAGTGGAAATGGTACGGATAAAATAAAAAATATCGCTATTTCCAATGATGGAATTTACTTTGTAGGTTCTACGACAAGTTCTTCTGGTATTGCGACGCCAGGAAGTTTTCAGGATACAAATACATGGTTGCAAACAGGTTTTATTATTAAAACAGATTTGAATTTAAATAAACTATGGGGAACCTACTTTGGAGGTGTAAATTGTCCTTCCACAGAACTACTTACATGCAACTTGGATTTAAATTCTAATTTGCAGGTTTTTGGAACCACGCAATGCAACAATTTACCTTTAAAGAATGCATTCCAAAATACATCGGGCGGATCTGGTGATGGACTTTATGCTCGATTTGATAAAAATGGGGCGTTACTGCAATCTAGTTATTTAGGATATACCAATACCGACTTTTTATATAATGGTAAAATTACTACGGACAACAAACTGATTCTTGTGGGTAATTTTGATATGAACTTCAATGATAGACAAGATGGTATTTTTGTGATTGATCTTGCAACAAATACCATTCTTTCAAAATCATTCTTCAAATATAGATTGAACAATACGTATACAATTAATTATTATTCTTCATTTATCGATAAGGATAATAATGTATATTTAGCTGGAACTTCTAATTATGGTGCAGATATAGCGACGCCAGACGCCTATCAAAATGCACAATTCTCGAATAATCCATTCATTGTAAAAATATCACCTGATGGAACTAAACTTTGGGGAACACATTATGGTGGAGCTATAGGAGGTTTCGATAGTGTATTTTTCACAAAGGATAAAAACGAATATCTGTATATGGGTGGGAACGTTTCGGCAAACATCGGTACAGATGTATCAACCAATGGAACTTCACCTCTTGGAGGTTGGGATATTTTTATTGCAAAGTTTAAAGAGTGTGGAACAACTACTTTAGTTAATTCTAGTTCCCCAACATGTCCAGGATCTACAATACAACTTACCGCATCGGGCGGTACATCGTACAGTTGGACGGGACCCAATGGTTTTACATCTACACGGCAAAATCCTACGATTCCAAATGCAACAATAGCAAATGCAGGCGTTTACTCATGCACGATTACGGGAACAGGAAATTGTGACGGAACTTTTACAGTAACATTAAAAGTAGAAGACAAATCGGCCCCCATTCCTAATGCGGCTGTTTTACCCACCATTACGGGAAATTGTACTACCGTGATCACTTCTATTCCTACAGCTACAGATGCGTGCGCAGGAGCTATTGTGGCTACAACAACAAGCCCTTTGCAGTATACGCTACCAGGGAATTATACCATTACTTGGTCTTATGATGATGGTAATGGAAATATCTCCACGCAAACTCAAAACGTGATTATCGCCAGTGAGCCGCTTCCGATTGTTAATGCTACGCAAAACTTTTGTCAAATTGCAAATCCTAAAATATCGAATATTCTTATTGCAGGAACTGCTATTAAATGGTATGACGCACTGGGAAATCCTTTAAATGCTAACACGCCATTGGTTGATGGTCAAAAATACTACGCTAGCCAGACCTTAAATGGTTGCGAAAGTAATAGGGCAGAGGTTCTTGTATCTATTCAAAATCCAAATTCGCCTACCGGAATTGCCTTGCAAACGTTTTGTGCAGCGTCCCATCCTGCGGTTGCTCAACTTGTAGTAAACGGGCAAAATGTAAAATGGTATACCGCTTCGAATATTCTTTTATCAGCTACTAATCCATTGATTGATGGCGCAACGTACTATGCAAGTCAAACTATCAATGGTTGTGAAAGTGTTCTTAGGCTAGCAGTGCAAGTTTCTATTACCAATGGTGGAATTCCAGGAAATGATTATCCAGAAACCTTTTGTAATGATACTACGGCAAACTTTAAAGAAGTAAATCTGCATGATTATGAAGGGAATTTAATTACAAATCCCAGTGATTATAGTTTTGATTTTTACGATGCGGGCAATCAACAGATTCTAGATGCTTCAAAAGTGCGTCTTCTAATGGGAACAAATGTGTTCAACATTAAAATCAGTAATGCATTGGGCTGTTTTACGTATTTTAAATTAATGCTCACAATGCAACCGAAACCAAGTATTAGTTTACCGACAGAACAAGAAATTTGTGACGGTCAATTTATCAATTTGGATGCGGGAAGTGGCTTTACGTACGCTTGGACAAAGGATGGAAATCCCACAGTGATTGATACTTCGCAAGTGCTAAAAGTAACTACTCCAGGAACATACACGGTAAAAATAACCACTAATCTAGGGTGTGAAAACTCTGCAACTACGGTGATTAAGAAAACTGTTCTGGCGACTTTAGTACGTGTGGATATCATCAACAATAATGCGACGGTTATTCTATCTCGCTCTGGTGATTTCTTATTTTCATTGGATCAATTGACATGGCAAAACTCAAATATTTTTAAAAACCTGAGCAACGGCAGTCATACTGTTTATGTAAAAACAGTAGGTGGTTGTATCATCGGTTTTATGACTTTTTCCATTTTTAATGTACCGAACGTATTTACGCCAAATGCTGATGGTGTAAACGATACATGGAAAATAGATGGCATTGAAAATTATCCCAACTCCGAAATATCAGTATTCGATAGATTTGGAAGGTGTGTTTTGAGAAAAATAACGAATGGACCTTTTGAATGGGACGGAAAACACAACTCACAGAACCTTTCTACAGGAAATTACTGGTACATTATTAAAGTTTCGGACGGACGACTTTTAAGTGGCTGGCTTCTATTAAAAAACAGAAATTAATAGTTTGAATAGACCATCTGAATTGAAGGTGATGCTTATGTTAATTGTTCGCTCATTGAAAGCGTTTCAATTATCTGCTTATTACTTAGATGCATAAAAATACATCTGTTTTGCGCCCAAGTTTTTTCGTTTAATTGGGCATCTTTTTATTTCTGAGGCATACGCTAAAATATTCAGACTGTTTATTTCTATCTAGCCCCCATATTTTCATCTTCAATCATTTGATTGTTCTGTTTTGTAAACTTGCAGGTAACTGTCCGCTTATTGGCGATGGGCTGGATTTTTAGCGCTAACGCTAATGCGAAGAACGAAAGTTTAAATTTACGAAAGAGTTTGATGCAAAGCCGTTCGTCGCGCCTATTGCCAATACCACTATGTTAGCTGTAGTGCTTTTGTTATTTATTTTTTAATTGATAAGAACGAAAGGTTGGTTTCGGGGAAATCTGGTTATATAAATTCAATGAGCAACTATTTTCCCAATAATTTGTAGTAAAATTGCTCCTTTTGTTCTTTATTTTCACTCCTTTTTCAAGTTCAGGTTTATTTACATAACTAATAGTTGAAGGATAAAAATTTAAAATTAAGACAAATGTTGTATAATTATCTGCATTTTTCGGCTTTGCATTTAGACTTAAAGACCGATTTAAATCGAGTAAATTTGAAGGATTCAAATCTTTCCCAGAGATTTTATATATGTCTTCTGATTTGAAGTTATTAAATCAATAACCAAAAAGTTTTCTGTCAGAATCTGAATATGTGGTTTTTGATGATTCTACAAGAAATTCATTATCATGTTCAATGTAATTTTTTTGAATTTTCGTATCTGAATTTTCTATAGTCATTAGATTTCTCAACGATGGAATTTGCATTATACCAGTAAACAACACTTCGCTAAAAACATCACGCTGCAATCTTTCCAAATTGTAGGAATTGCGTAATCTTGTGTTTATTTTTCTCAAGTTCGGGGTTTCTCATGAACATTGAAACAAATCGATTCAGTGGCAACTCGTTGTAATACCGTGTCTTAATGTCACTCATCGAAAACACAACTTCCTTATTTGATTTTTCGTCTTTGCTGGGAATCCAATGCACGATTTTTGCCAAATTAATCGCCGTTAGCGACATATTCCAATGGAAATTGAGCTTGTTTATGCTGCGCGCTTCGCAATGATTCAAGCCTGTGAACTGTTTAGCATCGCGATACAAAAACTCAATCTGGAACCTCAATCTGTGCATCTGTAGAATTTTATCGCAATTTTGTTGCAAGTTCGTGGAAAAATAAATCTTGTGAGACCATTTATCTTTGCTGTTTTTCGTGTAAACAATCACAATTTTAATCACGCTTTTCAAGGATTTTGAATACACTTTTAGCGAATATATCTTTTCATCTTCGAGCTCAGAAACCAATTATGCATACTCCCAATTCAGTTGTTGAAAATCAATTTTGCCATCACATCATATTTACGATGTCTTCCTTTGCCGGATTTCTGTTCTCCAACAAAAATATACTGCAGATCGGCATCGTCCCGAAGTCTTGAAATCACCTGAAATCCAGCTTCCACAAAAGGATGTACAAAACTTATTTTAGAAAAATAGGCATCGGCTACCATATATTTTGAAAGTTTCAAAAGTTCTTCTATTCGTTCTAAAAGTTTACGGACATAAAAGCCAATCAATTATTCTTCATCCTGCAAATCACTTGTTTGAAATCCAAACAAGTGAAAGCCCGTTTTGCGTATTAGATCCAACACAGCCAATCCGCAAAACTCCAATCCCCACTTGGCTCTGCCGGCAACGCCCGACCAAAAATAACCTATCCCTGACGTTTTTTTTCCTGATTTTGAAATGTAACTCGGGTCGAAAGCCAATGCTATTTTTCCTTTCAAATGAACCTTTAACAAGGCTTATTAAAGGAAAGAAAGTCAAAACTTTGCTCAAAGAAATATCGAAATCCCGATTCGCACCGCTCTGAAAATCGTTCCAATTGAAGAAAATTGATTCTGCCTTTGATGCTCAAAAATTGCATCATCAACAAAACAAAAGTTTTTGGTATTCTACAATCTAATTGTTTTTCCATTAGCTCAAATGCAGAAAAAACAATACTTTTAACACTGGATAACTCGGGTTTTCTGTATGGATGTTGCAGGCATAAACATACTGATAATTAACGTGTTAAAAAATTTTTTAGCGAAGTGTTGAGTAAAATGAATTAATGGATTATTTTGATTTTGGAAGTTTCCAATATCAAATTTGATGTAACGATATTGCTTAAAGGTTTTTTTGAAATTTTCTGTTATAAACCTTCGAACCCGTGGCCAATCGTATAATTTTCACCCTGGAATTCTAAGTACTGTGAATCCCAACCCTTGGCAGACATTTGTGCCACTTGTGCTTTGGTCATGACGTTTTTATCAATTTTGTTCGGGTAGTTTACCGCATAAGGAACAATGTAAGTAACGGTACCCGGAACTTTGTTGCCAATGCTATTGACGGTTAACTGCATTTGGGCTTCACTAATAAAATTAAGGTAGCAATCAATGCGAGTTAAGTTTTTATTTTTGGCGAAGGTAAGACTCGCGAGTTGATTATTGGATACATCAACAAATTCTAGCGCCGGATTTTGCGAGAAATCTGCCTTTTCCAATAATCCTTTATTATAGTAAATGGTGGTTGCTTTTTTATATGGAGAAAAATCGAAAGTAGGATTGGGGTTATTATATAAGCTAAGATGTTCAATGTTATTGTTAGCATCTACAGTTATAGTTCCTGGTCCGGCATGCCTCACTTTTCTTAATGAACTGTATTTTGTAAGATCGGTATTTTGAAAACTCTTAGGAGTGAAAATGGACTTAAATTCACCGTAAATTTTTGTTTTTTTATTGGTGGCTGTAAAATAGAAGTAGTCTTTGTCATTTTTTGTTAATTTCTCATTGGGGTCTATTTTGCCATTATTATCAAGGTCGGCAAAAATATTTCCTGTGTACTCACCAGTAAAAGTAACCTCTTTGCCTAACGAGTCGTCATGCACCGTAAGCTCTATATATTTATTGGTATCTATATCTGCATCCTCATCATTGTTTCTGCAAGATGACAATGTTAAAGCCAGAAAAGTACAAGCCGCAATAAGTGGTAACTGATTTCGAGATTTTAAAAAATTCATTTTCATACTTTTATTTTTTGTTGATTTCATAACATTGGAGCAATAATAAGACCACTACGTTATCATTTGATTTATGGCTATACTATGCTATAATACAAGGTTAACAACTTTAATGGTATTATGAAATTTGATATTTTCGGTACAGTGTGTAGGGTGTTGCTGGATTTGAGTATATTTTGATTGAGGTACGTACATATTGAGCGTATTTTCTATTTTTTATTTTTGATTTAGCCCTGCAACATCTGCAAACATGAAGCAAAACATCCATCTCAAAATACCCACAAAATTTTTTGGTAATAAAATTTAACCACGTTTAAAGGAAATGACTTGAATTATTATTTGCCTGTTTTGTTCCCTATCCATTTTCTACCAAAATTTAGTGTTTTTATTTAAGAAGGATTTGTTAAGGAAGATCTGTTTATAAGTTATTTTTATTTTCTACCGTATTTTTTACAGGGGGTTTTTAAAAAAAAATATAGTTTTATAAAAAATTATTATATTTTTGCAGGGGTAAAACTTATGATTTGTATGAAAATAGAAAAGCGCTGGATAATTTCATTTATCATTATAGCCGTGGTGTCGGTTGCCGGATTGTTGTGGCCAGAAAGCTCGGCAACATTGGATGCGTCCCGTTTTTTGGGTGAAGACAAAATTGTGGGTGCAGATGTGGCCTGGATTCTCTGTGCTTCCGGTTTGGTGTTGCTGATGACCCCTGGGCTTTCTTTTTTTTATGGCGGTATGGTGGGTAAAAAGAATATTATCTCCACCATGTTGCAGAGTTTTATAGCGTTGGGCGTTATTTCCATACTGTGGTTGGTTGTTGGTTTTTCACTTTCATTTGGTGATTCCATTGGTTTCACGATGAATGGTGAACATTACGGCATTATTGGCAATCCTTTTACCTACATGTTTTTCAGTAACGTTGGTGTTTTTCCGCATAAAGTGATGGCTTCCACCATACCGTTTGTGCTGTTTGCGCTATTTCAAATGAAATTTGCAGTCATTACGCCCGCTTTAATTACGGGTTCTTTTGCCGAACGCGTTCGTTTTATTTCGTATCTCACTTTTATCGTGCTTTTCAGCTTATGTATTTACACGCCTCTTTGCCATATGGTATGGAGTCCGGATGGTCTTTTGACGAAATATTTTGGCGTAAAGGATTTTGCAGGGGGAACCGTGGTGCACATGAGTGCGGGCTTTGCCGCTTTAGCAGGGGCTTTGGTCATCGGAAAGAGAAAAAATCCGCATCATGAACCTTCGAATATTCCTTACGTGCTGTTGGGCACAGGGATGCTGTGGTTTGGCTGGTTTGGTTTTAATGCGGGTTCGGCTTTATCAGCCAATGCTACCGCAGCTACCGCTTTCGGCACTACTACTGTTGCATCGGGAGCAGCCATGATTACATGGATATTTTTTGACAGAATTAATGGCAGAAAAGTATCAGCTTTAGGTGCATGCATTGGTGCAGTTGTAGGTTTAGTCGCCATTACACCGGCTTGCGGATTTGTTACCATTCCCGAAAGTTTATTTATTGGTTTTATTTCTGCCATCGTTTCCAACCTGATGGTGCATTGGAGAAAACTGAAACAAGTGGATGATACGCTTGATGTATTCGCCTGTCACGGCATTGGAGGAATTATGGGGATGATTTTGACCGCTGTTTTGGCACATGGCGAAAATGCCAGTTTGATGCATGGTGGATGGGTCATATTTGCGCATCACATGGCGGCACTGGTATTGGTTTCTTTTTTTGCGTTTTTTGGTTCGGTGCTATTGTATAAATTAACCGATGTCATTATTCCGCTTCGGGTTTCGGATGAATCGGAAAAAGACGGACTGGACCAGTCTCAACACGACGAACATATTATTTGGTAAAACCTTTTTTTTCATATTTTTCAGATAAAGATTTGGACTCGTTTTCAAATCTTTATTTTTGCAAAAAATTTACGATGCAAAACTATTTGGAATTCAATTTTAAATTGGCTCCGCTTCAGCCGTGGAACGAAATTTTAATGGCAGAACTGATCGATATCGGCTTCGACAGCTTCACCGAAGAGAACGACGGTGTCCTGGGTTATATTCAGGAAGAGCTCTTCAATGAAGATGATTTGAAAAACCTGCCGCTGATGAACAGTTCCGAAGTAACGATTAAATATACCTTCGAAAAAATGCCCAATATCAATTGGAATGAAGAGTGGGAGAAGAACTTTCAGCCGATTAATGTAGCCGACAAAGTGTACATTCGGGCAGAGTTTCATGAACCAAAACCGGCATTTCACGAATTGATCATCCAGCCCAAAATGTCTTTCGGAACCGGCCATCACCCCACCACTCATCTCATGGTACAGCAAATGCTGGATATGGATTTTGAAGGAAAAACGGTGTTGGATATGGGTTGCGGCACGTCTGTTCTTGCGATTTTTGCCAAGCAGAAAGGTGCAAAGAGCGTGGTAGCCATTGATATTGATGAATGGAGCGTAGAAAATTCAAAGGAGAATGCAGCAAGAAATGGAGTGGAGCTGGAAATTGCGCAGGGAACTGCCGAGAATTTGGGTAGCGAAAATTTTGATATTATTCTAGCCAATATCAACCGAAATATTTTGATTTCTGATATTCCTACTTATGCACAAGTGTTGAATGATGGCGGAGAGTTGCTGCTTTCAGGTTTGTGTTTCTTTGATGTGGACGATATTCTGGAAGTGTGCAACGAGTGTGGTTTACAATTGAAAAACAAACAGCAGCGGGAAGAGTGGATGTCTCTTTTGCTGGTTAAATAGATTGAAATGGATGGTGACTGATTTTTGAATCTTTACATAATGACGAAAAATCCTCAGCAGTTTTGCTGAGGATTGTTTGTTGAGAACTATGCATCTCACTATGGATATTGAACGGCTCTGTCAGCCTCAATAGGATTGTTGTACTGTTTGAGGTATTTTTGTTGTTTTTCGGTGAGTTCTTTGGTGTTAACTTTGATCATTTCGCCTTGGTCATTTTGAACAAGCATACCATCTTTAAAATCTTTAAACGGATTACTATAATAATCGAGTTTCAATTTTTGACGTTGTTTTTCCGAAACTTCAACCGGTTTTTGTTGGTTCAGGGTTTCTAAAAAAGAACGTGTATCTGTCTCTGTCTTCAGGTTCTGATTACCTTTAAAGGAGAAAATAAAGTTCTGCCGGCTGTCTTCTATTTCTAAGATAAGACCCGGCAAGCCGTGAAATTTGTACGGTCCGTAGAAAAACGGAAGATCCGGCGCAAACCAGGCGATCCAGCTTCTTCCGCCAAAATTGGTAGTGGCTTTCTGAACGGTAAAGTTTCCTATCTTTTTCTTGTCTGCCGCTATGGTCCAGGTTTGTTGATCGACGGATTTCTGCACATAGTATTGTGGCGTTTCGATAAAATAATCTTCAAAAGAATCATTCTTCTTCTGTATCAGCATTATTGCATATTTTGGATAAGAGAAAATGTAGTCGCTGTTTCTGGCCTTTCGGATAGAATCGTTTTTATAAAGTTCTACATTGTAGAATTTCTGCTCATTTCTGCTGATGTCTAAAATATAGTAATCTTTCTCATACTTAGATGAACTGGAATCCTTTTTAAAGGTAAGTTCATAGAAGAAACGATGACTTTGCGCATTGAGTTCGCTAGGAATAGATATGATCATAAAAAGGAGAAGGACGCACGGGGCAAGAAACATGTTCAATGAATGATTGATCATCAATCTTTCGTGCGACTTACAGATGATGCTTTTTTCTTTTGCTTTATTATATGAAATTTGGATACTCATGTCGCTTTTCTATTTAAGTTTTTTTAATTAATGGTTAAATATAGAAAATTTCATAAGATTTACTTCTGTTATCGGTCATTATAAAATGTTTTTTTTGTTAGTGTTAATCGCTAAATTTGCAGATTCAAATGCTGCAAAGAGCAGTGGGAGGCAGAAATGATTGTTGCTGTTTTAGGCATCGCTGCTCGCCTCCAAAAAATCACTATTGTGTACATAAGAACATCACCCGTTTGGATGGTATCGTTTTTATGATGATAAGAAACCTTTTAAAAATTAACTCTTTTGAAAATACAAGGTCAGTTTGTTGACATCAAAGCAAAACATATTTTTCCTGCAGAAATGACCATTGAAGATGGAAAAATTTCTCGAATTGAAAAAATGGAATCTGCACCCCATCAATACATCATTCCAGGGTTTATTGATGCTCATATCCACATCGAAAGTTCGATGTTGGTTCCTTCCGAATTTGCTAAACTGGCAGTGATTCATGGAACCGTTGCCACCATTTCCGATCCGCACGAAATTGCGAATGTATTGGGAAAAAAGGGCGTTTATTACATGATTGAAAACGCCAATCAAACCCCCTTAAAGTTTCATTTTGGGGCTCCTTCCTGTGTTCCTGCAACTGCTTTTGAAACGGCGGGAGCAGTAATTAATTCAGAAGATATTAAAGAACTTATGGCTTCTCCCGATATTTATTATTTAGCTGAAATGATGAATTATCCCGGTGTTTTAAATGGAGATGAGGAAGTTTTAAAGAAAATTGAATATGCCAAACAGTCTGGTAAGCCGCTGGATGGGCATGCACCGGGTTTAAGAGGAAATGATGCCAAAAGATACATTGATGCCGGGATGAACACCGACCACGAATGTTTCCGTTTTGATGAGGCGAAAGAAAAACTCACCTACGGGATGAAAGTGATTGTTCGGGAAGGAAGTGCAGCTAAAAATTTCAATACTTTGGTGGATTTAATTCCCGAGCATTTCGAGAATATGATGTTCTGTTCAGACGATAAGCATCCCGATGATTTGATGGTGGGGCACATCAATGAACTTTGTGCGAGAGCCGTGGCAAAAGGTATGGATGTTTTTCAGGTATTGCAAATGGCATGTATTAATCCTGCTGAGCATTACAAGATGAAGGTTGGAACTTTGAAAATCAACGATCCTGCCGATTTTCTGTTGGTTGAAGATTTAGAAAACTTCAAAGTACTAAAAACGTACATTGATGGAAATCTGGTGGCAGAAGATGGTGAGACTTTCCTGGAAACCGTTCCTTTTGAAAAGCCCAATGTTTTTAATGTGACAAAAAAGTCGGCCCAAGATTTCAGGGTGAACGGTGATGCTGAAAAAATCCGGGTGATCGAAGTTTTGGATGGCGAACTGATTACCAATGAAACCGAAGCAAATGCTCTTATTGAAAACGGAAATATCATCTCCGACCTGGACAGTGATGTGTTAAAAATGACTGTGGTCAATCGGTATCATGATGCAAAACCTGCTGTTGCTTTTATTAAGAATTTTGGGTTGAAGCGAGGTGCCATTGCGGGAAGCGTTGGTCACGATTCTCACAACATTATCGCGGTGGGAACTTCGGATGAAGAAATCGCTAATGCCGTGAACCTCATTATTGAAAACAAAGGCGGGATTTGTGCCGTCCACGAAAACGAAAAAAAATGCTTACCTCTTCCTGTTGCCGGTATCATGAGTGATAAAAATGGTTGGGAAGTAGGGAAGCGCTACATCGAAATCGACCAGATGGCAAAAGCATTGGGAAGCAATTTGAGAGCACCATTCATGAGTTTGTCTTTTATGGCATTGCTGGTGATACCCGATCTGAAATTATCAGATTTAGGTTTATTCAGCGGAAAATCATTCCAATTTGTGGACTTGTCGAAAGACTGATTGGTGATGAAATCTGTGCCAGAAAATCTATTCAGCAAAAGAGAATGTATTTCTGCTATTAGTTGTTGTAATGGTGCTTACGAGCAAACGGGTACGTTTATCTGATTTTCTTTGAAAAGATCTGGTTTAAGAATACTTGCAGATTCCGGCTGTTATTCCTAATTTTGAGTGTCTCGAATAGGTTTTGCGAAGATCTGTTTCGGTTTCCATTGCTAATCAAAGGTTGAAGAGTGTTTTTCTTTTTCCTTCCTAAATATTATTGTCATGCTGAACACATCAGATATTGAAAAACTTCTGGGTAGCCATGCCGGATTGCTTACCTTTAATCATCCAAAAGTATCCAAAGAAACCCTTACATTGCCGGATTCCAATTTTGTGGATAAGGTTTTTATTGATTCAGACCGCAACAACCGCGTTCTCGGAAACTTGGAATGGCTTTACAACACGGGAAATCTTGCCGGTACGGGTTATTTTTCCATTTTACCGGTCGATCAAGGTGTGGAACATTCCGCAGGGGCTTCTTTCGCAAAAAACCCCCTTTACTTTGATCCTGAAAATATTGTAAAACTGGCGCTCGCCGCAGGAAGCAACGGCGTCGCTTCCACTTTGGGTGTCCTCGGATTGGTTTCCCGGAAATATGCACATAAAATTCCGTTTATTGTGAAAATTAATCACAACGAATTGCTTACGGCGCCCAATACTTACGATCAGATTCTGTTTGCGCAGGTAGATCAGGCGTATGAAATGGGAGCGGCAGGAATTGGAGCCACTATTTATTTTGGTTCTCCTGAATCGGATCGGCAGATTATCGAAATCAGCAAAGCTTTTGCGCATGCCCATAAGAAAGGACTTTTTACGATTCTGTGGTGCTATCTTCGCAACAATGAATTTAAGCAGGATAAGGATTATCACGATGCTGCCGATCTTACGGGACAGGCCAATCATCTTGGCGTCACCATTGAAGCGGATATCATCAAACAAAAACTCCCCACCGTGAATGGTGGATATTTAGCCCTCAATAAGAAAGAATCCTACGGGAAATACAGCGATCTGATGTATTCTGAACTGTCTTCGGATCATCCGATTGATCTCACCCGTTATCAGCTGCTCAATACCTATCTCGGCAAAATTCCGCTCATCAATTCGGGTGGAGCTTCCGGTAAAAATGATATTGCTGATGCCGTTTATACCGCAGTGGTCAACAAAAGAGCGGGCGGCAGCGGACTGATTTTGGGCAGAAAAGCATTCCAGAAAAGTTTTGATGAAGGTGTGGAAATTTTGCATGCCGTGCAGTCGGTTTATCTCGATAAAGACATTACCATCGCCTAATCAAAAAACATCATTTTTTTAGGGTGTCTCATGGTTTTAATCTAAAATGACGTAAGGCGTACCAATTTTTTATTAGATTCTCTCAAAATTTAATGGTTTTGATTCCTATAATATTACCGATGCTGTTCAAATTATTCCAATTGAGCAGCATCTTTTTTATTCATTGCGGCCTATAAAGAATTAGCAATGCATGAAATTAATCAATGGAATACTGATGATCAAATGCTAAATGAGCAAGTGTTCTGCCTTCACTTTTTTTTCGAAAAAAACTTCAGCATTACGTTCAAAATCAGACGCTTGATCGGTCGTGTAAAATAGTGTTGTTCCATTTTTTGAACAGTTTTTCTCCACCTCAGGATGTCTTTGAAGATAGTTTGCCAGTTTTTCCGCCACTAATTCACCTTGTGTAAGGATGCGGATGTTTTTTGGGGTACATTCTTTGATAAGCGGCAGCAGTAAAGGATAATGCGTGCAAGCCAAAACAATAGTGTCGATGTCTTCGGCCTGCGCCAAAAGCTGGTCTATATCTTTTTTAATGATGATACGGGCAGCTTCACTGTTGATTTCATTACTTTCCACAAGCGGTACCCAGAGCGGACAAGCATGCTGAAAAACTTCAATTTCAGGAAAAAATTTGTTGATTTCTATTCGGTAAGAATTGGATAAAACCGTTCCTTCTGTGGCCAAAATACCCACTTTACCATTTTTTGTGTATTCATTAATCGATTCTGTCGTGGGGCGAATGACGCCCAATACTTTTTTTCCCTCGGGAAGATCGTGCATTTGGATGCTCCGCAAGGCCTTTGCTGATGCAGTATTGCACGCAAGGATAATTAAACTACAGTTGAATTCAAAGAGTTTGGACACGCAATTTTTGGTGTATTCGTAAATGGTTTCAAAAGACCGGATTCCGTAAGGGCAACGAGCATTATCTCCCAAATAAATATAATCATACTGCGGTAGTTTTTTCTGAATTTCTTTAAAAACAGTTAGTCCACCGTAGCCAGAATCAAAAATACCAATGGGTTGTTTCATATGATTTTACCTAATGCAGCTTGAATACAAAATTAACGTTCCTGCTAAATATTAAACTCTTTTTTCGGGTTGAAGAGAAATATCAATAGAAATAGAAAAATAGAAATGCCTAGAAAGTACTGGTAATAGTGAATGGCATTTTGCGATTTGACCAAAGTTTCCGACGAGGTGCTGCTTTTCTTCAATGCATCGATAATTTGTGTTGTTGCCTGGTCGAGGTTATTGCCATCCACATAGCTTCCACCGGTATCGCTGCTGATATTTTGCAGCGCATTTACCTGTCTCTTCGAAATTACCGTTTCCCCACTTGCATCAGATTTGTAGCCCATCAATTGTCCGAAAACATATTCGGGAATCGGCGCGCCTTCCTGGGTTCCAATACCCACAGTAACGACGGAAATTCCTTCATTTTTAGCCAGCTTAATGGCTGCCTTTTCATTGCCTTCATTATCTTCACCATCACTTAACAAAACCACTTTTCGAGAACCTTTGGCGATGTTTTTAAATTTTTCGGTCACGGCTTTCATTGCTTTCAGAAAATCGGTACCCTGTGTTTTAACGACTTCGGTTTCTATGCCGCTGATGTAGGTTTCTGCTGCCGTAAAATCGGTGGTTAACGGCATAATGGAACTGGCATCGCCTGCAAAAACCACAATTCCTACCTTGTCGTTGCTCATTTTGTTCATGGTTTGCACCATGATGTTTTTGGCTTCATCCAAACGGCTGGGTTGCACATCCTGGGCATTCATCGAATTGGAGACATCAAGTAAAAAAATCACATTGTTCATTTTTTGTTTGGTCTTGATTTCTTCGGAGCCACTTAGGATATCCACAATTGCAACGATCAGAAAAAATAGGGCCATCAGATAAAGAATAGGCATTATTTTTGAAAATGCCGATGTTTTATCGAAAAGGACATCCTGAAAACGTTCTTCCGCAAAAATTGCCCTTCGCCTTTTTTTCCATTTTACAAAATGGAGCAGAAGTAATGCCAGCAACGGCAAAAGCAGCAACAGCAATAAATACCAATATTGATCTAAATACCAATTCATTTAGTTGTTTTGGGTTCTGAATTTTTTGTTTTTATTTGAGTTCACTTTTCATGGCGCATTAACTTAGGAATTTATAAAACACCCATCTCAAAAGTGCGTCCAGCAATAAAACCACCAAAGCAATCAATAGGAATATGCGGAAATACTCCTGATAATGGTATAATTTCGTTGTTTTCAGCTCAGATTTTTCAAGTTGGTTGATTTCGTTGTACACTTCTTCCAAACTTTGGTTGGAGGTGGCTCTAAAATACTTCCCACCAGTGGTTTGCGCAATTTCCCGCAGCACGGGCTCGTCAATTTTTACTTCCACTTCGTCAAAAACCAGATCACCAAAAATGTCGGTTCTTTTAGGCATTAATGCATAACCATTAGTTCCTATGCCAATGCTGTACACTTTAATCCCGTTCGATTTTGCGAGTTGTGCACCCACTTGCGGAGGCATAGCATTCTCGATGGTATTAACACCATCCGTCATCAAAATAATAATTTTAGACTTGGCTTTGCTCTTGCGTAAATGATTAACAGCCACGGAAAGTCCTTCACCAATCGCGGTTCCAGGTTGTAACTCCAGCGGGTTGAGGTTATCGATTTCGTCCAAAACAACATTATGGTCGGAGGTTACGGGGACTTTGGTAAATGCTTCTCCTGAGTAGGCCACCAAACCAATCCGGTCACCGGGTCTTTGGTTAACGAATTTTTTTGCAATTCTCTTTAAAGCGGTTAGTCGGTCCGGCTCCAGGTCTTTGGCTAACATGCTGAGGGAAACGTCCACCGAAAGCATAATGTCTATTCCTTTCCCGTCATCGCTGTCTTGTGAAACTGTAAATGTTCGCGGACGAGCCATTGCGATAATAAGCGCAGAAAGGATAACGTATTTGGAAATTTTCAACAAAAACAGGACCAAGAGAATCCCTTTGTTTTCTTCCATGTTTTGCGTGGTGGGTACTTTTATTCCTGCTCGTTTTTTCTTTCTTGCGTCCAGAATAAAAAGGGGGATAAATGCTAAAAAAAGCAGCAAAAACCAAGGGCTGTAAAATTCGAAGTTCAAATTATCCAAGTTCATTTTATACACCGGTTCTTAGTTGCTCGGCTTCCAGATCTTTGGAAGAGCGTTTTACAAATTCTTTTACATCATCGAAATCCTTCTGCATCGAGGGTTGATCCGGAAAGGTTTTGGCAAACTTCACGAGGTCTCCGCGCTGAAAAACATTTTCTATAATTTTTTCATTTTCGCTGGAAATGACGTTGTTGAGTTTCATTACATCAATTAAATCATCGGTCAGTAAAACGTCTGCCGGAATCTTATACTGTTTTGTGATGAAATGTCGTGAAATATCGATTAGTTCTACATAAAACAGACGGTAGTCGCCGTTTTCGATGTATTTTTTCTTTCGGAGTTTTTCCAGGTCTTTCAGCGTTTGGTTCGTCATCACCATGGGCGAAGATTTTCTGCGTTTGGCATAACGCACGATGTACCAAATGGCGAAGATGAGGGCAATGAGAATGAGTGCACCCAACACATACCATTTGTACATTGCCCAGTAGTCTTTTACATCAAGTTTTACCTGTTTGTTCTTCATGATGTCGTTGATCTGATCTCCTTTTTGGGCGGTATTAATTACATCAAGTTCGTAAGGAATGGTGTGGTAAAGCCGGTTGCCAATTTTGAAATCAAGTGCGGGAATGCTGAACTTTCCTTCATCAAAAATCTGAAACTCCACAGTTCTTTCATAAAAATCCTGCTGTTTGCTGATGCTGTCTTTCAACACCTCAAAATGAAAGGGAAGGAGCTGGTTTTTGGGTGCCGACTGCACATCTTTACCCTGCAGATCAGAAATGTAAATTTTATAGGTCCCGACTTCTCCCAGTGCGAGTGTTTTCTTATCCAGCTTAGAGCCCAGAATCTGTGATTGAGCACAAATGCTGATGAAAGTGAGGATAATGATATAGGTCGTTTTCAATTTTAAGTTTATTATAATCTGTTTTCAACTGTTTTTTATATTTCTTTACCGCTTCCGGAAGTATTGGTAGAGGAGTTTCGCATAATCGTCGCCGGTTTTTATGTTCATAAACGCTGCAGCCGAATTTTCGAAGTCTTCAGTTACCTGTCTGAATTTTTTCTTTTGATTTTCTGCAAAGACATATCTCCAACGGGCACTTGAGGTATTGGCCCAAACTTGTTTTCCTGTTTCGGCGTTGGTAAATAGTGCATAACCGATATCGGGGATTTCATTATCCTTTTCGTCAGCAATTCGCATAGCCAGAAGCTGGTGTTTTTTGGAGGCAACGCGCAAGATTTTCAAATCGTAATCATCTTCAAAATCAGAGAATACGAAAACCATTGATTTCTTCTTGAATACGCTCATCATATACTGCAATGCAACATCTATTTGGGAAGGCGCCGCTACATATTCTGCACTTAGCATCGTACTGATGATGGATAAAAGATGCTTTCTTCCTTTTTGCGGTGGTATCACTTTATAGACCTGGTCTGCATAAAGAATCAACCCAACTTTATCATTGTTTCCGGCGGCAGAAAATCCTAAGCTTGCGCAAATTTCTGCTACATATTCCCGTTTAAGTTCGTTTCTGGTTCCGTAATCCATACTTGCAGAAATATCGACCAGAAGCATCATGGTGAGTTCGCGCTCTTCTTCCATCACCTTCACGAATGGCTCACGAAAACGGGCGGTTTTATTCCAGTCGATCCGCCTGATTTCATCTCCAAACTGATAGGGACGAACCTCCGAAAAAGTCATGCCCTGCCCTTTAAACGCACTGTGATATTGGCCCATCAGCGTTTGTTCCGTCTTTTTTCTGGTACGGATCTCAATCTGTTTTACTTTTTTGATGATGTCCTGCGTGGTCAAGGGATAATGATTTAAATGTTACTTGATTCCTTTCTATTTTACTCCTTAAATAGTTAATAAAGATTGGAATTCTTTATTTTTTTCTTAATGACATAGAGTGGTCAAAAGACCAATAGGATTGTTAATGTTAAAAAGAAAGGGTATTAAAATGAATCATTCCAATTTTAATGGTTTAATTTGATGTTAAGGGGCTTGTATTTTGGCCAAAATCTGGTTGATGATTTCGTCGGTAGTAATTTCTTCAGCTTCAGCTTCAAAACTTAACCCCATCCGGTGTCGCAGTACATCTTTTGCAATTTCCTTCACATCTTCAGGTATTACAAATGCACGGTTTTTCAGGAACGCCATTGCTCGCGATGCAATCGCCAAATTGATAGACGCTCTTGGTGATGCGCCGAAACTGATGTAATTCTTCAATTCCCCAAGTCCGTATTTTTCAGGAAAACGAGTGGCAAAAACCATATCCAGAATATACTTTTCAATTTTCTCATCAAGATAAATCTGGTTGATGAGTTCTTTTGCTTCCACCACGTTCTGAAGTGAAACCACAGGTTCAATCTTCGGTTGGTGCGATGTTGCCACCATTTGCATGATCTTTCTCTCATCCTCAAAATCGGGATAGGTAATGGTGCATTTTAGCATAAAACGATCGCTTTGCGCCTCAGGAAGAAGATAAGTACCTTCCTGATCGATTGGGTTTTGTGTGGCCAAAACCAGGAAAGGTTTAGGAAGTGGCATTGTTTCGTCGCCGATGGTGACTTGTTTTTCCTGCATCGCTTCCAGCAGTGCCGATTGTACTTTGGATGGGGCCCGGTTGATCTCATCAGCCAATACAAAGTTGGCGAAAATAGGCCCTCGCTTAATGGTAAAATCGTTGTCTTTAATGTTATACATCATTGTTCCTACCACATCTGCCGGCAGCAAATCTGGTGTAAACTGAATTCTGGAAAATTCACCATGAACAGCATCCGCCAAAGTTTTGATGGCAAGGGTTTTGGCCAGCCCCGGAACTCCTTCTAAAAGAATATGTCCGTTGCCAAGAAGACCTATCAATAGGCGATCCACCATGTATTCCTGTCCAATAATTGCTTTGTTGATTTCCTGCTTTAAAAGAGAAAAAAAGTAATTCTGTTCTCTTACTTTTTCTGTTAATTGTCTAATATCTTCTGCTTGATGTAGTTCTGACATAGCGTAATGTAAATTTAATCGGTAAATTTCTAATAATTCCCGACACCAATCAACACAATTAGTGCCAAGAGATAGTTAAAGTTTGTTAAACCTAACAGGCAGCTCTATCGGATTGTTATTTTCTGTAGATTATGGGTTAGCACCACTGTAGAACATGGTTGCTGCAAAGGTTCTTGGTTTTGGATTTGCTTTTTGCCGAATACCTTCCATTGTCCGACTTTTTTCCCTACTTTTGAAGATTAAATTTCTCAAAATGAACTATCATTTTCAGGCCCATCGCCAAGTGAGGAGAAACCTGCTGCAGCTTTTGCAAGATAATTCGCTTCAGGATTTACTTTTAATTCCTGATGGATTTAATAACAATATGTACTGGAATATTGCCCATACCGTAGCAACCCAACAATTGCTGTGCTATTATCTCAGTGGAAATCCTTTCCGGATCGATAAGTATTGGATTGAAACCTACAAAAAAGGGACGTTGCCCAATCTTGCCGTTCCTCAGTCGGAGGTGGATGATCTGGCATTTCTGCTCACCGAAACCTCCAAGATATTAATGAAAGATTACGATGCTGATTTCTTTACCGATTATACACCTTACACCACAAGTTTTGGGTTGGATTTGAAGAATATTCAGGATGCCATCATTTTTAATAACATGCACGAGAGTTTACATTTCGGATATGCAATGGCGCAGAAACGTGCTATTTTGGGTGAAAAATTTTAAACGAATTTCGAGCATCAGCTTTTTGCTACATACAAATATTTAACTTAAAAAACACTTCCGGCGCAACCATTGGTTTCCGGAGTTTATTATTATGAAAGAAGACTTTATTTTCGGATTAAGACCCGTAATAGAAGCCATTGAGGCCGGCAAAACCATCGATAAAATATTTCTCCAAAATGGTTTGCAAGGGCCAATCTATGCTGATTTAAAAGCGCTTCTCTCGAAGCATAAAATACGTCCCAATTTTGTTCCTGTTGAGAAACTGAACCGCTTTACCCGCAAAAATCACCAAGGAGTTGTGGCTTTTATTTCGGACGTTCCATTTGAAAAAATAGAAGATGTTTTGCCTCAACTTTTCGAGGAAGGTAAAACGCCGTTCCTGCTTATTTTGGATCGCCTAACTGATGTTCGGAATTTCGGTGCCATTTGTCGAACTGCCGAATGTGTGGGCGTTCACGCAGTGATTTTGCCTGAAAAGGGAGCAGCTCCTATTAATTCGGACGCCATCAAAACATCAGCCGGAGCCATTTACAATTTAAAAATATGTAAAGAGAAAAATTTAGCTCACGCTGTAGATTTTTTGCAGCAATCCGGAGTTCAGGTTTTTGCCGCTACAGAAAAAGCGCAGAAACTCATCTATGATGTTGATTTTACGGAGCCATGCGCCATTGTGATGGGCAATGAAGAAACCGGCATTTCGAAAGAGGTTTTGCACCATTCTGATGAAAAAATAAAACTTCCAATCGAGGGAAAGACCCAGTCGCTGAATGTTTCCGTAGCTTGCGGTGCCATTCTTTACGAAGCGGTGCGCCAGAAACTTAGTTTTACCGAGTAACCATCAATTGTTGTTTTGAATCATAATATTCCTTTGGCTGAAAAATTACGCCCCCAATCTTTAGATGAAGTTTTGGGTCAGGAACATTTGACCGGCGCGCAGGGAACCATTCGGAAAATGGTACAGAATGATACACTCAATTCTCTTATATTTTGGGGTCCACCGGGAACTGGTAAAACCACTTTGGCAGAAATAATCTCGGAAAAGTCGGGACGTAAGTTTTTTAAACTTTCTGCGGTTTCTTCTGGTGTTAAGGAGGTTCGGGAAGTGATAGAAGATGCCAAAAAACAAAATTTATTTTCGGGAAAATCACCTATTCTTTTCATTGATGAAATTCACAGGTTCAATAAATCACAACAGGATTCGCTGTTGCATGCGGTGGAGAAAGGATGGATCGTGCTGATTGGTGCTACTACCGAAAACCCCAGCTTTGAAGTTGTTTCCGCGCTTTTGTCGAGAAGTCAGGTCTATGTGCTGAAATCGCTGAGTCATGAAAAACTTGAAGAATTAGCAGATATTGCGCTGAAAAAATACAATGAAGAAGAAGGAACCGATTTTTCTATCGGTGAGAAGGAAGCGTTCATTCAGTATTCTGGTGGAGACGCCCGAAAGCTCATCAATTCAATAGAAATTGTGCTGAACAATTTTAAAGGTTCTTCGACGAAAGAAATTGCCAATACTGATGTACTTGCGGTTTTGCAGGAAAGTATGGCACTTTACGACAAGAACGGTGAGCAGCACTACGATATTATTTCGGCCTTCATCAAATCGATGCGCGGTTCCGATCCCAATGCGGCGGTGTATTGGTTGGCGAGAATGCTTGTGGGTGGGGAAGATATCAAATTCATTGCGCGACGTATGGTCATTTTAGCTTCTGAGGATATTGGATTGGCCAATCCGAATGCGCTGGTTATAGCCAATAATTGTTTTCAGGCAGTGAATGTGATTGGAAACCCCGAGGCGAGAATTATTCTTAGTGAAACCGCTGTTTATCTTGCGGTTTCGCCAAAATCCAACTCTACCTACATGGCGATTAACGAGGCAATGGCGTTGGTGAAAAAAACGGGGAATCTGCCCGTGCCATTGCATCTGCGAAATGCGCCCACTAAATTGATGAAAGAACTGGATTATGGGAAAAATTACCAGTATGCTCATTCGCATCAGGGAAATTTTGTGGAGTTGGAATTTTTACCGGATGAAGTTAAAGGATCGAAATTTTACCAGCCAGGCAATAACTCAACCGAGAAAAAAATTGAGGAATCTCTCCGTAAAAAGTGGAAAGATAAATACTGACCTCCCTTCACAACAAAAAATCCACATCTTGCGATGTGGACTCATTAAACAAATTAAAATGAAAGATTATGCCTTGGCTCTTCTGCTTTTGCGTTATTCCTGAAAAGGTTGAAATGTTGCAACAGTTTCTTCAGGATTATAGGAGATTGGCATTATTTCCACTGCAAATTTAAGCATTATTTTTGTTTGATAAAAGTTAAAATCAAAAACATTAACATAAAATTGATAAAAATCAATATTTTTTTTAATTATTTAATAATTTGTATTATTCGTCAACTAACATTTTTTTGTCCTTTTTTTGAATGGTGGCTTGGGTAAAATCTTGCCGTCTTATTTTTTCTTTTTAATATGAATACAATGAACATGAATATTCTTTTGGCCTCTACTTCCACACTTTTTGGTGGTCAGTACTTGGCTTACTTAACCCAAGAAATCAATATGCTTTTTGAAGGTATTGACGAAATTGTCTTTATCCCTTTTGCCAGACCGGGCGGGATTTCACATGATGAGTACACCAAAGTTGCTAGGAAATTTTTTGAAACGCTGCACATTAAAGTCAAAGGTTTGCACGAGTTTGATGATCAGATCTCCGCGTTGCAGCAAGCCAAAGGTTTTTTTACTGGAGGTGGCAATACGTTTCTTTTGGTAAAAACACTTCATGAATCTGATTTAATGAATGTGCTGAAGCACAACGTGGAAAAGGGGAAACCTTATTTAGGTACCAGCGCCGGATCGAACATTGGAGGTGTCAATATGAAAACGACTAATGATATGCCGATTGTGTATCCGCCGAGTTTTGATTGCATGAGTTTGGTGCCTTTCAACATTAATCCGCATTATTTGGATCCCAATCCGGAATTAAAACACAACGGTGAAACGCGCGAAACCAGAATTAAGGAATTCCTTACCCAGAACGATACCCAAGTTGTGGGTTTGCGCGAGGGAAATTGGATTCGTAGGGTAGGAGATACCATTACAGTGGAAGGATCGCGCTCTACACGCATTTTTGAACAGGGTAAAGAACCGTACGAAGTCGAGCCCGGGACGATTTTGAATTAGTAATTCCAGTTGTTTTCCAGAATTTCCATGAGGAAATCGGGGCAGCGCAGGATTTTACCGGTTTTGGCATCGAGGAAAAAAAGCGTGGTTTTAGCGGTGGTGATGAGTTGTTGGGCATCGTTATAGATCTCATAATCAAACTCGATTCTTACGCCTGGTTTTTTGCGAATAAAGGTATGGATATCTAGAATTTGGTCGTAAAGACCTGGTTTTATATATTTGATGGTCAACTCAGAAACGGGCAGCCAAATGCCATTTTTTTCAATCTGGTCATAGGGCATTCCGAGTTCGCGAAAAAGTTCGACTCTTGCCACCTCAAGGTATTCGGCATAGTTCCCATAATAGACATATTTCATAGGATCTGTTTCTCCGTAACGTACTCTTATTGAGTGAGTTGTGTGTATCATTTTAAGTGTTAAACAGGTCATACAAATATATTTTTAAATAATCAATAGCACAATAATTTTTTTTAATAATTAATAATTCGATATTTGTATTCTCTCTTAAAATAAAAACGACCGGAAAAATTGCAGTAAGAAAATGGATGAAAATTTAATGCTTATATGGGAACGATGCATACAGTTTATGAGGGATAACCTTAATGCAGCGGAAGATAATACTGACCTGAAAAAACTTGAGAATTCCTTTGATCTGTTGTTCGACAATGTGCAACCGGTTTCGTTATTGAGTAATAACCTTACTCTTTTGGTTCCCAGCGATTTTTATAAAGAATATATTGAAGACAATTATTTGTCATTGCTTTCTGCAGCGTTAAAGAAAAACATCGGAAAGGGTGTAAAACTATGGTATTCGGTGATGGAAAATAATCCTGTTGGGCAGGATTCTCCCATTACAGTGAGCCAAAAGGGAAAAAGCATTGCCACCCCAAAAATTCAGGAGGCATTGCCACCGTCTATGGCGCCCAACCTTATCAATCCATTTGTAGTTCCAGGAATGAAGAAGGTGAAAATCGACTCCAACCTAAAGGCCGATTTTTCATTCGATAACTATGTAGAAGGAGAGAGTAATAAATTTGCGTCAACGGTAGCAAAATCCATAGCGAAAAGACCTGGTGCAACGGCGTTTAACCCACTTTTTCTTTATGGTGGCTATGGTGTGGGGAAAACCCATCTTGGTCATGCCGTAGGTTTGGAAGTAAAAAATGCATTTCCGGATAAAGTAGTGCTCTATCTGTCTTCAGAAAAATTTATACAGCAATTTGTTTCGGCTGCAAAAGCGCATAAACAAACAGAATTTGCTAATTTTTACCAAATGGTAGATGTGCTGATTATCGATGATATCCAGTTTCTTTCGGGAAAAAAATCGACCCAGGACAGCTTTTTCCACATCTTCGACTATCTGCACCAAAACGGCAAGCAGATTATTTTAACATCGGATAAAGCGCCGGTGGATATTTTGGATATTCAGGATCGTATCGTTTCCCGATTCAAATGGGGATTGTCGGCAGAAATAAAATCTCCTGATTTTGATACCCGCCGAAAAATTATTGTGGATAAACTAAGCCGAGACGGCATTGTGCTGACCGAAGATATGCTTGATTTCTTGGCGATAGAAGTGAAAACCAATGTGCGGGAACTGATTGGCGTCATCAATTCGGTGATTGCTTATTCCACCATTTATAAATCGGATTTATCGCTTGAATTACTGAAAGAGACCATCAATAAAATTGCTGCCAACCAGAAAAAAGTGATCAATATTCCGTACATACAGGATGTGGTTTGCGAGTACTTTGGCATTCAGCGGGAGCAGCTTTTGTCTAAAACAAGAAAACGCGAAATTGCATTACCCAGACAATTGGCCATGTATTTTGCCAAAGAATTTACCAATGCCACTTTTACAAAAATTGGAGAAGAAATGGGCGGTAAAGATCACTCCACCGTGATGTATGCTTGCGACACAATCAAGGATGTTTCCAAAATTGACAAAGAGCTGAAAAAATATGTGAAAGAGCTCACTGAAAAAATTAAACAATAAACATTAAACATCCGTATCGCGATGATTAATAAAAGTCAAAAAATGAAGGGTAGCGATATTCTTCATTTTTTTATTATCTTGTGTCAAAAGAAATAATTTTGCAACCCTTATTATCACAGGAGAAAAAGTAGAAACTTTAAAAATATTTATTTTAAATGTTAGGATTATGAAAATTTTAATGGTTTGTCTCGGTAACATTTGCCGCAGTCCGCTTGCAGAAGGAATTATGAAAACAAAACTTCCAGAACATTGTTTGGTGGATTCTGCCGGAACTATTTCCATGCATGAAGGACAGCATCCCGACAAAAGAGCAATTGCTGTCGCGAAAAACCACGGAATAGATATTTCGCAGCAACGTTCAAGGCCCATTACCCCAGCAGATTTACGTAATTTTGACAAAATCTATTGCATGGATCTAAGTGTGATGGAAGACGTTATTTCATTGGCGGAAAACGAAACCCAGCGCGAGAAAATTCAGTTGTTGCGTGAAGCTGCGGGAGATACAGGGCAGCGAACCGATGTTTTTGATCCCTATTACGGTGGCATGGATGAATTTGAGGAAGTGTATCATATTTTGGATAAAGCTACCACAGTAGTTGCACAAAAACTTCTGTCTGCAAACGCTTCCTTGTAAAGAATTATTTTTGATTTAAAAATCGTATTCCATGTTGTTTCTTATTCCTGCTTATTTATCTGACGCGTCTCCGCTGGCCTATTTCGCACCTGTTATTAAGGAGTTTATCCTGAAGACTGATTATTTCTTTGTGGAAAATGAAAAAACTGCGCGAAAAGTGATTAAGTTTTTTGCTCCGGAGAAAAAGCAAAGCGATTTGCAACTTTTTGTACTCGATAAATATTCTGAAAGTGGAGATTTAAAGGAAGCACAAACTTTGATGAAGAACGGTCAGGATTTTGGTTTGCTTTCCGAAGCAGGGCTGCCTTGCATCGCCGATCCGGGGAATTTGATGGTGAAGTGGAGCCATGAAAATGGCATTAAAGTTATTCCCATCAACGGGCCTTCATCCATTATTTTAGCATTGATTTCCAGTGGATTTAATGGGCAGGAATTCACTTTTCACGGTTATTTGCCAATCGATAAAGGCGAGAAAAAGCAAAAAATTCAATGGCTTGAAAATCAAGTGCAAAAAACAGGCTATTCACAGATTTTTATGGAAACGCCCTACAGGAATAATCAGTTGGTAGATGATCTTATCAAGTTTCTTCAACCCAATACGAAGTTGTGCATTGCTGCCAATATCAACGATCCAGAGAGCGAATTTATAAGAACACTCAGTATTAAAGAATGGCAAAAAACAAAACCGGAACTTCATAAAGTTCCGGCAGTATTTGTTCTGGGACGCTGATTAAATGAGTTGCCAATAGCAATCTTTGTGCAAGATAAATGAGTTAAACACTTGCTTTTTTTTCATTATTAGTACTTTAATTTCCATTTTTTCAGCAAGAAATGTAGCAGCCAAATTGGGCCGATGAGCAGAAATTGTAAGTCTTTCAGGAAGCTGGGTTTTTTACCTTCCACTTTATGCCCGTAAAACTGGCCTATCCATGCGAGGATAAAGACGGTGAGAAACAGCAGCCAGGAATGGTGCGCCAGATGAATATTTACAAAATAGACAATATGTTCCATCAGCAGCATGATGACGATCATCATCAACGCCATTCGCCATGAAAGCCGGAAATAGAAAACTGTAACGATAAGCAAAGCCAAAACGGAAACGACACTTATGGCCCCAAAATACTGCACAAAAATGTGAGGTGAAGGAAGGATGGAGATGAAGCCCAGTATACTCCAAAAAATCAAGGGAACACAAATCCAATGAATGGCTTTGTTGGTAGGGTTTTGGTGGCTTTCGGCATATTCGCTGAAAAGTTGATCGATCTTGCGCATATTCTCAATTTGATGGACCGAAGTTAAGTTTTTTTTGGATATTGTTGATCCAACCTCATAAAAAATCCCTGCACCAACCGACGGTGAGGGATTTCCTTTTATTGAATAATTGATTTTATAGCTCCATAGGAACTTCCATCAGTAATATATCTGATTTTTCCAGTGCCTCCAGTGTAAAGCTTTCGGCATCTTCAATACCCATTGCATCTCTTTCGGAAAGCACGGTGTCACCTATTTTTGCTTTTCCGGAAAGGACAAAAACAAAAACACCATTTCCTTTTTTGTGCAGTTCATATTTTCGGGAATGGTCCTTGTCAAAATTAGCCAGATTAAACCATGCATCCTGATGAATCCAAACACCTTCGTCATCAGCACTGGGTGAAAGAATTTGTTGAAAATCATTTGGTTTTGCATTTTCAGCAATGCTGATTTGATCGTAGCGTGGTTCCACATTCATCTTGTTAGGGATTACCCAGATTTGCAGAAACTTCACTTTTTCGTCTTTGTTTTTGTTGTATTCGCTATGCATGACGCCGGTCCCTGCACTCATGACCTGAATTTCGCCCTTACGAATAACCGCTGTGGTGCCCATGGAATCTTTGTGTTCCAGGTCTCCTTCCAACGGGATCGAAATAATTTCCATGTCGCGATGCGGATGTGAGCCGAAACCCATTCCGCTTTCCACCCTATCATCATTCAATACTCTTAGTGCACCAAAGCTCATTCTTTCGGGGTTGTAATAATTGGCAAAGCTGAATGTATGAAAACTTTTCAGCCAACCGTGGTCAGCGTATCCTCTGCTGTCTGCTTTATACAATGTTGATTTCATCTTATTAATATATTATTGGGTTAAATTTTCTTGTACAAAGATAAAAGAGTCCGCAATTTTCTGCATTGATGTAGGGTAAGAAGGAAACATGATGAACAAATGAAAATACCTATATTTATAGAAAAATTACGATGAGAATTTTGCTGAAAAGAACTTACGAAGTTGCCGATAAAGCAGACGGTTTCCGAGTTTTGGCAGATCGGTTGTGGCCGAGAGGAATCAAAAAAGAAAATCTTGAACTCGACGATTGGGCAAAGGATATTGCACCATCCACCGATTTACGAAAGACTTATCATTCGGGTGAATTGAGCTATGAAGAGTTCAGCAAGAAATATGAACAGGAACTGAAAAATAATCCTGATTTCGGTACATTTTTTAAAACAGTCTTAGCGCATCCAGTCATCACGCTACTTACTTCTTCCAAAGAAATTGAGCTGAGCGCACTGCCAACACTTAAGCACTATTTAGAAAAGCAGCAATAAGCTTTGCATGAAGCAGTGAAAAAAAAACTTCCGCTTTTTGCAGAAGTTTTTATGTTTTCTAAAATGATGGTTACTCTTTATTTGTTGTTTTCTTTAACGATAAAAACACTTATTGCCCCCAAAATCAAAAGTACGCCTGCAATACCCAACATCGCAATGGAACTGCCATGTGCAAGATATTTAAAAATGACGCCTCCCAAAACAGCAGCAACAATCTGCGGTAAACAGATCGTTCCATTAAATAAGCCCAGATAAGCGCCCATATTATCACCTTTAAGTGCATTGGTAAGCAACGTGAATGGCAATGCCAAAATCGCTGCCCATGCACAACCGATAAGCAAGTAAGGAATAAAAAGCAGGTATTGGTTATGAACAAACATGGTTGCGATAAAACCAACAGCACCCAACATTAAACTGATGAAATACGCCGTTTTATAGGATTTAAAAGAAGGAATAATTGTCGCCCAAATCACAGAACCAATCGCCTGCACTGCAAAAACGACGCCTACCCAGTTTCCGGCTTCCTGATAGGCGGCAGATTTGGCATCGGTGGTATTCCACACGGTTTCGGCAATTCCGCCGTTGGTATAGGTCCACATGTACATGAAAGCTGCCCAACTAAAAAATTGTACCAATCCGACTGACCAAAAAGCAGAAGGCGCTTTTCCCAAAAGCTGGAAGATATTCACCGATTTTTTTGCTTCCGTAGATTCTTCAATCCCGTGAAACTCGGCATATTCTTTGGGTGGCATCTCTTTCACCTTAAAGACGGTGTACAGCACACAACCCATCAGAATAACGGCACCCAGATAGAAAGAATAAATAACTGAGTCAGGAACAACGCCCGGAGCGGCAATATTAGAAATCCCAATAAAGGTGAAAATAATGGGGAATAGATAACCGACCAAACTTCCTGCATTACAAAGAAAACTCTGGATGGAGTAGGCCTTTCCTTTCTGTTTCTCATTCACCGTGTCACCTACCAACATTTTGAATGGCTGCATTGCCATATTGATGGACGTATCCAGCAACATTAATGCTACCAAACCAAAAATCATGGCGGCGGAGAAAGCCAATTTAAAACTTCCCGCGTTCGGAAGCAGGCACATCACAATTACGGAAATGATGGAACCAATCAGCAAATAAGGAATTCTTCTTCCGAATTTAGTCCAAGTGCGGTCGCTTAAAACACCGACAATGGGCTGCACGATCATTCCCATTAAAGGCGGTAATATCCAGAAATAACTGAGATTGTGCGGATCGGCACCTAAGGTGGCGAAAATTCTGCTGATGTTGGCACTTTGCAAAGAGTAGGCAATTTGTACCCCAAAAAAACCAAAGCTGAGGTTCCAGAGTTGCCAAAAACTCAAATCTGGTTTTTTGAAAATTTTATTCATATTGTTTGTAGTATTAATGAATGATGTAAAAATGTATTGCTATTTTTTTAATTCTGAAATCAGTGCGTTTTCGATGGGAGATTTTGCTTTCACCACTTCATCCACCACTTCATTCGGAACCGTCATGGAAAGGACATATTGCTTGATTTTCCAGTTGTTACTGATTTTTTCTAGCACGCCGGAGCCACGGCAGATCTTCATTTGGGTGTTCAGCAGTTCATCGAACCAGGCATATTTTCCGTCTGCACTGAAATAAATATTTCTTTTTAAAGATGTAAAAGTCCAAGCTTTTCCTTTATCAAAATGGGGTTTTGCATAGTCCATAAATTCTTTTTTGTTCCAGATTTCTGCCGCATCGGTTCCGATGAAGGTGGACTCTTCTGCAAACAAGGCAAAATAATTTTTGAAATCTGCTTTTGCCGCATAATCATTAAGCTGATCTAACACAATACCTACATTTTTCTTTTGCACATTCTCATAAAATCCTTTTTTCTGAGCCAAAGCTGAGTTTGCAAATAGGAAGAATAATGAGAGCAAAAAGAGGGAGCATATTTTATTCATTTTGATGTTATTTTTGATTGATAATTTTTTTAATTAAAACAATTTGACCAAGGTGATAATAGCAGTGCTCAATCATTCCGTCAAGATTTCTGAGGTAAGTTCCATAATTCTTTTCAACAAAATCTTCATGGAGTTTTTCTTGAGGCAAGGTTTCTATGAGTGTTGAAAACTCTTCAGAATCTTTCCAAAAATTTTCAAGAAAATTCTCCCATTGCTGCTGAGATTCGATGGGTGGAAAATCAAAACTATATTGGTCGCTGATTTCCAGATTGCCGCCAAGCAATACTTTCGTATCGACCAGCAGTGGCCTTTAATCGAATTGCATTTGTTTTTTCTACCCAATCTTTTACACTTAGCTTATGACTGTTAAGACCTGCCTGACTTTTAATTATGGCAAATTTGCCATAATTAAAATTAGGATTATAAACAGATTCCCAAATTCCTAAATACTCCACCGTATTTCTATTACGCAGCCAATCGGCAATAAAAAAATCACCGTCTTTTGCCTTGAGCATATCGGTCAAAGATATATATTCCTGATTACCTCCAAGAATTACAGTTATTTCTTTTCCTTCAACTTCTATTTTTTTATTCTTTGCCATTTTCAAAGTTTAGTTCAATTCTAAAACCAATGAAGACTTTGCAGGAACGGACAAATTCGTTTTTAAATCAAAATTTCTGTCAGAAATAATGTCTTTCCCTTTTTTAAAGTTTTTAATTCCTTCGGAAAAACGCTTCAAATCCAAACTCTGATTTTCTTTGTTATTATTGATGACCACCATTACCCGCTTATTATCCGTGTACCGGAAATACACGTAAACATTGTTGTTCGGAATGTAATGCAGGGTTTTTCCGTTGTGAATCGCCTCATTGGTTTTTCGCCAGTTCAGGAGTTTTTTGGTGAAATCGAAATATTCATTTTGTTCTTTCGTTCTTCCTGATGCGGCAAAAGCATTTTGGGAATCACCAATCCATCCTCCTGGGAAATCTCTGCGAATATCGCCATCGCCTTTTCCCTTATCGCCGGCCATTCCAATCTCGGAACCGTAATACAATTGCGGGATTCCACGCACGGTCAGAATCAAGCTCATCGCCAGTTTGTAATCTTCCACTTTCGGGAAAATATGATTGAACCGACTGGTATCGTGATTTTCTGCAAAAACCAGAATGTTATTGATATTTGGATAAAGAAAATCGTTGGCAAAATTATCGTACACTCTTTGCATCCCGGAATCCCAACCTTCATTTTCATGGAAAACCTGACCGAGAGCATCGTGAAGTGTAAAATCCATCACGGAAGGCAAATAAGAATTGTAGCCTTCTATCGCTGCTATTTTGGAATCTTTCTGCCAGTATGACATTTGCGCCTGATCGTGCATCCAAACTTCGCCCACGATATTCAAATTGGGATACTCATCGGTGATTCTTTTGGTCCAATCTGCAATTCCTTTTTTGTCGTTGTAGGAATAGGTATCTACTCGAAGTCCGTCCAAACCGGCATATTCAATCCACCAAATGGCATTTTGCGCCATATAATTGACGACCATTGGATTGCTTTGGTTCATATCCGGCATGGTGGTATCAAACCAGCCGTCCATACAGTTTTCGGCATCAATTTTTGCCGCATTGGTATCGAACTGCGTGGTCATTCTGTAGTTGCTTCTTTTGAAGCCGTTTTCGCCGCCATTCCAATAATGAATCCAATCTTTGGAAGGCAGATCTTTAATGATCCAGCTTTTGGAACCCCAATGATTGGTGACATAATCCATCACGAGTTTCATTTTTCTCTTGTGAAGTTCATCCGCCAGATTTTTGTAATCTTCGTTGGTGCCGTAGCGCGGATCGATTTTGTAATAATCGCTTTGCGCATAGCCGTGGTAGGATGTCACGGGTTCATTGTCTTCCAGCAATGGCGTGTTCCAAAGCGTGGTAACCCCCAATTCCTGAAGATAATCCAGGTTTTTAATGATTCCAGCAATGTCGCCACCGTGTCTTCCGTCTTTATTACTTCGGTCCGCTTTTTCGGCCGTATCCGGTGTATTGTCGTTTTTAGGATTTCCATTGGCAAAACGATCCGGCATGATTAAATACATGACATCCTCCGAAGTAAATCCACTTCTTTGCGACGAATGTTGCTGTCTTTGTTTGAATTCATACTTGATGGTGCTTACTGTTTTGCTTCCGTTTTTAAAACTGAGTTTAAAAATTCCCGGCTGAATGTTTTGGGTATCCACCGTTATAAAAAGATAGTTTGGATTTTCAACTTTTTTTACTTCTTTGATTTTAATGCTACCCGAAAATTCAGGTTGAAAATTCTCGATGTTTTTACCATACACCAAAAGTTGTAATTCGGGATTTTTCATTTCGCTCCACCAAAAGGCAGGCTCTACTTTCTGCACCTGCGAATACGCGGCAGAAAACAGCATAACTGATAAAAAGAAAATTATTTTTTTCATATTGAAAAGGGATTGATTGGGAAACCTCATAGGTTTTCGAAACCTATGAGGTTTGGTTGTGTTATTGATGAAATTTTACAAAATCCTCGATGTCATCAAAATAATCCATCATTAATTGTCTTGAGATTTTTGTAGGTTTTTCGGGGTTTTTGTATGCATGATAGGAGGAATGTATCCAGTCCTCAATATTTGTAGTCAACTGATTCAACATGGGGATTTTATGGATTTCACGAAAGGTATTTTTAAGCGTTTCATCATCGTCAATATTCTCACGTCTTACGTAATCCATAAATAGGGCGCCCTTTCGGTTATACATTTTATTGTATGCTTTTGCGTACGAATTTAGCAAATTACTGAGTGGTTTCATCAGAAACTTGTGTTCTTCTTCCTTTGTAAAAACTTGGTCATCATTTCCTAAATTTTCAAGTATTTCATTTTTAGATTTAAAGCAAACCAGAAAACTAAACCGTTGTGGCACCAGGCAATAGGCGAATACATCTAAATAGGGCAGCAAGTATTTTGAGAACTGACTCAGAAAATAGTCATAATTCTTCTGATGGCGGAAAACTGATTCATTCCCGCTCACACGAGTGTACAAATGATAGATTTGTTCAAACTGAAAATTGCTGTATGAGGGATTCGTGACTTCCACAATTTAAAATGGGTTATAAAAAATAAAGTTAGTGAATTTATTAAACCTCATAGGTTTCGAAAACCTATGAGGTTTCCCATCCTTACTTCAGCGGCTTTAAAGAAATCGCATAGCCACCACTTCTTACCAGATGTACCGGCAGTTTGGTTTTGTTGTCTACGGTTTTCTTGTAAATATGATAACTTTGCGGATTGTTGATATAATCGGCATCTTTACCATCTTCATAAATGGTGGCTTCGTATTTTCTGTTTTTATCCAAAAATGAAAAATCAACGGTAAAATCTCTTGCATTTTCATCGGTAATTCCTCCCACAAACCAATTGTCGGTTCCTTTGGCTTTTCTTGCGGTGTGTATATAATCGCCGGGTTCTGCGGCAAGGATTTTAGTTTCATCCCAATCTGCAGCAACATCTTTGATGAACTGAAATGCATCCATGTGCTTCGCATAATTTTCGGGAAGATCGGCCGCCATTTGCAAAGGCATGTACATCACCACATACAGTGCAAGCTGTTTGGCGAGTGTAGTTTTTACAAATCTTTTATCACCGGGGAAATAGTAATCGAGCTTGGTTTGGAAGATTCCCGGCGTGTAATCCATAGGTCCGCCTATAAAGCGGGTAAAAGGCAAAATTGTTTGGTGGTCGGGATTATTTCCACCGAAAGCTTCAAACTCCGTTCCGCGGGCGGCTTCTGCAGACACCCAATTGGGGTACGTACGGCTTTGTCCGGTTGGGCGCACGGACTCGTGTGAATTCACCATGATTTTGTATTCATTGGCTTTTTCAGCGATCCGGTAATAATGATTGATCATCCATTGCGAATAATGATGTTCGCCATGAGGAATAATATTGCCCACATAACCCGTTTTTACTGAAGGATAATCGTATTTATTCATGAGTTGGAATGCTTTGTCTGCCCATCGCTCATAATTGGTGGCCGAGCTGGAAGTTTCGTGGTGCATCATCAGTTTGATGCCTTTGGTGTGGGCATAATCATTAAGCATTTTGATGTCAAAATCGGGATAAGGGGTGATGAAATCGAAAACAAATTCTTTGCTGTGTCCGAACCAATCTTCCCAACCGGTGTTCCATCCTTCAATTAAAAGCGCATCGAAACCGTTGGCAGAGGCAAAATCAATATACTCTTTCACTTTCGTATTATTAGCACCGTGTTTTCCGTTGGGCGTCAATTTGCTAAAATCGGTTTTGCCAATGTGTACATTATCTGCAGTAGAGTAGGCCCAGTTTGATTTTCCAATGATCATTTCCCACCAAACACCCATGTATTTTGTGGGTTTAATGTAAGAAGTGTCGGTGTATTGGGTGGGTTCGTTCAGATTAAAAATCATTTTAGAATCCAGCACTTCTTCGGCTTTTGGCGATACAATTACAGTTCGCCATGGTGATACTGCAGGAGTTTGAATGTATCCTTTTGCTCCTAACGCATCTGGGGTGAGATGTGTTTTTAGTTTAAATTTTACAGCATCCACTTCCACATTGGCGGTGGGGTAGTCTATTACGGCAGCTTCGGAAATATTAAGGTATAGCGGAGTTTTGCCTTCCCATTTCATCATGGTCGGAATTTGTATCGCATTTTTAATGAGTGTTTGCGATGCGTTAGAATCGTAGGAAGTCGGCCATTTTGTTGGGATTTCGGAGATTTTTGATTCTTGATACAAGTACTCTTGAGAATCGTAATCGCCGGTGATCCACCAGGTTTTCATGTTTGCGGGGAGATCGATCTCGGTATCTTCTTCTTTAATGATGAAATAATTCAGGTTTTTTTGCTGAGGAAATTCGTAGCGGAAACCCAGGCCATCATTAAACAAACGAAACTTCACCACAATGTGTCGGTCATTCGCTGGTTGATTAAGTGTTACGGCTAATTCGTTGTAATGATTGTTGTAGGTTTTCTTTTCGCCTAGTATAGGATTCCAGTTTTCATTTTTACTGTCGAATTTTTCGGCGGTTTTTTCAAATCCTGCGTTAAGGTCATTTCCACTTTGTACTTTATTATCGATTTCTGAGGCGAATTTGATATCGCTATCACGCCTTAGACGAAGCCCTAATTTTGAATCTTCAATGATTGTTTTTCCTTCATATTTTAAATGGTAAAAAGGTACGCCGGCTTTCAGTTGAAAACTCATTTCAAACTTACCGTCGGGCGATTTTAATGTTTGGGCATGGGCTGCAAAAATTCCCATCAGCAGGAAAAGAGCAGCGGTTTTGGTCACTTTCATATTCTGATTTTTTATTGCTTAAAAATAAAAAAACTGCTGCTAAAAAGCAACAGTTTTTCCTTTAAATCACCCTCATTTATTGAGGAATAATGGTGTAAATACCCAATTTCACATTAGCGGTAATTTTGTAGGTTGTACCACCACCGTTAAATTTGATATTATTGTTATCTCCTTTTGGTCCAAGGTATCCTGAGTTACCATCTGTATGGATGTTGGCCCATTCCAGATCACCCCAAGCTTGTTGACCAATGAATTTGAATTCGGCACCGTCGGGCAACACCATGGTATGTTCGTAAACACCGTCGTTAATCTGATCCATTGGGATCGCAGCGCCAGCGTTCCATCCGTTGATGGATCCTACCAAGAACAACTCTGTTGGCAAGGTTGGGATTGGAGATGAGGTCACTTTAATGTCTTTGGTATTTTGGTCAATGGTGATTTTATACATTCCTGAATCGCCTGTGAATACGATATTTTCAAAGTTCTGTTCTGGTGTTACGCCGCTTCTTAAATTGGTGGACCAAGTTTTAAAGTATTTGTAACTCTCATTTACGCCGGGCGCATTCAAGCTGTAGTTATCCGGGTTCCAGTCTTGCTGACCCAGGAATCGGAACATACCGTTGTTTTCCAGGTAGGTATAGATTTCGGTGATGTTTTGTGTGTTTTTAAGCAGTTGCGCATTTGATGCACTCCAGCCAACAGCAGTTCCTCCACCGACAATATAAAAGTTCTTGTATGCCGGTTGGTAAGGCGTTACCTTGAAGGTTACAAGCTCCGAAACCTTGGTGATTACACCACCTGCAGATTCTGTTTTAGCGGTGATACGAAGATCAATCTCGGAAGCGACGTTAACGGGTAAATCAAGTTTAGAAGCAGCTTCGTTGATAAGGAAGTTGGACACTTCTAATTCTTTCGCATCATTAACGGTAGCAAGGGTAATAAAATCACCTGTTCCTTTTTTGCTTACCTCTAAAGTGTAATTAACCGTAGTTCCGTAATCGTAATCGGTCCATTTAATGGTAGTTGCAGTTGCGGTAGGGTTGCTTGCGTCCAGCACGAGTGATTGTCCTGAAGTTGGGTTGTTAATGACAGGAATAGTTACCGGATAAGGAGTAACGCCTACAGAAATTACGTTGGATAGCTGATTTCCATTGATAACTCTTATAAACAACATGGTTTGAGCATAAGGAGAATATCCTGCTTGCAATAACGAAGAGTTGAGTTCTTTAATCGATTTGGTGAAAGAGTTTGTTGTAGAAGTTCCAAATACAATCGGGTTTTTAAAATCTGATGTTTTTGAAAATTGCACAGTGTAGGGTCCAGTTGCCGACGACACCATATCCCAAACCAATCTGAAGCTGTTATCATCCATCGACGGATATAGCGTGTTGCTGCTTAGCGTCGTATTGTATAAATGAATGGTTTGTTCAGGCGTTGTCCAGTCCTTGTTCGCCTCATCACGGCACGCATTTACCAGAAGTAATGGTAAAATGAGTACCAGCAAAATTTTAAATATATTTTTCATTTGATTTCTTCTTAATTTTATTGGATAGTGTAAGTTCCTGCTTTCAGGTTAACAGTGATTTTATAGGATCCTGCGGCACCGTCATATTTAATGTTGCCATCGTCACCTTTTGGACCCAAAAATCCGGAGTTTCCATTATTGTCTTTTAAAATATGACCCCATTCTAATTCTTGCCAATCTTTTTGACCCAGGAATTTGAATTCTGATCCATTTTCCAGTGTGGTGGTCACTTCAAAAACACCTGCTTCAACTTTGGTCAGTTCGATTGGGTTTGCAGCACTCCATCCGTTCATTGATCCTGCCATATAAAGGTTCGGATAATCATAACCTAAAGAGGATTTTGTTGCAGTCAGGGACTTTTTGTCGCCATCTGCATTAATCTCTAACAGGTAAATGCCTTCAGTACCTGTGAATTTCATGTTTTCATTATCACCGAAAACAATATTGGAAGAGGTTTCTTTAAAATATCGGTTTGCTTCTTTGGTTCCTGGATCATCAATGCTGTAATTAATGGGATCCCATGCTTGCTGACCTAAGAATCGGAAATTATCCGGTTTCATGTAGGTATAGATATAAGATTTGTTATCTTTTTTGTAGAGGATTTGTGCGCTACCCGAGTTCCATCCCACATATGATGCGTTTCCTACCAAATAGAAACTTGGATACACCAATGCATAAGGGGTTACAAAAACCGACGTTACATTAGAAACAGCTTCTATTGCATTGTTACCAAGGTAAGATGTTACCCTCAAGAATAATTGCCCCTCCACATCTTGCACCAAACCGAGCGTTCTTGCTGCGGTATTTAGTTGGTTCACGGTGTAGGTTACCGTTCTTACGGATTGCGCCACGGTTCCCATGCTGTATGGTGTTTTGAAATCTGCGGTTGCCGATGCCTCGATTTTGTAAGTGATTTCCACCGGAACCGAATAGGCGGCTTGTGACCAGCTTACATTCAATGCAGGATTATCGGGGTAGTTTTTATCCAGAAAAATATGTTCCTGTGATAAGTTCATTACAATTGGTGCGGCAGTGTTTTCTACCTGAACCAGCTCTCTGTCGTCGCAGGAATAGAGTCCCACGAAAATAAGGAGCGCAAATAGTGCTTTATATAGATGATTGTTTTTCATTGTACTGTTCATTTAACAATTTGAGCATTAATTAATAACCTTGATTCTGGATAAGGTTTGAATTGGCAATGATGTCTTTGGCAGGAATTGGGTAAAGGTTTCTGTAATCTTCCACCGCTTGTCCGTCTTTCACACCGCCTTTCCATGGCCATAAATAAGAAGCGGTGGTAAATTTGCCATAACGAATCAGGTCGGTTCTTCTGGTCATTTCCCAACCCAGTTCACGACCTCTTTCATCCAAAATAAAATTCAGGTTGATGGAGGCAACAGGGTTTGCTCCTGCTCTTGATCTGAGGGCATTGATGTAACCCAGTGCTGTACCGGCGTCACCACCACCACCTCTCAGGTTGGCTTCTGCATACATCAGGTAAATATCGGCCAATCTGAACATTGCAATATCAGTATCAACAAAGTTACCGGCAACATCTGCTCCGGGTGCACCGGTGCTGGTTACGTTTTTAAATTTAATGAAAGGGTACCCGTTAGAGAAATTACCTAAATCTTCAATTTCCAGGGTTTGTTTTTCGGTATAGAAATTACCTCTCAGGTCATTGGTATTGGCACCGCCGAATAAATTAACGTACGCTTTGGTTGTTCGGAGTCCGGACCAGCCACCGTTAATTCCAAAATCAGAAGCTTTCATTGTGCCACCTACTGCAGCGTGTACCAAATAAGTGGTTCCGCCATAGGATTGCGCTTTCAATCCATCAAAAATGATAGGGAAGATGACTTCCGGGTTGTTTTGATCATTGTCGGCAAGGAATAAATCAGCATATTTGGTTTTGAGTCCGTAACCTGCCTGAATCACTTTATTGCTGTACTCAATCACTTTTGCGTACTGAGTGGTTCCGGTATAAACGCCTGCATTCAGGTAAAGACGGGCAAGTAGTGACCATGCGGCGGCTTTATCTGCTCTGCCGTAACCTGCTGTTCTTGCGTTTTTCAAATCATTTGAGCATGCCAAAAGCTCAGCTTCCACAAACTTATAAAGTTCTGGTCGGGTAATTCTTGGCGGAGGAGTACTAGAACCAATCGGCATATTCTCTTCCGTTGGGAAAGGGACATTGCCAAAAAGGTCTAATGCATGGTAGTAAGCAAGTGCCCGTAAATATCTGGCTTCTGCGTGCATGTATCTCGCCTCGGTCAGGTTATCGCCTGTAATATTGTAGCCCGCTAACTTTTCGTCGGTGGTATTTCTTAAAAAGTCGTTGCAGAAAGCGATTTCTGTAAAAATTCTATAGTAAAACGCACTTACAAATTCGTTAGACGAGTCCCAACTCATTTTGTGAATGGTTTGCAGTGTACCATCATTCCAAGCAATTACGGCTTCGTCGGTTGGTAAAACCTGCAGGGTGAAAAGCTGACGGGTATATTGCGAAAAGTTACCGTCGATTCCGTTAATATCGGGGTTTCCACCGCCACCTTCCTGACCACCGTGTGCAAATCCGCCATAGAGTTTTGCCAGTGCATTAGGGTAGTTGGCAAAGTTCGAATAAACACTCTCTGCCGTTACATCTACAATAGGAGTCTGTTCCAGGTCCTTCATGCAGGAAGTCGTCGCAAAGAGCGTGGCAAAAGAAGCCGCGGCAATTAAGGTTCTGAATCTTATTTTATATGATTTCATTTTTGTTTTTATTAAAAGTTAAAGTTAAGACCTAATGAATATACTCTTGGCATTTGATAATATCCATTATCGATATTCCCGAAAACTTCAGGGTCAACACCGGTATATTTGGTAATGACAAAGACATTCTGAGCCATACCATATACTCTTAAACTTGATCCGGGTGCAAAGATGTCTTTGAAGTTATAACCCAAATTCACATTATCAAGTCGCACAAAGGAAGCATTCTCTACGAAAAGATCAGAGAAATATCGGGGAACCGAAAACTTGTTGTCAACTGCGGTATAATAAACATTCTGCAAATACTCGTTGGTAGAGCCCGATTGCAAAGAACTGTTCGCAGCAGCGTTGTTATATACGTAGTTTCCGATTACAGCTCTTGCGCTTAAACCAGCATCCCAATTGCCATAGCTGAACTTGGTGCTGAAACCTAAGATCGCATCTGGCTGAGTCGATTTATAGAAATACTTGTCGGATTCATTGATTTTTCCGTCGCCATTTCGGTCAACAAAAACGCCGTCGAGAGGTTTCCCTGCAGTGTCGTACACTTGCTGAAAAACGTAGAATGAATAAGGCGCGTATCCCACAACATGTGCCTGAATGGTGTTACCTACACCTCCGGAAATTCCGCCTTGTGGTATGTTGAATGAAGCATCTGCGCCGGTAACAAGATTGGTTACTTTCGAGGTGTAATGTGTTGCATTGAACGATAATTCCCAAGTCGTATTTTCGGTTTTTACTGGAATTAAAGTAAGGGATCCTTCAATACCTTTGGAATCCATGGTACCAAGATTCAGTGCACTGTGGTTAGAAACGTCACCTGCCTGAATTGGTGAATCGACCAAAAGTTTTTCTGCCGTTTTTTGGAAGTAATCGATGGAACCGGAAATTCTGTTTTTGGCAAATCCGAAATCCAAACCAATGTTTTTGGTAGTAGTCGTTTCCCAGGTCAGGTTCGGGTTGAAGATATTGGGTTTGTACATTTGGTACCACTGGTCGCCCAGATAATACTGTGCACTACTGTTTCCATAGTTATAGGAGGAATAGGCAGGATAATCGGCAACATTAGTCAACTCTTGGTTACCGGTTTTACCCCAGCCAGCTCTCAGTTTCAGGGTGTTGATTCCTTTTCCTTTCAAGAAACTTTCTTCGTTGATTTTCCATGCCAATGAAACGCCCGGGAAAGTACCCCAAAGGTTTCCGGTATCGGAACCATTCCAGAATCTGGAAGAACCATCACGTCGAACAGATGCCGAAATGATATATTTATTGGCAATCGTAAAGATTCCACGACCATAAAAGGATAATAATACGTTTCGGAACTCATAGTCATTCCCTTTTGGCGGTTCCACGTTGTTTCCGTTATAAGTGGGTGCATACGGTTCAAATCGGTGAAAATTCTGGTACGCATAACCTGCTACTAAATCAACATTAATGATGTCAATAGTTTTGGTATAGCTTAGATAGGTCTCCAAAAGTTTATTTTGCTTTTCTTGCGAATAACTTCTGTATCTCCCTTTATCGGCAAATGCATTTTTAAAATCAGCATATTCGGTTTTGGCACCGTTCGACTTGGTGTAGTCGTAACCCACGTTTAGATTCACGTGTAAATCGGGCAGGAAATGTACTTTGTAATCGATCTGTGCATTACCCAAATATCTCCAGATGGATGAAACATCCCGGGTCGAATATAATTTAGATACCGGGTTTGCATTGGCATTCACATTCAAACCACCATTGAGCAACCATTCGTAGTAACCGGAGTAATCGCTGTTTCCGGAATAAACCGGTTGCGTAGGGTCAAAGTAAGTCGCATCCGAAATTACACCACCTGCAGCAAACTGGTTGTCGGTAAAGGTCACCTTGTTGTTTAAAGTTACAGAAAGGTGGTTGTCGAAAAACTTCGGATTTATATTTAAACCGGCAGAAGTTCTTCGGAAAGAGTTGGTTTTTACAATACCGTTTTGCTCATTGTAACCCAAAGAAAGTCGATAAGGCAATCCTTTGATACCTCCGGAAATCGCAACGTTGTTATCGGATCCCCAAGCCGCTTGGTAAATCTTGTCTTGCCAGTTGGTATCGGCATTTCCTAATTTGGCTTGGTAAGCCGCCGACGCATTGGCCTCAATGAAAGCCCGGAACTCATCAGCACTCAATACCGGTGTGTTTTTCATTTTGGTGGACACCGACGCCAGGGTCGAAAAATTAACTTTTAGTTTCCCGGCAGCACCTCTTTTGGTGGTAACCAAGATAACCCCGTTCGAAGCTCTGTTCCCGTAAATAGCGGTGGCCGATGCATCCTTCAAGATATCGAAAGTTTCAATATCGTTCGGGTTAATCAGCGACAGCGGATCCGATGCCCCGGAAATACCGCTAAAATCCTGCGGAACACCGTCAATTACAATAAGTGGCGATTGAGAACCATTCAATGTTCCGATACCTCGGACCCTTATTGATGAACCTGAACCTGGAGCACCACTATTTCCTGTAATAGAAACACCTGGCGCTTTACCCTGAATCAGCTGTGCAGGCGAAGTAGCTCCGCCGTTAAAATCTTTTGCTGTAATAGAAGAAATAGAACCGGTAAGATCCGATTTCTTCTGCTTACCGTAACCAATCAGTACAACCTGCTCAATATTGGCAGTTTTAATTGAGTCTTTGGTTTGCGCTTGCAACATTGCTCCCGCCAGTAAAAAGGCCGGTGCAATTTTCAAAACTGTATTATAGTTTCTCACAAAAATAAAATTTAAGGATTAATATTTATTTTATCATTCTTCACTAGAGGAAGTGTTGCAATATAAATAAAAAAAGCATCAATCGAAATTTTTTATTAAATGAGGCGATTTTAATGAGAATTATCATATATTAACAGAATTGGGTTTTGTAAAGTGTTAAATACTAATAAATTATGAAAATATTTTCTCATTTTGGGACTATACATCATACGCAAAAAATTAAACAATTGTTTAACAATTTAAATAACTCAAAATTAAATTTTATGAATAATTAAAAAAAAATGTTCATATTTTGTTAATAGTGAATTTACTTTTAATTAAAATACAGAACCGTTATCTTTGCAAAAATTTACAGAGAATATGTCAGAAAGAAAGATGATTACAGCGGCTTTGCCTTACGCAAATGGCCCTGTTCATATCGGCCATTTGGCGGGCGTGTACGTGCCGGCAGATGTGTATGCAAGGTTCCAGCGAAGGTTGGGGAAAGAGGTCGCTTTTATCTGTGGTTCGGACGAACACGGGATCCCGATTACCATCCGAGCTAAAAAAGAAGGCGTTACCCCACAGGATATTGTTAATAAGTATCACGAAATCATCAAGAAATCTTTTGCCGATCTGGGTATTTCTTTGGACGAGTATTCTAGAACAACTTCCAAAAAACATTACGAAGTAAGTCAGGATTTCTTCACCACACTTTATCAGAATAATCAGTTTACCGAAGAGGTTTCCGAACAATATTTTGATGAGCAGGCCAATGAATTTCTTGCCGACCGTTATATTGTAGGAACTTGTCCCAATTGCGGCTACGAAAATGCATACGGCGACCAGTGCGAAAAATGTGGCGCTACTTTGTCTCCGTCAGAGCTGATCAATCCTAAATCGATGCTCAGCGGAAATGTGCCTGTACTGAAAGCCACCAAAAACTGGTATTTGCCATTGAATGAGTATGAAGATTTCCTGAACCAGTGGATTATTGAAGGCCACAAAAGTGACTGGAAAACCAATGTGTACGGACAGGTGAAATCTTGGCTGAATGACGGATTAAAACCACGCGCCATGACCCGTGATCTGAATTGGGGTGTGCCGGTTCCTCTTCCTGATGCCGAAGGAAAAGTGCTATACGTTTGGTTTGATGCGCCTATTGGTTATATTTCTTTTACCCAAGAATGGGCTGAGAAAAACGGTAAAAACTGGAAAGATTTCTGGCAAAGCGAAAACAGCGACCTGATTCATTTCATCGGCAAAGACAATATCGTTTTTCACTGCATTATTTTTCCGTCCATGATGAAGGCGCACGGTGACTATATTATGCCGAAAAATGTTCCCGCCTTTGAATTTTTGAATTTAGAAAATGATAAAATTTCCACGTCCCGAAACTGGGCGGTTTGGGCGCACGAATATGTAGAAGATTTTCCGGGCCAGCAAGACGTCTTGCGATACGTTCTGCTATCATCCGCTCCGGAAACCAAAGACAATAACTTTACCTGGAAGGATTTTCAGACCAAGAATAATTCAGAATTAGTAGGGATTTTTGGAAACTTTATCAACCGTGTGGCGGTTTTAATTCATAAGTATTACGATGGCGTTGTACCGGCTGGAAATGAAAATGCCGAAGAACTGCAGGAGATATCGAAAACCGCACATGAAATCAATACCTTTCTCGAAAATTTTGAGTTTAGAAACGCATTGTCTTCGTTGATGAATCTTGCCCGCTTTGGTAACCAGTACCTGCAGACGGAAGAACCTTGGAAAACCATCAAAGATCAACCCGAAAAAGCTGCAAATGCACTGTTTGTGGGGGCACAACTTGCGGTAGGTTTGGCACAGCTTTGTGAGCCCTTCATGCCGTTTAGTTCAGAAAAATTAATGAAAATGTTTGCTGCAGAACAATGGAGCTGGAATGAGGTGGAAAAGAAAAATGTTTTCCTTCCCACGGGACATCAGATAAATGAGGCCTCTCTTCTTTTCTCAAAAATTGAGGATGAGGTAATTGATGCCCAAATTCAAAAACTGGAAAATACCAAGCAAAATAACAAAAAGACCAATCCCAACGCAAAACCTATGAAAGAAGAGATTTCCTTTGATGATTTCGGTAAAATAGACCTTAGAACCGCCACCATTATAGAAGCTGAAAAAGTGGAAAAAGCGGATAAATTACTTAAACTAACGGTAGATACAGGTGTTGACGTCCGTACCGTGGTATCGGGAATTGCTGAAAGTTTTGCGCCCGAAGAAATCATTGGCAAGCAGGTGATGATTCTGCTGAACCTTGCACCAAGAAAAATTCGTGGCATAGAATCACAGGGAATGCTGTTGCTGACTACGCAACCGGACGGTAAACTGTCTTTTGTTACCCCCGACAATGAAGTCGAAAACGGGGTCGAGATTGGCTAAATAGCATTACTAAAAGATAAAAAAAACCGGATAATTTGTATTTTCCGGTTTTTTTATGGAGTATTTTATCTTACTTTTTTAAAGATGACACCACTTTTTTGAACAGCATAAAAATAGGAATCATCACCAATCCGGCAGCAATGCCATAAAGTGCCTGTTTCAGCATAGATGGTACGTTCGGCATCATATGATGCAATGCCGAAATATTATGTTCAAAGATTCCACCGGCAACCAAAATCAAAGCGATGGTACCAATAATGCCTAATGCTTTGATGACCCATGGTAACGCCTTAACCAATAGCTTTCCCAATTGAGCAATGAAGCCCCGGTTTTTGGATTTTCTGATCAACTTGTAACCAGCATCATCCATTCTCACAATTAAGGCAACAATACCATACACCCCAATCGTAGCCAAAACTGCAACAATAGAAACCGTGATGATCTGTATGGTAAGTGGCTGCGTAAGCACAGTTCCTAAGGCGATAATGACAATTTCGATCGACAGAATAAAATCTGTCATGATGGCTGATTTTATTTTGGTTTTCTCTGTTATTTCCGCTGAATCAGGTTCTTCAGTTTGTTCTTTTTCTTCTGCTGTATCTTCTTTTTTATGAAAAAAATACTCGACAATTTTCTCCACCCCTTCGTACGCAAGATATAAGCCACCGAATACTAAAATAATTTTGATGGCGGGTGGATATAGCCACTGGAGAAAAAAAGCAATGGGCAAGATTATTAGTTTGTTGATGAACGACCCTTTCATAATGGCCAGTAAAACGGGTATTTCCCGTGACGATAAAAAACCGGTTGCCTTCTCTGCGTTCACTGCAAGATCATCACCCAAAATTCCCGCCGTTTGCTTGGTTGCAATTTTTGAGGTGACTGCCACATCATCCATTAAAGCCGCAATATCGTCAAGTATTGCAAAAAAACCTGAAGCCATTATTTTGTAATTTTCCCGCAAAAATACTGTATTCTTGTTTAATGTTGATGAGATATTTTTTGGTCAATCGTTATTTTCATTTTCAAAATCCATCAAAAAAACTTATTTTCGCAAAACTAAATTTTTAGGAAAGTGAAGGTGCATCATCCATTTTCGGAAAAGGAAATATTCCAAAATTTTGGAAACGGAACTTGCGCCACATAATAATCAACATGAGCCGACGTCTGTAAAAGCGTCGGCTCTTTGTTTTGTAAGATGACGACCAAAATGCGTCGTCGCAATTTAGAATTTAAAATGAAGTTTCGAAAGAGGCCACTGAACCAATACCTAATCATTAAAAAATGAGCAATACCTATAAATCTGCCGGAGTAGATAAAGAAGAGGGCTACAAAACCGTAGACAAAATAAAATCTGCCGTTGCCCAAACCCACAATAAAAATGTACTGAATAATCTCGGAAGTTTTGGTGCTTTCTACGAAATCGCTGGTTATAAAAATCCGGTTATGGTTTCTGGAACAGATGGCGTTGGCACCAAACTGAAAGTCGCTTTAGATTCCAAAAAATACGATTCCATAGGAATTGACTGTTTTGCTATGTGTGCCAACGATATTCTTTGTCACGGTGCAAAACCTTTATTTTTCCTCGATTATCTGGCTTGCGGGAAATTAGATTCAGATATTGCGGCAGAAATAGTTTTGGGAATGGTGAATGCCTGTAAAGACAATCAATGTGCTTTAATTGGTGGCGAAACCGCTGAAATGCCAGGAATGTACCAACCGGGAGATTACGATGTTGCAGGATTCTGTGTAGGAATTGTAGAAAAAGAGGAGATTATCGACGGTTCAAAAATTAGAAAAGGCGATAAAATCATGGCGTTGCCAAGTTCGGGATTTCATTCCAATGGTTTTTCGCTGGTGAGGAAAATATTTCCCGATTTCAATGAACAGTTTGAAGGCAAACCCTTATATGAAACTCTTTTAGTGCCGACCAGACTGTATTTTCAGCCTATTCATAAAATTCTAAATGAAGTGGATGTTCACGGAATTGCACATATCACCGGTGGCGGCTTAATTGAAAACGTGCCAAGAATTATTCCTGAAGGTTTATGCGCTGAGATTAAAACCTCAGAAATCAAAATTCCTTCCATCATGCAGGAATTGGAAAAACGAGGAAACATCGCCAGAGAAGAAATGTTCGGAACCTTTAATATGGGCGTCGGAATGGTGGTTGTAGTTGATGAAAACGAAGTTTCAAAAGTATTGGAATTGCTTGACGACGCTTATGAAATCGGAGAGATCACTGAAAATGCAGAGAAAATAGTTTTGACGGTATAACTGTTCTGATGTAAATGCATTAACGATTTTTAAAAGCAAAAATCATTAATGCATCAATACTTTTACATTTTACAAAAATGAAAAACATAGTTGTATTAATTTCAGGAAGCGGAACCAATCTGCAAAGAATCATCAATTGTATCGACAGTGGTGAAATTTCCAATGCAAAAGTCTCACTCGTTATTGCCGACCGCGAATGTTACGGATTAAAGCGCGCAGAAGAAAATAATATCGACAATATGCTGATTCCTCGCGGAAAAGGTTTTTCTGATGAACTGGAAAAATTGCTTCCGGACGATACCGATTTAATTGTTTTGGCTGGGTTTCTTTCCATCCTTTCTAAAGATTTTACAGAAAAATGGAACGGAAAAATCATCAATATTCATCCCTCATTACTGCCAAAATTTGGAGGAAAAGGAATGTACGGAACCAAAGTACATCAGTCGGTGATAGAAGCTGGCGAAAAGGAGAGTGGAGCAACGGTTCATTTCGTCACTTCCGGGATTGATGAAGGTGAAATTATTTTGCAGGGAAAAGTGAGGATTGAAGCAAACGAAAATGCAGAAACTTTGGCGGAGAAAGTCCATCAAATTGAATATGAAATTTTCCCGAAAGCCATCGAGAAAGTGTTGAAAATTCCCCTCTAAAAAGAGGGGTGTCCGAAGGACGGGGTGTGTCGTAAAACAGAAAAATTTTGTTTTTTAAGATTTATAATCCAACACATGAGTAAAAAATATTTAACCCATATTGACGGAATTGAAATCTTTAGAAGAAAAATTGAAATTCTTCCCAAAAATAAAGATCTTGTTTTGCGTGCGAGAGCTTTAAGAAAAGGATACGTACTGTCGGAGGTTATTTTCTGGAAGCAGGTTCGAAACGGAACTTTTCATGGAATTGATTTTGACCGGCAAAGAATTATAGGAGATTATATTGTTGATTTTTATGTAAAATCCTTGGGTTTAGTGATTGAAATTAACGACAGCAGTCATAATGATAAAGAAGAATTTGACGAAAAAAGAGATGATTTTTTAAAATCATTAGACTTAAAAATAGTTAGAATATCGGATATAAGAGTAAAACACGACGGTGAAAACGTGATGAAGGAATTGGAAGATTATATAATTGAACATTTCTCAACTCCTGACTAACACCCCGCCTTCGGCACCCCTCTTTCAAAAGAGGGGAACCCCAGAAACAAAAATTATAGTCAACATGAAACCTTTGTAAGCGATTGCTGCGATCAGTATTTCGAGTTTCAGAAAGAACAGAATTAGTTAAATATCAAATAATGCATGAGTGTCACTCATGTTTCGCATTTATTAAAAGTAAAAATGAAAAGAGCATTAATCAGCGTATCAGACAAAAGCGGACTAACGGAATTTGCGCAGTTTCTGGAAAATCAGGGATATGAACTGATTTCCACCGGCGGAACATTCAAACATCTTAAAGAAGGAGGATTACATCCCATTCAGATTGATGAGATCACGGATTTTCCGGAAATGTTGGATGGAAGAGTAAAAACCCTGCATCCGAAAGTTCATGGCGGATTGTTGGCGGTTCGGGATAATGAGGAGCACATGAAAACCGTTCAGCAGTACGAAATTGGTCTCATTGATATGGTTGTGGTAAACCTGTATCCCTTTTTCGAAAACGCTAACAAAGACATTTCGTTGGGCGAAAAAGTAGAATTTATCGATATTGGAGGACCTTCCATGTTGCGTTCGGCGGCGAAAAATTTTAAATCGGTTACCGTGATTACCCATGTGGAAGACTATGAAACCGTAAAAAATGAAATTTTGGCAAGTGGCGATACGCAACCCGAAACCCGTAAAATATTGGCGGGAAAAGTCTTTAATCTTACTTCGGCTTATGATGCGGCCATTTCCAAGATGTTGTTGGAGGAAGAATATCCACAGTATCTCAATGCATCTTACAAAAAGGTTTACGACCTTCGGTATGGCGAAAACCCGCATCAATCTGCGGCTTATTACGTTTCTACAATGGAGAATGGGGCCATGAAGGATTTTGAGCAGTTGGGCGGAAAAGAACTTTCATTCAATAATCTGCGCGACATGGATTTATGTTGGAAAGTCGTAAATGAATTTAAAAACGAACTTGCTTGTTGTGCGGTAAAGCATTCCACACCTTGCGGTGTTGCGGTAGGAAATTCTGCGGTGGAAACTTATATCAGAACGTATGAATGCGATCCTGTTTCCATTTTTGGAGGCGTTGTAGCGATGAATTTTAAGGTGGATGCCGCAACGGCGGAAGAGCTGAATAAAACCTTCCTTGAAATTGTAATGGCCACTGATTTTGATGACGATGCGGTGGAAATCTTAAGAAAGAAAAAAAATCTCAGAATCATTAAAATTAAAAATCCGGTTTCCGACAAGCAGACTTGGGTGAAAATTGATGGTGGGTTGCTGATTCAGGATGTTGATGATGACTTTTCGGAAGAAATCACCATCATGACGGAAAATCATCCAACGAAAGAGCAATATGAGTCTTTACTTTTTGCTCAACGGGTGGTAAAATACGTAAAATCCAATGCCATTGTTGTTTCCAATGGGACGCAGGCGCTGGGTGTTGGTGGCGGACAGGTGAACAGGATCTGGGCGACACAGCAGGCAATTGAGCGGGCGAAAGAAAAATTTAGTGGAGATTTAATTCTTGCATCCGACGCATTTTTCCCTTTCCGGGATGTGGTTGATTTTTGTGCTCAGGAAGGCATTAAAGCCATTATTCAGCCAGGTGGCAGCATGCGCGATCAGGAGTCTATTGACGCGGCCAACGAGCGTAAAATTCCAATGTTATTTACTGGAATGCGTCATTTTCTGCATTAAAAAACCTTTTGGTGAAAGCCCTTGAAAGTCGTATTTTTGAAAAATTCAAATAAAAAAATCGGTATGAAAATATTAATCGTTGGTAATGGCGGAAGAGAATCTGCACTTGCTTGGAAACTAAAAGATGATCCCCGCGTTACAGAAATGTATTTCGCAGGTGGAAATGCTTCCACCCAAGAATGGGGGAAAAACATCGTGGAAAGCGGAGTAGAAGAACTTCGCAACTTTGCCCTGAAAAAGCAGATCGACCTCACGATTGTTGGCCCTGAAGCCCCTTTGGTCGCAGGATTGGTGGATGAGTTCAAGAACTACGACCTCAAAGTCTTTGGTCCGCGAAAAAGAGCAGCAGAACTGGAAGGAAGCAAAGCTTTTTCCAAAAAATTCATGCAGGACAATACCATCAAAACAGCAAAAGCTAAAATTTTTGAATCCTATAATGACGCCATTGACTATGTTTCTGAGCAGTCTTTCCCGTTGGTGATAAAAGCCAGTGGTTTGGCAGGGGGAAAAGGCGTGATCATTTGCCAGAATTTAACAGATGCTAAAGCCACCATTCATGCCTTAATGATCGAAAGAATTTATGGTGATGCCGGTATTCAGCTAGTTATTGAAGAATATCTAAAAGGTTTTGAGGCCTCCGTTATTGCGTTTTCCAACGGGAAAAATTTATTTCCGTGTATCGCGGTAAAAGACTATAAAAAAGCCGGAAACGGAGACAAAGGTCCAAATACGGGCGGGATGGGAACCGTGGCGCCAAGTCCACAATTTACAGAAGCACATTATGAAGATTTCAAAAAAAATATTCTCGAACCTACGATTTTAGGTCTTGAAGCGCAAAATCTTCAGTTCAAAGGATTTATCTTTTTCGGATTGATGATCACTGAAAACGGAACCTATCTTTTGGAATACAATATGCGCATGGGAGATCCCGAAACTCAGGTGTTGATGCCACTTTTAGAAAATAATTTGCTGGATGTGATTAATGATTGTATGGAGGGTAAAGACGTGCAACTTAGTTTCAAAAACGAGAAAGCAGTCTGTTTGGTGATGGCTTCCGGAGGTTATCCAGGCCGTTACGACACCGGTTTTGAGATCCGCAATCTGGATAAAGTGAAAGACAGCATCGTTTTCTTTGCCGGAGCTGCACACAAAGGAACGCACTTTGTAACAAACGGCGGGCGAGTTCTCAATCTTGTGGCCACTGCCGAAACCTACGAGCAGGCAAGAGCAACGGTGTACGAAGATGCCAAAACCATCAATTTTGACTATGAATATTACAGAGAAGATATTGGTAAATTCTAACAAATAGCCCTGTTTGTTCGGGGCTGTTTTGTTTTTTTTAGGAGCTGTTTCCCGCTTTCCGCTGTATCTTTTGCTCCGCGATGCTCCGCAAAAGGATGCCGCTGCAATCGGGGCTAGTTGAGGAGCCGAGAAAAAAAATGCAGTTAAAAGTTGAAAGAGTCAAGGGAAAAACAAAAGAATCAAGAATCAAGAATCAAAGACTCATTGTAGTTAGAAAATAGCATTCAAAAATTTTATATCGAAAGATCATGGTTTTGACCTCGAAAAGGTCAAATTTTTATAAAAAAATAATAGTATAATTATTCGACTACTTCCGACTCGTACCAGTTTCTTAAAACGTTGCCTGCAACAAGAGCAACCAAAGAGAAAATAAAGAGAGGAAATCAAATAATCGAATAAAAAGTAAAATCTAAATTTCAAAATCAAGCACAGTTATGCACAACGGAATTCTCATTTTAGATTTCGGATCCCAATACAACCAGCTGATTGCGCGCCGAGTCCGCGAACTAGGCGTTTATTCAGAAGTATTGCCTTTTAATACACCGCTTTCGGCGATATTAGATAAAAAGCCGGTGGGAATCATCCTTTCCGGAGGTCCCAGTTCGGTCAATTCTGACGAAGCCCATCTGGTGGAAAAAGAACTCTTTGAAGCCGGAATTCCGATTTTAGGGATTTGCTATGGCATGCAGCTCACGGCGCATCTTCTTGGAGGTTCCGTAAAAAAAGGGGTAAAAGGCGAATACGGAAAAGCCGAATTTGAAGTTTTGCGTTCCAACCCGGTTTTATCCGGAGTGGCCAGAAAATCAACTGTCTGGATGAGCCATTTCGACGAGGTGGAAACCGTTCCCGAAGGTTTTGAAATCTCCGGTACTTCCGATGTTATTGCGGCAATGGCCAACGAAAAGAAAAATATTTTTACCCTTCAGTTTCACCCCGAAGTTTCGCATACCGAGGAAGGGGCAAAGATGATTGAAAATTTTGTTTTCAATGTTTGCAAAGCCGAACGCAACTGGAAACTCACCAATTATATCGACAGAACCATTTCCGAAATCCGTGAAAAAGTGGGCGATCAAAAAGTAATTCTCGGCCTTTCCGGTGGGGTGGATTCGTCGGTTGCCGCAGTGCTTATCCATAAAGCAATTGGCGATCAACTGACCTGCATTTTTGTAGATACCGGACTTTTGCGTAAAGATGAAGGCAAAAAAGTAATGGAAAATTATGGTGAGCATTTCCATATGAACATCAAAATGATCGATGCACAGGAACGTTTCATGAACAAACTTGCGGGAGTGTCCGATCCGGAAAAGAAAAGAAAAATCATCGGGAACGAATTTGTTGCTGTTTTTGATGAAGAATCACAGGCGATTGAAGGTGCTTCATTTTTAGCGCAGGGCACGATTTACCCGGATGTTATTGAAAGCCAGTCGGTGAAAGGACCTTCTGCGGTCATTAAGTCGCATCACAATGTGGGCGGACTTCCCGAAGAGATGAAACTGGAATTGCTGGAACCACTTCGCGAGCTTTTTAAAGACGAAGTGCGAAAAGTGGGAGAGGAATTGGGTATTCCGCATCATCTAGTATATCGTCATCCTTTTCCGGGACCAGGACTGGGAATCCGTATCTTGGGCGAAGTAGATCACGAAAAAGTAAGAATTCTTCAGGAAGCCGATGATATTTTTATCGAAGAATTATACAAAAACGATCTGTACGAAAAAGTATCGCAGGCATTTGTGGTATTACTTCCTGTAAAATCAGTAGGAGTGATGGGTGATGAAAGAACATACGAATATACAGCCGTTGTCCGTTCTGCCAATACCATCGACTTTATGACGGCAACCTGGAGCAAACTGCCATATGATTTTCTGGAGCTGGTTTCCAACAGAATCATCAACGAAGTGCGCGGAATAAACCGTGTGGCGTATGATATTTCCAGCAAACCACCGGCAACGATTGAGTGGGAATAAAAACTACAGCTGTTTCGGTTAATGAAACAGCTTTTTTATTGAAAAAAGGTTTCGTGTATCAAAGAAGGAAATCAAATGGATAGGTTTAAAATTTAATCTGATAAAATATTCAATTGCAATCATTATTGATAAAGTATTTCAATGAAAAGGGCTAACATTAGATCAGAAAAAATCCTGAAAATTGATTTCTTTACTGGTATTAAAAATGAAACCGAATATGCAGATTCATTTAGGATGTTGGAGAGTCCGTACTTCTTAGTTCTTTAAGATAATTAATTTTGAGCTGATCATACAGCGAATGTTTGCTGATCAACATGGAGATAAGGGACGAAACCATTCCGGCAAGCATAAGATGGAAAATGAGCGAATGCCGGTCGGTCATTTCCAGTACAATAATGGCAGAGGTGAATGGTGCACGAGTTATTCCTGTGAGGAATGCCACCATTCCTGCGAGAATCATCACATTGGTTTCGTTAGGTGTAAGCTGAATCCATCCCGAAATGACCGAACCTAAGCTGGCACCCGCTGATAGCGCTGGAGCAAAGATGCCACCCGCTCCTCCAGAAGTGAAAGAAAGCGCAGGGCCTATCATTCTGAACAGTGGCATATACCAATCTTCATGTTTATTATCGGTGAATAATGTTCGTTCCATAATCGCCTTACCTGAGCCAAGGATTTCACGGTTTACAAAAAAAGCAAGTGATGCAATAATCAGTGCAGAAGCTACCAAAAAGATAATCTGTTCTTTGTCGTTTTTAAGGCGCTTTTTCCAATGCGTAATTTTAAGCATAATGAGCGAAAGTCTGCTCCCCATAATTCCTGCAATAGCAGATACAAGTATCACCGGAAACATTATGGTAAGCTGCACATCTGCCGTCTTAGGATAACCCAGATAAAGATAAGATCCGGCTAAAGTTTGTGCGGTGAGTCCGGCAATAATCACTGCGGTGAAAAGCGCCGTTTTAAAGTAATTGATATGTGTTTTCGCCAATTCTTCAACCGCAAACACAATGCCGCCCAATGGCGTATTGAATGCCGCAGATAAACCTGCGGCCGCTCCTGTAAGGATCATGTTTTTCTTTGAAATTTTGGGCCACCAATCTGGAAGATATTCGTTGACTTTCCGAAATACGGATCCTGCAATCTGTATCGTCGGACCTTCTCGCCCGATGGCGCCTCCACCTAAGATCAGTGCCAAACTGGAAAGGATTTTTATAATAAGGATTTTTAAACTGAGCAGGTGCTTAATCTTAGAATTTTCTTTAGGATTGGCAAGTTCTACTGCTGCCATAACTTGCGGTATCCCGCTGCCCTTGGCATAAGGCGCAAATTTTTGAATGAGCCACCAGGAAAGTACAAATCCGATGGGTGCAATAATGAAAATCATCCAGCCATTCCAATCAAAAATGAGGTTCATTACCTTTTCTCCCCACACAAAAAGTTGCGCATAGATCACGGCAATTGTACCAGTGATCACGGAACCAATCCAAAACGGGATGGCCTGAAGTAAGCTGTATTTCAGCTTTTCATTCCTAAGATTATCAAAGGAATGTTTTATCTCTTTGCGAATTGCTTGCACCAATTTCATCATGCTGCAAAATTAACGCTTATTTAGGAATGAAGCAGAAAAGTTTAAGAACAAAAAAATCCGGCTACTTGCCGGATTCTATATTGATAAGATGAAGTATCTTATGCTTCTTCGCTGGTAGCTTCAGTTGTTTCTTCTACCTTTTTAGGAGCAGGAGCTGCTTTAGGAGCTGCCTCTACTGGTGCATCAGAAACCACGTCGAACTCAAATGTATATTCTACACTTCGGTGAAGACGAATTAATGCAGCAAATTTACCAGTTCTCTTGATGGTGTTTCCTGGAATTTTGATGTATTTTTTCTCTACTTCTACTCCTGCTTTTGCCAATTCTTCAGAAAGGTTTGCATTGTTGATGGAACCGAAAAGTTTGTCACCAGCACCCACTTTGGTAGCGATGGTAACTTTAATTTTTTTCAATTTGTCAACGATAGCGTTGGCAGCAGCAACCAATTTTGCTTCTTCTTCTTTTCTGGCTTCCAAAGTTGCTTCAAGCGTTGCTTTGTTTTTTGGTGTTGCCAAAACTGCCAAACCTTGTGGCAAAAGGAAGTTTCTTGCATAACCTGGTTTTACACTTACGGTGTCGAACTCAAGTCCTAAGTTTTCTACGTCTTTTTTTAGAATGATGTCCATTGTTGTTGTCTTGTTTAGATTCTAGAAGTTAGAGGTTAGAAAGGAGATGTTAGAAAGTCTAAGACCAAAAATCTTGCATCTAATATCTAAAACAGTTAGAATTAATTATTGATTCAGCAACTTAAAAAGAGAGAAAGGACTGGTAAAAGTCTTTTCTCTTTTTTGTTGTTTTTTTTAATTATTTCAAAAGATCCGCTACATACGGCATCAAAGCCAAATGTCTTGCTCTTTTGATAGCAGAAGAAACTTTTCTCTGGTATTTCAGTGAAGTTCCTGTGTATCTTCTTGGAAGAATTTTTCCTTGTTCGTTCACAAACTGAAGAAGGAAGTCGGCATCTTTATAATCTACATGCTTGATTCCGAATTTTTTGAATCGGCAGTATTTTTTTTCAGATTTTGTATTGATATCAAGCGGAGTAAGGAATTTTACTTCAGATTCTCCACCGGCTGATGCCTGTTTTGCCATATCGTCTATTGCCATGTCTTTGTCTTTTTTGAGGGTTAAAATTAAGCTTTTGCAGATTTCAGTTTCGCTCTTCTGGTTACGGCGTACTCTACTGCATGTTTGTCTAACTTAGTTGTTAGGTAACGGATCACTCTTTCGTCACGTTTGTAAGCAGTTTCTAAATCTGCTACCACGGTTCCTTCACCTTTAAATTCGATTAATGTGTAGAATCCGTTCTTTTTCAGCTGAATAGGATAAGCTAATTTTTTTAGTCCCCAATTTTCTTTGGACACGATTTCGCAATTGTTAGAAGTCAAAAGATCTTCAAACTTTTTTACTGCTTCCTCCACCTGTGCGTCAGATAGAACGGGAGTTAAAATGAAAACAGTTTCGTAATTGTTCATAATGTTAAATAAATTTGTTAATTATTTCGAGGTGCAAAAGTACTGATAAATTTGTTAACTCACAATTTTTAAGATCGATAATAAAAAGAGACCTGCAATTACTGCAGGTCTCGATAATCAATGGTTGAAGAATACTTGCTTATTTTTTCACCACTTTTACGGTTTGAGTTCCGTTTTCAGTATCAATTTTCAACATGTACACCCCTGAAGTTAGTTTACCAAGATTGATTTGGTTTTTCACTGCGTTCAATGTATGGGTAGAAACTACTTTACCAGAAAGGTCGTACACGGCAACTGTATTTACTTTAGAGGAAGCATCGATGTTCACTACGTCTGTCACTGGGTTCGGATACACTTTGGCTTGTGATCGATCTACATTGGACACACCTAGTGCAGTTACATTGATGGTATAATCCTCTGCCTGACCCCAAGATGTTCCTAAACATGGATTGAGGTAATTGCCTGTGGAGAAGATTTTCTTAACTCTCATACGGGTTGCTCCTTCAGCAATACCTGCAGGAACCACGATATCTTTCGAAACTTCTTTACCGTCAGCACCTGTTGAATTTACAAGAGTTTCGGTTACTTCATATACTTCTCCGTCATCGTTGAGAACTCCATTTTTATTCCAGTCAATAAATACAACAAATCTGTTGGTGTAGTTACCTACTGTATTACCCTGAAGTTTCATTGTATAAGTGCTACCTGGCGAAACTGTTCCACTGATAGAAGTGAAATTCTCATGAGCCGTGCCTCCTGTCGTTGATGCGGAAGAAGGATTATTGATGCCTGCAAAATTAACGTTGGTAATAGGTTCTACTGTAGTTGTAAACGTAAGCGGGCCACAGTAAGGGGCGAACGGATTGGCTTTTGTGGTAAAAGAAAAATCTGAACATCCTGTTGCACTTCCTGCAGCATTTTTGGCAACAACTTTCCAGTAGTATGTAGTAGATCCAGCTAAATTGGTTGTAGGAACAGTAGTGCTTGTACCTAACACATTGGTTAAAAGTGTCGTAGGATTAGGTGATGTTCCAAAGAATACATCATAGCTTTCTACTGATGTTCCTGTAGATGGCGCTGTCCATGAGAGAGGAATTGGAGCTGTATAATTAACCTCCGAAGCTCCGTTTGCAGGGGAAGTTGGTGTTGCACAGTTCGGTGGAGTTTGTGGTGGCACCTCCACAAGAACATTATCAACATACAGTGCAGCTCCATCAGTGCCTACATATTGAAATGCAATTTTCACATTGGAATTTCCTGCATAACTCCCTAAGTTAATAGATATTGGATTCATCACCCAGTTTGTGAAGACTCCCAAATCTGTTTGCTTCCAGATTTGCGTCCAAGTTGCACCATTATCTTTAGAGATTTTGATGTAAGCATCATAGGTGTGATTTGTTACGGAATAATAATAGCTTAAACCAACATTTGCTTTTAGTACAAAATTGCTGGCAGTGGTAAAATCTAAACTAGGGGTAATTAACCATTCGTTTTGGCTTCCTAGTGATTCGTCGTAGTTCACTGTTGCTTTGTAATCCGTTCCTTGTAGCGGATCCTCAACATGCCATGTTTGGCTGTTTGTGCTTTGTATAGTCCAAGTCGAAGGGATACTTCCCGACTGGAAATCCTCCGATAAAAGAGTTTGCGAATTTCCTAAGAATGGAAACGCTGCCAAAGTGGCAATTAGTAAAAGTTTTTTCATAATGTTAAAATTTTTTATTGGTTAACTCGATAAAGGTAAGAAAGAATTTTTAATAATCGGTGTCATTATTTCATTATTTGTGTTAATTTAAAATGACTTTAATATTCATTTTGAAATTATCGTGAAATATTGTCAAATCTTATGATGAGACGTACTGTTAAAAAATATAATCTTTCATTCTTGAAGTTGGCAACTCGTTTTCGTTGATCCATGCCAGAAAATCATCGAGCTTGTCACTCATTTTTCTGCCTGCTCCATACTTCCTGTAGAAAGGTATTTTGAAACGGTATTTTTCAAAATCAGTTAATTGCCAGGTGTTTAGATAAATCAAAACGAAATCATCATTTTTAATGGTTTCGAAAACCATATTCTCATAATAGGTAAGAGGAAGCACTTGTAAAATGAAATCATTGTAGGGAATTTGCGAATAGGGAGAAATGCTTTCCGGAATGATGCTGATGCCGTTTTGTTCGGTGATTTCGGTTTTTCGTTTCAACCTTTTAAAAGGAAAAAGAATATCTGTGTTTTCAATATTCGAAACGTAATTGAATTCGAGTGCCTTTAGCTCATCCAACGAAAATGTGGGTTCTTTTTGCCGAATTCCACGGATGAGCTTTCCGATGCGATTTTCGGTATTTCGTTTGGCTGTTTCGAGGGTATGAATGCCGGATTGATCACTGTATAACGCTATTTCATGACCCTGCGATATCACCTTGCGTACCAATGGTTGTAGCTCTTCAATAAGCGCAACATCTACAAAAAAAGTGGCCAGCAAATTATGCTTTTCCAATATCATCAGAATCGATTCCGTATTTTTCTGGGTAATGTCCACAATCGTTTCATCACCAATGCGAACGGATCCGGCGAACTCCTTTTTATTATGAATGATGTTGAAGGTAAGCAGGATCATAGCGCTTTATCCTAACTTTAACTTCAGATTTTTGAGCATGTCATGGGTCATCGCAGCAATATCGAAATCGTACTGTAATCCCCAGTCTTTTTTTGCAACCGAATCGTCGATGGAAGCCGGCCACGAGTCAGCAATCTGCTGCCGAAAATCGGGTTGATAATCGATTTCAAAACTCGGGATTTCCTTTTTAATTTCGGCGGCCAGTGCTGCTGGTGTAAAACTCATGCCGCCAAGATTATAGGATGAATGAACGGTTAATTCATTTTTTGGAGCATTCATTAATTTCAGCGTTGCATTGATGGCGTCATCCATATAAAGCATTGGCATAGCTGTATTTTTGGAGATAAAGCTGGTATATTTACCTTCTTCAATTGCTTCATAAAAAATTTCGACTGCGTAATCTGTTGTGCCGCCTCCCGCCGGTGTTTTCCAGGAAATAAGTCCAGGATACCTGATGCTTCGTATATCCACACCAAAGTGATCATGGTAATACTCGCACCATTTTTCGCCTGCCATTTTAGAGATTCCGTAAACAGTTGTAGGGTTAAGCACCACATCCTGTCCAACATTTTCTTTGGGAATTCCTTTCCCGAAAACCGCAATAGAGCTGGGCCAAAAAATCTTTTGAATTAATCCTTCTTTTGCCATTTCGCAAAAATGGAGCAGGGGCTCAAGATTCAGCCGCCACGCAAAAAGCGGTTGTTTTTCTGATGTTCCGGAGAGCAGGGAAGCCAAGTGGTACACGGTGGTGATTTCATAATCTTTAATGACTTGCCTCACCAATTGCGTATTGGTTACATCCATTCTTTCATAAAAACCTGCTGATGTGAGGTTTTTGTTCCATCGGTCAAGCCCGGATGCTACTACATTTTCAGCGCCATGTATTTCTACCAGTCGGTTGGTGAGTTCGGTGCCAATCTGTCCTAGTGCACCCGTAATCAGAATTTTTTCCTTGTCGGATTTCATTATTAATAATTTGGGAATAGACAAAAGTAGCAAATTTATGTTGGGTGATGAATGGTTTTTGTGAGTATTTCTGCATCTGATCACCTGCATTTTTTTACGAGATGGAAAGAACAGCATTGTAATAATTGCGGATGAGCTGTTGGAAATTTCATTAAACATTCAAAAGCTATGATTGCTCCTCTGGTCTTTTGGTTGTAATTGCCAAATTGTATGAATGCTTTTTGTATTTTTGATTAAAATATCGTCCATGAAAAAATACCTCTTGTTCGTGTTGCTTGTTGCACAGTGTTTTAGTGCACAGTTTACAGACATCAATGTGGTGAAAGAAATCAGAACCCACAGGAAAGGCATGGTGGTTTCCGCGCATCCGCTGGCAAGTGAGGCAGGTGCAAAAATCCTTAGAGCAGGCGGTAATGCTTTCGATGCAGCTGTTGCAACACAATATGCATTAGCAGTGGTTTATCCGCAGGCAGGAAATATTGGGGGAGGAGGTTTTTTGGTTGGCGTAAAAAACAATGGCGAAAAATTCACCTTAGATTATAGGGAAACTGCGCCTTCGAAAGCCACTTCCAACATGTATCTCGACAAAACGGGTAAAGCTGATACCGATCTTTCTCAGAACGGAAGATTGGCTGTAGGTGTTCCGGGTTCGGTTGCCGGGTTTTATGCTACCTTAAAACATTGCAAACTTCCAATGAGTCAATTGATTCAGCCCGCTATAGATTTGGCGGAAAAAGGTTTTTCCATCACCAGCCGAGAAGCCAAATTACTGAATACGCATAAGGAAGATTTCCTGAAGCACAGTATAATAGCAAGTGCTTTTGTAAGCACAGATCAATGGAAAGCTGGTGATTTGCTGGTGCAAAAAGATCTTGCTGCCACGTTGAAAAGGATTCAGAAAGACGGCATGAATGGTTTTTACGGAGGCGAAACCGCTGCAATGATTGTTGCAGAAATGAGAAAAGGAAACGGTATCATTACGTTGGACGATCTTAAAAATTATAAAGTAGTCGAGCGAAAACCACTATTGTTCCAATACAAAGGAAATGATATTGTTTCCATGCCTTTGCCATCCAGTGGCGGTGTTTTATTGGCTCAAATGCTGAAAATGTCCTCTTTTGAAAACCTGGAGAAGTACCAGCAAAATTCAGCGAAAGCAGTACAGATTATGGTGGAGGCGGAGCGTCGTGCTTTTGCCGACAGAGCCGAGTTTATGGGAGATCCTGCTTTCATAGAAGATAAAACTGCAATGCTCATTTCTGACGAGTATCTCAAAAACCGGTGGAAATCTTATCGGCCTGATCTTGCTACGCCCAGCTCGCAATTAGGTAAAATCATCAAACAACCCAAAGAATCAACCGAAACGACCCATATTTCCATACTGGATAAAGAAGGGAATGCAGTTTCAATTACCACTACTTTAAATGGGCTTTATGGCAGCAAAGTGGTGGTTGCTGGTGCAGGATTTTTTTTGAACAACGAAATGGATGATTTTTCCATCAAACCGGGAGTTCCCAATATGTTTGGAGCGGTGGGTGGCGAAGCCAATAAAATTGAACCAGGCAAAAGAATGCTTTCTTCCATGACGCCTACCATTATTTTGAAAAATGGTAAACCCTTCATCATCGTGGGAACACCGGGTGGTACAACTATTCCAACTTCGGTTTACCAGTCCGTAGTAGATATAGTAGATTTCAAATTAACACCCAACATGACGGTGAATGCACCCAAGTTTCATCATCAATGGCTTCCTGACGCCATATCGGTAGAGAAAAATTTCCCTGAAAACACCATTGCAGAACTTGAAAAACTGAATTATCGGTTTGATAGAATCTCTCAGATTGGAAGAACAGAAATGATTGCAATTGATGAAAACGGCGTGGTAACAGGTGTAGCCGATGGTCGCGGTGACGACTCTGTAGCTTCAGAATAAATTTTAATAGAACATTAACTGTTTTCCGGTGGTTTTATACCAAAATCCTCAAACTTTTGGGCAGTACCTTAACAGAGACAGGAGATTTAATTTTGTTGAATTCACCGTCAATGTGCCAGTTTTTGGTAGAAACTTTGAACTCGATCTGCGAAACAGGAAGGTACGTCACATATTCATCATCCTTCAGTTTCTTGGTGAACATCCGGAAGGCAAACAATGCCGAATAGCTCAGCGGAAATTTTTTAACCAAAACCAGATCGACCAATCCGTCACTCTTGCTGGCTTTGGGCGCAATGTAGGCGTTGTTTCCAAACTGCCGCGTGTTGGCAATATTCAGCATCAAGTATTTACCATTGTATTGTTGATAACCCTCTGTGATGAATTTTATTTTGATAGGTTTATAATTGAAGAAAGTGCGGATCGACACCCTGATGTAATTTTTGAAACCACGAGAAGTTTTCTCAAACTCCTTCACCACTTTGCCATCGAAGCCGGTTCCGGAAACATTAATGGAAAGCTTGTCGTTTACTAAAAAAGTATCAATTTCACGAGATTTCTTGCTTTTAATTTTTCCTAGGAGCTCGTCCAGGTTTTTATGGAAATTGGTTTCGTTAGAAAATCCATTGCCTGAACCCGCAGGAAAAATGGCGAGAATTTTCTCGGTATGAATAATTTTTTGAGCCACTGAAGAAATAGTGCCATCGCCACCAATAGCTACAAAAACATCAGTATAGTTGATATGTTCATCGATGAATTTCTCGGTGGCTTCCACCGATTCCGAAACGTAATACACTGCATTCGGCAACTTTTGGATAAGCGAATCCAGAAACGGTTGATAGTTCTTTTTTGCCGAAAAAGGGTTGATGATGAAGACAACTTTTTCCATGGATTGCAAAAATAGGAAAGCTGGTGATGCGAACCGCAATTTGTTCGGAATTTTTCTTAAAAACTTAACAGTGGATTGAAAAAAGCAAATTCGTTATCATGAAGAACGCGTTTAATTGATTTTCATCCGCTTTTTCCACTCGGGCTTCAGCATAGGCTTAACATCAGAGATTGGGATTTTAATCAACACAGTGCCAGCTGCATACGCTGCTATTTCATACTGATTATAGAGAAAATACAGGTTTTGCTGGTCGAAATAAAAATTGCTGTTTGGCGAAATTTCACTCACCAAAAGCATATCACTTTGTCCTTTTCCTGTGTCATTCTTAATGAACTGATCCCATAAAGCCCGCTTCCAAACGCTGGAGTCTGGACTTACCAAAATATCAGAAAGCTGAAGTGTTTTTTTGTTTTGAAGATCAAAAACTTTGTAATATTCATAATAGTAGCCATGGGCTCCTCCGGAAAAACCGTCACCGGTATATTTCACGGTCAAAAAACCATTTTGCTGTGAGAAGACTTTCTCATTAGAATGTTGCGTCCAGGTTTGCTCAAATTCTACCGGCAAATCTTTGGTGTCGTCTTTTAATGAGGCAAAATATTCTTTTTGCTTATTTTTAATAGCATCTTCCAAATTTTTCTTGCTGTACTCTTCAAGCTGAATTTTATCAACGGCATAAATACTGTCGAGCAAAGATTTATCGCTAAGCTTGGGAAATACTAAAACTTTTGCCGAAAATGAACCCGTAATTTTAGCGTTTACTTTTAAAGAATCACTTACAGATACAGAATCCACAGCCAGTTTTGTACTGTCTACTGCGGGTACCTTTTCTGTTGCAGGACTTGCTTTTTCCATCTTTTGGCAGCTGATTATACCCAATAAGATGAATGCTGATATGATGCTATTTTTTTTCATTTTTAAATATAATAAAAAAATGGTAACCTACAAAAAACCACCCTAATTTTTTTGGGGTGGCTGGTTGTTTTTTTAAACGTCTATTTTAGCGTAAACGGCATTCTTCTCAATAAACTCTCGCCTTGGTGGTACTTCATCGCCCATAAGCATCGAGAAAATATTGTCCGCTTCTGCCAAACTTTCTATGGTAACCTGTTTAAGAATTCGGTGTTCCGGGTTCAGGGTGGTTTCCCAAAGTTGTTCCGGGTTCATTTCACCAAGACCTTTGTAACGCTGCACTTCTACACCTTTTCCGTCTGGCGCCATTTCTAAGGTTTTCTCTTCACGTTCTTTTTCATTGTAGGCATACACTTTTTTGTTTCCTTTCTTTAATAGGTATAAAGGAGGTTGTGCAATATAGATATAGCTATTTTCAATAAGTTCCTTCATGTAGCGGAAGAAGAACGTTAAAATTAAAGTGGAAATGTGGGATCCGTCAATATCAGCATCCGTCATAATCACAATTTTGTGATATCTTAATTTACTCAAATTCAATGCTTTTGAGTCTTCTTCAGTTCCCACAGAAACGCCCAAAGCGGTGTAGATGTTCTTTATTTCATCGTTGTCATACACTTTGTGCAACATGGATTTTTCAACATTCAGAATTTTACCTCTTAAGGGAAGAATGGCCTGAAAATGACGGTCTCTGCCTTGCTTGGCGGTACCTCCTGCGGAATCACCCTCAACCAAGAAAAGCTCAGATTCTGCTGGGTCTTTGGATGAACAATCCGATAATTTACCGGGAAGTCCACTTCCGCCCATGGGCGATTTTCGCTGCACCAATTCTCTTGCTTTCTTCGCTGCCTGCCTTGCTTTAGCGGCCAAAATTACTTTCTGAACAATCTGTTTTGCTTCGGCGGGGTTCTCTTCTAAGAAATTGGTAAGCATTTCGCCCACAATTTTATCAACCGCACCTGAAACCTCCGAGTTACCCAATTTGGTTTTGGTTTGCCCTTCAAATTGAGGTTCCATTACTTTTACCGAAATCACTGCGGTTAATCCTTCGCGGAAATCGTCACCGGTAACTTCCACTTTTTCTTTTTGAGGAAGGCCGAGTTCGTCTGCAAATCGCTTGAGTGTTCTCGTTAATGCTCTACGGAAACCCGCAAGGTGAGTTCCGCCTTCATGGGTATTGATGTTATTTACGTAAGAATGCAGGTTTTCATTGTAGGATGTATTGTATCGCATCGCTACTTCTACCGGGATTTCATCCTTATTGCCCTCCATGTAAATCACGTTCTGCATGATGCCCTCCCTGTTTCCGTCGATGTATTCTACGAATTCTTTAAGCCCTCCTTCAGAATGAAACGTTTCAGTTCGGAAACTTCCGTCTTCATTGGCTGTTCTTTCGTCGGTTAGGGTAATGGTGATTCCTCTGTTAAGATAGGAGAGTTCGCGCAAACGCACTGCCAATGTATCATAATTGTACACCAATTCCTGAAAAATAGTGTCATCCGGAAGAAAGAATTGTTTGGTTCCTCTTTTATCGCTGTCGCCCACAACCTCCACTTCAGTTTGCGCTTTTCCCTTGGAATATACTTGCTGATAAATGTGTCCGTCGCGGTAAACAGTGGTAATCATTTCGTTAGAAAGTGCATTCACACAGGAAACCCCAACGCCATGCAGACCTCCGGAAACTTTATATGAATCTTTATCGAATTTACCACCAGCACCAATTTTGGTCATCACCACCTCCAACGCAGATTTTTTTTCTTTTTCGTGAAAATCCACCGGAATACCACGACCGTTGTCGGTTACTTCAATCGCGTTTCCTTCTTTGATGGTTACCGTAATGGTGTCGCAATATCCTGCTAACGCCTCATCAATAGAGTTATCTACTACTTCATAAACCAAATGGTGTAAACCTCGAAATCCTACATCACCAATGTACATCGAAGGACGCATACGAACGTGCTCCATTCCTTCTAATGCTTGAATACTGCTTGCTGTATATTGTTTTTGACTCATATTCTGTTGCTCAAATTTATGGGAACCAGGTTCAGAATTACAATTTGTAAAAGAACCTGATATTCTTTATTTTTTAATGTTAAAAATTCCTACAAATATCGTGTTTTTTTCTGACTTATAAAAGCGAAAGAAAGATGAAAATGGTAGTCAGTTTTCCACAATAGTCCACATGAAAAAAGACAATATTTTGATCAATTTTTTTGTTGGCTAATGCGTATTACTTACCTTTAACCATTAAAAACTTCTTCAATGGACGATTTTATAGCAGCACGTTCCCAGATGGCAGTCTCGATGGCATTTCATATAATATTTGCCTGTGTGGGGATGATTATGCCTTTTATGATGGCGATTTCTCATTTTAAATATTTAAGAACCGGCGACGAAACCTATAAGGGACTCACCAAAGCATGGAGTAAAGGAGTGGCCATTTTGTTTGCGACAGGTGCAGTGTCCGGCACAATGCTTTCATTCGAACTCGGACTGCTGTGGCCAAAGTTTATGGAGCATGCAGGTCCTATTTTTGGCATGCCGTTTTCTCTGGAAGGAACTGCATTTTTCATTGAAGCCATTGCGCTCGGTTTTTTCCTTTACGGATGGGAAAAATTCAATAAATGGTTTCATTGGATTTGCGGAGTTATTGTGGGAATCAGCGGATTGGCATCCGGTATTTTGGTGGTGGCAGCCAACGCGTGGATGAACAGCCCCACAGGTTTTGATTATATCAACGGAAAGTATCTCAACATCGACCCTATAAAAGCCATGTTCAATGAAGCATGGTTTCCGCAGGCATTTCACATGACGGTGGCTGCATTTGGAGCCACTGGTTTTGCCGTTGCAGGTTTACATGCATTAATGATTTTGAAAAACAAAAATGTCAATTTTCATAAAAAGGCATTTAATATTGCGGTTTATTTTGCCATTATCGGGGCTTTTCTGGCACCCGTCAGCGGAGATGTAGCTGCGAAGTCGGTAGCCAAAAGGCAACCTATCAAATTAGCCGCGATGGAAGCGCATTTTGATACGGAAAAAGGCGCCGCTTTTGTGGTGGGAGGTATTCCGAATGAAGAAAAAATGGATATTAAATACGCCATCAAAATTCCTAAACTGTTGAGTTTCCTTGTGAGCAATGATTTTAATTCAGAGGTAAAAGGATTAAAAGATTTTCCTCGTGATGAATGGCCACCGGTGATTGTCGTCCATTTCGCGTTTCAGATTATGATTTTCTTTGGTATGGTGATGATGTTGATTGGTGTGATTTATCTTTTCGCAAAATTCAGAATGAAAAGTTGGCTGCAGAAAAAATGGCTTTATAGAATTTTTGTGGCAGCCATTCCCATTGGCTATGTCGCGTTGGAAGCCGGCTGGACTGTGACTGAAGTTGGACGACAACCCTGGATTATTTATGGCGTCATGAAAACCGCTGACGCCGTAACCCCGATGCCGGGCATTCAGTATTCGTTTTATTTTTTTACATTGGTTTTCATTTCATTATCGCTGGTTATCTTATTCCTGTTGCAGCGTCAACTGAAAATGGTGCCTTATCTCTATGACCCCAATGATCCTTTGTACCAAACTAAAAATAAAAAATCCAAATCATGATTTACGTTGTAATTGTTTTTCTATGGCTTTCAGTGTGTTTGTACATGATTTTGGGAGGTGCAGATTTTGGTGCAGGTATTGTGGAGTTTCTCACACCTAAAAGATATAAAGCGCAGGCCAGAGCATCGCTTTACAAAACGATGGGTCCCATTTGGGAAGCCAATCACATGTGGCTCATTATTGCCATAGTCGTTCTTTTTGTTGGCTTTCCTACGATTTACGCTACGCTTAGTACTTACCTTCATATCCCACTGATATTATTGTTGTTGGGTATTATTGCCAGAGGTACTGCTTTCACTTTCAGGAATTATGATGCTGTGCAAGACGACTGGGAAAAAGTGTACACAAGAATTTTTGTAGCGTCCAGCATTTTTGCTCCATTTTTTCTTGGAATCATTGCTGCAGCAACTGTTTCGGGGCATATCGATCCGCAAGCTCATTCTTTCGCAGATCAGTATATTTTCAGCTGGTTAAATCCTTTCGGGATAAGTGTTGGTATTTTTACTGTCGGTTTGTGCGGTTATTTGGCTTCCATATTTTCTATTGCTAACCTCGACAATAAAAATGAGCAGACGAGGAGAATTAAAGAAATCAATCAAACTATTGTATTGGTGATATTGACGGGTTTAGCCGTTTTTGTTACAGCTTATCTTACCGGTGTTCCGCTGATAACTTGGGTGATATCTGAACCTGTTGCAATTGCAGCAGTGGTATTAGCCACAGTAAGTTTAGCAATTTTGATCGTACAGCTGAGAAAAAGAAACTTCAAATATGCAAAGATTTTGGGAGGTTTTCAGATGATCATGATTTTGGTTGCTGCGACCTACAGTCATTTTCCTAATTTGGTGTTGTTGAAAGGCGGCGGCTCCCTTTCGCTTTTTGATGAGCATGGTGCTGATAAAACGATTCAAATGTTGGGTTGGGCTTTACTGATTGGTTCATGTTTTATTCTTCCATTTCTGTTTTATTTAATGTATTCTTTTGGAATTAAAAAAGACAAAACGCCAACCATCGATTAATGCATGGGCAAAGATGAATAAAATGCTTTCTATTTTCGCCCGTAAACAAAACGATCATTTCCGGAGAGGTCTTTTATGAGATAAGATTCCGAAAGCACATTTTCAAAAAGCTGCAACGTTTCTTTACCCAACTTTTGGTTGATTTCCAAAAAAACCAATCCATTAGCATGCAGAAAATGAGCGCAATCCATCGCGATCTTCCGATAAAAAATTAGCGGATCATCACTTGGTGAAAAAAGGGCGAGGTTAGGTTCAAAATTTTGCACCGATGCTTCGATTTCTGACTTTTCATTTTGACCGATGTATGGTGGGTTGGAGATGATGATGTCATACTGACTGCTCAGATTCTGCTTGAGATAATCAGCGTGTTCAAAAAGAATATCGACTTGGTTAAAAGAAGCATTTTTTTTAGCAACTACTAACGCATCTTCAGAAAAATCTACAGCGCAAACCAAGGCATTGGGAAAATGTTTTTTGAGCACAATAGGGATAATTCCGCTTCCGGTACCAATATCAAGAATAGATATTTTTGCGTTTTCAAGACCTGATTGCTTGATGGTTTGAATCGCAAGTTCAACCAATTCTTCGGTCTCGGGTCGAGGAATTAACACATGTTGACTGACGAAAAAATGGAGCCCATAGAAGCTTGTTTCTCCCATGATTTGCTGATAAGGCATTCCTGTTCTTAAGTGGTTAATAGCAGTGTCAAGATAGATCTGCGATTCTTTGCTCAACGATTCTTCATGTGTACGCTGCTCCCAACGGTTGAGTCCAGTGGTTTTCTCCACAAGATACGATAGTATGCTGTCGATTTCTGCGATGGAGTAACGTTCGGCCAGTTCGCTTCGGAATTGTAGTTTATATGCTGCAATGGTCATGCTGCAAAATTACGTTTTCCGCCGATTGGCATCATTAAAATAGTGATGAAAGCTTAATAAATAAGGAGATTTTCCTTTAATTTCAATAAATTTATTATTTTTGATCAACGAAAAGTAAAAAATGAAAAAGGTCTTTTTAGCTTTAATAGTCATGATGGTGCTGGTTTCCTGTGGTACTTCAAAGAATGTCGCTGTGAAAAGACACACCACCACCAAAACGGTGAAAAGAGCCAATGATCTGAAAAAGCTGGAATCAGGTTTTTCGGGACGTGTCAATTCAGCAATCCAGAGTTTACTCAGCGATGCACAAAAATATTTGGGAGCTCCTTACAAGTATGCTGGAAATACCTCTGCCGGCTTCGATTGTTCTGGCTTTACATGCAAAGTCTTTGGCGAAAATAACACCCAGCTTCCGCGCCGTTCACAGGATCAGTCTTCCGTGGGGAAAGAAATCAGTATTCGTGAAACAAAGCCAGGAGATTTGGTATTTTTTGCGACTGCGGGTGGAAGCCGTGTTTCCCATGTAGGCATTGTTCACGATATTGGTCAGGATGGCGAGGTGAAATTTATTCATGCCTCCACTTCCAAAGGTGTTATTATCTCTTCTCTCAACGAAAAATACTGGAACAGCGCTTATCTTTTTGCAAGAAGGGTGTTGTAAAATTCCTTTTTTGACGGAATTTTGCTTTCGGATTCGGTTTGCCGGTCTTAATTCGTATTTTTGCAATATTATTAATCTATCAAACATCCATTATGTTAAAGGAAACCATTGAGAATATTTGGGACGACAGAGAATTGTTAAAAAATGAAGAAAGCCAAAAAGCCATTCGCGAGGTCATTCATCAGTTAGATTTGGGTCAACTTCGTGTTGCCGAGCCCACTGCCAATGGCTGGAAGGTGAACGAATGGGTAAAAAAGGCAGTGGTGCTGTATTTTCCTATTCAAAAAATGGAAACCATAGAAGTGGGACCGTTCGAGTTTCATGATAAGATGCCTTTAAAAAGAAACTATGCTGAGAAAGGCGTTCGGGTTGTTCCTCATGCTGTGGCTCGCGAAGGCGCCTACATTGCACCCGGAGTAATCTTAATGCCATCTTACGTTAATATTGGCGCATACGTAGATTCCGGAACCATGGTTGACACCTGGGCTACAGTGGGAAGCTGCGCACAAATCGGGAAAGATGTTCATTTGAGTGGAGGTGTAGGTATTGGTGGTGTTTTGGAACCATTGCAAGCAGCACCTGTCATTATAGAAGATAACGTTTTCGTAGGTTCCAGATGCATTGTTGTAGAAGGTGTTCACGTGGAAAAAGAAGCCGTTTTGGGAGCCAATGTTGTACTGACTGCTTCCACTAAAATAATTGATGTTACCGGTGACGACCCGGTTGAAATAAAAGGTCGCGTTCCGGCACGTTCTGTGGTAATTCCGGGTAGTTATACCAAGGAATTTCCTGCGGGAGAATATCAGGTTCCTTGCGCATTGATCATTGGAAAAAGGAAAGAATCTACCGATAAAAAGACTTCCCTTAACGATGCTTTAAGAGAAAATAACGTTTCTGTATAATTTTTGATATCAAAGGTTTTGAAGGAAAAATTCATCAGATTCATCTCAAACCCCCGATATATTTTTGGGATTTATCTCTTGGTGTCGGTGGTATCGGCTGTTCTGAAATATCTGTCGGGACCGCTGAGTTATAACAACTACCTCATTTTTAGGAATGTCTTCACCAGTACTTTAGCCCAGCGAAATATTTACCTGCAATATCCGGATGTTCACTTTGATTCTAATCATTACGGTGTATTTTTCAGTGTGCTCATTGCGCCGTTTGCGATTCTGCCCGATTGGCTGGGTATAGTACTTTGGAATGTTGCCAATACCTCAGTTTTTCTTTTTGCCATTCATAAGTTGCCGTTTTCTTCACGTAAAAAGGCTTTTTTCGCGTGGCTCTGTTTGCAGGAATTTATTACTGCCGCGGTAAGTTTACAGTTCAATATTGCATTAACCGGTTTACTCATCCTATCTGCGGTTTACATTTATGAACGTAAAGAAACAAAATCGGCCATTGCTATTTTGATCGGAATGTTTGTGAAATTGTACGGAATTGCGGGGCTGTCCGCTTTTTTCTTCGTTAAAAACAAATGGAAGTTTATCGTATCCTTGGCTGTTTTTGGAGGGGTTTTTCTTATTTTGCCCATGTTGCTGTCGAGTCCGCATTTTGGTTTGCAATCGTATGCAGATTGGTACCAGTCGCTCACAGAGAAAAATTTATCGAATCAGGTATTAGGGAATCGTCAGGATTATTCTTTGATGGGTATTGTTAGGCGTGTCTCCGGGCATTCCGATATTTCTAATTTCGTATTTCTCCTTCCAGGTATTTTGATTTTTGCCTTGCCGTATCTTAGAATTAAGCAGTATAAATATTTGCCCTTTCAATTGATGATATTGGCTTCCACGTTGCTGTTCATTGTTTTGTTCAGCTCAAGTTCTGAATCGCCAACCTACATTATTGCAGTGGCAGGCGTTATGGTTTGGTTTATGATGCAGAAACAACAAACCCCTTTCACCATTGGTCTGTTGTTATTTGTGATCATTTTAACCTGTTTTGGTTTTTCAGATTTATTTCCGAAATTCATCAAAGAAAATTATATCATGAAGTATTCTCTAAAAGCGTTACCTTGCAGTATCGTTTGGTTCCGGGTGATGTATGAACTGATGACCAAAGATTTTCAGAAAGATTATCAACTCCATTAATTTGAGGCCGTGAAGAAAATATCAATTGTCATTCCTGCGCACAACGAAGAAGGCAATGTTTCCCTGATTCATCAGCGAATAAAGGAGGTGTTTTCTTCCGAATTGCCAGGTTATCGTTTTGAAATAATTTTTGTAAATGACGGTAGTCGGGATGATACTCAGCAAAAATTGGAAGAGCTCGCTCAACGATATGAGGAAGTGAAATTCATCGAGTTTTCCAGAAATTTCGGCCATCAGCCAGCAGTAAAAGCCGGTCTTGATTATGCCAATGGCAATGCTGTTATTTCAATGGATGCCGATTTGCAACATCCTCCGGAACTCCTCCCAGAGCTGATTCATAAATGGGAAGAAGGATATGATATTGTGTATACCGTTCGTACATATCCAAAGCAAATTTCAAGATTTAAGCGTAAAACTTCTGACCTTTATTACAGACTGCTTTCCATGATTTCGGATGTAAACATGAAAGATGGTGGCGGATCCGATTTTCGTTTGATGGATGCTTCTGTTGTAAGTGTGATGCGAGAGATGAACGAAACCGACCTTTTCCTCCGCGGATTATCCAACTGGATGGGTTTCCGGCAAACCGGGGTTCGTTTTACCGCCGGTGAGCGCGCATCGGGCGAAAGCAGCTACAACCTCAAAAAAATGATGAAATTTGCCTTTACCGGCATTACTGCATTTAGTGTAAAACCACTGTATTTAGCCGCTTATTTAGGTTTCATATTTTCATTGACCGCCATTTTAATTTACGGCATTTACGTGATACACTCTTTTGTTGCAAAAACGGAAATCTCCGGCTGGGCTTCTTTAATTATGACGGTCGTGTTCTTCGGCGGCATACAGTTAATTATCCTTGGAATTATCGGGATCTATCTGGGGAAAATTTTTAAACAGGTGAAAGAGCGTCCAAATTATATCGTGCGTTCCAAAAGTTTCTAATACGCTTTTCAAAATGAAAATTGCATACGACGGAAAGCGATTCTTTCAAAACAGCTCAGGATTAGGGAATTACTCACGAGATTTGGTGCGTATGTTGGCAACGTATTTTCCGACTCATGCGTATCTTTTATTAAACAAAACAAAAACTGAACGAGGAAAAGAAATCCTTCATTTACCTAATGTTTCATTTTTGCCCACTTCCAAAGGAAGCTTAGCGCGCCAACTGAAAATGGGGAAGGATGCTCAGAATGCAGGTGCAACTTTGTTTCACGGTTTATCTGGTGAATTGCCTTTAAAATGGAATTCGGAACCGATCCTAAAGGTGGTCACCATTCACGATCTTATCTTTATGAGGTTTCCTGAGTATTACAGTTTTTTTGACCGCAAGATTCATTTTTGGAAATTTAAAAATGCAGCCAAACAAGCCGATATTGTTGTTGCCATTTCAGAACAGACCAAGCAAGATATTATTCATTTCTTAAAAGTTCCTGAGGAAAAAATTGTAGTGGTTTACCAAGGTTGTCACCATGCTTTTCAGTCGTTTATTGCACCGGATTTTTTAGATGAAACCCGTTCAAAATTCGGTATTCCAGCTCGGTTTATTCTGAATGTGGGAACCATCGAAAAAAGAAAAAATCTACTCGATATTGTGAAAGCTATTGATGGCAGCGGCATTCCGCTGGTGGTGGTCGGAAGAAAGACGGCATATTATAAAGAAGTGAAACGGTATATTGATCAACATCAACTGGATAACCAAGTCTATTTTCTGGAAAATGTATCGATGGAGGAGTTGGCAGCCATTTACCGTATGTCTACTTTTTTCGTTTATCCAAGTGTTTTTGAAGGTTTTGGAATTCCGGTGATTGAAGCTCTTTTTTCAGGTACTCCGGCCATAACAAGCAATACCAGTTCGTTACCAGAGGCAGGAGGTCCAGATTCGCTCTACGTCAGTCCAGGTGATGTGGATGATTTGCGTGCAAAGATCTCATTTCTTTGGAACAACGAAGCCGAAAGAAAACGTCGCGTAAGAAAGAGTTTCGATTATGTTCGGCGTTTTACCGACGAAAAAATTGCCAACGATATGATGAACGTTTATGAGGGTTTAACAAAATAACAGTTCATTTCAGGCGTCAATTCAATTCATTACTTCTGAACGACGATTTTTTGGGTCTTGTACTGATCTTCTACTTGAAGCGTACCTAAATAAACTCCATTAGGAAGTTGAGAAACATCAATCACTTTTTCATTTTGTTTCTTTAATAAAGTCTTTCCGTTAAAGTCAGAAATTGTAAAAGAAAAATCTCTCAGATTTAAGTTTAATAGATCTATAAATAGAGTGGTGCTCGTCGGATTAGGAAAAATCTTGAGTGAAGAAAGCATTTTCTCCGGTGGGCAATCAGCAGCAGATAAGAAGGTAAGGTCGGCCACAGAAAAATGCTGTACAGCGCCTAATGCTGCTTTCGCAACATTAAAAACAAAAGTAGGATCCATGTTGGCTAAGGTGTCGCCTGAGGTATGGGGTTTTGTACTTTCGGTATATTCATAAAAACCTGTTATCACTTCATTGTTGGCTTGAAAAGGCATATAATCCGAAGCATAGGCATAAGACAAATTAGGTTGCAATGTTGAGTACAATGATACACAATTCATCAATTCTTGCGTCACCGCGGCAGACGCCTCATTGTTGGTAGATGGTGAATTGTTGGTATCTCTTTCGCAATTGATTTTGTTGTTCACTTTCCCAGCCACACCGCCTACCTGATCGATGTTGAAAACCAGTTTAATATTCATTTTCGGATTGGTGGCATTCACTACGGTACTGACGTAGTTTTGGCTGCCTCTCAATCCCTGTTCTTCGCCAGTAAAATTGATGAATTTAATGGAATATTCTGTAGGAACATCTTTTAAGATTCTCGCCATTTCGAGGAGAACAGCGGTTCCGCTTCCGTTATCGTTTACGCCCGGTCCGCCGATGGTGTCGTAATGCGCACATACAATGACATAGGTGTTGGGATAAGTAGTTCCGGTTTTGGTGAGGATTAAATTTTTGGTAGTATTGCCGTTATAGCTGAATGCATTCTCGGAGATTTGCGATTCGGAATAACCGAAGGCAAGGTACTTATTTTTCAGCCAGTTGAACGCATTATTGTTGTTGGTGCTGCCGGTTGATTTAATACCGTAAGAAGCAAATTCTGCGAGGTAAGTATCGATATTGGTTTGTGTGATTTGATTCGCTCTTTTTTGATAGGCCTGAATCAATGTTTGTGCTGAAAAAGCAGTGGAAACCGTAATGGTAAGAAATAAAAATAATTTTTTCATGGGAGAAATGAGGTGATACAAATCTAACAAAAAATCCTGAACCGAAGCTCAGGATTTATATTGATAACAAAAAATTCTACATTATTTTACTTGATCTACAACTGCTTTGAAAGCTTCTGGATGATTCATTGCTAAATCAGCTAAAACTTTTCTATTCAGTTCGATGTTGTTTTTTTTCAGAGCGCCCATAAATTGGGAGTAAGACATACCATGCTCTCTGGTACCTGCATTAATACGGGTAATCCATAGTGAACGGAAAATTCTTTTCTTCTCTTTTCTACCGCGGTAAGCATATTGCATTGCTTTTTCCACGGCGTTTTTAGCAACAGTCCAAACGTTTTTTCTTCTACCGAAAAAACCTTTTGCCTGCTTCATTACTTTTTTTCTGCGAGCTCTAGAAGCTACTGCATTTACTGATCTTGGCATAATTAATTGTTTTTTTGAATTGTGCGATGTTTATTTCAACATTCTTTGGGGCTCCAATTCAGGGTTAAAATTGTGAATTGTTTTTGAATTCTTATAAACCGAAAGATTTATAAAAACTACTTGATGGCTAATTGGCGCAAAACGCTTTTCTCGTCCACAGTAGCAACGTAAGAAGTTTGCGTTAGATTTCTCTTTTGCTTAGTTTCCTTCTTCGTCAGGATGTGGCTTTTGAATGCATTTTTTCTTTTAATCTTGCCGGTTCCGGTAAGCTTAAAACGCTTTTTAGCACCTGATTTCGTTTTTAATTTTGACATTTTGTTAATTTTTTGTCTGTTATCAATATTGAGAGTGCAAAATTACAAAAATTTCGCAGATAGACAAAGGGCTTTCTGCGTTTTGTATTGAATAAAAATGGATGCTAAAAAAAGAGATTTCTAAAATGAAACCTCTTTAATAATACTATCAATTTTATTAGGCCTTACTTCGCTGGTTTTTTAGGGCTCATCATCATAATCATTCTTTTGCCTTCCAGCTTTGGCAGTTGGTCAACTTTACCAACATGTTCCAGTTCCTGCGCCAGTTTTAGTAACAAAATCTCTCCCTGATCTTTGAAGATGATAGAACGTCCTTTGAAGAAAACATAAGTTTTCAGTTTCGATCCTTCTTCTAGGAATTTTTCAGCATGTTTTTTCTTAAAATCGTAATCATGATCATCGGTTTGCGGACCGAATCGGATTTCTTTTACGACTACTTTTACTTGCTTTGCCTTCAGCTCCTTCTGCTTTTTTTTCTGCTCGTAAAGGAACTTTTTGTAGTCGAGAATTCTGGAAATATAAGGTTCTTGCTTGTCGGAGATCACCACCAAATCAAGTTCCTGATCTTTGGCCATTTGCAATGCTTTGGCCAGCGGATAAACACCGGGCTCCACGTTATCACCTACCAAACGTATTTCCTTTGCCCGAATCTTTTCGTTGATCTGGTGCAAATCTTCCTGTACACGTCTTTGTGGACCTCTACCTCGATAATTAAATTTCTGTGCTATGGGTTTATATTTTAAGGGTTATTCTAAATAGTTGCTTCTTTTTTAAAGTAGTTGGCGAAATCTTCAACGCTCATTGCGCCCAAATCTCCTTCACCTCTTCTTCGTACCGAAACGGTTCCGTTCAATTCTTCATTTTCTCCTACAATCAGCATAAACGGATATTTTTTGATTTCCGCATCGCGAATTTTCTTGCCTGTTTTTTCGTTTCGCTCGTCAATCAGTCCGCAAATATCGTGATTTTCCAACATAGTTGAAACTTTTTTTGCGTAATCGGTATATTTTTCACTGATAGGCAAAATGATAAACTGATCTGGAGCTAACCACAATGGGAAATCTCCTGCAGTGTTCTCAATAAGGATCGCTATAAATCTTTCCATAGATCCAAATGGAGCTCTGTGGATCATGATTGGCCTGTGCTTCTCGTTATCACTACCGGTGTACCACAAATCAAATCGCTCGGGCAGGTTATAGTCAACCTGAATGGTTCCTAGCTGCCATCTTCTGCCTAAAGCATCTTTCACCATGAAATCCAGTTTAGGACCGTAGAAGGCGGCTTCACCATATTCTACAACGGTTTTCAATCCTTTCTTTTCAGCGGCATGTATAATGGCGTCTTCAGCTTTTTTCCAGTTTTCATCGCTACCGATGTATTTTTCTTTATGATCAGGATCACGAAGAGAAACCTGTGTGATGAAATCTTCAAAACCTAAAGATTTGAATACATACAAAGTTAAATCAATTACATTTTCGAACTCTGCCAACAACTGATCGGGAGTACAGAACAAGTGTGCATCATCTTGAGTAAAGCCACGAACCCGGGTTAAACCATGGAGCTCACCTGATTGTTCATATCGATAAACAGTACCAAACTCTGCGTATCGTTTGGGTAAATCTTTATAAGACCATTGCCCAACTTTATAAATCTCGCAATGGTGCGGGCAGTTCATAGGTTTCAATAAGAACTCTTCTCCTTCATTAGGTGTTTTAATGGGCTGGAAGCTGTCGGCTCCGTATTTATCCCAGTGTCCTGAAGTTACATAAAGTTCTTTAGCACCAATATGTGGTGTCATCACAAATTCGTAACCGGATTTTTTTTGCGCCTCCGAAAGGAAGTTTTCTAATTTTCTTCTCAGTGCGGTTCCTTTTGGTAACCATAACGGAAGTCCTGCACCCACTTTTTCCGAGAAGGCAAAGATGCCAAGCTCTTTTCCCAGTTTACGGTGATCTCGACGTTTCGCTTCTTCTAACTTTTCAATATATTCGGTCAGCTCTTTCTGTTTGGGGAAAGAAATAGCATACACTCTTGTTAATTGCTTGTTTTTTTCATCTCCTCGCCAGTAAGCGCCTGCAGCATTAAGAATTTTCACTGCTTTGACGATGCCGGTGGAGGGAATATGACCTCCTCGACAAAGATCAGTAAAGTTGTCGTGGGTTACGAAAGTGATTTCTCCATCGTTCAGATTTTCAATAAGTTCGGTCTTGTAAGGGTTATCGGCATACACTTTTAATGCCTCCGCTTTAGAAACCGGATATTTGCTGAATGTAAAATCTTTTCGAGCGTTTTCAAGCATTTTTTTCTCGATTTTCTCAAAATCTTTTTCGCTTAAAGATTCATCGCCAAAATCTACATCATAGTAAAAACCGTTTTCAATAGGAGGACCAATAGTGAGCTGGGCATTAGGATAAAATTCCATTATTGCCTGTGCCAAAAGGTGGGCAGATGAATGCCAAAATGCTTTCTTACCCATATCATCATTCCAAGTAAGGAGTTGTACCGTAGAATCTGTCGTGATGGGTGTTGAAACCTCGGTCTGTGTTCCGTTCACGATGGCAGAAATGGTGTTTCTTGCCAAACCTTCACTGATTGATTTTGCGACTTCGAGCGGAGTAACCGCGCTTTCAAACTCTTTAATGCTCCCGTCTGGAAGAGTGATCTTGATCATTTTTAAAAAAAATTATAAGATGCAAAAATACGGATTTTTTATGAAAATATAGGATTGGTATTCAGAACGTGTTTAAAATTTTTCGCAATAAAATTGAAACAGTCACTTATTTTTAAAACAAGCTATTTTTAACAAGTTTCGGGAGGTATAGCCACAAAAAAAGCGAATTTAAAAATTCGCATTATTCATTGTCTGTTTTTCCGGAATGATGAAGTTTAGAAGATTCTTTTACTTCCTTCTTTATCTTTTCATCCTTGTTTACTTTTTCTGTTGATGCAGGAATATTCGGAAAATCCTCATTTTGCTTCTGAATATCCGCTTTTTTGGTCTTTTCTTTATTATTGTTGCCCATAATCATTTCATTTTAAAGTTTAGAAAAATCAATTTGTCCGGTTTTATCCTCGATTTTATAGTTCAAAGCTTTTGCCAAAACAAAAATATGATCCAAATTTTCCAACAATTGTTTTTTACCATCTGCTTTCAGCTGTTCTTGATTGACCGTCTTTGCGGCGTTGTCTTTAGCGTATTGCGTGATTTTTTTTATATCATTTTCATTAAAACGGTTAAAGAAAGAATCGTCCATCGATTGTATTTCTACGCTGGGGATAATTCTTATTTGAGGGTCCGGCAACTGCGTTACAATGAGTTTTTTATTAACAGAATCTACATCAATTTTCATTTGATTCAAATCGTAAGAAACCTGCGCATTGGTCTTGGTAAAAGTTATGATTTCTTTCTGAAAAGAGGGCAGAAGGGGATTTCCCAGTAGTTGAGAAGTGATTTTGGTCTTCTGCATACTCGAAAAATCTTGCTCTATAACCACCATTTTATTCATCTTCCGAATTTGGTTGGTGATGATGTACACATCGTTTTGAATTTTATCATCACTTTTCTTGGTGATTTTATTCCAAACAAAAAACAGAAACAGCATTGCCGCTGCTCCTGCTAGAAATGATAATGTTTTGTTTAAATTTTTCAATTTTTAAAGAGGTCTTTAACGGAGGTTTTACTTTTTTTGATGATGTCGAGCAGGTCTTTCTCCATGAAACCTGTTTGGGGCATCTCGATCACTCTTCCAATTTCTTTGCCATATTTTTCAACAATCACCGTTGGTACGCGTTGGATATTCCAAGCACCTTCTTCGCCACCCGGCGACTCTTTTTTTCTGTTGACAGCCACAATTTTGAGTTTGCTTTCGGGGTAATTGGTTGCTTCTAATATTTTCATCAATCGAGGAACCTCACGATGGCTGTCGCTGCACCAAGTTCCCAAAACAACGGTAATACCATAAGAATTGAGTTTGGCTTTTTTTAACGCTGAAATAGTAGCTTCATCAAGTTTATACTCGTCATGTTCTTTGGTGTACCAATCGCTGTACGGTTCTTTTAGCAGCTGACTTTTGGTTTGATAACCTAAAAGCATTTTACCGTCATTGGTGGTATCTACTTCACGATTGACCACTGTTTTCTGCGCGTGGCAAGAGTAAATAGCCAACGTTGTTGCTAATAGTATAAGCAATGATTTTACTTGTTTTTTCATGGGGTGTTATTGTTGCAAAATAGACGCAAGGTCTGCAGGTGAATAGTATTTATTTTTCAGTACTTTGTTGTCGGATATACGATGAACATTGAATTTATCGCCAGATTTTTCATAGAAACTTTCTTCGCCTCTGTCTTTATAAAAAGCGACAGTTTCCTCTGCTTGTTGTTCATCCGTACATGCTTTAGACATATTAGAGCGCTGAACTTCATTGAACAATTCCTTAAATTTATTTCCCAGCCCAAACTCCAAAACGGCGCCACTTAAAACATATTGCAAATCGCACAATGCATCAGCAATTTCTACAAGATCATTGTCGGCGATTGCCTGTTTCAGCTCGTCAAGTTCTTCCTGCAAAAGTTTTACGCGAAGCTCACATCTTTCTTTAGACGGAATCTGAGGAGTCTCAAGAATAGGCGCGTTGAAGGTTTTATGAAATTCTGCAACCTGATTCAGTGCATCAATTTTCTCCATTAACTTTAAATTTGAACAAAGATATACATTCGTCGTGTAAAAATAAAAAAGTCGCTTCCCGATGGAAACGACTTTACTAATTTTTTATGATTTACCGGGTTATATCCCTCCCAATCACCAATCGCTGGATTTCAGAAGTTCCTTCCCCAATGGTACAGAGCTTAGAATCGCGGTAGAATTTTTCGGCAGGAAAATCTTTTGTATATCCGTAACCTCCGAAAATCTGCAAAGCGTTGTTGGAAATTCTTACACAAGCTTCAGAAGCATACAACTTCGCCATGGCGCCTTCACGAGTCATTTTTTGTTTCGCATTTTTTAAGTCAGATGCTCTTCGGATTAGTAATTCTGAAGCATCAATTTCGGTGGCCATATCAGCAAGCATAAAACTGATGGCCTGGAAATCGGAAATCGGTTTCCCAAACTGATGTCTTTCCTGAGCATATTGCAGCGCAGCTTTATAAGCGCCTCTTGCGATGCCTAAACTTAAAGCCGCAATAGATATCCTTCCGCCATCTAAAATTTTCATGGCTTGTTTGAAACCACTTCCCACTTCTCCCAATCTGTGAGAATCGGGAACTCTTACATTATCGAAGATTAGTTCTGCCGTTTCAGAAGCTCGCATTCCTAATTTATTCTCTTTTTTCCCCGAAGTAAAACCGGGCATTCCTTTTTCCAGAACAAAAGCGGTGGAATTATCTTTAGCTCCTTTTTCTGCGGTTCTGGTCATTACGACAGCAATATCTCCGGAAATAGCGTGTGTGATAAAGTTTTTGGCACCGTTAATGATCCATTCATCGCCATCTTTTACAGCAGTTGTGGACATTCCACCGGAGTCGGACCCTGTATTATGTTCCGTTAAACCCCAAGCACCGATTACTTTTCCTGAAGCTAATTGTGGCAGCCATTTTTTTCTTTGCTCTTCATTCCCGAATTCATAAATATGATTGGTGCACAGCGAGTTGTGCGCTGCAACAGATAATCCGATGGAGGGATCCACTTGGGAAATTTCATCCAAAATAGTCACATATTCCTGATAACCAAGTCCAGAACCACCATATTCCTCAGGAATCACAATTCCCATAAAACCAAGTTCGCCCAACTCATGAAATAGTTCTACAGGGAAGGTTTGACTCTCATCCCAATCCATAATGTAAGGGCGGATATTTTTCTCAGCGAAGTCTTTTGCTGTTTCGGCAATCATCTTGATATTGTCAGTCATTTTTTGTTAAGTTTGGCTCAAAGATAAATAAAAAGAGTAAAATTTTGAACGTTTTCTGTTATTGTCATGGTCGTGTTTATAATTGTTTGATTATTAATTTATTGTATTGTTCCTTTTCATGAAAAAATTAAAAAAAATTGTACGGATGCTTATTTTTCATTCAACATAAATCGTACTTTTGCCCTGAAAAAATTGGCTATGAAAAAACTATTACTTTCTTTTTTGATGTTGCCTTTTGTGGCTTATTCGCAGTTGCCGGCAAATTATTACGACGGAACTTCGGGACTTATTGGCTATGCATTGAAATCGAAAATTCACGACATTATCGCTGCAAAAAATATCAATTGGCATTACGGTGACTTACAAAATTTGTACAACCAGACAGACATTGACAGGTTTTACGATTTTGATAGCAGCAACAATACCTATTTGTTAGATATTTACTCCAGTAATCCGAGTGGAGCAACAGCTTATCATTATACCAACCAACAAATGATTGGTTCCGCCAATGCGGAAGGTCTTGGCTGGAATCGTGAGCATCAGATGCCTCAAAGTAGTTTTAACAGTAATTATCCGATGTATTCGGATTTGTTTTTTGTGATTCCTACGGATGCACGTATCAACCAGCTTAGGAGCAATTATCCGTACGGAATTTCGACAACCACACCGTCTTATGTGTATTACACCTTTACCAATGGTTCCAAAATTGGGAGAAATGCCACACCTGGTTCTGCATACACCGGTAGGGTTTATGAACCGCACAATCAGTTCAAAGGAGATATAGCTAGATCCTTGCTCTACTTTGCTGTGCGCTACGAAGGTAAACTGAATTCATTTAATTTTTATAATGGTACTTCTCCGGCGAATGATACTTCGCCGTTGGATGGAACTGAGGAAAAAGCTTTCGAGGATTGGTATATCAACTTGTTGTTGCAATGGCATAATCAGGACCCTGTTTCGCCCCGCGAAATTGCCAGAAATAATAGTGTTTATAACGTTCAACAGAACCGAAACCCATTCATTGATCACCCCGAATGGGTTAATATGATTTGGGGACAAACCACATCATCAGTTTCTCCGCAGGCAGTTTCGGATCTTTCGGTTGCACAAACCAGCGCGTATTTTGTTAAGTTAAGCTGGACACCTTCGAGTGATGCCTCCGTTTTAGGATATAAAGTTTATCAGAATGGGATCTACATTGGTTACTCCAAAGGAAACACTTTTGTTGCTGACCATTTAACGCCTTCCACTCTATATAATTTTACAGTGAAACCATATAATGACAATTATATGGATGCTGCAGAAAGTAATGTGGCAGCATCAACTACACTGGAATCAGACGTGTATGCGAAAGATCTTATGATTACCAAGTATTTGGAGGGAAGCGACAACAATCATGCGGTGGAAATTACCAATCGAACTGGGCATGCTGTAAATTTGAACAAATACAGATTAAGCATCCAATTTTACAATTCCAATTATTATTTTCCTGCTCCCTACGAATTGGAAGGTGTGGTAGAAGATCAGTCCAATTTTGTGGTGCTGAATCCAAGAGCTAATTTTTCGTGCATTACCAATAAGCAGGCGAGGTTTGTCACCGCAGCCCCTCAGCTGACTTTCGATGGTAGCAACTATTTGGAGCTTCGATATGCAGGATCGCCTTCTGCTACGGTTGACGCTATTGGAACACAGGGCGTCAATAATTTTGCAACTCTCGGCAATGTATCGCTTTATAGAAATTCCTCTGTGGTTCAGCCGAATGCTACTTTTACCATGGGTGAGTGGACAGTTCACGGAACTAATTTTTGTGAAGGGATAGGAACGATGTCTGCCGCGGAAATCAATTCTATCACACAAAATTCCGTAGTTGTTTATCCTAATCCGGTGAAGGATATGTTGACAGTAAAAGGACAGCAGTTGAATAAAGTGCAGCGGGGTTCAATTCTTGATCTTTCCGGCAAGGTGTTGCAAACCTTTACGCTTCCTTTTCAAAACAATGCTGCGCTCAATGTTCAAAAACTGACACCTGGTGTTTATGTGCTTCAAATCGACGGGCAGCCGGTGAAGTTTATTAAGCAGTAATATGAAGAGAAACCTTTTAGCAACTGTCTAAATTTTTACCAAAAAGAGTTAACAGTTTTAAACAAAAGTCTCTCAAAATCAAAAGAAATAAAAGTTTAGACAATTATTTAAAATTCAGCTTTTTTGGGCTGAATTTTTTATTGGAGGTAAAGCCGCATTTTGGCTTCGTATTCGGGCTTCACTTTCATCATTCGGAAAAACTTCTTTTCATCATTGAACGAAATACGGTAATAGATAATTTTGTCGGCATAATATTTAAAGTAAGGGTGATTTTTGAGCCAGGGTTCTGGTGCGTTCATCAATGAGTATTTCTGCACATTTTGGGTGTAAAGAGGTGCAATGTAAATCAGTCGCTGAATAAGTGCTTTGTCGATGTTATAGGTATCAAGAATTTGATTTTTGTTCACAAATCCACCCAGTTTATTTCTGAAACCAATATAACTTGCAGCACTTTTTTCATCAAATCCATATTCAATTAGTTGTTTGTATGTGATTTCGTTGAGGTCGGTTTTCGAGAAATCGGTGACAGCTTCCGCAGTTGATGTTTTTATGTTTTCGGAAGAGTATGGTTGGTTTTTCCGAATTTCTGTTTTTATGGGTATTTCAGATTTGAGCTGCATAAAAGGTTTCATTTCTTCAAATTTGTCTGGTGAAATTGCGTAGCAATTGGCGATTTCATCTATGGTTTTAAATCTGCCCTTCAAGTAGCGATCTCTATAATTAATGATGGTTTGCGCCTGTTTGTCGGTGAAGCCCAGATTTTTCCAACCTTCAAAATCAGTTTCGTTGGGGTCAAAATTTTGGTATTGAATTTTTACTATTTCGCGTGTTACAATGTTTTGTGTATTTATTTTTGGTGTAACATTGTTTGGTGCAGTGTCCGGAAGTAGAAGGTAAGGTTCCATTTTTCGGTAGTTTTCATCACTGATGACAAAGCATGCCTTTAATTTATCCTTGCTGATAAAGCTTCCACCCAAGTAGCGCTTGTATTTCATAATGGAACCTGCCTGCTTCTCGGTAAATCCCATATTGATGAAATCGGCTTCGCTGTAATGGTCGGGATTGAATTTTCCAGATATTTTTAATTGATGATCTTTTCTTGTGGAAAAGGGTGGGAAGTTTGAAAAACCCTGATCATTACTAAATTTTTTTCGAGAATTTTGGGTGAATTGATTTTCATTGTGTTCTGGAAGAATGATATAAGGTTCCAATTCAGAAAATTTATCTTCAGAAATGGCATAGCATTTTTTGAGCTGCTCTTTGGAGCGGAATTCACCACCTACGACTTGCTTGTACTTCAATATTGTTGTTACTTGTTTTTCCGAAAAGCCAAGTGCTCTCCATTCATTATCGGTTAAATGATTAGGGTTGAATGATTTTGGATTGGTTTTTTTTGGTTTCTCAAATTCTGTATTCAGGTACTCTTGGGAATCGCTTTTTTCACGGTCATTACTGTTAAAGTAGTACAATCCTCCGGCAAATACTACTCCTGATGTTGCCAAACCAAGAAAATAATTCTTAAGCGACGATAGTTGTATAAATAGATTCATGGCAGTAATTTTATACAAAATTAATGCATAAACTCAAGTGGTACTACCGTGAAAAGACGGTAAAAATGAAGGTGAAAACACCGCTTTTTTAAGGGTGAAAACACCCTATCTTTTAATTAAGGATTTTCTGAAAGTGAATCTTTGAGTTTTTCAAGTTCGGCCTTCACGAACTCTAAACGGTCAATAATAGTGATGGTTTCCGAGATTTTGGAATTGGTCGTCAGCGCGATTCTCGCTCCATCCAAAGTGTACCCTTTTTCTTTTACCAAGTGGTAAATGATTTTAAGATTCTTAATGTCTTCCGGAGTAAAGTATCGGTTTCCCTTTTTGTTCTTTTTTGGCTTTATAATTGGAAATTCCTGTTCCCAGTAACGGATGAGTGAGGTGTTTACATCAAAAGCTCTGGCCACTTCGCCAATGGAGTAATAAAGTTTGTCCGGAAGGTTAATAATCATTTTTGATGATGAAGTATAGAGTTTCAAAGGTAAACATTTTTATGGAGAATGCAGAAGATGTGAGATGAATCTTCGATGCTGAGTTATCTATCCTTTGTTTCTTGATTTAAATAGTGAAATGATGATTATGTGCATGATTTTAAATTTAATTATTCGGAACAGTTCACATATATATGAACTCCTTTGTTTGGTTGGAGGGCGGCTGATGAAACATATTTTATATAGATGTACAAAGGAAATAATGCGCATTTTTCATTTTTAGATTGTAGAACATATCGTAAATTGTGTCCCAAAAATAATATGAAGTTTTATCAAGTTTTGGGAGTTGGTATGTATGTGGGCTTATTCACCTCTTGCGCAAGTTTTAACGATTCAGTTTCTTTGATTTCTGAAAGTAGTGTCCCGGTACAGGTCTCCAAGCAGTTTAGCTTTACCGAAGGTCCATCGGCAGATTCTAAAGGGAATGTTTATTTTACGGATCAGCCGAACAATGCGATATACAAGTGGACTTGGAAGGATAATTCGGTTCAGTTATTCAGTAAAAATACAGGGCGAGCCAATGGCACTTTTTTCGACAAGGAGGGAAATCTCATCACATGTTCCGATGAAAACGGAGAATTGTGGAAGTTTAATGTTCATGATGGTTCACATGTTGTTGTAATGAAAAACATTGAAGGGAAGAGACCCAACGGACCTAACGATTTATGGATCGACAGCAACAACGGTATTTATTTTACAGACCCTTTGTATGAAAGAAATTATTGGAAAGACTTTAAGCAAGAAATTCCAACAAGACATTTATACTATCGAAATACCAATGGAAACATCACCACATTTGATTCGTTTGTGCAACCCAACGGAATCGTAGGCAGCAATAAGCAAGGTAAATTGTATGTTTCTGATCTTTATGCGGAAAAAACATTCGTGTATGACATCGTAGGTGAAGGTAAACTGAGCAACAAAAGAGTTTTTTGTGAGATGGGATCGGATGGGATGACACTGGATGAGAAAGGAAACCTCTACTTAACCAATAAAGGTGTTACCGTTTTTAACCCAGAAGGTAAAAAGATTCTTCATATTCCAATTAATGAAGATTGGACGGGAAACGTAACTTTTGCGGGGCGTGATTTTAAAACCCTGTTCATAACCGCATCAAAATCCATTTACACTTTGAAAATGAATGTGGCAGGGGAAAAGAGGTAGTATTTTCAGTATATTCTTGATTGTCACAGATGCTCTTTATTGTTTTTGAGTAGCATCGAAATCCCATTTCCATTTGATAATGATTCAGCTGGAAATTCAACGAAAACATCTGGCTACAAATTTTCCTTGATTTTCTTCCTTTGTATGTCTTAATAATTAGGTGGATTATCGTATTTTTTATTTAAAAAAGCGTACCTTTGCACCACTTTTTGTGGATCCATTTGGCGAAGGGTAAACCATTAACAATTAACATCTTCCGTATTTTTCAAAATCACATTAAGCCAAAATTTGAAAAAGAAGGAATACAAATTTTTTAATTATGTCTGAAACGACAAACAAAGAAGCGGTTCTTGTGAACCAAAACGTAGCACCTGAACAATTCGACTGGGATTCTTTCGAATCTGGTCTTGACGCTGATGCAAGAAAAGAAAAAAGTGATCTTGAAGAAATCTACAATGGATCGCTTAACAACTTGAGCGACAATGATGTTTTGGTTGGTAAAGTGGTAAGACTTACCGACAAAGAAGCAATTGTTGACATCAACTTCAAATCAGAAGGGGTGATTTCTCTTAACGAATTCCGTTACAACCAAGGATTGCAAGTAGGCGATGAAGTTGAAGTAATGGTAGACAGAAGAGAAGATAAAACAGGTCAGTTACAACTTTCTCACAAAAAAGCAAGAACACTTAAAGCTTGGGATAAAGTAAACGAACTTCACGAAACTGGTGAAATCGTAAACGGATTTGTAAAATCAAGAACAAAAGGAGGTATGATCGTAGATGTGTTTGGTATTGAAGCATTCTTGCCAGGTTCGCAGATCGACGTAAAACCTATCAAAGATTACGACCAGTATGTAGGAAAAACAATGGAATTCAAAGTGGTTAAAATTAACCCAGAGTTCAAAAACGTTGTTGTTTCTCACAAAGCGCTGATCGAAGCAGATCTAGAAGGTCAGAAGAGAGAAATTATTGGACAACTTGAAAAAGGTCAGGTGTTGGAAGGTACTGTGAAGAATATTACTTCTTACGGTGTATTCGTAGACCTTGGTGGTGTAGATGGATTAATCCACATCACAGATCTTTCTTGGTCAAGAGTAAGCCATCCATCAGAAATCTTAGAAGATGGACAAACTGTAAAAGTGGTAATCCTTGATTTCGACGACGAAAAAACAAGAATCCAATTAGGTATGAAGCAGTTGGAACCACATCCTTGGGATGCACTTTCTGCTGATCTTAAAGTAGGAGATAAAGTAAAAGGAAAAGTGGTTGTTCTTGCAGATTACGGTGCGTTTGTAGAAGTTGCACCAGGTGTAGAAGGACTTATTCACGTTTCTGAAATGTCTTGGTCTACTCACTTAAGAAGTGCCGGAGATTTCGTAAAAGTTGGTGATGAAGTAGAAGCTGAAGTACTTACTCTTGACAGAGAAGACAGAAAAATCTCTTTAGGTATGAAGCAGCTTAACCAAGACCCTTGGGCTAATATCGAGCAAAAATATCCAGTAGGTTCTAAACATGTTGGAACCGTTAGAAACTTTACTAACTTTGGTGTTTTCGTAGAGTTAGAAGAAGGAATTGATGGTTTGATCTATATTTCTGATCTTTCTTGGACTAAGAAAATCAAACATCCATCAGAGTTCTGTGCGGTAGGTGATAAACTTGATGTTGTGGTATTAGAATTAGATACGGCAGCAAGAAGACTTTCTTTGGGTCACAAACAATTATTAGAGAACCCTTGGGATAAATTCGAAACTAAATATGCTGAAGGTACAGTACATACAGGTAAAGCAACTGAAGTTTTCGATAAAGGAGCTCAAATTCAGTTCGAAGATTCAGAAGTGGAAGCTTTCTGTCCTTCAAGATTGTTAGAAAAAGAAGACGGTACCAAAATTAAAAAAGGTGAAGAAGCTGCTTTCAAAGTAATTGAGTTCAACAAAGAATTCAAGAGAGTTGTGGTTTCGCACACCGGTCTTTTCAGAGACGAAGAAAGAAAGAACGTAAGAGATAACTCGCAAAAACCAGCTGCATCTTCAAGCAATGAAGAGAAAGCAACGTTAGGTGATCTTGATGTTCTTGCAGAATTGAAAAAGAAAATGGAAGGGAACTAGACCCTGATTTTCAATGCAATATTGAGCGCTCCACATCAGTGGGGCGCTTTTTGTTTTGAAAACAACAGTAGTTTGGTAAAATTTTTATAAATTCGACACCAATTAATTAATAAACATGAGAAATAGAAATTTACCTCTTAAAGTTGCGGCTTTTTTTCTGGCGTTTTCTTTTGGCAGCGCCAATGCACAAGATTTTAAGTCCATCATTCACAATTATATGACGGCAAAAAGTGCCTTCATGAAACCTGATCTTAACCAGTTCCAAATTACCAACCACGATTTTTCTAAGTCGATGAACTCAGAAGTGGTGATGATTCAACAAACCTATAACGGTATCCCGGTTTATAATGCAGTGGGAACTGCTTTGGTTCGTAACGAAAATGTCAGCTTTTTTAATGAAAGCTTTGCTAAAGATTTTGGAAGCGCTGCCTCGCCAGGTTCGGCAAAAACAAATGCCGCTATTTTTGCGAATGTTGCACAGGCGATGAACCTGCAGAATGCTGCGCAGTACAAGCTCCTTAGTTATGGTGATGCAGATAGAGACGACGTGGCATTTGCCAAAACGCGACTGATCTATTTTCTGGACACCAGCAATAATTTGCGCCTTTGCCATGAATTTGCCTTTGAAGAAAAGGGGAGCTCAAACTATTGGGAAGTACTGGCAGACGCTACAACAGGAGAAATACTGAGTAAACAGAACCTTACACTTTCCTGCAATTTTCATGATGGTGCTTTCCAGCGCGACCATTCCGAGCATCTTGCTGATGATGTTTTGGGGCAATTTAATCACGATGCGAAAGATCATATCTACGGTGCGAAATCGGCAGCTTTAGCCGCGCTGGATGCCAGTTATCGGGTATTTGCATTCCCTCTTGAAAGCCCCAGTCACGGACCCAGAACATTGGTTTCTAATCCTTGGCTTTTGGATGCATCACCAGACGGATGGCACACTATTTCAGGCGGTAGTTTCGTAGGAAGTTATAACACTTCGCGAGGAAACAATGTGATGGCTTATGATGATCGCGGAAACGCCAATTCTCCAGGTTCTTATGCTGATGGGGGAGCAAATAGAATCTTCGATTTTCCTTTTGTCGTTAACGATACTGCAGGCAACCTTAATGCGGCAACTACCAATTTGTTTTATGTCAACAATAAAATCCACGACACTTTCTATAAATTGGGCTTTAACGAAGTTTCAAGAAATTTTCAGGCCTTCAATTTTGGTAAAGGAGGCAGCCAAAATGACTACGTAATGGCAGAATCTCAAGATGGAGGAGGAACAAATAATGCTAACTTTAATAGCCCAAGTGACGGAGGCAGACCTAGGATGCAAATGTTTCTATGGGATCCGGGCGTTATTGAGAGAGTTTTCTACAATGCACCCACGGAAGCAGTTGGCCGACTTGTTTCAAGTGTTATTTCTACTACTTTCGGACCTGCTCTAAATGCCACCGGAGTTACAGCGGATGTAAAACTGTCACCTGTTCTGGATGCGTGTACACCGCTTCCTTCAGGATCATTAACTGGAAAAATAGGCCTTATTGCAAGGGGAACCTGCGAGTTCCAAGCTAAGGTGCAAGCCGTTCAGGATGCAGGGGCAGTAGGAGCAATCATCTACAGTTTACCAGATTCTGCAGCAACCAGTGGCATGGCAGGAACCAATCCTAACATCACTATTCCTTCCGTGCTGATCGAAAACTCCGAAGGTGTTTACATGAAAGGTCTTTTGGATGCCAGCACTAACGTCAACATCACATTAAAGTATGATGCGGATGCACAACCTACAAGAGATGGTAGTTTTGATAACGGAATCATTATTCATGAATACGGCCACGGAATTAGCAACAGGAGAACAGGATCAGGAGCGGGATGCCTTAATAGTTCTGTTAATAAAGAGCAGATGGGTGAAGGATGGTCCGATTTCTTCGCGCTGATGCTTACAAACCAGCCCGGTGACAATGCGTCTGTAGCAAGAGGAATTGGAACGTATGCAATTACGGAACCGACGACAGGTTTAGGCATTCGTCCTGCCAAGTATTCGCCAAATTTTTCAATTAATAATTATACCTATGGAAGCACCAACGGCATGGAGTATGTGAATTCGGCCGGCGTGCTAACCACCAATGTTCATGCTATTGGATTTGTGTGGGCAACGATGCTTTGGGATATGCACTGGAAATATGTGGAGAAATATGGATACTCTTCGGATGTTAATGCTAATTCAACTAACGGTAGTACACGCGTGTTGCAACTTGTTTATAATGCATTGGCACTGCAGGGATGTAACCCCGGATTCATTGAAGGTAGAAATGCCATTTTGGCGGCAGAAGCGGCGGCTACTTCCGGCGCAGATAAATGTTTAATCTGGAATGTATTCGCAAAAAGAGGTTTAGGTGTCAATGCGGCATCAGGTTCCAAAACCAATATTAACGATCAGGTTCAGGATTTTACCGTGCCTGCAGAATGCCAATTGGCAACCAGTGAAAGTTCGGTAAAAGATGCCATCAGTATTTATCCTAATCCGGCCAAGAATGAGTTCTTCATTAAATCCGGAAAAACAATTGCAGGAAAAGTAATGGTGGAAATCTTTGATGTTTCAGGTAAATTAGTATCCAGCCAGAGAACTTCCGCTTCAGAAACTGTAGATACGCAATCGCTGGCGAATGGTGTATATGTGGTGAAGGTTTCAGGTTTAGGAGTAAATTATTCATCAAAACTCATAATTAAAAAATAACATTCTTTTTTTTTCATGTTAAATAAAACCACCTTCGCAAGAAAGGTGGTTTTTTATGTTAGCAATGATGATCGAAAAGGTATTTCACTTGAGAGAAGTAAATTAAAGTGTTCTCCACACTGAAAGAATCCATAGGATCTGTAACCATTGGTTGAGAGCAATTTTTTCATTTTGGGTTGTATGCATAAATAACGAAAAACCCATCAAATAAATCTGATGGGTTTTTCTATTGTTGTTGTCTGAATTACTTTTTGTAGGCAGCGTCTTTAATTCTCGCTTTTTTACCTCGAAGATCTCTAAAGTAGTAAATTCTTGCTCTTCTCACTTTACCTCTTCTGTCCACTTCAATTTTTTGCAAAGCAGGCATATTGATCGGGAAAACTCTTTCTACACCCACATCACCACTCATTTTTCTGATGGTGAAAGTTTTGGTAGCGCCAGTTCCTCTTAACTGAATCACCACTCCTTTAAAGAACTGTGTTCTGGTTTTCTGGCCTTCTTTAATTTCGTAATACACAGTGATGGTGTCACCGGCTTTGAATTCTGGGAATTCGTTTTTTGTAATGTACTTGTCTTGTACGTACTTTAATAAATCCATTATTAATAATAAAAAATAATTAAGCCAAGCAACATACACGTCCTTCGTCAGAGGTTGATTAACAGGGTGCAAAAATAAAACAATTTTTTCTGTCACACAACAACTTACCTAATATTTTTTTTCTTTCAAATTTGTGATTCATCGATTGTTCGGCTATTCATAATTATCTTGGCGTACCCCTTTGTCGGTCATTACGCGCTCGCTTCGCTCGCGCTCCACTTCCTCCTGCGGGTCGGGCTTTCCACTACAATTCCTCGTTCCAGCGCTTCGGCCTGCGCTACTGTGGGATTTCCGTTGCAATCCCTTACGCGGTAAAGTGGCTGTATATCAATAATTTGATTCAAAAATAAAATTCACAAAAAAATACTACATTAACTCTCGAAAAAATCACATTTCACATGATTGATAAAAGAGTAAAAAATGCAAAAGAAGCCATTGCCGGAATTTCCGATGGAATGACCTTGATGCTGGGAGGTTTTGGCCTATGTGGAATTCCCGAAAATTCCATTGCCGCTTTGGTGGATAGTAATGTAAAAGACCTTACCTGTATTTCGAATAATGCGGGAGTGGACGATTTTGGTTTGGGACTGCTGCTTCAAAAAAGGCAGATTAAAAAAATGATTTCGTCGTACGTGGGTGAAAATGCTGAGTTCGAACGCCAGATGCTTTCTGGTGAACTGGAGGTAGAACTTACTCCACAAGGAACCTTAGCCGAGAAATGCCGTGCCGCTCAGCATGGTATTCCTGCATTTTATACACCTGCCGGCTACGGAACCGAAGTGGCAGAAGGAAAGGAAACCAAAGCGTTTAATGGTAAAATGCATATCTTGGAGCATGCCTTTAGCGCTCAATATTCCATTGTAAAAGCTTGGAAAGGCGACCATGCAGGAAATCTTATCTTTCGAGGAACGGCAAGAAACTTCAACGCGCCCATGGCGGGAGCGGGGAAAATTACCATTGCAGAAGTAGAAGAGTTGGTAGCACCGGGCGAACTGGATCCCAACGAAATTCATATTCCCGGGATTATGGTACAGCGAATTTTTCAGGGCGATCATTACGAAAAAAGAATAGAGAAGAGAACAACCAGAAAAAGAAATTAACAATGGCATTAGATAAAAATCAAATTGCGCAACGCATTTCTAAAGAAGTGAAAGATGGTTACTATGTGAACCTTGGAATTGGCATTCCCACTTTGGTAGCGAATTTCGTTCCTGATGATATTTCGGTGGAGTTTCAAAGTGAGAACGGGGTTTTGGGCATGGGTCCTTTTCCTTATGAAGGCCAAGAAGATCCAGATCTTATTAATGCTGGTAAACAAACGATTACAACGCTTCCCGGGGCGTCATTTTTTGACTCTGCTTTTAGTTTTGGAATGATTCGTTCTCAGAAAGTCGACTTAACGATTTTAGGAGCAATGGAAGTATCTGAAAAAGGAGATATTGCCAATTGGAAGATTCCGGGTAAAATGGTCAAGGGAATGGGAGGCGCTATGGATTTGGTGGCTTCCGCGGAAAACATTATTGTGGCCATGATGCATGTGAATAAAGCTGGAGAAAGTAAAATTTTGAAAAATTGTACGTTGCCACTCACAGGTGTTCGCTGTGTGAAAAAAGTGGTGACTGAACTGGCGGTGATGGAAATAACGGATCGGGGATTCAAACTCTTGGAACGTGCTCCGGGTGTTTCTGTTCAGGAAATTATTGATGCCACAGAAGCAGAACTTTGGGTGGAGGGCGAAATTCCTGAAATGTCGTTGTAGCAATTCAGAAATAAAACCAAAACAAAAATCTGCCCCATTAAGGCAGATTTTTGTTTTAAAGTTGAACGCCAACCGCCTTCAGTTCATTTTCCAGATCAGTAGTTTCTGTCACATGGATGGTGACGAAATGCAGTGCTTTTGCCATCTCGATATTTTTGGAATTGTCATCAATGAAAACAGATTCCTGAGGTTGTATGCCGTAGCGCTCAATCAAAACCTTCCAAATTTCAGGGTTGGGCTTAATGAGTTTTTCTTCCCCAGAAACCACAATTTTACCATGAAAAGTTTCAAAGAAATCGTAATGTTCTAATGCATAGGGAAACGTTTCTGCCGACCAATTGGTTAAACCAAAAAGCACATAATCTGTTTTTGCCAATTTTCGAAGTACAGACACGTTTTCTGGAATGTCGGAACGCAGCATTTTATCCCAATTGTCATAGTAACTGCGTATTTCTTTCTCCCATTCAGGATGTTTTTTTACCAACAACTCAGTTCCTTCACTCAGGGTTCTTCCGCGGTCCTGTTCGGCATTCCACTCATCAGTGGCGATACTTTTCAGGAAAAACTCCATTCTTTCATCATCATTAAAATAATTTCTAAAGAAATAACGAGGATTCCAATCCATTAAAACGCCTCCAAAATCGAAAACAATATTTTTAATTAGCATCTTTCAAGTTTGATTTTTACATGGGCAAAGGTAATGGAATTATTGAAAATTCACCGTCTAGATGATTGATAAAACAGACGGCTAATCACGATTTGCGAAGAAAGTCGCAAAGTTTTTACAGAAAAGTTTAGGGATTCATATTAAAATTACATTAAATTAGCAATAGCCAACTTTTGTCATTCAATATTATTTTGATGGCATTAATAAAATTGGTAATATTGTAAGACATAGAAACATTTCTTTTAAATCCTTTCAACATAATGAAACCAAGTGTAATTTCAATCGTACTGGGCGGTGGAAGGGGAACACGCCTTTTTCCCCTCACATATTCCCGCTCAAAGCCAGCAGTTCCCATCGCCGGGAAATACCGTTTAGTGGATATTCCAATCTCCAATTGCCTCAATTCGGGCTACAACAGGATTTTGGTATTAACGCAGTTTAACTCGGCTTCGCTCAATTCGCACATCAAAAATTCTTACCACTTCGATATTTTCAGTAGGGGATTTGTGGATATTCTTGCTGCTGAGCAGAATGTGGAGAATGATAAATGGTACCAAGGAACCGCAGATGCAGTGCGGCAATCGATGAAACATCTCGATAAGTACGATTACGATTACATTCTTATTCTCTCTGGAGACCAGTTGTACCAGATGGATTTTCGTGAGATGATTGATTTTCATAATCAAAACGGCGGCGATATTACCATTGCAACCATTCCTGTGAATGCCAAAGATGCACCCGGTTTCGGAATTTTGAAGTCGGATGAAGATGGCAATATTACTTCTTTTATCGAAAAACCGTCTTCCGATTTGCTGGCAGACTGGAAATCGGAAGTTTCTGAAAAAAGTAAAAGTGAAGGTAAAGAATATCTCGCTTCCATGGGGATTTATGTGTTCAGTAGAAATGTCCTTAAAAAGCTTTTTGCCGAAGATCCGGGTGATGATTTCGGTGGCGAACTGATACCGAACTCTATTGGTAAGTACAAAACACTAAGCTTTCAATACGATGGTTATTGGACGGATATAGGGACTATTGATTCATTTTTCGACGCCAATATTGATCTCACGACAGATTTTCCTAAGTTCAACCTGTTCAGTAAAGCGCCTATTTATACCAGAGCGAGGATGCTGCCACCATCAAAAATTTTGGGTTCCTACGTCAGCAAGGCCATTTTTGGAGATGGCTGTATTGTGATGGCTGATAAAATTGAGAACTCCATTGTGGGAAACAGAAGTCGGATAGATCGTGGAAGTACGCTAATGAGCGCGTACATGATGGGTGCGGATTATTACCAGGATACCACCGAAATCGTAGCCAATGATCAGCAGGGGAAACCTAACCTTGGTGTTGGCAAATACTGCTACATCGAAAAAACCATCCTCGATAAAAATTGTCAAATTGGGGATAACGTGAGAATTATTGGGGGCAAGCACCTTCCGGATAGCGATCATCCAACCTATTCCATTAAAGACGGAATTGTGGTAGTGAAGAAAAATGCAGTCATTCAACCCGGAACCATTATTCCATAAAAATGAACAAAAAATACGGTGAGATTTTCTTCACCGTATTTTTTTGATGGGTTTTGTGTATTTTTGCGCATGCGTTGGATTAAACTTGGGATATTTATCCTGCTTGTTCTGCTGGGTGTTTACGCCGTTTCAATGACTTTTGTGGATGAAAGCAAAACTTTTACGGTGGAAAAGGAAATTCGTTATCCCGTAGAAAAGGTTTTTCCACAGTTTGCCAATTTGCAGAATTTTACCCGGTGGAATTCTTTTTTTAGCGATAATGCAGATCTTTCGTTTCAATATTTTTCACCATACGAAGGAAAAGGAAGTGCACTTTCTTATCAGGACAAAAATGAGTCGAGTCGTTTTGGGGATTTTTTTATTCGCTACGAAAATCCATTAAAAACGATTCGTTACCAGTTGTTTCAGGGGAAAAACAGTACGCCTTACCTGATTGATGTAAAATTTAAACCACAAAACGACCATACGAGAATCATTTGGTATATCCACACGCCAAAACAGTCGTTGCTTAAGCGTTCGGTAAATCTGCTGACCGAAGATTACATTGCCGATAACATCGATAAAAGCATGAAAAATCTGTATCAGCTTTTAGGTAATAAAGTAGATCGTGAGACGCAGCGCCAAAATCTGAAATTTGATAGTTTAATGGTGGAAAACCAAGACAGCCAGCTGCTTTTGGGGATCAATGTTACCACTAAAAATGCCAAAGATGCTCTTTTCAAAAACATCGTGATGAGCCACAACAAAGTTCTCAATTTTGTAAAAATGGACATGGGGAAACGGGAAGACGAGTTTGGCGAGCCCGTTTTAATTACGGATGCTGATCATTTCAAAGACAAAGAAGTTTCCTACTTCTATGGTGTTCCATTACCGAAAAAAGTAGGTGTTTCAGATAATGCATTTAGTTTCAGAACTTTAAATGCATCAAAGAATTATGTCATCTATTACCGGGGCAATTATGCAGGTCGTGTAAAAGCGATACAGCAGCTGCTTCAGAAAGCAAAAAAAGATACGATGAGAACGGGAGATTTGCAGCAGCGATTTTTAGAACAGCCAGATACAGAAAATGAAACCGTTATGAAGCTTTCAATTCCCGTTTTTCGATAACTCGTATTCATAATCATTATAGGGTTTTCCACTTGAGTACTTCGCTTTTTTTTGTTAGATTTGTCTTTTATTAAAAAATAAATAGTTAACGCTTAAGTAATGGACAGATTTTCATTTCTAAATGCTGCTCACGCACAGCTGATAGAGGATTTATATCAACAATACCAAAAATATCCCGATTCTTTAGAGCCTTCCTGGAAAGCATTTTTCCAGGGATTTGATTTTGCATTGGAGAACTATGCTGGTGAAAATGGGGAAACAAATGCTGTTGCAGCCCCGCAAAACGCCGTTCAGTATGCTAACCAACAAGCGGCATCAGGCCAAATATCGAACGATATTCAGAAAGAATTTATGGTGTTGAACCTGATTCAGGCATACAGACATCGCGGTCATTTGTTTACTAAAACCAATCCGGTGCGCAGCAGAAGACACTATGAACCAACTTTAGCGATTGAAAATTTCGGGCTGTCAACACAAGATTTGAATCAAAAATTCAACTCCGCCACTGAAATCGGAATGCCTGCTGCAGCAACTTTACAAGCTATTGTAAACCGTTTGGAGAAGATTTATTGCGAATCCATTGGTACCGAGTACATGCACATCAATAACATTCAGGAGAAATTATACATTCGCAAATGGCTACAGCAGAATGAGAACCGATCGATACTAAGCGCTTCCGAAAAAACCGAAATTCTGGAGAAACTGAACCAGGCGGTGGCATTCGAAAATTATCTTCATACAAAATTCGTGGGCCAAAAGAGATTCTCACTGGAAGGAAACGAGTCGCTGATTCCTGCATTGGATCAACTGATCACCAGATCATCACAACTTGGTGTTGACGAAGTTGTTTTAGGAATGGCGCATAGAGGACGTTTGAATGTACTGACTAATATTTTCGGTAAATCCTACAAACAAATTTTTTCTGAGTTTGAGGGGAAAGAATTCGAAGAAGATGTTTTTTCGGGCGATGTGAAATACCACCTTGGATCATCAAAAATAATTACGACAGAGAACGGAGAACAGGTTGCTATTAACCTGACGCCAAACCCTTCGCATCTTGAAACAGTTGCTGCGTTGGTAGAAGGCATTTGTCGTGCGAAGGTAGATAACAAATATAAAGATTATAAAAAAGTATTGCCCATCGTTATTCATGGTGACGGTGCAGTAGCGGGTCAGGGAATAGTGTACGAAGTGGCACAAATGATGACGCTGGACGGCTATAAAACCGGGGGTACAGTGCATATCGTGGTGAACAATCAGGTGTCTTTTACCACCAATTATTTGGATGCGCGCTCGTCTACCTACTGCACGGATATTGCCAAAGTTACAGAGTCGCCTGTGATGCATGTTAATGCTGATGATGTGGAAGCGGTGGTGCATGCCATTCGTTTTGCAGCAGATTTCCGTGCCCAATTTGGCAAAGATGTGTACATTGATTTGCTGGGTTACAGAAAATATGGTCACAACGAAGGCGACGAGCCAAGATTTACCCAACCCAATTTATACAAGGTAATTTCAAAACATCCTAATCCTCGAGAAATTTATAAATCCGAACTCATTAAAGAAGGCGTGGTTTCTGATGAAACACTTAAGGAAATGGAAACCCGATTCAAAAGTTTGCTAGATGCTGATTTTGATGCATCTAAAGGAATTGAGAAAAACACAATGGATGTTTTCATGTCGGATGATTGGGTAAACTATCCGATAGGATCCAAAGGAGGAATGCTTGCAGCGGTAAATACAGGGTTTGATTTGACAGGATTGAAGAATTTGGCAATTAAAATGTCCACCTTACCGCAAGACAAAAAATTCATCAACAAGATTACGCGTCTTTTTGAGGCAAGATTAAAAGCCATAGAATCCAATGCTTTAGATTGGGCGCTGGGTGAGTGGTTGGCTTATGCCACTTTGCTGAACGAAGGTAATAACGTAAGAATTTCTGGTGAGGATGTGGAACGAGGAACTTTCTCGCATCGCCACGCCGTAGTAAAAACGGAAGATACTGAAGAGGAATTTGTTCCGCTTAAACACATTTCAGAAAGTCGGTTCGATATATATAATTCGCATTTGTCCGAGTATGGAGTGCTTGGTTTCGACTATGGTTATGCCATGGCTTCACCTAATACTTTAACCATTTGGGAGGCACAATTTGGTGATTTCGTTAATGGGGCACAGATTATCGTTGACCAGTATCTGGTCGCTGCTGAAGAGAAGTGGAAAATTCAAAATGGTTTGGTAATGCTTCTTCCACACGGTTTTGAAGGGCAAGGTGCTGAGCACTCGTCTGCCCGTTTGGAAAGATTTTTAACGCTTTGTGCCAACGAAAATATGACCGTGGCCAATGCAACAACTCCGGCGAACTACTTCCATTTATTGCGACGCCAAATGAAATGGCCGTTTAGAAAACCATTAGTGGTAATGTCGCCCAAATCGCTGCTTCGTCATCCGAAAGTGGTATCGCCGCTTGAAGATTTTGCCGATGGACATTTTCAACCCATCATTGACGATGCGGCTGCAAATGCTGAAAAGGTTGAAAAACTGATTTGGTGTTCCGGCAAGATTTATTACGAATTGCTGGCGAAGAAAGAAGAATTGGGTTGCGATCATATTGCATTAGTGCGCTTTGAACAGCTTTATCCCCTTCAAATGAATGATATTGAGAAAATTCTTGCTAAATACAGTAACCGTAAACAGTTGCTTTGGGTACAGGAAGAACCTGAAAATATGGGGGCATGGTCGTTCATTTTGAGGAATTTTAGAGAAACTAATATCCAGGTCGTTGCGCCGGTTCCCAGCGGTACGCCTGCACCGGGAAGTCATAAAATGTTCGAGAAGAATCAGAATGCGATTATCAATAAGGTTTTCGATCGCGAAGATGAACCCACAAAAAGACCTGTAACTGCTTAATTTTAAATCATAAAAAAATATATCTACGATGTCAATATTAGAAATGAAAGTCCCCTCACCGGGAGAATCCATCACAGAAGTTGAAATCGCATCATGGTTGGTGAAAGACGGCGATTATGTAGAAAAAGACCAGCCGATTGCGGAAGTGGATTCCGATAAAGCCACCCTTGAACTTCCTGCAGAACAAAGCGGTGTTATTACGCTAAAAGCCGAAGAGGGAGAAGTAGTGCAAGTTGGGCAGGTGGTTTGTCTTATTGATTTAGATGCTGCTAAACCAACCGAAGGTACCGAGCCGACACCCAAAGCTGAAAATGCGGAAGCCCCAAAAGCCGAGCAAAAAGTGGTTGAAAAACCAGCCATCGTGGAAGAGAAAAAAGTGGAAAAACCCACTTCCTATGCTGCCGGCACACCATCACCTGCTGCCAGAAAAATCCTTGATGAAAAGGGAATTGATGCTTCGCAGGTTGCTGGATCTGGAAAAGAGGGTAGAGTAACCAAGCAAGATGCAGAAACTGCTTCTGTTCCTGCGATGGGCGCTGTATCTTCTACATCAGGTTCAAGAGCTTCATCCACTACAAAATTATCTGTGTTAAGAAGAAAATTAGCAGCTCGTTTGGTTTCTGTGAAAAATGAAACTGCGATGCTTACTACTTTCAATGAGGTGGATATGTCCGAAATCTTTAGATTAAGAAAGCAGTATAAAGACGAATTTGCCGCTAAACATGGGATAGGATTAGGATTTATGTCATTTTTCACCAAAGCAGTAACCAGAGCATTACAAATGTATCCGGATGTGAATGCATCGATCGACGGAGATTTTAAAATTAACTACGAATTTTGCGATATTTCAATTGCGGTATCTGGCCCGAAAGGATTAATGGTTCCGGTTCTCCGAAATGCAGAAACCATGTCTTTCCGAGGTGTTGAATCGAACATTAAAGAATTGGCAGAAAAAGTTAGGGATGGAAAAATATCAGTAGATGAAATGACTGGTGGCACTTTTACCATTACCAATGGAGGTGTTTTCGGATCCATGCTTTCTACGCCAATTATCAATCCGCCACAATCTGCTATTTTGGGGATGCACAACATCATTCAGAGACCTGTTGCAGTTGATGGTCAAGTAGTGATTCGCCCGATGATGTATTTGGCGATGTCTTATGACCACAGGATTATTGACGGCAGAGAATCAGTTGGATTCTTGGTGGCAGTAAAAGAAGCAATCGATAACCCTGTTGAAGTGTTAATGGGAGGCGACGAAAGAAAAGCACTGGAACTTTAATTCATTATAAAGTGATCAAAAAATAATGCAAATCTCGTCTCAAAAAGGCGGGATTTTTGCTTAAATAATAGCAAACCTATGAACATGTTCTCTACTTCCACTTTCGATATTAAGGTTTCCGTTGTACCAGAGTATGATGCGAAAAATAGTTTTCCTTCAGAAAATCGTTTCACTTTTCGTTATCATGTTACCATTGAGAACCTAAGCGAAGTCCCTATAAAACTACAGAGAAGAAAGTGGCTCATCTACGACGTGGGATTTGGTTTTAGCGAAGTTGAAGGGGAAGGCGTCATCGGTCTTACTCCTGAGATTGAGCCGGGAGAGCGCTTTAGCTATTTCTCCAATGTAATTTTACGGTCCGGAGTGGGCAGTATGCGCGGTTATTATTACTGCAAAAACTTACTCAGTAATCAGGATTTACAGATAGAAATTCCAACATTTAATTTAGTGGCAGAAGTTTTGAGCAATTAAATGTGCTGAGCAGTTTTTACTTTTTTATACTTTAGCTAAAAATAGATCAAAAGCAGGCATTACTGAAACAGTGCCGTCGCTTTGAATTTTGTCAAGCTGAAGTATCTCTACTTCATTGATCCACTGTTCATCAAATGGTTTCTGAACGCGAACATAATTTTCTGTAAAGCCGTACATAGAGCCATTTTTATTTTCATGTTCCCATAAAACCGGCAGTGTTTTCCCCAACTGGGTTTGGTAGAATGCCATCTTCTTTTTCTCTGATAGAATTCGCAGCATCTTGTTTCTTTTCTTTCTTTCCGCAACAGGAACTACACCTTCCATGGTAGCTGCTTCGGTATTTTCACGCTCCGAATAGGTAAAAACATGCAAATAAGAAATCGGCAGTTCGTTCAGGAAATGGTAGGTCTTCATAAACTCTTCTTCCGTTTCACCTGGAAATCCTACAATCACATCGACACCGATGCATGCATTGGGCATTACTTCGCGTATTTTTGAAATTCTGTTGGTATAAAGTGGAGTGAGGTACCTGCGTTTCATTTTCTTCAGCATTTCATCGCTACCACTTTGCAGCGGAATATGGAAATGGGGCACAAAGCTGCGAGATTTTGAAACCAGCTCGATGCTTTCATCTTTCAGCAAGTTGGGCTCAATGGATGAAATGCGGATTCGCTCAATGCCGTTCACTGCATCAAGTTCCGAAATTAAGTCCAAAAAAGTGTGTTCATGCTTTTTATTGCCAAATTCACCTTTACCGTAATCGCCAATGTTCACGCCTGTTAATACAATTTCTTTTATTCCTTTTTCGGCAATTTCCGACGCATTTTTTACTACGTTTTCAATGGTATCTGAACGTGAAATTCCTCTTGCCAGTGGAATGGTGCAGTAGGTACACTTATAGTCGCAACCATCCTGAACTTTTAGGAAAGCACGGGTTCTGTCGCCGATGGAGTAGCTGCCGATAAAGAAATCTGTTTCATTAATTTCGCAGGAATGAACAATGCCTTCCTCAGAAGATTTTTGCAAGTCATCCAAATAACTCAGGATGTTGAATTTTTCTTTGGCGCCCAACACCATATCAACACCTTCAATTCGCGAAATTTCCTCTGGTTTCAGTTGTGCATAACATCCCACGATGATTACCAAACCATCAGGATTGGCTTTCATGGCGCGTTTCACGTGGAGTTTACATTCTTTATCGGCATTGTCGGTTACCGAGCAGGTATTGATGATGTAAGCATCTGCGCGCTCGTCGAAGCTCACTTTTTCGTATCCGGCAGCGGTAAGTTGTCGGGCAATGGTAGAGGTTTCCGCAAAATTTAATTTGCAGCCTAACGTATGAAAAGCAGCGGTTTTGTGGGGTAAAGTATTCATAAATATCTGCTGCAAAGTTACAGCTTTTTTACTTTTTAATAACAGTTCACAAAAAGACCACAACGGGGGCATTGTGGTCTGTGCAAATTTAAATTGAATTTGATATGAAGAAACTACTTTAAATCTGCTCTATTTTTTGATACGCTTCTGCTGGCAAATTCCACGAGCAGGAGGTAGCTTGATCTGAAAGCCAGGCGATTTTGCGATTTTCAGTATCGAAAAGACGCACGCCTTCCAGATTTATTTTGTTGGTTCTGTAGATATGCATGGTTACCGAAATGCCATCGTGGGTGTTAATCATGGAGTGAATACCGCCCAAATCTTCGGGAAAAATATCACCTTCTGTGGCAAATGCGCGAGAATCGTACTCGATAAAGTTTGAATTTTCACGGTAGCTCACTTCGGTTAGGCTTCCTTTCAATACTTTAATTCTTCCGTCATAATTTTCGTGGTCGTGAATGGCTGTGCAGTTATCTTTTCCCCAAACCATCAGCAACGCGACAAATTCATCGTTGTAGATGGGGATTCGCACATACTCTTCATCCTTCACTTCGATGGTGGAAAGTGGAAAAACCCGATTCAGTTCCGCAAAATCAAAGGTGAATAGCAGTTCACAAATCTCATCAAAACGAAGTCTTTTTTTTGTTTTTAAATCTTGTAAAACTTTATCAAGATTCTGAAAGCCAGCAAGATTTTTCATATCCTAAAATTTGGTGTAGTAAAATTACTCACTACGCTCCTAAGACGTTTCAGGAATATATTGATAAATATCAGCGTTGATTTTTATCAGAAAATTCAGATTTTGAAATCTTTACGGATCTCGGGACTGTTGGCAAAACAAACGGGTGACGAATTTTCGGAAATTTCATCAGGATGCTGTAGACGCAGCATTTCAATCGTATAGGCATCGGATGCATTGCGGGCAATGGAAAGTGTTTTCCAGTCGTCGTTTTTTAGCATTTTAGCGATGTAAATAATTTGGCCAATGTGGTAAGGATAATGCGCCAGTTGTCTCAGCAAGGCATCCAATACTGAATGGGGTTCGTGGCGGATGAAGATAGTATAGTTAATGTTTTCGGGTGTAATTTCGTTTAGTGCCTCGAAAAGGCAAGCCCAACCTTTTTCCCAATAATCCAGAATTTCTGTTTTGTTTTTAAACGTGTTAACAAACTCCATATCACGATTTCGCCAAGGTTTTTCGCCGTCTTCTTTCCAAAAATTGGTCCAGCGGGAAAGCATGTTTCCGCCTATATGTTTTACAATGACTGCGATGGAATTACTTTCTTCGTTGTATTGCCAAAACATTTGTTCATCGGAAAGCTGTGCAAATGACTTGTCGCCAAGTTCCTTGTAGTAAAGAAATCTCTTGATAAAAAGTTCTTTCATGATCATTACATTTAGCGTAATCAAATGTAGTGAAATAAGAAATCTTCAACAAGAGCTATACAATACAAAAACAATTATTAGTTATTATTTAATCTGAGTCATGCTGCCACAAAGGTTTTCCACATGCATAATTCTGTGAAATGGAGACTGTATTTGTTGCAGGTTTTCTTTATTCTGGATGAAGGTAAAGCGTGAAGCCAGCGAATTCATATCCGAAACAATAATCAGCCAACACTCATCAACACTACGATCGTAGTAAGGAAATTTTTGATTTTTTTTCTCAATCAGTTCAATGATTTTCTCGGAGCATAATCCATCAAACAGTCCGAGATTATAATCATGGGTAATGAAAACGTTACGTCGGTGTGGCGCTTTTCGTATTTTTTTGATGTATCCAAATGGTTTGTTTTTCTGGATGCATTGGCGAATGTTTTGTACCACTTCTTCCTGTTTTTCTAGCAGATCGATTGCGGAAAGATTATGAAATTCCAAAAAATAAACACCGCGAAATTTCGGGGTGTCTTCATTTTCCAGCAGTATCTGGGCGTTATGGAATATTTTGTTGAGCTGACTTTCGATTTTTTTTACTTCCAAATGATTGATGACTTCGGTGAGCTCGATCCCTATTTTTTTGTCATTAATTTTGGCAATAAAGTCGGGGCTTTCGCAGATGAGGTTTTCAAACTGAACATCTGGGAAATGATGCAGAAAACAATTGAGTAAAAGAATTTCAGATTTTTTCCTGTACTTGTCGCGGTCGTGTAACGCCGATTGATCGATTTGTCGATGATACTTCTCTATCGGCTTCTTCTTAAGATGCCGATTGAGGTAGTAAAGTGAAAGGTTTTTCACCAAATCTTCATCAGAAAATACTTTTTTCATCACCGTAGATTTTGAAAATCAATATTTTATGATTCTAAAATTAAATAAAAATTCAATACAAAATTGTTTTTGGGTTAAATTTAAAGTTAAGTTAATAGTTGAAAACGCTTCAATTCAGCAAAAATCAAAATTAGTAGGAAGGATTAAAACGCTATTAATCGGTGCTGCATGACGAAAATCACCCGCTGCAGGAGATGATAAAAGTTAACTTTAATAAAAGGATTAAATGAAGTAAATTTGCACATTCAAATAAACAAGAAGATGGATTTTAAAAACTTTGAGATGCCTTTCAGCATCAACCCAGACTATTCTAAAAAAGTGGCTTATTTTTCAATGGAGTTTGCCATTGACCAAGCTTTAAAAATATATTCCGGCGGACTCGGATTTCTTGCAGGATCGCACATGAGAAGTGCATATAACCTAAAGCAAAATCTTGTAGGTATTGGAATTTTGTGGAAATTCGGCTATTATGATCAGCAAAGAAACCATGACCAAACATTGCAACCAACATGGACCAAAAAAATGTACTCTTTCTTACAGGATACGGGCATTAAGTTTCAGATTGAGATTCACTCGGCACCTGTTTGGGTAAAGGTTTGGTACCTGGATCCGGAAATTTTTCATACTGCACCCATGTTTCTGCTTTCTACAGATGTGCCGGAAAATGATCATATTTCAAAAACCATTTGCCATAGATTGTACGATGCCAACGAATCAACCAAGATTGCGCAATACATCCTTTTAGGGAAAGGCGGGGCGAAATTGCTTGATGTGATGAATTTTGAAAGAGATGTCTATCATCTTAATGAAGCGCATGGTTTGCCTGCAGCTTTTTATTTGTTGAAAAAATATGGCGGTGATTTGGCGAAAGTGAAAGAAAAATTAGTGTTTACAACGCATACGCCGGAAGAAGCAGGGAACGAAAAGCACAATATTTTTATGTGTCATGATATGTCTTACTTTTCAGGTTTAACGATTGATGAAGTAAAAACCATTGAAGGCGTGCAGGACGACCGTTTTAATCATTCACTGTGTGCACTTAGAATGGCAAGAGTGGCCAATGGTGTTTCTCAGTTGCATGGCGAAGTCTCTCGCATTATGTGGAGCAAATACCCGGGAATATGTGAAATTAAGGCCATCACCAATGCACAGGAATTTAAGTACTGGTCGGATAAACCTTTGTATAACGCCAAAGATGAGGACGATAAAATGTTGTTCGATTTCCGTAAAAAACACCTTAAAAAGCGCCTCTTCAGAATCGTTGCCGACCAAACCGGCAACCTCTTCGATCCCAATGTTTTCACCATTGTTTGGGCAAGAAGATTTGCGGGCTATAAAAGGGCCGACCTACTGCTTAGCGACAAAGTGAGATTCGAAAGACTGCTCAACAACCCAAAATACCCTGTACAGATTATTTGGGCAGGGAAACCTTATCCTATGGATTATGCTGCGATCTCAACCTTCAACTTGTTGGTGGAAGAAAGCAAGTATTATAAGAATATGGCGGTGCTTACCGGATATGAACTGTCACTCAGTAAGTCGTTAAAACAGGGTTCCGATCTTTGGCTTAATAATCCGCGTGTTCCTCGAGAAGCATCCGGAACGTCAGGAATGACGGCGGCTATGAATGGATCAGTGAATCTGTCTACGGATGATGGCTGGATTCCTGAATTTGCCAAAAATGGAGAGAATGCTTTTGTAACTCCACAAGCCGACTACAACAATGCCAGCGTTTATGACCAGGACAATTTTGACCTTGAGAATCTCTATGCTGCTTTGGAAAATGAAATTATTCCTACTTATTATGACAACCCTGACAAGTGGAGAAAAATTCAGCAAAATGCAATGGTTGATGTAAAAGCCAAATTCAACTCTGATCGAATGGCAGATGAGTACTATAAACAGATCTATAACGATTAATTGTATTTGCCAATAGAAAAAACGCAATGTTTTTTCAGCATTTATCATTCAATAAAGCAAAAGCGGACTTCGGTTCGCTTTTTTTATTTGCTTGAATTTTAGCCGTTATTAACACGAAAATATCGCCACGTTTTTGTTCGAAATAATAACTCATTAATCCGTATTTTTGCAATATGATAAACAGCGACCAGATCAAAGATGTACAGGCAAGAATTGCGGATTTGTATAAATTTCTTCAGATCGAAAAAAAGAAAATCGAAATAACCAACGACGAAGAAAAGACCGTGGCACCAGACTTTTGGGATAATCCCAAAGAAGCCGAGGCGTTTATGAAGCAACTTCGTTCGCGAAAAAAATGGGTAGATGATTATGAGGAAATATTTGCTCGTTTTGAAGATATTCAGGTGCTGATGGATTTTGCAAAAGAAGATCCCGATTCTGAAAAAGAACTCGATCAGGCATTTCCCCAGTTGGTCGAGAAAATTGAAGATTTGGAATTCAAAAATATGCTTTCCAACGAAGGTGATGAGCTGTCTGCAGTACTGCAAATTACGGCGGGTGCAGGCGGAACCGAGAGTTGCGATTGGGCATCGATGCTGATGAGGATGTATACCATGTGGGCAGAGAAACAGGGCTATAAAATAAAAGAACTGAACTTCCAGGAAGGTGATGTAGCAGGTGTGAAAACCGTGACACTCGAAATTGAGGGCGAATTCGCATTTGGCTATTTGCGTGGTGAAAACGGCGTTCACCGTCTGGTGCGCATTTCTCCGTTCGACTCCAATGCCAAAAGACACACCAGTTTTGTGTCGGTTTACGTGTATCCTTTGGTGGATGATACCATTGAAATTAATATAAATCCTGCCGATATTTCTTTCGAAACCATGCGCTCCAGTGGTGCAGGCGGGCAAAATGTAAACAAGGTGGAAACTGCTGTAAGACTTCGTCATGCGCCCACAGGAATCATCATTGAAAACTCCGAAAGTCGCTCTCAGCTTCAGAACAAAGAAAAAGCGATGCAGCTTCTTCGCTCCAGACTCTATGAAATGGAGCTGGAAGAACGAATGAAAGCACGCAACGAAATTGAGGCCGGTAAAATGAAAATAGAGTGGGGAAGCCAAATCCGAAATTATGTAATGCATCCTTATAAATTGGTGAAAGATGTACGTTCCGGCTACGAAACATCGGATGTTGAGGGCGTAATGAATGGCAATTTGACCCCATTTCTAAAAGCGTTTCTCATGGCTGATGGAACGGCAGTTTCTGAGGACGATTTCGATCTTTGATTTTTCTGAAAAACCACTGTAGATAAACATTTTAATAAAATTTAACGATTACTTATTTTTGTAAGCGTCGGGTTTTATTATCTTTGCAGATATGGAACATTTCGAAAGCTGGAAGGATTTGTTGAATCCTGAATTTTACATTAAGATGGGCGGTTTTTGGCTCATTTTATTTATTGTTTTTGCAGAAACCGGCTTGTTCGTTGGTTTTTTCCTTCCTGGCGACAGTTTGCTGTTCGTTTCTGGAATTTATGCCGTAGAGCTGATGACCGAAACTTTCGGATCTACAGGAAGTGAGCTCCTGGACACCACCATTCTTGCAACTTGCGTTTCCATCGCAGCTGTTATTGGCAACGAAGTAGGGTATTGGTTTGGTCGAAAGGCGGGGCCGGCACTTTACAAACGTGAAGATTCTTTTCTATTTAAGAAGAAATACCTTTTTCAAGCCCACGATTTTTTCGAGGATCATGGTGCACTCGCCGTTATTATGGCAAGATTTTTACCTGTCGTAAGAACATTTACGCCCATTGTTGCGGGAATTGTAAAGATGGATAAAGGTCGTTTTCTTATCGATAATGTGATCGGTGCATTTTTGTGGTCTTTTTCACTTATTTTTGCGGGTCATTATCTTGATACACTTTTCCGCAACCAGTTCGGCATCGAGCTGAAATCTCACTTAGAAATGATCATCATCATCATTGTTTTGATCACTACAGTTCCTATTGTGATAAAGTTTTTCTTCGGAAAAAAGAAAGATGAACCTACTACTGAAGAATAATTTTCAATGATATTTTAATGGAAAAGCAATCTGGATAAGATTGCTTTTTTTTGTAATTACTTATCCAGAAGCTTGCTGCAATATGTAAGTCTGAGGTTGTTATGTTGTTCTTTAATGATGAGCCATTAAAAAAGGAGCTTCTATTAAGAAGCTCCCTGTGTCATGAAAAGGTTTGCTATTCAATTAAAAAGATCTCTCACCTTGTCGAAAAATGTTTTTTCTTTGCCGGAAGGTTCTGCTACCATTTCACCGTTCTTCATTTGATTTTCAAAAAATTCTCGTTGCTCAGCGGATAATTTTTGAGGAGTCCACACGTTGATGTGGATAAACATGTCTCCTTTTCCATAACTTTCGATACTAGGTAACCCTTTTCCTGTGAGTCGAAGAATTTTGCCGGATTGCGTTCCGGGATCAACCTTAATTTTCACCTTTCCACCTACTGTTGGTATTTCTTTTTGTGTTCCTAAGGCAGCTTCTGCAAAAGAAACGTACAACTCCTGATGAAGGTTATCGCCTTCACGTTTGATATGTGCATCCACTTCTTCCTCTACCACGACGAGTAAATCACCGGGATTTCCTCCAAAAGGTGCATCGTTACCTTTTCCTCGCACATTAAGCTGGATGCCATCTCGTGCTCCTGCGGGAATATTGATTGTTACCTCTTCATCTTCTTTCACCAATCCCTGCGCATTAGCACCAGATGGAATTTTGTCGGCTATTTTACCTATTCCGTGGCAAGTGCCACACTGCGTTTGGGTTTGCATTTGTCCAAACATGGTGTTCATCACTTTTACCTGCATTCCACTTCCATTACAAGTTGGGCAGGTTTTTGAGGTAACACCTGCAGCAATTTTCATTTTCTTCACCTTGATGGTCTTTTGCGTACCATTTACCATCTCCTCAAGGTTAAGTTTAATTCTTACCCGAAGATTGCTCCCGCGAAGTTGCTGGGTTTGTCCACCCCCAAAACCACCAAAGCCGCCCCCAAAATGCCCTCCGAAAATATTCCCAAACTGTGCGAAAATATCTTCCATGTTCATTCCGCCGGCACCACCACCAAATCCACCATTACCGTTGAGACCGGCGTGGCCAAACTGGTCGTATCTTGCGCGTTTATTGTCGTCGCTTAACACTTCATATGCTTCAGCAGCTTCTTTGAATTTTTCCTCTGCAGCATTGTCTCCAGGGTTTTTATCAGGGTGGTACTTGAGCGCCATTTTTCTGTACGCCTTTTTTATTTCTTCACCCGACGAGGTTTTGGAAATCTCCAGAACCTCGTAATAGTCACGTTTCGTCATAATATCTTAAAAGAATTTGGAGCACGAAATTACTCCTCAGTATTGTGAATTAGTTTCCGATTACCACTTTTGCAAAACGGATTACTTTGTCATTAAGTGTATATCCGGTTTCGATAACATCGACAATTTTACCTTTCAAATCTTCAGTAGGAGAAGGAATCTGCGTTACAGCTTCATGAACATCAACATTGAAAGCGTCTCCGGGATTTACTTCTATTTTCTTGAGCCCTTTTTCACTGAGTTTATTTTTGAATTTTTGATAGATCAGCTCAACACCACGCAAATCTCCTTCATTTCCGGATTTGCTTATTTCCTTGAGAGCCCGTTCAAAATCATCCAAGACATCCACCATCGAAATCATCAAATCCTGATTGGCATACTGGAAGAATTCTAACTTTTCTTTTGATGTTCTTTTTTTATAGTTTTCAAACTCAGCGAACAAACGGATATATCGGTCTTTTTCGACTGCCAAAAGTTCCTCCGCAGTTGGCTGTGCTGTCACATTTTCCGGAGTTTCTGCGGATTGCTCGTGGTTACTTTCTGACTCGGGATTCAGATTTTCTTCGTGTAAATCTTTATTTTCTGACATAATATTACATTTTTATAACCACTATTTGACAAAGATGTTGCCAAAGGCGGTTTTCAGGACATTTCGGCAGTTATTAGGAATGCTTTGAAAATTCTTGATACAGCAGCACCACATTCAGTACAATGATGATGGCAGCAATAATAACCGACAATATTTTGAGCCAGGGACGATTGACGAATTTCCCCATTTTGGATTTTGAATTAGTGAACATAATTAACGGAACCACAGCAAAACTGAGCTGCATCGACAGGATTACCTGGCTTAGAACCAGCAATTCTGTCGTACCTTTCTCTCCATAAAGAATGGTCACAATTAATGCGGGAATAACGGCGATTAATCGCGTAATTAACCTGCGCAGCCAAGGTTTAAGTCGAATGTTAAGAAAACCTTCCATCACAATTTGTCCGGCCAGCGTTCCTGTAAGTGTCGAGTTTTGGCCAGATGCCAGTAGCGCAATGGCAAAAAAGATACTGGCAAAGGTGGTTCCCAAGATGGGAGCAAGCATTTTGTAGGCATCATGAATGTCGGCAATGTCGTGGTTTCCTGTCGTATGGAAGGTAGACGCTGCAACGATCAGAATCGCTGCATTGATGAAAAAGGCAAGGAAGAGAGACATCGTGCTATCGATCGTTGCAAATTTGATGGCTTCTTTTTTTCCGGGATCGGTGCGCGGGTAATTTCTTGTTTGTACGATGCTGCTGTGCAGATATAAATTATGAGGCATCACTGTGGCTCCCAAAATACCAATTGCAATATAAAGCATTGAAGGGTTGGTAACCACTTCCTTTTGTGGAACGAGCCCTTCCAAAATAGGAAAAAGTTCTGGTTTGCTCAGGATAATTTCATAGCCAAAGCAACCTAAGATTACAAAAATTAAACCCCCGACAATACTTTCAAGAATTCGGAATCCCTTTGCCTGAAGAAAAAGGATGACGAACACGTCAATGACCGTAATGACTACTCCCCATGTTAATGGGATGCCGAACAAAAGATTAAGTGCAATTGCAGAACCTATTACTTCTGCCAAATCGCATGCTGCAATAGCGATTTCGCAAAAAATCCATAAGATGAAATTGGTAACAGGTGGGAAATGATCTCGGCAGGCCTGCGCCAAATCGCGCTCAGCAACAACACCGAGTTTTAGCGATAAATGCTGCAGAATCATTGCAAAAATATTCGATATTAGAATTACGGAAAGTAAGGTGTAACCAAATTGTGCTCCTCCCGCAATGTCGGTTGCCCAGTTTCCGGGATCCATATATCCCACGGCAATCATTAAACCAGGACCAACAAATGCCATCAGCTTTCGCCAGAAACCTGCATTTTGAGGTACGTGAATGCTGGCAAATACTTCGGGTAGTGAGTTGGAACTTCTTTCTTTTTTCCAGCCGCGTTTAAATAAGTTTGATGTCAATATTTTAATTTGTTAGAATAATCTAACAAAAGTATAAAAATAAAATGTTTCTCCCAAAGAAAACAAAAAAAATCCCGACCATTGGCCGGGATTCTGTATCTATTCAATTGATGAATTACTATTTTGCAAATCTTACAGACATTTTTCTGTCTATTGCTCTCTCTGCATCAGATGCAGAAGCTGCTACGGTTGCAAATTTACTTCCATACCCCTCAGCACCAAGAACCTGAGCTCCCACACCTGCTTTACCTAAAGCTGCTTTAATGAAATCTGCTCTTGCTTGAGAAAGTTTTACATTGGCGTCTTCATTACCTGTTTTGTCAGTGTAACCACCAATTTTTATTTTTGCATCAGGGAACGCTTTAAGAATAGCAACCAAGTTATCCAACTGTGTTTGAGACCCTGTTTCCAGCTCGTTGGATGATCCCATTTTGAAGTTTACCTTATCAAAATCGTACCAAGTGTTTTTAAGCGCCGCATCATCAGCTGCATTTTTGTATCCGTCTGTTTTCAGGAAGTTGATCATTTTATCTTCCATTCCGCCCACATAACCTTTCAGTTTTGCACCATTAAGATCTATATCTGAATCTGTTTTTGCGGTGGTTGCCACAGCTCCAGAGTCTGTGGTTGCAGCTACAGCAGCTGTATCTTTAACAATTTGTGTGGAATCTGCCACATTTGTATTGTCTTCTGCCGGTTTATTGCACTGCTTCCACAAGAACCATGCAGCAAGGGCAAGAAGGATAAGAGGAAGCAACCATTTCCAGATTGATCCACCACCATTGTTATTATTATAATCTTCTTTAATTTCAGCTTTGGCAACGTGAATTTTTTCTTTTGCTACTGCTACGTCTTCTGCAAAATTATCTTTAGCAGTAGAGGCAACTGAAGAAACTGTTTCTTTTGTTTTTCCGAACCAGTTATCAAAATCCAAACCTAAAGAAGCCAAAGAAAGACCTGCAGGAAGTAATGTCGAAAGTACGCCTTTTTGGTCGCCCAATAGAGAGCTGATTCCTGATGCGCCTAAGTTATTGTCAGCAGCATATTTCCCTACAGTACCTAATGTAGCACCTGTCACCAAATTTAACAATGAACTTGAAGTTGATTCATTTACGCCAGCAAATTTAGCCACTCCTGCCAAAAGACCGTTAAGTTTGTCCCCGAACAGAGCGTTAATCACTGTTGTGACCAGTGTGTTGTTTGAGCTTCCTCCAAGTAGGTTAGACAGCAGTCCGCTGCTTGAAGCACCTGAAATGGCATCCAAAACGGTTGGATTATTTGCGTTGTTTGCTAAACCACCCACAACCGCTGGCAAAAGTCCACTGATTGCTTTGGAAATTCCAGATTCGCTTTCACCGAGGTGAGTAGCGGCCTGTGAAACTAATGCAGGACCCAATTGCCCTTTGATCAGATCAATAATGTTTAATGACATAATAGTTTATTTTTAAGATTTAACTAAACCAAATATAGCAAAATTCAATCCAAACAACTGAAAATTAATTCATTTTAATATAATATTAACACATAAACGCTCGCCAAAAATTTCGTTTATTTAGTATGATTTAGCGAAAATCACACGCTGTTTTGACGCCTTTCCCGAAATAAGTGAAACGCCATCTTCTAAAGGATTATTGAGCGGTATGCACCGGATGGTTGCTTTGGTTTCATTTTTAATCTGCTCTTCCTCTTCGGGCGTTCCGTCCCAGTGTGCGGAGATAAACCCGCCTTTTTCTTCCAAAACTTTCTTGAACTCGTCGTAGGAATCAACTTTTGTGATGTGAGACTCACGATAGCTCAATGCTTTGTTGTAAATGTCTTTTTGAATGGTTTGTAGTAATTCTTCAACATAAATGTCGATATACTCAAGTGGATGTGTTTCTTTGGTCAGTGTATCACGACGCGCAACTTCTACGGTTTTGTTTTCTAAATCACGTGCTCCTATCGCAATTCTTACAGGCACTCCTTTTAATTCATACTCGGCAAATTTCCATCCGGGTTTGTTTTGTTCGTTATTATCGTATTTTACAGATATTCCTTTAGCACGCAATTGTTTCTGAATTTTGAATGCAACTTCATCAATTTGTTTAAGTTGTTCTTCACCTTTAAAAATAGGCACAATTACCACCTGAATAGGTGCTAATGTAGGCGGCAGCACCAAGCCCAAATCATCGGAATGCGTCATGATGAGTGCACCCATAAGTCGGGTAGAGGTTCCCCATGAAGTGGCCCACGCATATTCGCTTTTTCCTTCTTTATTGGTAAATTTTACGTCGAAAGCTTTGGCGAAATTTTGTCCTAAGAAATGAGAAGTTCCTGCCTGCAACGCTTTCCCATCCTGCATCAATGCTTCTATACAGTAAGTTTCATCGGCACCGGCGAACCTTTCGGATGCGGTTTTAATTCCTTTAATAACCGGGATGGCCATAAAATTTTCTGCGAAATCAGCATATACTTCTAGCATTTGTTCGGTTTCATCGATGGCTTCCTGTCGGGTAGCATGCGCAGTGTGACCTTCTTGCCAAAGGAACTCAGCGGTTCTCAGAAAAAGTCGGGTACGCATTTCCCATCGCACCACATTGGCCCATTGATTAATGAGGATTGGTAAATCTCGGTACGACTGAATCCAATTTTTGTAAGTACTCCAAATAATGGCTTCTGATGTGGGCCGAACAATGAGTTCTTCTTCCAGTTTTGCTTCGGGATCAACAATAAGTTTCTTGGGGTTTTCGGGATCTGCCTTTAAACGATAGTGGGTTACCACGGCACATTCTTTTGCGAAACCTTCTGCGTTTTGTTCCTCGGCTTCAAAATAACTTTTGGGGATGAAAATGGGGAAATAGGCGTTTTCGTGGCCAGTTTCTTTAAACCTTTTATCCATCTGATCGCGCATTTTTTCCCATATCGCGTAACCATAAGGTTTGATGACCATGCAGCCCCGCACACCGGAATTTTCTGCCAGATCTGCTTTCACGACTAACTCGTTATACCATTTGCTGTAATCTTCTGCTCTCGAAGTTAATTTTGCCATTATTTTAAGACTTTAATTTAACTATTATGTTATCCTTTTATCTAAACTTAAATTTGTAGTTTTGTTCTTCAATTTTACCGAAAAATTGGTATAGTTTTGGTACAAAGTGCAAATATAATTCAATTTAAAACTTTTCGCCTTATCATGAAAAAAATTACTAATAAAAATATCTTTGAAACATTTGTTTCAAAAGCAGTTTTAGCCATTTCTGGTGGTATGCTTCTTACTTCATGTATTGTTCAGACCGGTGGTTACAGTGAAACTGATGGGGTTTATTATGACCCCAACAGAGATACGCTGCCAGTAGGATCCGTCATGAATAGCGGAAACCAGGTGGGAGATTATTATGACTATCAGTATAATGACAATCAGAACAAGTACCTGAATTCAGACAACAGAAACCAGCGTTGGCAAGATGCTCAAGGTTCTGACTGGGGCAACTACACCGGCACAGATACTTATTACACCGACAATTGGGGATATTCGCCTTTCGGCTACTATTCCGGATTTGGTTTCGGCATGAGTTTCGGTTGGGGTTCTCCATGGGGTTATGGAGGTTATTATAATCCTTGGGGTTATGGCTATAATCCATGGTACGGTTATTACAATCCATGGAATCCTTGGTATGGATATGGTTTGTATTATGGTCATTATCATCCTTACATGTATTACGGAAACGGTTATGGCTATTATGGAAATGGGTACGGATATGGCTACAACAGCTATAACGGTGGCTTTAGTTATAAACGAAGCGGTGCAGATGGTGGTTTTTCAAGCGGATCAAGAAGTGGTAGCAGTTCCGGTTTTAGGTCAAACAACAGCTATAATTCTGGCTTTAGAGATAGCAACAATAATAATTCAGGATTTAGAGATTCAAATGCTGGATTTAGAAATTCAAATTCCGGCTTTAGAAATACTGCTCCCAATTCGGCCAACGATCAATATCAATCGCAGCCCAGAATGAGAAATTTTCAACAGGGTAATATGACTCCGCGAAATAATACTCCACGTTATGACCAGCCAAGAAGTAATGATGGCTTCCGTTCTGGCGGTAATAATGGTGGTTTTAGATCTGGTGGAGATGGTGGTTTCCGATCAGGTAGTTCAGGAGGCGGTTTCAATAGCAGTTCTTCTGGCACACGATCTGGTGGTGGCGGTGGTTTTAGAAGATAATTTAAATACAAGCATATTTTAGTTTAAAATGATAAAAAAGTCTCTTTTGCTGCTGGGTACTACAGCAGCTTTTTACCTCAATGCACAGGATGTTTCCACAATTAGGAATACGATGGAGGTGTATTCTAACTCTACCGTGACAGGTTCTGCAAAGTATGACGCGATGGTGGGTTCAGTTGGCGCGCTGGGAGGTGATTTCAATGCGTTGAATTCAAACCCTGCGGGAATTGGAGTAAGTATTGCCAATGAGTTTTCAGGAACTTTATCCATTGAGTCGAACAAAAACACAACCTCTTTTGGTGCAAAAAGTTTAGATTATAAAATCAACAAAACGAATTTTGGTAATTTCGGTGGTGTTATGGCTTTTCAGGTTGATGGAGATACGGCGTGGAAGTTTGTGAATCTCGCTGTCAGTTATTCCAATAAATCCATCGAAGATTATTCTGAAACACCTGGAAATAGCAATATTTCTTTCCCGATTTATAAGGATGGTGCTTTGTATACTAACCTTTCATACGACGGGCACGCTTATAATCGTTATGGTCATCAATCCAAAATGAGTGTTGGCTTAGGTGCCAATTATAATAACGCCCTATATTTAGGTGCGGGGTTAAATTTTCATAGTGCAGTAATGGATCAATATGATTCAGTAGGTTTTTTGTCCAGTAAAAATGGTGCAAAAGAAGTAGGTAGTAAACAATATACTCCTTTCTCAGAGAATTCGAGTGGCTTTTCGGCCTCGGTAGGGGTTATTGGTAAAGTGACGCCCCAACTTAGATTGGGTGCTTCCATTGAAACACCCACCTGGTGGACTATTGCACGTGTTTATACCGAATACCAAAATCCTACAGACGGTTCATACAGTGAAGACCGAAATCTTACTTCGCCCCTGAAGGCGACTTTAAGTGCCGCTTTTGTACCCAATAAAAATTTCGCCTTCAATGTTGATTATACTTTGGGGCTTACCAAACCGAGTTATAAAGTGCAAGGCGATGCGGAAAGAGAACTTAACAGTTTCTTCAGCGATCGGTCAAAAGCTGTGAGTGAAGTGAAAGTGGGTGCGGAATACAGGATTGATGCCTTCCGATTGAGAGGAGGTTATGCGTATGCAAGCAGCCCGTTCGACAGCATGTCTTTAGCAACCATTTCGGATAATGGAAGTTTAGGCAATAATACGTTCAGTAATTTGTTTGTCGGGAAAAGAAATACTATTGGTGCGGGAATTGGCTACGATTTCAAAGCATTCTTTATTGATGCGGCCTACCAAAATGTAAGTTCAGAGTATAATGCACCGTTCCTAAAAGGTTCACAATCGGCTAATACCGGTTATTTCACCCAAAACTTTATCGTAGATTCGGATCAGTCCATCGTATCAAACGTGAAAAATACGAGAAATAACTTCTTCCTTACACTGGGCTGGAAATTCTAACCAGAATTCAAGAAGATAATGATGAAGACTCCAATGTAATTTGGGGTCTTCTTTTTTGCTTAATGATGATGAAAGAGATGACCGATTAATGCTAACAAAATACCCAAAACCACAAGACCTATTTTTCGCCAGTCGATATTGTGATTCTTGCTTCCTTCAAAAATAATAACAGAGGAGATATGCAGAAAAATTCCTCCTACTAAAGCAAGAAAATAAACTTCCCATTCCGGGTTAAAATACTGACCAAGCAGAAGTCCCAAAGGAGAAGCCAATGTGAATACGCCAATGATGATCGAAGATGAGAAAGAAAACCTGCCTTTTTGTACAAGAAATGCCCCCAAAATAAACGAAATGGGTAGGTTATGAAACAAGATGCCGAATAAATAAGGACTTAGAACAGTACGTTGGTTTGCCAAGGGAATACCTTCCAAGAAAGCATGGATGAACATTCCTGCCATCAGTGCTAAAGGTAAAATGTTTTTTCCTTCATTATGATGATGAAAATGACCGTGTTCAAAACCTTTTGTCAGATTCTCCAAAAGCATTTGCAACAAAACACCAGCGATCACCCAAATGCCAATATTGTGATCTTCTGAAGAATATACTTCGGGGAAGACTTCATTGAGGCAGATCGTAATCAAAAAGCCGGCGCTTAAGATCAGTAAATCCTTCGCAAGTTTTTCACGCGTCCCGAAAATTTTGCCTAAGAAAACGCCAGCAGCAACACTTACTACAAGTAAAAGAATAATCATGATGATGAAGATGCTTTAGCGGTTTCGGTCGTTTTTCGCTTCCTGAAAACATTGATGCAACGCGGTGAGGTTTCCAAATCAAACTTCTCCAAACGATAATTTCCATATACTTTTACACGTTCAAACCCGCTGTTTACTGCATAGTTCTCAATGTCTGCCAATGTATTCAGTTTCACTTTCTCGTAAAAATGAAAATCTTTTCCTTTTTCTTCAAAGTAAATATCTTTGATTACATGTTTGTTTTCAATCCTCTTTTTTATGTGGAATAAAATTCCTTCCTTTTCTACTGTATCTTCCTGAACCAGCGTATTTTTCACCCATTTTTCATTTAGAAAATCCAGAACGAAATAGCCGTTGTCTTTCAGTATATGATTCACCGACTGGAAAACGCTTTGATCCTCAGCATCCGATTCGAAATATCCAAAACTGGTGAAAAGGTTAAAAACTGCATCCACCTTTTCCTTTGAAACCGCAGGGAAAATCTCATTTCGCATATCATGAACTTGAAATTTCAGGTGATTATTTTCGAATTGCTTGTCATAGAGAATACTTTCTTTCGATAAATCAAGACCCAATACGTTATAACCAAGCTGATTGAGAAAAACGGAATGCCGTCCTTTTCCGCAACCTAAATCGATGATTTTTGAATGTTCCGGGATTTGCAAGTCTTTGACAAGAAGCGAAATAAAATGTTCTGCTTCTTCGAAATCCCTGTTTTTGTAAAGAATGTGATAGTAAGGTGTATCAAACCAAGTTTCGAACCACGCCATAGTGCAAAATTAACTAAATTTGCGGTACGAATTGCATTTCGGCTTTTGTAATATACAACGATCATAGCCGGAGCGGGATGGCATAACGCTTAAATTAATTATGGATACAGAAAATTTAAAAATACAAATTAAAACTTTCTTCGGATTAGAAGAGGTTTTGGCAGAAGAAATAAGAAAACTGGGAGGTAAACGGGTAGAGGTAAAAAACCGCGCCGTCAATTGTGAGGGCGATCTTGGGTTTCTCTACAAAATCAACTATTCTGCCAGGACAGCATTGAAAATTATGGTTCCGCTTTTCACGTTCAAAGCATGGGACGAAAACCGTTTTTACGACAAGATTTTTGCGTTTCCGTGGGATGAGTATATGGATGTTAACCAAACATTTGCTATCGACGCTACCGTTTATTCTGAGCGTTTCAAACATTCCCAGTTCATGTCGCTGAAAATGAAAGATGCAATGGTTGATTACTTTAAATTCAAATACCGAACGCGACCTGATGTGGATCCCAAAAATCCTGATATTAAATTTCATCTTCATATCGATCGCGAATTGGTGACTATTTCGCTAGATTCTTCAGGTGATCCACTGTTTAAAAGGGGTTATAGAAAAGAACAGGGTGAGGCGCCCATTAACGAGGTTTTGGCTTCCGGTATGCTGCAGATGGCAGGTTGGGATGGTAAGGGTAATTTTCTTGATCCCATGTGTGGCTCTGGAACGTTGCTCATAGAAGCAGCCATGATTGCCATGGATTTACCGGCACAACTTTTTAGAAAAAACTTTGGTTTTATGAACTGGAAGAATTATGATGCAGAACTTTTTGGAAAAATCAAAGAATTTAGAGTCAACAGAATTAAAGAATTCACCGGTAAAATTGTGGGCTACGATATTGATCCTGCAATGCTGAGTGCTGCAAGAACCAACGTTGCAGCTGCTGAAATGGAAGATGTTATCGATATTAAAGAGCAAGATTTCTTTGAATCAAAAAAAGAACTTTTCCCGCTGATGATGGTGTTTAACCCGCCTTACGATGAGCGAATTGAGATCAACGATGAAGAATTTTACCGAAAAATTGGCGATACCTTCAAGCAAAATTATCCCAATACTTTGGCTTGGCTCATCACTTCCGACTTGGAAGCGGTGAAGAAAATCGGCTTGCGGCCATCAAGAAAAATTAAATTGTTCAACGGAAAATTAGAATGCCGTTTCATGCAGTATGAAATGTACGAGGGCACGAAGAAAACGCATAAATTACAAAACCAGTAAAAAACTCGATGTTGCAAACCATTTCCATCATCATCGCCATTTATAACCGAAAAGATGAACTTTTCGAACTGCTCAATTCGCTTTCGCACCAAACCGATACTGGTTTTGAAGTAATCGTTGTAGATGACGGTTCACAAGTGGATTTGAACCCTACGATTTCGCTTTTTGAAGAGTCGCTCCACATTCAGCTGTTCAGAAAGCAAAACGGTGGGCCCGGTTTGGCGCGGAATTATGGCGCAAAAAGAGCAAAAAATGAATGGTTGGTTTTTTTGGATTCTGATGTTATCGTTGAAAAAAATTACGTTGAAAATATTAAGAAAGATGTAGAGGAAATTCCTTGTGATGCCTTTGGAGGAGCCGATAAAGCACATAAAGGTTTCAACCTCATGCAGAAGGCGATTTCTTATTCTATGACCTCCATTTTTACCACAGGAGGTATCCGCGGCAATAAGAAAGCGGTCATCCGTTTCCAACCCCGAAGTTTCAATATGGGGGTTCGGAAATCCGCATTTGAAGAAGTAAACGGCTTTTCGGAAATGCGCATCGGCGAAGATCCTGATTTGTCGATGAAGCTATGGGAAAATGGATTCAACACCGCTTTTTTCGACAATATCGGTGTTTATCACAAACGTCGAGTCGATTTTGGTCAATTCTCTAAGCAAGTGTATCAGTTCGGTTGCGCACGTCCTATACTTAACCAGCGACATCCACGCTATGTAAAGGTTTCTTTTGCATTTCCGTCGTTATTTCTCATCGGTTATGTGTTGGGATTTATAGAGTATTTCGCGCTTCAGCGAGGGTTTATTCTGGCCATGTATGGTATATACACATTTCTGGTTTTTTTTCATGCGCTCTACAAAACCCGTAACATCAGCATTGCGGCGATGGCTATTATTTCTACCTATATACAAATGTTTTCTTACGGCTACGGTTTCCTGAAGTCTTGGGTGCTGCTGAATATTTTTCGTAAGAAACCACAGGATGCTTTTCCTCATCATTTTAATTCCTGATTTTTATTGGGCGCACATTTCCGGCTGTCACTACTCGCTTTTTTCTGCGGCGGCGAAGCCGCCGCAGAAAAAGAGCTCAAACATGCCGTTCCATCCGGGGCGCAGTATTGTATTCTTCTCAAACTTTTTATCGGTAGGTAAGCAGTGGTATTTATTTTAATTAGCGGTTTTCATGGTCTGCGAAATTAATGTGGAGCAGTTGTTTTTCTCCTGATGCGGCTGTGGATCGGGGATCAACTCTATTGGCTAAATTCTTCAATGTGCTTATCATATTACTCATTTATTTTGAATGACATCGCATGTTTTTGATGACTTCCGTCATTGTTTGATTGTCAGTAAGTTATATTGATTTAACATTTATTAACAATATTTTATTTATGTTGTAAAATACATAAAAAAATAATTTTATTATTAAATTATTTATATTTTTTTATATTTTATTTAATAGATAAGTCAATAATTATTTAAGATAAGATATATATCATTATAAAATGGCTTCAAAAATTACTTATTTAATAAAATGGTGTGTTGTCTTTGTTTTAGAAAAGTTCTAAATAAATATTAATTAAAATTTAAACAATGGTAAGAATACTAAATTCTAAAATGATTGTGTTGGTTTTTGCACTTTTGGGTGCAGCCATAAGTGGTCAGAAAATTAGCAGTTCCAACGTGAAAACAACAGTAGCAGGAACTTCCACATTACACGACTGGACGATGACCTCTCAACAGGGAACTTTCTCTGGCACAGTTGCAGGCAATGTTATTAATGACATTAAATACACCATGAATTCCAAAACATTGAAAAGTGGAAAAAGCGCAATGGATAACAATGCATACAAAGCAATGCAGGCAGATAATTCCCAGCCATAAGCTTTGTTGCCACTTCCGTGAACATTGGAAAAGGGACAATGACAGGCAAATTAACCGTAACCAATGTAACCAAAAACGTAAGTTTCCCAGTAACAGTAAACAAAACAGGAGACTCCTATACCATCACAGGTATTGAGTCCATTAAAATGACCGAATACGGCGTTACACCACCGTCATTTATGATGAACACTGTGAAAACCGGAGATCTAATCAAAATCACGGTAAATGTGGTGGCGAACTAATCAATCAGTTAAATATAAAAATGTTAAGAATATGAAAACCATGTTAATGAGAGCTTCAATGCTTACCGTATTATTTTCCGCAGCTAATTTATTGTATGCGCAGAAAGACGCCACAACATCGATGAGGGATTACTTGTCGCCTGAAAAAACAACAAGAAATGTTTTTGAAGAACCTAAGGGAGCTTCGCCAGAATATGACGGTATCAAAGTAGTAGTAGGCGGTGATTTTGCCCTGCAGTTTCAGGCGCTTAAGCACTCTACCGAAGCTGCTTCTCTTGGTAACCTTACCGGTACCGGAACGGGCACCGTTCCTGCGGTTCCCAATACATTGAACGAAATGGGCTCCGATTTTAACCTTCCAACAGCCAACTTAGATGTGAACGCCTACTTGGCAAAAGGAGTGAAAATGCACCTGAGAACTTACCTTTCTGCTCGTCACCATAACGAAGCATGGGTGAAAGGAGGTTTTATTCAAATCGATGATTTGGATTTTATTAGTCCTGGATTTTTAGGTGATATCATGAAATATGCAAGAGTGAAAGTGGGATGGACGAAATCAACTATGGAGACACCCATTTCCGAAGAACCGATAATGCACGTGCCATTACCAATCCACTTGTAGGAAATTACATCATGGACAGTTTTACCACCGAAGCGTTTGGTGAAGTTTATGGCTTCTACAACAACTTTATTGGCATGGTGGGTGTTTCTAATGGGAAACTGAATCAAACCGCCTATAAAGGTAACAACTGGAACTCTCCGTCTGTGTATGCAAAAATCGGTTGGGACAAACAGGTGAACTCTGACCTTAGGGTACGATTAACCGGATCCTTTATCCAAACCAACGGATGGGATACCGGTGGATATCTTTATGGTGGTGATAGAGCCGGATCAAGGTATTATTACACACTCCTTACTGCCAACGATGAAATGAAATCTGCTAACTATGCAACGGGCAGGTTCAATCCTGGATTCAAAAAAATGCAGGCCTTCCAAGTGAATCCTTTTGTTAAATACAATGGACTTGAGTTCTTCGGCGTTTACGAGTATGTAAAAGGACAAAAAACATTAACAGCAACAAGAGGAAGTTACACACAGTTGGCTGCTGAATTGCTTTACAGATTCGGTGGAAAAGAACAGTTTTACGTAGTGGGCCGCTACAATAATGTAACCGGGAAAGACAATGACGATGCAGCAACCCTCGAAAGAAAAATTGACCGGTTTAATATCGGTGGTGGTTGGTTCATGACTAAAAATATTCTTGCAAAAGTGGAATATGTTAATCAAAAGTACAACAACAGTACAGTTTGGGGAGCAACAAGCGCATTGCAAGGTGGTAAATTTAACGGATTGATGCTGGAAGCAACCATTGGTTTCTAATTTTTAATATTTCTTTGAAAGAGGGATTAATTGTAGTCCCTCTTTCTATTAATAATCATGAAAAAAAGTATATTTTATTTGGTATTCCTCCTGTTAATGGGATTCTATGCTGCACAGCAAAATGCAGTGGAAATTAACGGCTGGACCAATATCAGTACTTTTAAATGTGTGAACAACGCCTTCAAAAACTCAAGTTCTATTTATTCTTTTGCGGGAAATGACCTTCCTAATCTCGTCCTTAAAGTGGCAGATTTTGATTGCAAGAATAAAATGATGACCGCCGATTTTCGCAAAACACTGATAGAAGATCAATATCCCACACTTACCATTAGATTTATAAATTTTACCAAAAATAGTGGCAGATTTAACGCCTTGGTAGAAGTTAAAATGATGAACAGGGTTAAGAAATACAGTATCGATTTTAGCGAATACAAAAATAGCTTGACGGGCAACAAAAGAATAAAATTCTCAGATTTCAACATTGTTCCTCCAAAAAAAATGGGCGGTATCATTTTTGTAAAAGATGACCTGGATTTGCAGTTCAATCTGGCGATAAAGGACTGATAATATCGCTAGATTTTATTTTGCAAGGTGAAATAACAAGAAACATGTTGTGAGCAACGTGTTTTTTTTATGGATAATGCTGAAAGATTCCGAAGTCTGAAGGAGTCCAAAGTGCCGCTTTCTGACCTGCCGCTTTCAATCCGTTGTTTGCCCAGGTGTTGCAGGTATAAAGGAAACTGTAACTTCCCTTTGCATCGTAGAATGCATCGTCCTTCCCATACACCGCTTTGGTAGGGATAAAAATGAGTTTGCCGTTTTCATCGCGATCAAATTTTGCACGAATATAACGGATAAGATCTTCGTACTGCTTCGTGGTAATGAGTATTTTTTTGCAATCTTTTCCTTCTTTCATTTGATCATAAAAAGTGCAGTGCATCGCCGATTTGCTCAGCCAAAAAGCAGCCCTAAATGCTACCGAAGGTTTAAGCTGAGACCAGGTAGGTGTTTCCAAATAAAATCCCTTGTCGCCCCAACCTACAGCCAAATATTTGAAATCGGTTCTTTTGGAAACCGTATTACTGAATGGTACTTCCTTGCTCCAGTCAAATTGAGGAGATTGAATGGGAACGACCAGATCGGTATGAACGCCATTAGTCAAGATGAAAATTTCTGTTGTTTTGGGTTCGGAAACCTTCTTTGCCGGAATTTCAATAAATGGAAGCGTATAGCCCAAAAGCGCATAAAGTGCGACAAAACCTATTAAAACCCAAATGGTTTGTAAGAGTCTAATGATTATTTTTTTCATTGGTCAAAAATAAACAAAAATTAATATTAAATTCTATTTAAAATATTTGCTGCTATGGAATTAATTATTACATTTATTAACGAAAATTTTATCATTTATGCAGAAAAAATCTAAATCTCAAAAAAGATTCAAAATGAGGGTGAAAGTTGCCCCCAAAAGAAATCGTTCAAAACGTTGATTTGCCTAGGGAATAACTCTTCCTGAAATCAATTTTTTCTTTTTTTAAGTTGTTTTTGAAATAGAAAGCAGCAACAGTTATCGCCCCATTTCTCAGAACGCAGCCGCTGCGCTCAGGATAAAAATCCCCCAAAAATTAGCTAAGAATTATGTTGATAAATAGTGATCTCATATCACGATTTTTTGTTTTATATAGGGCGGTTGAACGCATTTCAGTAGGATAGGGATCAAAGATGAAGATCTTAATCTTTTCACTCCCCACATATTTTTCACGATACTTTAAGCACATTTTGCCAACACATTCAAATTGAATATCGAAATAGCCGATGACAATTGATTTAAATAATAATAGACATCGTGATCATAAAAAAAATCATCCACATAAGCAGATGATTTTTTTTATGGTATAAGTCTAGTTCTTAATTAATACCGTGCATCTTCTTTTCCAGCCAACGGCTCAGTACGAAAAGGATTACGGCAGCAACGCCACACATCACAATAAATACAAGGAAGAAATCGAACAAGTTCACAATTTGGAAACCAAGGAATGAGGTGGTTCTTGAAACTTCCCCGTTTTCTCCGCCACCAGGAATAAGTGCTGATAATGTTCCCGCAAACTTGTTGGCTGCAGCATTAGCAAGAAACCATGTTCCCATCAAAAGGGATGAAAATCTTAGCGGCGAAAGTTTAGATACCATCGACAACCCAATTGGAGACAGGCAAAGTTCACCCATGGTGTGAATAACGTACAGCGCAATCAGCCAAAACATGGATACCTTATCCATCATTCCCAATCCATATACTGCAAATGCAATAACGACATAACCAAGTGAAACAAGTGATAAACCAATGGCCATTTTCTTCGGTGACGAAGGTTCCCTATTTCTGTTGCCTAAATTGAGCCATAATGAGGAAAATAAGGGCGCCAAAAGGATAATCGCTAATGGGTTAACCGACTGAAAGTAACTGGCGGGCATTTCCCATCCAAAAAGTGTTCTGTCGGTTTGTCGGTCTGCAAAAATAGTTAATGATGCGCCTGCCTGCTCAAATGCGCCCCAGAAAAAGATGACGAAAAAGGCAAGGATGAAAATCACCATGATTCTATCGCGTTCTTCTTTGGTTAATGATTTGTCGGTAAGTACAATGAGAGGCATTACCACCATTGCACCGTAAATTAAGTAACCGATAATGTCCAAATCGCTTTGGAACATTGTTTTAAAATTCATAAAAAAGAAAATGATGGCAATGGCACCAATCACCATTCCAAACTGGGCTATTCCGAATTTTTTGGTTGGCAAACCCACAGGATTATGATCGGCATCTACCAGCAATTTATTCTTTTGAAGCATAAAAGTAATGAGCCCAATAATCATCCCCACACCGGCGGCAAAGAATCCCCATTTAAAATCCACTTTCTCGGCCAGCGTTCCGCATACCAAAGGTGAGAAAAATGCACCCAAATTAATTCCCATATAGAAAATTGTAAATGCGGCATCTACTCTGCGATCGCCTTTTGGATAAAGCTGACCTACCATTGTAGAAATATTGGGTTTAAAGAATCCGTTACCAATGATAAGCGTGGTGAGAGCCACCCACATGAGCGTTATTGCACTGCCACCTGACGCGGAGGCACTGAAAAACATTAAAAACTGACCAAGCGCCATCAGGATACCGCCGATCTCGATACTTCTTCTGTTGCCCAGAAAACGGTCAGAAAGATATCCCCCCAATAAAGGAGTAAGATAAACCAAACCGGTATAACTGCCATATATTTCTGATGCTTTAGCATCATCCATTGCAAGAACTTTCACCATGTAAAGAACGAAGATTGCTCTCATTCCGTAGTAAGAAAACCGTTCCCACATTTCTGTCATAAACAGAAGATAGAGACCTTTGGGGTGCCCTTTTTGCACTGCTGTATCCATATTCTAATTGTTAATTTTCGTTAATGGTAGCAAATATAGTTTTTTTTCCTTTTGCCATGCTTTTTTAAGGGGTGTAAAAATGAAAAGTGCCGGACAAATCCGGCACTTTTCTCAAATTTCTCAAATTTTTGTTAATTTACTCCTTTTTCTTTCATGATTCTGTTGAGTTTTTTCAGAATTGATAAGCCCAATAAAGTGGCCAACAAAAGTAACCCGAAGTTCACGATGAAGAAGTTGGCTTTGTTCTCATAATCGTACCAAAAACTTGCCAGTACGCCAGAAAGTTTATTACCGATAGAGGTGGAGAGGAAAAACCCACCCATCATCAATGCTGTAATTCTTGGTGGCGAAAGTTTAGATACCAATGAAAGACCCATAGGTGAGAGGCAAAGTTCACCGACGGTGATAACTCCATAGGCGGCTACCAACCACAATGCGGAAACCTTTACCGCTCCGTTTGCGCCTGCATAAACTGCACCTACCATCACCAAGCAGGACAATGCAGAAATAAAAAGACCGAGTACAATTTTTGAAGGGGTTGTGGGTTCTTTTCCTTTTCGCCGAAGCATCATAAAGAATCCCACTACAACGGGCGTTAGCACAATTACCCAGAATGGATTCACCGATTGGAAGAGTTCTGTGTTGTACAGAAATACCTTATCATTGGGCTTTGCTTCGAGTGCTGCCCGCTGTTCCGGCGAAACATTGCGGAAATAAATATCTTTTCCCTGTTCCTTTAAAGGTTGGCCAGCATCGTTTTTTTCTGCCTGATATTGGTTATTATAAACATTTACTTCCTTGGTTTGATAATTTTTTGCATCCACAAGGTAAATGGATTCCAAAGGTTTCTCGATTGCTGCTGGAACACTTCTGTCGGTATAATAATTGGCCCATCTTGTCAATGCAGTACCATTTTGTTTAAATACAGCCCAGAACATTAAACTCACAGCAAAAATAGCCAGCAATGCACCAATAGGTTTTTTGTCTTCGGCGTTGGCTTTTACCCAAAGCATCACATAGAAATAAACCACAGGAATACAGGCAAAGATGAAGGCATCAGTAGAGTCGCTTCCAAAAATATTTCCGGGAATCATCCAACCGATAACACCGGCAATAATGGCAGGTAGAAAAACGTTTACCAACACATCAGAAATCTTGGTATCGCCTTCCTGAACAGGCTTCATCACATTGGCTTTTAAAATATGCTTACGACCGATGGAGAAGATGAGCAACCCGACAAACATCCCAATTCCGGCGGTGATGAATGCTTCGCCCCAGCCGAATTTGTTCCGCATAAATGCAGCAATGATGTTGCACACAAAGGCACCAATGTTAATCCCCATGTAGAAAATGTTATACCCGGCATCCTTATTCGCTCGATAAGGTTCTTCCTCATAAAGATTGCCCAGAAGGGTAGAAATACTTGGTTTAAAGAATCCGTTACCCAGAATGATAAGCGCCATGGATACATAAAACATGGAAACCTCTTTAAAAACTCCCAAACCAATATAGCCCAATCCCATTAAAGCACCGCCAATGTAAATGGCCTTCATGTAACCCAATACACGGTCGGCTAAGAATCCGCCTAAAAAGGGTGTAAGGTAGGTAAGTGCGATAAAAGTTCCGAAAATGTCATCGGCATTTTTATCATTAAAAGCCAATCCGCCCGTTTCTTTGGGATCGATCATGTACAGGACAAAAATCCCTAAAATCAAGTAATATCCAAATCGTTCCCACATTTCGGTATAAAAAAGGTATGGCAAACCTTTCGGATGTTTTGCTGTAGTTTTCTCCATAGATTTCAATTATTGTTGCTAAAAATAATCATTTTAAATTTAGAACCTGTGATAAATTTTACCGATTTTGTTATAAAGCTTCAGCAAATCATCTTTGCTTAATTTTAATGCACTTTTGAGCGTATTTTCTACTTTTTTTTTTGGATTTAGCCCGCTAAATCTGCAAACCTAAAGCAAAAAATCCACCTCAAAACACCTATGAAAACTTTTAGCAGTAAAATTTATCGCAAGCTCTAAAGGTTATTCAAAATAAAGTTGGTCATTTTTTCATAGAGTTGCCGGCTGGTGTTTCCTCCATAAATCCCGTGGTTTTTATCGGGATAAGCCATAAAATCGAATTGCTTTTTATTTTGGATCAGTGCTTCTGAAAACTCCATCGAATTTTGAAAATGTACGTTGTCATCAGCTGTTCCGTGGATGAGGAGAAACTTTCCTTTTAATAGGTTTGCAAATTCAGTAGGCGAATTTTGGTCATAGCCCTTTGCATTTTCCTGAGGTGTTCGCATAAATCTTTCGGTGTAAATGGTATCGTAATATCGCCAATTGGTTACGGGAGCAACTGCAATTCCGGCCTTAAAAACATCAGCACCCTTGGTGAGTGCCAAGCTCGACATATAACCACCGAAACTCCAGCCGAAAATCCCGATACGTGAGGCATCGATATAGGATTGTTTACCAAACCACTTCGCAGCGGCAATTTGATCTTCAATCTCATATTTTCCTAAATTCATATAGGTTGCTTTTTTGTATGTGCTGCCTTTGTAACCCGTTCCGCGTCCGTCAACACAGGCAACAATATATCCTTTCTGAACCAAATGATTGAACCACAACCCGTTACCTGTATCAAACGAATTAGAAACCTGCTGTGACCCTGGACCGGAATACTGGAACATCAGCAAAGGATACTTTTTGTGAGGATCAAAATTTTTGGGTTTCATGATCCAGGCATTCATTTGGTCGCCTGCTTCATTGGGTACAGTGAAGTACTCTTTGGTCACAAATTGATCCTCCTGAAGCTTTTTGAGCTGCGCGTTATTGTTCTGTAATTCGCGAACTGTTTTTCCGCTATCATCTTTCAAAACATAAGTATAGGGTTGGGTAGCGGTGGACGTAGTTTGTATGAAATAGTGGTAATTTGCGCTAAAATCGGCTTTGTTATTACCTGCTGCGTCTGAAAGTAAAACCGACTGACCACTGTTGATATTGATCTTTGAAATCACTTTGTTGATGCTCCCTTTTTCTGTTGTTCGAACTAAAATATCATTTGTTTTAGGGTTATATCCGTAATAATCTACCACATCCCAATTGCCTTTTGTGATTTGTTTTTTTAGTTTTCCTGTTTCATCATACCAGTAAAGATGCAGGTTTCCGCTTCGCTCGCTTCCCCAAATAAAGGAGTTATCATCCAAGAACTCCAAAATCACGTTATCGGTATCCACCCATTTTTCGTCGGTTTCGGTGAAGAGTTTGGTGGCTTTGCCGGTTTTAGTATTTACTTTCAACACATCAGAAGCATTCTGAATTCTTCCTGAAGTAATCAGCACCATTTCGTCTGCTTTTTGGGTTTGGAAGACATTAGGAATATAATAACTTTTAAAAGCCGAAATGTCGATTGTTGTGTTTTTCCCAGAATCTAAACGGTAGAGTTGTGCGCTTACAATGGAATTGTTTTCACCTGCTTTTGGGTATTTGAAACGCAATTCCGAAGGATAAAGTTGATGACCATAAATGGGGATATACATTTCCGGAACGGCGCTTTCGTCAGATTTTACATAAACAATGGCATCCGAGTTTTTGGTCCATTCATATTGTCGTGCATGCCCGAATTCTTCTTCGTAAACCCAATCTGCAAGTCCGTTCAGAATGGCGTTTTTCTTCCCATCCAGAGTGATCGGAGTGATTTTCCCACTGCTTAATTCCTGATAATAAAGGTTGTTTTCGGCAATGAAAGCCACCTTGGTTCCGTCAGGTGAAAAGGTAGGTTCCTGCACAAAATTTCCATTGTTAAGAGGTAAAGTTTGTCCCGATTTCAAATCCTTAATTTCGTATTTACCCAAGAATGAATGCCGATAGATGGGCTGGCTTTCTTTCAGGAGTAAAATCTTGGATTCGTCCGCACTTAGCGTGTATGAGGTGTAATTACCTTCTACTATGTTTCCTTCTTTTAGCCCGGTTTTATAAGAGTACTTTACGATTGATCCCGGTTCTATAACCGCATAAGAATCTCCATTTTTAAGTGAAGAGATGCCGTTGATATTTTTTCCTCTATAATAGCCGGAATAAATTTTGTCGAGTGTAATTTCCTGTGCAAAGGCGTTGAAAGCAGTCAACACCGCTATGGATAAAACGAGTTTTTTCATAAGGTGTAATAAAATAGCTTCAAATATAATGTTTTTCTTACATTAGCATTAAACAAAAAGTAAAGTTACACTTTATTTAATGGTTTGATAATCAGTATTTTATTAACTACTTAAAAAAACTGTTATGGCTTCTAAAAAATATTCAGCGAAGGCAGCAGAAAAAATCGGCGAAGTGATGCATGAGTTTAAAGAAGGAACACTGAAATCGTCTTCCGGTAAAGAGGTGACGGATCGAAAGCAGGCCGTTGCTATTGCAATTTCCGAAGCGCGAGAACATGGATTAAAAGTTCCGCCAGAAAAGAAGAAAACCAAAAAATAGCATTGGAGATCAATTGCTTTTGATTAAGGAGATGAGCAGATTACTCTTGGTCACTGTTATGGGCAAAACCAATAGATTTTCGTGGAGTTTCCACAATTTTATAACTTTCAAGTTCGGTTTTCAACTGGGAAATTCTTTCCGGAAAATCGTCGTAGTTGCCCTGTGAAACGTCCACAATAAACTGATCGACTTGCGTCAGGTATTCTTCTGTCAATTTGAATGAAGCTTCTCGAAAAGCGGTGTTCATCATGTGTTCGTCAATAGTGATTTCTGTTGATTTTTTGTTCAAATACAGGTTTCTAATTTTCTTTTTTAAACTTTGGGTAAAGTCGATAATCATGGTATTGGAGAATGCTTTCATCCGGTCGGCGGTTTGTTGCCAGAATGGAAGATGGTCTGCATCATTTCGTACCAGTATTTTCATCAACAATGAATCTTGCGTAAGGTTTTCAATCATATGGTAGAGAAGCATTTCACAACGTTCCTGAACATTGGGCGGAAATATGGGAATTCTTACGTCAAACCTTCCGGGAGCCATTATTTCGCGGTCAATGTTAAAAGTTGAATTGGCAGAACCTACCATCAGTAAATTTTCTTCCTCGAAATGACTGATGTAGTGCAACACGATTTCCTTGGTTTCTTCATCGCATGAATTTACCGATTGTTCGTCATTTCGCATGCTCATAATGGTATCAAAATCTTCCATGAATAATAGCACTTTTTCGTCCTTCATCATCATCACAAGAAAATCGTTAAAATTGGTTTTTGTACCATTGATAAACGACGTTCCCATGTAGTGTTTCTTGACCTCTTTGAACTGGTATCCTATGATTTCGGCAATTTTTCTGGCCCAAAATATTTTACCGCTGCCGGGCGGACCATAGAGGATAATGCCGACGGGCTTGTGCAGACCCCAATCGCTCATTTCCAGACTGCTTATGAAGGGTTCCAACTCCCGCGAAATAAAGAAAAAAATATCGCGATAACCAATGAAGTTCCATTCATTTAAATATGTTTTTTTTCCAAAATAGTCATACATAAACTGATAGTTTCCACCTAATTGATAGTCAATTGCGAAAGTGGAAACAGATGATTTATACATTCCGTTATCGTAAATGGGCGGGTTCTTCCGATGAATGATTTCTGCAATTTTATCATTGGGCTGTTCAAGAATGGATGCGATTTCTTCCACCGATTTTGGGGTTTTCAAATCTTTGTCGTACTTCTTAAGAAAGTCGGTGTTTTCCCGTGCAAACTTTTCGAAATCATCTTTCACGTCATGCTGTTTCGTGATGCAATCGGACGGATTCAATTCGAAATCAGAAATAAATCGGATGAGTACTTCTGCCGGTAAATGAAGTTCATTGGCTAATTTTTCTAGTTTCATAGGTTGACTTTTAGCGACTTCATAAAACTGCGAATTTTATGCCAGTGAAATCTAAACCATAGCTCTTAATTGATCGCGAGGGTGAAAGAGAAAGAAGGGAGGCATTCCTAAAAACAACGAAAAACCGTTTTAGGGCTCAAAACTTTCAAATTTTCCACTTTCAAAGAAAATCACAATTCGCTTTATCTTATTTTCTTGATTTGCAGGAAGTTGATATGACGCCACACTTTCCTTAACTTCTAATGGCTGAGAATCGCTTATTTTATTTTTATCTTCCCCTGATGCAGAAATTTTAGATTCTCGCGGATTTTCTTTCATCACCTGATCTTCACTTTCGGTGATACCAAAATTATCGTCATCAATTAAAGAAAATAGATCGGGTAGTGTACTGGCTTTTGGTTTTTCGGAAACAGTTTCTTTCAGCTCAGTTTTTTTCATTTCACCTTCACCTTTAATAAGCCAATCCCACTGTAATTCGGGAAATCGGTTTTTAATCTTGACCAGAAAATCAAGTGAAGGTTTATTTCTTCCAGAAGTGATATGTGAGATGCTGGATCGTTGCACCTCAATTTCATCTGCAAACTCGGAAAGAGAAAAACCCGAATATTCAATTACTTTTGAAATTTGCTCGTTCAAATTCATAATTACAAATGTAAACAAACTATTTACATTATTAAAACACAAATGTAAAATAATTAAGAAGATAGTGATTTACAAAAGTAAAACCAATACATAACGTACTGGTTTTTAATTATTTTAATTATTTACAGTAATGAATTAGTGACGAATATTTTCATCATTTTCAGGATCAAACTTCAATTTTCGTTCTTTTTTATTCTCCGGGAAGATGAGTGAAAGTACAATACTCAATCCTAAAATACCGATAATGATGAAGAGTGAATCTGTGGTGGAAAATCCCCAATCTTCCAAGTAATGATGGAAGATCATTTTCAAACCAATAAAAGTTAACAGTGCTGCCAAACCTACTTTCAGGAAGCGGAACTTGTCTAGAATTCCTGCAAGAAGAAAGAACATTGACCGCAGACCTATAATGGCAAAAATGTTAGAAAAGAAGACCACATAAGGATCTTTGGTCACTGAAAATATAGCAGGGATGCTGTCTACTGCAAATATCAAATCTGTACCCTCAATAATTAAAAGGACGAGAAAAAGTGGGGTCATCTTCCGCACACCGTCTACCGTTACGAAAAACTTATTGCCAACAAAGTGGTTATGAACTTTAAAATATTTATTGGCAAACCTCACCACCGGATGGTTCTGCGTATCAATTTTATCCTTACTGTTTCTATCGATAAACATCCGAACTCCAGTATAAATAAGGAATGCTCCAAATACATACATGATCCATTCAAATTTTTGAATAAGTGCGGCGCCCACGAAAATGAAGATAAACCGCATCACGATGGCACCTAGGATTCCCCAGAAAAGTACGCGATGATAATTTTTGGGAGCGACACCAAACGCTGTAAAAATCAATACTATGACGAATATATTATCCACAGACAGTGCATATTCTACCACATAGCCGGTAAGATACTCCAAACCAAGGTTGTGATTGTAGAGTTGGATGCTGCTTTCCAAATCATTCGGGATCACCCGAACAGGGTGGTGGTGTTTATGGATCACCTCCTGCAACCGTTCCATACTGTCGATGCCATGCAGCAAATGCCCATACCTAAAGAGAACAAAATAAAAGCACATGGACAATGCAACCACCAAAAAACTCATGATCCCTGCTTGCTTCATGGAAACAGTTTCTGATTTTTTGCCAAAAAGCCCTAAATCCACGGCCAAGATTAACCCGATAAAACACAGGAAACCTACTAAAAAAATACTTTCGCTTGTCATAATATAAATGTGAACAAAGATAGGTAATAAATCGTTTTTGCTATAATTTACAATTGTAATTTATCTTTTGTTACACAATGAAAAAAATGTTTACATGTTTAAAAAAGTTTCACTCAAACGAAGTTTGCACGTACCAATTCAACTTAAAGTACAATTAATAATGTTATTGAATTGATTTACATAAAATACTGATTTATATAATTTTATATTTTCAATTTGTCATTAATTTAATCCACAATTTTACCAACAGACAAACTGGCATTTTGACTTGTTTAATTATTTTACATAAGTAAATTATTATAATTGTTGGAAAAAAGTTAATTTTGAAATCTGTAAAAAATAGTCTCCATGCACAAAGATTTCATCTACCGCAAAAACCCCAATTTCCCAAACCGGTATATTTCCCCGGAAAAATTATTTTTTTTCCTACAGCAGAATTACAGCAGTTTTATTTCGGAAATTGGTACGTCCACATTAGGTAAACCGATTTACAAAATGACGTTGGGTTCGGGAGAAACAAAAGTTTTGGCTTGGTCTCAAATGCATGGAAATGAAGCCAACTCCACACTTGCTATGCTTGATTTGCTGGAGGTTTTTAAACATCAGCCGGATCTTCACGAAAAGCTGTTCAAAGAAATCACGCTAGATTTTATTTTTATGCTCAATCCGGACGGTGCAGAGAAATGGACCAGGAGAAATGCCCTTGATATCGACATGAACCGTGATTTCTTAAAAATGTCGAGTAAAGAATTGCCCCTATTAAAGAAAATCGCAAAAAATAGGAAATACCAGTATGCGATGAATTTGCACGAACAGCGCACCATTTTCAGCACAGATGGAAAACATCCCGCTACACTCGCTTTTCTTGCGCCCGCTCAAAATTATGAGCGCGATATCACAGAAACCCGAAAGAAGGCGATGGCCGTTATCAGTAAAATTTATAAAAGCATTAAAGGTGAACTCAAAAATCAGGTGGCAAGGTACTCTGACGAGTTTTATCCTACTTCTACCGGAGATAATTTTATGAAAATGGGCATTGCATCGATTTTGTACGAAGGTGGACATTTTCCAGGCGATTATTTACGAGAGAACACGCGGAAATTTTATACCATCGCTTTGTACGAAGGGCTTACGGCTATTTCAGAGTTAAAGGGAAGTATATCAGGATGGGAGAATTACGAAAAAATTCCGGAGAATAAAGAAACCCATTATGATGTGGTGTACAGAAATGTGAAGCTTAATACTAATTTTGATTGTGTACTCGATATAGCTGTGCAATACAAAGAAGAGTACAGCGAAGGGGATGAAAACATTTCATTCGTGCCCATTGTAGTAGAAGTGGGTGATGTGGGAAGAAAAAAAGGTTGGAAAGAAATTGACTGTACCGGTAAAACATTTATTTGTGACCAAAAATTTCCAAAATTAGATGCTCCGATGAATTTTTACGTCGAGTAAAAAAAGCGAAACCATCGGCTTCGCTTTTCTTTTATTTGTTATAGTAAGGATTATTGCACCACCTTAATTCCGTTTGCTACAAAGCGAACTTCCTCTTTGGGCTGAGTAATCGCATCAATTTCCTGTTTTGATTTTTTGGCATCTTCAGCGTAGTGTTTTTGCTCATCTACGGTAATTACTTTTGTTTCTGCATTGCCTTCCATCACAATATTTTTTCCCTTAAGTGCGGTAGGTACAAAGAAGCCGTAATCTTTCATTTTCACAAAGAACTTTTCATTGTTTTCGGATTCAATGGTCACCCAGCAACCCTTTTTTTCACAAACATCAGTAACCTTTCCTTTAACAGTTATGTTTTGTGCCTTTTTTTCTTTTTTCAACTTTTTCTCAAGTTGGCCGGTTGTCATTGCCTTTTTCTCTGCATCTGTAGATACGGCGGCGCCATAGAAATCGCCTACCAATGCTTTTCCTTCAGGAGGTGCCACTTTTTTTGCAGTTTCTTGCGAGAAGGCCATTGTGGAAAACACCATTGTTAATATCAGTGCTAATTTTTTCATTTTTTTAATTTTTACAAAAATACTCATTTTCAATTAATAACAAATGTCGAAATTAATTTCAAATTTTATGCTTAAAAATACCTCAATTTTTAATAGAATATTTAAAAAATATCTATATTTATCCACTTTTTACTTGGAAAGAAGGGGGTGAGGCAGAAAGATTTCAATGTTATATGAAATTTAGCCACTATAAAATAATTGTATGCAGAAAAAACTAAAACTTTGGGATGCCACGATGCTCGTAATGGGATCCATGATTGGTAGCGGAATTTTTATTGTAAGTTCCGATATGATGAGAAATTTGGGTTCAGGTTACTGGCTGATTGTGGTATGGATTATTACCGGTGTAATGACCATTGCTGCCGCAATTTCTTATGGCGAACTTTCATCCATGTTTCCAAAGGCAGGAGGGCAGTATACCTACATTAATGAAATTTTTGGCAAAATGCCTGGTTTTCTTTATGGATGGGGTTTGTTCACCGTCATTCAAACCGGAACCATTGCTGCAGTGGCGATGGCTTTCGGAAAATTTACCGCCTATCTTATTCCGGCTCTCAACAATTCGGCACCTATTTTCCAAAGCGGAACATTCAAAATTACCTGGATTCAGATACTGGCCATTGTCGTCATTTTTTTTCTCACCTTCGTGAATACCAAAGGATTGAAAAACGGAAAAATACTTCAGGATATCTTTACGTCTTCTAAAATACTTGCGCTTTTGGGAATTATTGTTTTTGGTTTTTTGCTGATTAAGAATTCTCACTGGGCAGCAAATATGAGTTTTGGCTGGGACGCATTTCAGAATTTTGGCGAAGAGGTGGGGAATAATCTCGTTCCTGCAACATGGAAATCAATTGGCAGCGTTACACTCTTAGGAGGAATCGCCGCGGCTTTGGTAGGTTCCATTTTCAGTTCTGTAGCATGGGAAAACGTGACCTTCATGGCGGGCGAGATTGAGAATCCACGAAAAAATGTAGTAAAGTCGATGGTATTGGGAACCACAATTGTGATGACGCTTTACCTGCTGGTTAATTTTGTGTACCTGAATGCACTGGATAGGGACGGAATTGCATTTGCCGAGAATAACCGACCTGCTGTTGCCGCTTCTGAAGTAATTTTTGGTGAAATAGGAACGGTGATCATGGCAGTTCTGGTGATGATTTCCACCTTTGGTTGCATCAATGGTTTGGTTTTGGCGGGTGCAAGAGTGTACCAGTCGATGGCGAAGGATGGATTATTTTTTAAGTCAGCCATCGAAAATAACCGGTATGAGGTTCCCGAAAAATCTTTATGGATGCAGGGAGTTTGGGCTTCGGTACTCGCAATGAGCGGTCAGTATGGTGATTTGCTCGATATGATTTCATTTGTCATCGTTCTATTTTATATGATCACGGTTTTCGGGGTGATTTATTTAAGAATTAAAAAACCAGATTTAGAAAGACCTTATAAAACATGGCTTTATCCAGTGACCCCCATTTTGTATCTCTTGATTGGTACGGCGTTTTGTGTGCTTCTGATTTGGTTTAAACCACAATACACATGGCCGGGATTCATTCTGATTTTGCTTGGTTTGCCGGTTTACTGGCTCATTAACAGAAAGAAAACCCAAGCATAATCGTCATTTGTTTCGATTTATTATGTACATTTGCCCCTTTATCAATCAAACTGCAACCCACAGACTTTGAGTGCTTATTTAACGATTCTCGGATTCAATTCAGCAATACCCACTGTAAACTCTTCGCCAACAGCTCAGTTTCTGGAGATTGATGAACGCTGTTTTTTAATTGACTGTGGCGAAGGAACGCAAGTGCAACTCCGAAAAGCAAAAGTTCGTTTTTCTAAAATTAACCATATTTTTATTTCGCACCTTCATGGCGACCATTGTTTCGGATTACCGGGGCTTATCGCCAGTTTCCGTCTTTTAGGTCGTGAAACTGCCCTTCACGTCTACGGACCGAAAGGGATAAAGGAAATGCTGGAAACTATTTTCAGAATTACTGAAACGCAACGGGGTTTCGAAGTTGTTTATCATGAATTAGAAGGTTACACTTCTGCCAAGATCTATGAAGACAATCGTCTGGAAGTGTTCACCATACCGTTGAATCACCGTGTTTATTGCAATGGTTATCTTTTTCGCGAAAAGCCGAAAGAACGTCACCTGAACATGGCAGAAATTTCAAAATATCCTGAAATTGAAACGTGCGACTATCAGAATTTGAAATCCGGGAAGGATTTTGTCCTCAGTGACGGATATATTTTAAAAAATGAAGTGCTAACAACTGCGCCTTCCAAGTCGGTTTCTTACGCTTTTTGTAGCGACACGCGTTATTCCGAGAAAATTCTTCAGCTCATCGAAGGTGTTGATCTATTGTATCATGAGTCCACTTTTTTACATGATTTAAAGGAAATGGCTGATTACACGGGGCATAGCACAGCTTTGGAAGCGGCAAGAATCGCAAAAAAAGCCCGCGTCGGGAAACTTATTCTGGGACATTTTTCTAATCGGTACGGCGATTTAAGCGTTTTCACCGAAGAAGCACGGGAAGTTTTTGCCAACACCTTTCTGCCCAAGGCATTGGAGCCGGTAAAAATTGATCTTTAAACGGATTTTACAATTTGCGTAAACCAGAGTCATTGTAATTTTTTTCTTTCAAACAGTAAAATCAACGTCATTAAACCTCTTTCAACACGATTAGATTTAAAGGAATTTCTCGATGAAAAGGCCGACTTTTATAATCGCCCTGATTTTATTGAAAATGATCCTCTTCAGATACCCCATTTATTCTCGCGTAAACAGGATATTGAAATTGCAGGTTTTTTGACCGCAACTATTTCCTGGGGAAACAGGAAATCCATCATCAATGACGCCAAGAAAATGATGGACTTTATGGAGCATTCGCCGTACGATTTTGTGCAGCATGTTTCGGAAAAAGAACTTTGTCAGCTTCAGGATCGGAGTATTCACAGAACCTTTACTGGTGAAGATTTTCGCGAATTTATTCTCCATCTCAAGAAAATTTATGCCCTGCACGAAAGCATGGAAGAGTTGTTTCTAATGCGCGAAAATGAAGATAATTTCTATCACTCATTAGAAAGATTTAGAAGTAGTTTTCTAGAGAATTCTCCTCATCGAAGTCAGAAACACGTGAGTTCCACCTACAAAAACTCGTCGGCAAAACGGTTGATGATGTTTCTGCGATGGATGGTGCGCCGAGATCGTAAAGGAGTCGACTTCGGGATTTGGGACAGGCTGAGCCCAAAGTTTCTATCGGTACCGCTGGATGTTCATACCGGCAATATTGCACGCCAACTGATGATTTTAACGAGAACACAGAACGACTGGAAAGCCGTTTCAGAGATGGATTCGGTGCTTCGAACGTTTAATTCTGATGATCCCGCATTGTATGATTTTGCGTTGTTCGGAATCGGGGTTTCCAAAGATTTTTGAGTAAATTTGCGGAAAATCACTCATTATGGGCAGAAAAGAACAGCACGAAAGAAACATTCAGTTTTTGGAAAAATTGACTGATGGTATTATGTGGTGGATTGGCTCTATTCCGTCATTAATTCTGCATTCAATGATCTTTCTTACGGCCTTTCTTTTGCCACTTTTCGGTTGGGTCAATTTTGATAAGATGCTTTTGGTGCTTACCACAGTGCTTTCGCTAGAGGCAATTTATCTGGCGATTTTCATACAGATGTCGGTGAATAGAAGTCATGAACATATTGAGGATTTGAAAGAAGATGTGACGGAGATTCAGGAAGATATCGAAGACATCCAGGAAGATATCGAAGAAATTAGCGAAGATATCGACGAGATATCAGGTGATATTGACGAAATTCAGGAAGATATTGAAGACATCGCCGAAGACGAAGATGATGAAGAAGATCACAATGAGCGCGCCAAAAATGTGATGTTGAAAAGCAATGTTTCCTCAAATAAGAACGACATCAAGGCATTAAAAGAAATCATCATCGGACTTCAAAACCAACTGGAAGAAATGAGAAAGCATGAAGCGCCTGATTCTGAAATTGATAAGAATTAAGAGTTTTTCCATTCTTGGGTGAACGAGATAAAATCTTCTACGGAAAGCTCTTCGGCACGCTGATTCAGAAAAGGATGAAGTTTCAGCGACTCCGGAATGTTGAGTACCTTTAATGCATTCGAAAGTTTTTTCCTTCTTTGATTAAAACCGGCTTTTACAATTTGTTTAAACAAAATTTCATTTCCAGCCAAACCTTCTTTCGGGTTTCGGGTGAGCCGAATAACGCCTGATTTTACTTTTGGTGGCGGATTAAAAACGTTCTCATGAACCGTAAACAGGTATTTAACGTCATACAGTGCCTGCACCAAAACTGATAAAATTCCGTAATCCTTCGTCCGAGGAACAGCCGCTGCACGCTCAGCAACTTCTTTTTGAAACATGCCCACCATTTCGGGGATTTGCTGATAATAGTCGATTATTTTAAACAAAATTTGAGACGAAATATTGTACGGGAAATTTCCTATTACAGCAACCTGTTCATCAAACATTCCATCGATGTTGATCTTGAGAAAATCACCGATAAAATGATTTTCCTTCAATTTTGAATAATGTTTCTTCAGATATTCCACTGATTCGTTATCGATTTCTGCTACAAAAATTTCTGCATCTTCATCAAGCAAATACTTCGTTAGCACGCCCATTCCGGGACCTACTTCAAGCACTTTATTGTAGTTAGAAAAGCTTAAGCCATCTACAATTTTTTTTGCGATATTTTCGTCGGTAAGGAAATGTTGTCCAAGATATTTTTTGGCTTTTACGCTCATGATGATGGTTTCAGGATTCTCAAATTTTGTGGTGTAAAGCCGCTTTCCATATCTCCATTTTCGAGGTATGATTTAAGTTTTTTTTAACACCGAATTTCTTTATTTCACGGCAAATTACGGAAGTTTTTTTCTATTTTAGCAGAAATTTTTTAGTTAATGGCAAAGACAGTAGAGGATTTTAATAAAAGACGGCTTCGTTCCAGTAACATCACAGTAGTTATCAGTATTGCATTGGTTTTGTTTTTACTTGGTTTAATGGGACTTATCCTCATCAATGCGCAAAAGTATTCAGATTATATCAAAGAGCAACTGGTTGTAAACGCCTACTTTGATGAAAATTACGACGCCAAAGATTCCGCCAAAATTGTGAAGATGGAGACGGAAACCTTTCATAAAATTCAAAAGCTTGCACCGGTAAAAAGAGCTACTTATATTACCAGAGAAATGGCGGCTGCCGAAGCAAAGAAAAGCATGGGCATACAATCGAGCGCACTTTTTGAAGACAATATTTTTCCTTCGTCGGTAGAAATTGCACTGAAACCCGAATATGTGGATCCAGCAAAAATTGATGAAGCCATAAAGGAGATCAAGGCCACACCCGGAATTGTTGATGTAAAAAACAACAGTACTTTGATGGTGGAGGTGTACAATAATCTGAGTAATATTCTGAAATGGATTTTAGGATTTTCCGTCTTGTTTCTGATACTTGCGGTGGTTTTAATCAATAATTCGATCCGACTTAAGATTTTTGCAAAAAGATTCATCATCAAAACAATGCAGTTGGTAGGTGCCAAACGAAGATTTATTTTAAAACCCTTCGTAAAAGAAGCCATTATTTTGGGTTTAATTGGTGCTGTATTAGGATTATCGGTGCTTTTTGGAGCATGGTATTATTTCATAACGCAAATCGGAACACCTTTCGCGCAAGACAGCAATGAGCTTATTACCTTGGTGGTGGGTATCTTTTTGCTTGGCATTTTCATTACCGTGGTGAGTACTATTTTTGCTACTTGGAGATTCCTCAGGACGAACGTTGATGATTTATATTATTCTTAACAGATGAGTAAAAAAAATAAGAATTTCTCAGCCGATACTTTTGGCAAAACGGAAAAGCAGGTTACTGTCGAAAACAAGTTCTATTTCGGGAAAGATAACTATAAATTTATGCTGCTTGGTTTAGCGTTCATCGTGGTAGGATTTCTGCTGATGATGGGTCCGGATGCCAATACAGTAGATGGAAAGTACGACGCTAATTTTTGGAACGAAGGAATCTTTTCTGTGCGTCGCATCAGGATTGCCCCCTTTTTGGTCATCGTAGGTTTTGCAATCGAAGTGTATGCTATTCTTAAAAGAAATAAATAGCCATTACCATTTTTTGATATTTTCAATTTTACAGTATTAAATGGATTTAATTAAAGCAATTATTATTGCCATTATTGAAGGTTTAACCGAGTTTTTACCGGTTTCTTCCACTGCTCACATGATTTTCACCAGTTCTCTCTTCGGTATTCAGGAGGACGAATTTGTGAAAATGTTTCAGGTTTCCATTCAGTTTGGAGCCATCTTGGCGGTTGTTTTTCTATATTGGAAGAAGTTTTTCGATTTTAAGAATCTGAACTTTTACTTTAAGTTGGCTGTTGCGGTTGTTCCTGCATTGGTTTTAGGAAAACTTTTTGATGATAAAATTGAAGCTGTTCTCGGAGATCCAGTTCCCATTGCGATTGTTCTTATTATAGGCGGCGTTATTTTACTCTTTATTGATAAGATTTTCACTGCACATACCGTGAATGATGAAAAAGATATTTCTTATAAAAGTGCCATCATCATCGGATTCTGGCAATGCCTGGCCATGATGCCCGGAACAAGCCGAAGTGCTGCATCAATTATCGGTGGAATGCAGCAGAAACTTACCAGAAAGGCAGCTGCAGAATTTTCGTTTTTCCTTGCCGTTCCCACGATGTTGGCGGTTACCGTTTACTCCATTTTCCTTAAAGAGTGGAGCCACAATGGCGTTGAGCAGAAAGGGTACGAAATGCTGATGCAAGGCAACAATTTGATGCTTTTTCTGGTTGGTAATTTAGTGGCATTTGTTGTAGCAGTTATTGCCATTAAGTTTTTCATTGGGGTTTTGACAAAATATGGTTTCAAACCTTGGGGTTGGTACAGAATTGTGGTGGGAATTGCATTACTGATTTATTTCACGCAGTTTAGCTAGTTCGCATTGGTCAGTGCCCACTTCAAAATCATTTCAGAACATCATTATGACGCAGGCAGATTTTCTCGAGGGACAGGTTATTTTACTCGATAAACCGTTAGAGTGGACCAGTTTTCAGGCAGTTAATAAATTGAAATACAAACTGAAAAGAGAATTTCAGCTTCCCAAGAAATTTAAAATCGGCCATGCTGGAACGTTAGATCCTAAAGCCACCGGTTTATTAATCGTTTGCACCGGAAAATTCACCAAGAAAATTCCGGAAATTCAGGATGCTCCCAAGGAATACTTTACCGAAATCAAAATCGGCGTACAAACCGAAAGTTACGATACCGAAAAACCAGAAATTTTTCATCAGGATTTTTCCCATATTTCCGAGGTGGAAGTTTATCATGCTTTAGAGAAATTTCTGGGTGAAATAGAGCAGAAGCCGCCAGTTTTTTCGGCTATTAAGATTGATGGTAAAAGAGCGTATGACCTGGCAAGAAAAGGCGAGGAAGTGGAGATGAAATCCCGAAAAACGACCATTCACGCGATCGAAAATATTGAAATTGAATTACCTTATATTCGCTTTACCGTGGCTTGTTCCAAAGGAACTTACATCCGGAGTTTAGCGCACGATATAGGTCAGGAATTGGGCGTTGGCGCGTATCTCACCCATCTTAGGCGTACAAAGATAGGTACTTTCCGGGTGGAAGATGCATCTTCTCAAATGCTTGAAAATGATTTTCGGTTTGGGACTGAATCGGAGTAACTAGTATTTTTTAAAAATGGAGAAAACCCGCATCAATAAATACCTTTCGGAAGTTGGTTTCTGCTCGCGCAGGGAAGCCGATAAACTCCTGGAGCAGGGGAAAATCAGCATTAATGGCAAAATTCCCGAATTGGGAACAAAAGTTTCTGATGAGGATGAAATTTTGGTAGAGGGACGCTCGATCCGAAAAACCGAAGAACAAGCCGTTTATATTGCCCTCAATAAACCTATTGGAATCGTTTGTACCACCGATACCCAGCGCGAAAAAAATAATATTGTTGATTTTGTAAACCACCCAAAAAGAATTTTCCCTATTGGCCGGCTGGATAAACCGAGTGAGGGCTTAATTCTGCTCACTTCTGATGGCGATATTGTGAACAAAATTCTTCGTGCCCGCAACAATCACGAAAAAGAATACATTGTACGTGTCGATCGGCCCATTACGCCAAAATTTCTGCAGAAAATGAGGAGCGGTGTCCCGATTTTGGGAACGGTAACAAAAAACTGCGAAGTGGAACAACTGGATGCCCTGTCTTTCCGCATTGTTCTTACGCAGGGATTGAACCGTCAGATCCGTCGGATGTGCGAGTTTTTGGGGTATGAGGTAAAGAAACTGAAGCGAATCCGCATCATGAACATTAAACTGGATGTGCCGGTGGGGAAGTGGCGAAATCTTACCGATGAAGAATTAGCATCGCTTAATCATTTACTTGATGATTCACAAAAAACGGCAGATTAATATTTCTCGATCAGGTAAAGATAGGCCTTTAGGTATTTGTTAAGCCGTTTCAGGTCGCGCTCCGTTAGCAGCCGGTTGATTCTCGTCAAATCCATATTGTCACGCAAATCATTTAGCTTTACCGCCACGGCGAGTAGTGATTTTTCGGTTTGAGCGATAAACTCATCATAATTTTGGTTTGGCGGATTCTTTGTCAGGCATTCCACGGCATAGGCGATGTGATAGGGAAAACCTTCTTTAAGCAGATGCTCCAATGTTATCTTTGGGCAATCTTCAATGACATCGTGCAATACACCCACAATTTTTTCATCATAGGTTTTGCCGTAGTTCATCACGCGCATTACGTGGTTAATGTACGGTGCGCCATACTTGTCAGTTTGTTTGCTGTGTGCACTGGTTGCTATTTTTATGGCTTTATGGAGTTGTTCTTCTTTGGTCATTTTTAAATTTCAATATTTAATGCCTCAATTTTCTGTAAATCGCCTACCACCCACACGATATCGTCCTGCTGCAGAATTTCGGATGAATTAGGATTCAGAATTCTTTCATCGCCTCTTCGGATGGCAATTACCAAACCATTTGTTTTTTCACGGATTCCGGATGCTTTAATGGAGACGCCAATCTTGGGAGAATTTTCGTTAATGAGAATTTTTCCCAATTTCACTTCTTTGGTTTCTTCAGGTTTAATGGCTTCTATCGAATTGAATACCGGTTCGAAAACAAGCATTTGCTCATCTGTACTGATGATGCCTACTTTGTCATTGGGCATTAAAATATCGAATCTATTCGGGCTGTGGATGATCTTTTGCCCTCTTTTAATGTATCCGATATTAATGCCATAATCTTCTCGCCACTGTAAATCCACCAGAAATTTACCAATATAACTGGCATTGGGATTCACCTGTGCTTCAATAATGTGCACATCCCATGCAGCGAGTTTGCTATACAAATTGGGATTGCTGAAAACGGAGCCACGTCGCGCAATTTTTTGCTGGTTTTCTCGGGTGTTCAAGTTCTGGACAAACCGCAGCTCAATCTGGTCATAAAAACTACGGATTCTTTTAGAAAAAAGAAATAAAATAAAAATCGCAATCGGAATGGTGATGAAGAATGAAATTTGGGTGGAAGCAAACCGGTCCAGGAAAAAACCAATAATCAAGATGCCCAAACTACCCGAAAAACTTCAATCATCAACAACGGACCACGATTGTACTTTGTCTTTTTTAGTAAATCATAAAATACTGTGGAGTTGGGTCTTTTCACCATAAATGCCCATAAAAAAGGCAATGCCGTGGCAATTGGTAAAACATTTCCAATGATATTTTTGGTGGTATTGTCGTTTAATTTATCATTAATCATCGGGATAATGAAATTGGAGTACAGCAAATAAATACCGATGACGACGATGCCATTCATCAGCATCATTCGCATATATTCCTGAAGGAGAACTTTCCAGCCGTTTTCGGCCTGTATGCTCTGGGTATCGGAAGAGTAGTCATTAATACGTTCGAGCCATTTTTCGGGAAGTACCTTGACGAGCCAGTTATAGAAGGGTTCAGAAACTTTGATCAGGTAAGGTGTTGTGAAAGTGGTAATAGCCGAAACGCCCACTGCAACGGGAAAAAGGAAATCTGAAATCACATTAAGCGAAAGGCCGAGTGTAGCGACAATAAACGCAAATTCACCAATCTGTGCCATGCTAAAACCTACCTGAACCGAATGTTTTAGAGGTTGACCTGAAGCCAGTGCACCAAGTGCCGCACTTAGTATTTTACCCAGTAGCGTCACCAAGGTAATGATGAGAATCGGAAATGCATACTGCACCATTTGTTCCACGTTAATCATCATCCCAATGGAAACGAAGAAAATGGCAGCAAAAAGGTCGCGCACCGATTTCAGGGTATGTTCCACCTTTTCGGCGGCCATTGTTTCTGCCAACATAGATCCCATGACAAATGCGCCAAGTTCGGCAGAGAAACCTACCTTAACTGCGATAAGAACCATTCCCAAACAAAGACCCATGGACAGGATGAGGAGAATTTCATCATCTACTAATTTTTTTATTCTCTTTAAAAAGGTGGGCAATACATAAATTCCCACAATAAACCATAGAATGAGGAAAAACATCAGTTTGGCCACGGTGAAAAGGATGTCGCCGCCATCGATGGAGTTGGTTACCGCGATGGTGGAAAGCAAGACCATGAGCAGGATAACGACAATATCTTCCACTACTAAAACACCAAAAACGGTTTTTGCAAAACTTTTGGTTTTAACTCCCAACTCATCAAAAGCACGAATAATAATGGTGGTGGATGAGCTGGCGAGCATTCCACCCAAAAACATAGAATCCATGGTACTCCAGCCCAACATTTTACCGGTGAAATAACCGGCAATAGTGATGAAAATAATTTCGGTAAACGCTGTGATAGAAGCAGAACCACCTACATTCATCAGTTTCTTAAAACTGAACTCTAACCCCAGACTGAACAGCAGGAAAATGACCCCGATTTCAGCCAGTGTTTTGATGTTGGACATATCGGCTACCGAAGGAAAAATCTTGAAATTCGGACTTACCAAAAATCCTGCAATGATGTAGCCCAAAACAAGCGGTTGTTTTATTTTCTTGAAAATAAGTACCACAAACGCTGCTACAATCAGTATTAATCCTAAATCTTCAATCAACTTCGGTAAATGCCCCATACTCCTAAAATCTCTATTTTCCCAAAAATAAAAAAAATGCTTCAATTAATCAAAGCATTTTTAACGATCATCGTCCAATCAATGAAATTCATCATGATCGGCAATTAAAGCCAGTCGTGATAATGACGGATGTACCAGTTTTTCACCAGTTGGGTAAGGAGGCAATAGCTGACCAAAATCCCAATCAACCAAGGAAAGAAGGCGAACGGAAGCGGTTGCATTTTCAGCAGTGGCGCAATGGGCGTAAACGGAATAATTAGCGCAATCACCATGATCAGCGAGGTGACCGCCGTCAGCGGTGCACTTGCCCAACTTTGGATGAAAGGAATTTTTCTAGTGCGAATCATGTGTACAATCAATGTTTGAGAAATGAGACCTTCCACAAACCAACCCGTTTGAAATAAGGATTGATGATCCGGCGAGTTGGCTTTGAAAACAAAGAACAGTACAGCAAAAGTAACGTAGTCAAAAATTGAGCTAATCGGCCCCATCCACAGCATGAATCGCTGGATGCTTCCTGCCTCCCATTTTTTGGGTTGTGCAATGAAATCATCGTCCATGTTGTCCCACGGAATGGCAGACTGTGAAAAATCGTACAGCAAATTTTGGGTAATAATCTGCAGCGGAAGCATGGGCAGAAAGGGAAGCAGTGCGCTGGCTCCCAACATGCTGAACATGTTACCAAAATTGCTGCTCGCCGCCATTTTTATATATTTAATGATATTCCCAAATGTTAATCTGCCCGAAACAACGCCTTCTCGTAAAACCATCAGGTCATTTTCCAGCAGAATAATATCTGCACTTTCTTTGGCAATATCCACGGCAGTATCCACGGAAATTCCAACGTCGGCCTCCTTCAGTGCAGCGGCATCGTTAATTCCGTCACCCATGTAGCCAACGGTATTTCCGGCGTTTCTAAGCAAATGCACGATCCGAAGTTTCTGCATCGGATTGATTTTAGCAAATATAGTGGTGTCGACCACTTGGGTCTGAAGCTCCTCATCCGACCACTGATCCATATCATCACCCAACAAAATTTTATCGGTTGCTAAACCCACATCATGACACACTTTTTTGGCCACCAAATCGTTGTCTCCGGTGATTACTTTGATGGTAACGCCAAGTTTTTGCAGCGCTTCAATACTGGGTTGCGCAGACGGTTTTGCCGGATCCAGAAAACCGATAAATCCGGTGAAGGTAAGGTCGGACTCGTCTTTTGGTGAGTAATTGCTAGGATGGTCCGGATCAAATTCGCGCATGGCAATTAACAGCACTCGTAAACCTTCCTCATTCATTTGCTGAGAAATCTGCAAAATTCTGCTTTTTACTGTTTCATCCATCACAATTTGCGGGTCACGTTCCACATGAAGTTCCTTATCAGGTCCCGGATCAAATGTTTTGGTACAAAGATCAATAAGTTCTTCCACCGCTCCTTTGCAGATGAGGATTTGTTTACCGTCTTTTTTCTTGAGAATCACCGACATTCTTCTGCGTTGGAAATCAAAAGGAATTTCATCCACCTTCTGAAAATCATTTTTAATATCGAGAAGTGTTTCGATCTCAGTATGTTTAAGTACGGCGACATCCATCAGGTTTCGAAGCCCTGTTTGGAAATAGCTGTTCAAATAGGCCCATTTCAAAACCTCCATATCACTGTTGCCGTCTGCATTCAGGTTTTTTTCGAGTTCTATCTCGTTTTTGGTAATGGTTCCTGTTTTATCGGTGCACAAAATGTTCATGGCACCAATATTTTGGATGGCATCCAGGTGTTTTACGATGACCTTCTTTTTGCTCATCGCGATCGATCCTTTCGAAAGGTTGGCGGTCACAATCATGGGGAGCATTTCGGGGATTAACCCTACTGCTACAGCAATAGAGAACAGCAATGCTTCGATCCAGTTTCCTTTAAAAATACCGTTGATCAGAAAAATAAGCGGCACCATCACAATCATGAACCGAATAAGAAGGAAGCTCACTTTGTTAACGCCTGCTTCGAAGGCGGTTTCGGCACGCTTACCACTTATTTTTTCACTTATTTGGCCGAAATAAGTTTGCGATGCTGTGGTAAGAACCAATGCTGTGGCTGAACCACTGATGATGTTGGTTCCCATAAAGCAAAGGTTTTTCAGCATCAATGGCATTTTGGTTGTGGCATCGGGTAGGGCATCTGCGGTTTTTTCCACCGGCATTGCTTCTCCGGTAAGTGTGGATTCGCTGCAGAAAAGATCCTTGCTCACCAGAATTCTACAATCTGCCGGCACCATATCGCCGGCGGAAAGTTTAATGATATCACCCGGAACAATACCGGTAACGGGCAAATCGGCATCAGGTTTTCCCTGTCGTTTTACGGTGGCCGAAGTGGTTACCATTTTCTTAAGCTGTTCGGCAGCACGGTTGCTTCGGAATTCTTGCCAAAAACGAAGTAAGCCACTGAAAACAACCATGACCGAAATAATAATGAAAGTACTGGGATCTTTCTCGCCAGGTGACGCCAGAACATCATCCACAAAGTAAGAAATGAGTGCAATGGCCATTAAAATAAATGTGAAGGGATTCATGAACGCCCCAAAAAGTTGCCTATACCAGGAAGGTGCTTTTTGGTAATGGGCTTCGTTGGCACCATACTGCAGCAGTCGGGCATTTACTTCAGTATCGGGCAAGCCGTCTGCAGAAGTGTTCATTGCTTCCATGGCCTGTTCCGGAGTAAGTGATGCATTTTTCTGAAGCAAAAGAACATGGTCAGCAGTTTGTAAAGGGGGCTGAATGACTTTGGTGGTAAAAAAAAGTTTCATCGGAAGCAAATGTTTTCAGGATCTTAACGTAAAGGGCAAAATTTCACTTTATCAAAATTATTGTTTTTTCTTTGAATCATGGAGAAGTACATTGATAAAATCTGCTAACTTTTTGGTATCTCCACCATAATGATGGTCGCCATGCAGGTGCACGAAACGATAATTTTTGAGCGTAATCTCAGTGAAAGGGAAGTAGTGGTATTCGAAATCGCTAAGAATCATGGTGAAATCGACATTCTTCAGTCTGTTGATCTCGTGCACCACGCTGTAGCCATACAACGTTTCTCCCGAGAAGTAATCGGTAAGATGAATTTCAAAATCGTTCACTTTTGATGGTCCTATGATGATCAGAGTTTTGATGTTTTTTTTAAAATCATTATCAAAACGGTTGTAAATAAAGGGCGAAACATCAGCACCATAAGAAAAACCGAGCAGGATGATGTTTTTATTGGTTCTGCTTTGAAGAATGTTTTTCAAGTAATTTTCGGTGTCTGTCGCTGCTTGCTGTGGTGTTTTCTTGTTCCAGAAATAGCGTTGGGTATTGAGCGCGAAAACATCGTAACCATGCTGATGAAGGTTACCTGCAAAATTTTTCGAAAAAGTATTAAAACCCGCATCACCACTCACATAAAAGATAATGGGTAGCGCCTCATTATTGCTGTTCCAACTGCTGACAGGAAATGCATCATTGTTGCAAGAAACCAGCATCAGCAAAAGAAAAGCAGATAAACTTCTGATGGCTTTCTTCATCTTTACAACGGTTTCATTACTTTGTTGAGTGCGGCAGGAATTTGAACCAAATCAAAATCATTGCCGTAGATCAGGTATTTGTTTTCCCAAGAATCGGCATACTTTTCTTTGAAATTGCGTAAACTTTGGTAATGTTTAAAACTACCGATCCGGTTATACACAAATGCAAGAATTTCCTCCGCAGTATTGTCGGGAACTTTTTCGCCAGCTAAGGGAGTAAGTCCCAAGTTGATGAAATTGAGGTTTTTTGAGCGGGCATATTCTACCAGTTTCACCAGCATTGCATCCATGCTGCCGTTTGGTGCCGTTGATGTTCGGCGAATCAAATCGTAGGTGCACTCATCGGGCGCAAAATCGGGAACGATATTCAGGAATGCTTCAATATTGTTGTTGGCATTTTGCAGCACGATAAGGTCCTGATTTTTGATTTCATCACGGTCAAACATGCCTTGAGAAAAAACCATTTCCGATTTGTCGAATTCTTTCAGCCACTCATCAGAAATGTTTTGAATTTCGGCAAGGGTTTCGTTGGTTTGAGGAGCAACAAGGATTTCTGTTGTGTATCCTTTTTTAAGAAGTGTATTTAATCCGTTTCGCAGCGATTTTCTTTCCTTTCCTTCCAGTTTAAAAGAATCCACGTTCATAATTGCCTCCTGACCGATGAAGAGTTTTTGTCTATTGAGACGGTTGAAAAGGGTAGTGCTGCGCTCGTCTATCCTGTAATAAATAGGTTTTACTCCTATTTCTTTGCAATAATTTTCAAATTGTTCTATTAGCGTCTTCTTTTCCGATGGTGAAGAAACGGGCTCTTCTAAAACCACTGCAAAATTGTTGGCGATGCGGTACGAGATAAAGCCCTGTTCATCTTCTGCGAAAAAAAGCTGTTTTTCTTTCGAGATTTTAAAAAAATCCAGCGCAGATGTTCCATAAAGATCAATGAGATTTTTGGCCTGCTCAAAATCCTGAGAATCTTCTTGGGTATGGGTGATCTTTCGTACATTAAAAAAGGAAAAAATCAACATAATCCAGAAAGAAATTCCGAGGAAATAATTGAGGTATTCAAAATCGCGCGCGAAACCGGTTTTGGGCGTAAGACCATTTTCTTTAAAGAGGAGAAAATTCTGAAACGTGTAGTAAATGGCTTCCCGCCAAGTAAAATCGATACCAAAATGCCTTTTGTCGATAAAATAGAAACTCAGGAAATTAAAAATCAGCAGTGCGGCTAAAATTCCTAATAACCACGAAAAACCGGTTCTAAATATTTTCCGGCTCGATTTTAAGACATATTCTTTCCTAGTACTGAGGAGGATGAGGATGATGACGAATGCAACTATTGCTTCTTCGTAATCTAGGGCTTTTACAAGGTTTCCAAAGAGCGAAACGGTGGCAAGAAATAGCGCAAAATACCATCCCCTTTTCAGCCCACGAATCAGGTAGGCAGAAGTGACGATGAGCAGGATACCTGCAATGAGCGTAAGGATTTTTGAAAAATGAAGGGTTCCTTCTGAGAAATACAGTTTGTTAAAATGCAGCCGGTCTTTTATGGGCGGCGTAATCACGGAGATAATGTTTACCATTCCCAAAAGAAAAATAGCAAATGCGGGAAAAATTCGCGCAATTACTTTTCGGCCGTTCCATACGAATGCAAAAATCCCCAGAATCAAAGGAATCCAAAATTCGAAAGTTCTGTACAGCAACGTAATGCCTAAACCTTCGCTATGCGAAAATCCAAAATGAGCGAGGATATAAATCAGCGAAAATTCCACGGCACCCAATCCGCGCAAAAACGGGGAAACGAGCATGAGCAGCACCGAAATGGTGTATCCAATTGCGGCTGCCGAAAAAGAGCCGCCCGCACCAAATGCAAACATGGCAATCAGCAGGTGAAATATTCCGCAAAACTCAATGAGAACTGAGATAAAAATGGTTAGATAAAATCCTTTGGTATTCATTTCTCCACCAAAAATTTCATCAATATCTTCTATTTTTTTCGGCCAATATTTTTCGGCCAGGCGATACACCATTCCTTTATTTCGAAGGGAGTGCACCAGCCAAAAAATCAATACAATAAAAACACCGACGGCCACCAGCCAAAACATGGAATCACCAAAATCTTGGTCAAGATATGCCGCATAAACAACCACCGGAATCCCCACCAAGAAAACAGTAAGAATCCCGACGAATCCATAGATTGCACTGGCTTTGTTGATGCTTTGCTTGTACGGAATTTTGCGCTGAATTGGTTTTGGCGTGTATGCCAACGAAGAAATTCCGCCTGCAGGAAGAAAAACGCTTAGGAAGTTTCTTTTCAGGAAGAGTTCCAACGCATTGAATAGCGAAATTTTTGTTCCCACCGTTTGGAAACTCGCGACATACATCAACGCCTGCAAAATCACGTAAACGAAGGTAAGCAGCACACCCACAATGATCCAAAATCCGTCTGCCTGCTTCAGTTGCGGAAGAATAGACGCCATTTCGTGCCGCTCGCTACGAAAAAAAATAAATGCTAAAAACAGAATGAGGACTGCAAGGATTTCTTTCCAATGGATTTTGCCGATGATTTTCCTGATGGAGATGTTTTTAAATCCTTCCAAAATAAATGTTTGAGAATTTTATCATTAAAAATAAGTCCTATATATTGGCTCTCTAATTTAGTTAGTCGTTACATTTCCGGTTCGTTTCAATACGCCCCAACCCTGTATTTCTCCTTTTACCGCTTTGTTGATGGATTTAAATAAGATGTAATACATCAATTGGCGATATACCAAACGTTGTGGAATCATCCAGATCAGTTTTTTGAAATCCTCTTTTTCAAATGCAAAAGCCAAAGCTGCACCGGCAATATCAACGAGTGAAAAAATAAGGTAATACGCGATGATATGTACTGGATCTGCCACAATTAATCCGAGTCCCGAAAGGATTAAACTCACTACCAACAACAGGTCGGCAAGCGGTGCCAAAAACGGAAGTAGAATTTGGTACAGCATAATATTCGGCAATGCAATTCTGCCAAAATTCTTGTAGCGTTTTCGGAAAATCGCATCGCGGTGTTTCCAAAAGCTTTGCAGAATACCGAAACTCCAGCGGAAACGCTGTTTCAGGAATTGTCCGATGGTTTCTGGCGCTTCGGTGTAAGAAATGGCTTCGTTGCAATTTTCAATAATATAACCTTCCTTATGTAAACGCATCGTAAGATCGCAATCTTCTGCCAAGGTATCAGTGGTAAAGCCGCCCGCTTCCAGAATGGCTTTTCTCCTGAAACAGCCAATAGCACCAGGAACCACCGTGATGCAATTCAATAAAGAGAATGCACGTCGGTCGAAATTTTGCGAAGTAATGTATTCGATGCTTTGCCATTTGGTAATCATGTTGATTTCGTTGCCCACTTTCACATTTCCTGCAACAGCACCCACTTCCTTCGGTTTTCCTTGAAGATAAAAGGTATTCATCAATTGGGTTACCGCATCGGTTTTCAATTGCGTGTCGGCATCAATACACACCACGAATTCAGCATCGGTTTTCGCGATTCCGAAGTTCAGGGCAGACGCTTTTCCACCGTTGGGCTTGGTGAGTACTTTTACTTTCGGGTTTCCTTCAAACGCTTTTTTTACAGTTTCGAAGGTAGAATCTTTACTGCCATCATCCACAAAAACAATATCGAGGTATTTATAATCTTGTTGAAGGAGCGATTCGATGGTTCGTACCGCATTTACTTCTTCATTGTAGGCAGGCACAATAACAGAAACCGTTAATCCATCCGGAATTCCTTTAAAATTGGCCAAAAGTCGTTTCTCCTGTCGGGTTTGCAAATAGGCGAGGATGGCCATAAAAATCATTCTTCCGATCGATAGGATAATACCGATTAAAAAGAGCGAATACACAATTTGACCAATCCAATAACTGGCCGATGCAAAATAAAAATTGAGATCGTTTTTCCAGCTTCTTTTTATGGGTGGCATCAGATCCGATTCGGGAACACCCATAAGATCGGCAACCGTCGTAAACTTGCATCCTTTATCTTTAAAATATTTAATGATTGCAGGAAGTGCATCCACGGTGGGTTGACGCGTTTCGCCGCCGGAATCGTGAAGCAGAATTATACTGGCGTTGTTCTGCGTGGCAAATCGAATGGTTCTGTTGATGATGGAATCTTTATTCATTTTTGGATCCCAATCATTCGGGTCAATACTTTCGCCCACGGCGATGTAATTGTCTTTTTTACTTTGCGCCAAAGGTTCCAACTCTTCATACGTTTGCGGTTCGGAATCGGCATTATAAGGCGCACGGAACAAAACAGTGGATTTACCGGTGATGGCTTCAATGAGTGATCGAGTGGTTTTCAGTTCGAGAGCCGCTCTTTCGGGCGACATTCGCGCTAAATTACCATGGGTAAAGGTGTGGTTTCCAATTTCATAGCCCATTCTGTTGATTTGCTGTACCAAAGGGATATTGGCTTCCGCATTTTCACCGATCAGGAAGAAGGTTGCGGGAACTTTCTCTCTTTTAAGAATTTCTAAAATTTTTGGGGTAAACTCCGCACTTGGCCCATCATCAAATGTTAGAATAATTTTGTGACCCGGACCAATTTTGGTGCTGTCTTCTGCAAATTTTTCATACAAAAATCCAGAAGGAAGCTGGTTATAGACTTCTTCAGAAATAAGCGTTTCGTTTTTATCTACGGTAATTTTAGTTCTTCCTTGCTGCGGTGAATACAGGATGTTTATGAGCTCACCACTGCCAATCGCAGTTGGCTTTGAATTAAAATTGGGTGGCATGATTTCTAAAAGCGAAAAATTGAAGGGCTGTTTTTTTAGAGCAGGAGTACCGAGATCTCTGTTATAAAAAGTCCAGATTCGTGGGTCTTCACTTCCTAAACGCCAAATGGCGGTTCCTGCATTTCGATAATCATCAGAAAATCGGATGATATTGAAGGCCGTTGCTGCATCCGTAAACCAAACGCTGTTCTTGGAGGCAAATTCGCCGGCACTTCCGGCAAAATCGTAGGCATAATGCAAGTTGTACGTATTATCGTCAAAATTGATGATAGACTTTGAAATCTTCGCACGGTCAATGGCCTGGCTATAAGTAATGTCTTCTATTCGCGTCCCGTTTTCATCGGTAATCCATTGTCTGCCGTATGCACCAATCCCGAGGATCAACTTTTCGGACGGAACATCTTTACCAATCGCGTCCATTATTTTTTCAATCCATTTTTGGTCAGAAATGGGTCCGGCTTGCGTATTGTCATTGAACTGATCGTACGCCATCACGATAAAGTAGTCGGTGAAATCTTTCAGGTATTTGATGTCATAATCAGTATTGTCTGGCATTACATCGATGGAAACAATGAGACCATTTTGCTTAAACTGCGTATAGAGGTTCTTCATAAAAGCATTCAGGTACTGATCCGAATTTTCTTTTATTTCCTCGAAGTCAATGTTGATGCCGTGCAGTTGGTTTTGCTTTAAAGTGGTGATGATTTGCGCAATCAGGTTATTCTGAATGTTCTGATCATGTAAAATCGTATGAAGCATTTCTCCGCTAAAATTCCCTTGTTTTCCGGGAACCGTTATGAAGTTGTTGAGGATGGGCTGAATGCTTAACCCGTGATGTTTCATCACCGAAAGCGCTTCTTTATCAATCCTTGAATCGAGTTTGTAGGTTTTGGGATTGATGAAAAACCATTCCGGATAAATTGTGTTGAGCTTTCCGCCATTGGCACGAAGATCAACAAGCGAAAGGTAACTCCACGGTGTATAAAAAGCCGCACGAATAAGTTTTGCATCCAGAGGACGCTCACTTTTTTCCTCAAAGGCAATCCTTTTGTTGAGAAAGTCTTTAAAACCTTTAAACTTCTTATTGAGTGGCGTTGTTAATGTAAATGTATTCGAAGGATCCACCTTGGATTTGAACGAATTGCCCACCGAATTCATCACGGGCATCGAAGGATTTTTTCCCCGCACAACCGCGATAACCACTACTGCGGTGATGAAAATTAAAACAGCACTTACAATTCGAAATGTCCATTGCGTGGCTTTGTAGCGTTTGGCATCGCTGGTCTGGAAAACTTGTCTTGATTTGTCGGGCATTGCCGGATATTTTTTTGCAAATTTATCAAATAGAACCTCATCTTTTTCAAAGAAGTTTCAAATTTTTGGTGAAACAGGAGCAGGGTTGATGAATAAGTAGTTTTTTTCATGCAGTCTCTTACTTTCGTTAAGCATAACAAATGTTGTTGAGAATCGTCATTATATTGATTAAATTAAAAGCTAAGGGTGGATGTACCAAAAAGTGCTTTCTAAAAAAGACCATTTTTTATGTGTTGAAATTCATTATATTAGCCAACAAAATATGGATAATGAATCTCTCGCCAGGAGGACAAAAATTATTTAACCGGCTCATCTCAGAAATGCTGGAAGATGGTTTTGTGAAAATTAGTGAGAATACTTTTTATAAAAAACTAGGAAATATCACTGTTTCGCTGGGAGATCAGGCGGTTAACATCGCGCATCGCGGAAAACTTTATGGCATTATCCCCGAGCGGGAATTCCTGAAATTGGCCAACGGTTTGGATCCTCTTCTGATGCAGATTTACTATATTCTGGCCTATTCGATTCGGCAGGATATGAACCGCGCCGTGAATTTCTTTACCCACTTTTTTCTAAACTAAAAAAGCGCCTCAGATGACTCTGAAACGCTTATTTTTTTGTTCCTATTCGATGTATTAATACGAACCTTTCTCCACGAAATGTGCCGCAACTTTTTCAGTTAAAACCACTACATTCGGCGTGTTGGTGTATTTGGTAAACCTTCTTAACCCTGAAAGCATCATTCTTTGTTCGTCGCCCTCCGCAAAAGATACAATTCCTTCTTTGGCAGCAGTGATGATTTTTTCGATGGCTTTATAAAGATTCAATTGAGCCATTGCTGCTTCCACTGAATCCGCTGAGAAATGTTTTTCAGCTCTCAAAATGGTGGATTCTGCCATGTAGATTTGATTTAAAATCTCGGAAGCATTCAACAATAAATGTTGTTGTTTTTCAATATCCATCATGTATTTCTGAAGCGCCGCACCAGAAACCATCAAGAACACTTTTTTCAAGTTGGCGATAATGGCTTTTTCTTCGCTCATGTATTCTGAATAATCCGGAACTTCGAATGATGGTATTCCCATTAACTCTTTAGAAATCGCCATTGCAGGAGTCAGCAAATCCAATTGTCCTTTCATGGCACGTTTAATCAACATTCCAACGGCAAGAAGTCGGTTGATTTCGTTGGTTCCTTCGTAAATTCTGGAAATTCTGGAATCTCTCCAAGCCGCTTCCATGGGTGTATCTTCAGAAAAGCCCATTCCACCGTAGATTTGGATTCCTTCGTCGGCTGAATTTTGAGCCAAATCCGAAACGAAAACTTTCAAAATAGAACATTCAACCGCAAATTCTTCCACACCTTTTAATTCTGCTTCCTGGTGATTCATTCCACCCGCAACCAATTCGTCGATTTTATCCTGAACGTCTTTTGCTGCACGATAAGAACCTGATTCCGAAACGAAAGTTCCCGTCGCCATTTCGGCAATTTTTTTACGAATCGCACCGAAAGTAGAAATTGAAACGCCAAATTGTTTTCTCTCGTTCGAATACTGAATAGAATGATTTAAAATTCTTCTTTGCGCATCCAAGCAAGCCGCAGCTAATTTAATACGTCCAACGTTCAATGCATTCAAAGCGATTTTGAAACCATTATTTCTCTCGCCCAACATATTTTCCACCGGAACTTTCATATCATTGAAGAAAACCTGTCTTGTAGAAGACGCACGAATTCCCAATTTATGTTCCTCTTCACCTAAAGTTAAAGAGTTGGGATCTTCCAATTCTGAACGATTGATCACGAAACCGGTGATGTTTTTATCGTCATCAATTTTTGCAAAAAGCGTAAAAGTATCGGCAAATCCAGCGTTGGAAATCCACATTTTTTGTCCGTTGATGATGTAATGTTTTCCATCTTCGGAAAGTCTCGCTTTTGTTTTCCCAGAGTTGGCATCCGAACCTGCATCCGGCTCTGTTAAAGCATATGCACCAAATTTAGTCCCCGCAGCCAAGTCGGGAAGGTATTTGTTTTTCAACTCTTCGGAACCGTACAAAAGGGTAGGAAGCGTTCCAATTCCGGTGTGCGCACCAAAAGCGGTGGCCAACGAACCAGTTGCTCCGGAAAGATAGTCGCAAGCCAGCATGGTACTTACGAATCCCATTCCCATTCCGCCGTATTGTTCCGGAACGGTGATGCCCAGCATTCCCATTTCGCCCAATTTTTTCATGCATTCTTCGGTGAATGCGTAATCTTTGTGTTCGAATTTTTCTCTATTCGGAACCACTTCTCTGTCGATAAATTCTTTCGCAGAGTCGCGAAGCATTTTTTGCTCTTCTGATAATTCTTCTAGCGAGAAGATTTCTGCTGCAGGAGTTTCCTTGATTAGGAACTCGCCGCCTGTTAGTGTTTTAGCCATTATTTTGTTTTTTAAATTTTAAATTAAGCATTTTGGATTATAGATTTTGGATTTTGAATTACTTTGAGTTCAGTTTTTGTTGTACCGTTTTTACAATTGAAGTCAAAATATTGACGATACTTTGGATTTCAGTTTTATAAATTTCTTCATTGAATTTTACAAGTTCAGATTTATCCAATAAATCAATCCAATATTGAGTTTCTCTCGCTTCTTTGCTTGCAATTGACATTTTGTGAAGAAAATCTTTCTCCGAATATCCGGCGATTGCTTCTTGAACATTTGCTCCGATAGAAGTACCGCTTCGTAAAAGTTGTTTTGCAATCACGTATTCATTTTGAGCTTTGCAGATTGTATACAATTCAATAATTAACAAAGCAAAATCGAAAGTTTTATCTTTTATTAAATTGTCTTTTTGCATGATTCAAAATTTATAATTCAAAATCTAAAATTCACTATAAAAGTTCGTAAATCGCTGCAGCGCCTTGTCCGGTTCCTACACACATGGTGACCATTCCGTATTTATTGCCTCGGCGTTTCATTTCGTCGAATAGCTGAACGGCTAGTTTTGCGCCTGTGCAACCCAGTGGATGTCCAAGTGCGATTGCGCCACCATTTACATTCGTGATTTCCGGATTGATTCCCAATTCATTGATTACGGCTACTGATTGAGAAGCAAATGCTTCGTTAAGTTCGATTAATTCGATGTCATTGAGTTGAAGTCCGGCTTGTTTTAATGCTTTTGGAATGGCATAAACAGGCCCCATTCCCATAATTCGAGGTTCTAAACCTGCTGCTGCATAGGAAACCAATCGTGCTTCTGGTTCAAGACCTAATTCTTTTACCATTTCTTCGCTCATCACGATTACGAAAGCCGCACCATCACTCATTTGCGACGAATTTCCAGCGGTTACGCTTCCGCCTTGTGCGAAAACAGGTCGTAATTTTGCCAAACCTTCCAAAGAAGTATCTTTTCTTGGACCTTCATCCATCGCAAAGTCGAATTTCTTGGATTGCACTTTTTGATTTTCATCTACAAAATTGTATTCAACAGGAATAGGAACAATTTGATTAGCAAATTTCCCTTCAGCAAGTGCTTTCAACGCTTTTTGGTGCGAATTGAATGCAAACTCATCCTGAACTTCACGGGAAATATTGTATTCTTTAGCCACCGCTTCCGCCGTGTAACCCATTCCCCAATAATAATTTGGATTTGATTTTGCTAAAACGGGATCTGGAACGGGTTTGTACCCACCCATCGGAATGTAACTCATGGATTCTGTACCGCCCGCAATAATGCAATCCGCCATTCCTGACTGGATTTTTGCTGTTGCAATAGCAATCGCTTCCGAACCAGACGCACAATATCGATTAATGGTAACGCCCGGAACTTTATCGGTATTCAAGCCCATTAAAGAAATTAATCTTGCAACGTTCAAGCCCTGTTCTGCTTCTGGCATTGCGTTTCCAACGATTAGATCGTCGATTCTGTCTTTGTCCAATTCTGGAACTTCAGCCATCAGTTTTTCAATAACTGTAGCCGCCATTTCGTCCGGACGTGTAAATCGGAGAGAACCCTTCGGCGCTTTGCCTACGGCAGTTCTGTATCCTTTGATGATGTATGCTGTTTTCATTTTAGAAGTTAGAATTTAGAGGTTAGAAGTTAGACAACTAACCGTTAATTAATTTGGTTTTAAACTTGTAAATCATTTTCTGAATTTCCGTTAGATCGTTTAATAAAGGTGTGATTTTTTGTTCTACAATAAATTGTAATTCAACTAAAAGTATTAATTGAGTTTCCAATTCGTATGTGGAGCCAGAGGCAATTCCTAAAAATTGATAAAATTCTTTTGAATTATTTCTGCCAGCACCTTCGGCAATATTAGAAGGAATTGAAACTGCACATCTTCTCAGTTGCGAGATAAGACCAAACTTTTCTTGAGAAGGCAATTCTTCGGTAATAAGATAAATCTCTTTTACCAAATTCATTGACTTCTTCCAAATCATTAAATCTTGTAATCTGTGCGCTTTCATCTAAATTCTAATATCTAACTTCTAACCTCTAATTACGTAACGGTTTTCCAGTTTGCAACATGTGCTGAATTCTTTCGAGTGTTTTTCTTTCGCCACAAAGGGAGAGGAAGGTTTCTCTTTCAAGATTCAGCAGATAGCGCTCGGAAACTAATGTTGGCTCAGAAAGATTTCCGCCCACCATTACGTTGGCAAGTTTGTCGGCTATCTTTTTGTCGTATTCAGAAATGAAATTTCCGGCTAGCATTTGGTCGGTTCCTACGTAAAACATTCCGAGCGCATCTTTTCCGAGAACGGTCACTTTTTGTTCGATGGGTTGCGTATAACCTTGCTCAGCCATTAGTTTAGCGACTTTTTTAGCTTCAGCAATCTGACGTTTTTTGTCGACCACAACGATGTCTTTTCCGTGTTCTAGAATTCCCATGTCGTAGGCCTCGTAAGCGGAAGTGGCTACTTTTGCCATGGCGATATTCATAAAAGCATCACGAAGTCGGTTGGTTTTTACGTCGTCTTTCACAAAATCACGACACGTTCTAAGGACAAACTCTTTTGTTCCACCACCACCAGGAATTACACCAACGCCAAGTTCTACCAAGCCAATGTAGGTTTCTGCAGCGGCAACTACACGATCAGCGTGAAGCGTCATTTCGCAACCGCCACCCAAAGTCATGGTGTGAGGCGCAACTACAACAGGGACAGAAGAGTAACGAATCCTCATCATTGAGTTTTGGAAATAGGCAATGGCCATATTCAAATCGTCCCAATCTTGCTCGATCGCCATCATCATAATCATTGCTAAATTGGCTCCAACAGAGAAATTTGCACCTTGATTTCCGATGACCAATCCATCGTATTCTTTTTCGGCAAGATCGATGGCGCGGTTTAATCCGTCTAAAACTTCACCACCCAAAGAGTTCATTTTGGAGCGGATTTCAAAATTGATAATTCCGTCGCCTAAATCTTCGATGGCAGCACCGGAATTGCTCCAAAGGGTTTTATTTTTTCTGATGTTATCAAGAATGATGAAGGCATCTTGTCCCGGAATTTGATCGTAATTTCCTGTATTTTTATCGTAGAAAATGCTTTGACCATCCTCATTTACTTTATAGAAGGTTTCATTTTTTTCTGCAACTTGTTTTGCCCAATCGGAAACTTCGTAACCGGCTTCTTTCGCCAAATCAATTCCTTTCTGAACGCCTACCGCATCCCAAATTTCGAATGGACCATTTTCCCAACCGAAACCGGCTTTCATGGCATCATCAATTTTATAGATATCATCGGAAATTTCTGGAACTTTGTGCGAAACATAAGCGAACATGGCTCCCAGAGACAATCTGTAGAATTCTCCGGCTTTGTCTTTACCACCAATTAATACTTTAAAACGATCGAGGGGTTTATCAATGGTTTTCGTTAATTCTAATGTTGGGAAACTTACTTTTCCTTGAGGTTCGTATTCTAGAGTTTCAAGATTTAATCGTAGAATTTCGGATTTTCCGTCGTTGCCTTTTACCTTTTTAAAGAAACCTTGTCCGGATTTTGATCCTAGGAAATTATTGTTCATTAAGAAGTCGATGTAACTTGGCATGGCGAACTGATCTTTAAATAAATCTTGTTCAACGCCACTTTCGCGAACGCCGTTGGCTACGTGAACCAAAGTATCTAAACCTACCACATCCGCAGTACGGAATGTTGCCGATTTTGGTCGACCAATAACTGGCCCCGTTAATTTATCCACATCCGAAACGGTTAAACCTAATTTCTGAATGGTGTGGAAGATGTTCATAATGCCGAAAACCCCGATTCTGTTGGCGATGAACGCAGGGGTATCTTTTGCTAAAACGGTGGTTTTTCCTAAGAATTTTGCGCCGTATTCCATGTAGAAATTTACGATTTCAGGATCGGTGTCGGGCGTTGGAATAATCTCCAAAAGTGGTAAATAACGTACCGGATTGAAGAAGTGAGTTCCTGCAAAATACTTTTTGAAATCGTCGCTTCTGCCTTCTGTCAGGAAGTGAATCGGAATTCCGGAAGTGTTGGAAGAAACCAAAGTTCCGGGCTTACGGAATTGCTCGATTTTTTCGTACACCGATTTTTTAATGTCGAGTCTTTCCACCACCACTTCAATGATCCAATCGGTTTTGGCGATTTTCTTCATATCGTCGTCGAAATTCCCAACCTTTATGCGCTCTGCAAATTTTGGTGTATAGAGCAGGGCGGGACTGGCTTTCTGAAGTTTTACCAAGTTTTCGGTGGCGATTCTGTTTCTCACCGATTTGTCTTCTTTGGTCAAACCTTTTTTCTGTTCAGCTTCAGTAAGTTCGAATGGAACGATGTCCAGAAGCAATACTTCCACACCAATGTTGGCAAAGTGTGCAGCAATACCGCTTCCCATAATTCCGGAACCGAGAACTGTAACGTGTTTGATTCGTCTTTTCATTATGATTTGTTTATATATTATTTTGGAATAATGGAACCTTTCGGTTTCATTATGATTTCATTATTTTATAGGTTGGGCCGATGAATTCTTTGAGAATGAATATGAACTACTTTTTCTTGTTTTGCTCGTAAGCAATTTGCATAATTTCACCCATCACTTCTTTGAAGATTTCAAGCTTTTCCTGAGGGATTTTTGTGCTTACTGCATTATTAAAATTTAAGACCACTTGTTTGGACATGTTGCGGGAGGTGATTCCTTTTTCAGTCAGTTTTATAATCACTTCTCGCTTATCAGAGGTGGTTTTTTCCTTGTAGATGTATCCATTATCTTCCAATAACTTGATGATGCGGGTAAGTGAGGTAGGTTCAATGGCCATTTTGGGTCCCAAGTTGGTACTTCGAGTTCCTTCTTTAGGATCAATTTTCAGTAAAGTGAGGGCCTGAACTGCAGTTGCATCATGATCTTGCGCCATCTCCGAGTACATTTTCGAAACAGCAAGCCAAGTAGATTTTAGAATAAGATCAATATTGTCAACTTTCTCTGCATTTTTAGTATTCATAATATCTTTGAATGTGATTCAGACAAATATAAAAAAATATTGTTATGCATGCATAGTAATTTACCTTGACAGGTTAATTCGTTGATAATCAAAAAATTAAATGGTATGATTTACATAATACTATGCATGCATACTATTTTAAACACTTGCTTAAAAATGTAGAATTAATGGTACTTTGTGATTAAATCTGAAATATCTTTAAAGGAATTGCATATTTCTTTGGAATCGTGATGCTGAACCTCCCAAAAACCATCCTTAAAATTAAATTTAATACCAGAAAGGTCTTTTTTGAAATTTTTACGAAGAAACGATTGAAGCATTTCTTTTGCTAATGAGGGGGCCAAAATTGGCGGACTTACAAAGGAGGGATTGATGTCAAAAAACTTAGGATTCATCAATTCTTCATGATGCATCAGGATTTCCTCGGTGATGCCGGAGAAAAGCCGCCGATCTTTAATGAACCATATCTTATCGGCAAATTCCTTGGCCAAACGCCAGTCGTGCGACGAAAAAAGAATGAGCTTTTTTTGGTCTTTCGCCAGATTTCTCAGCAGTTGCAGGATCATGATTTTATTCTCTTCATCGAGATGAGTGGTGGGCTCATCCAAAACAATCATTGGTGAATTTTGCGCTAAAGCACGACCAATAAACGCTTTCTGAAGGTTTCCGTCTGAAAGTTTCTGCAGCGGAAAATGCTTGTAGGCGGCCAGTTGTAAGGATTCGATAATGTTCTCAACTTCCTGCCTATCCTTTTCGTTCAGTTCAAAGTAATATGGATAGTGAATGTATTTTCCCAGCGAAATCAAATCCTTCAGCGTATAATGCATAGGAATTTGAGCTTTCGAAAAAACCACCGCAATCTGCTCTGCAATCGACTGGTATGAAATTGCTTTAATGTTTTGCTGATTGAGAAGCAACTCACCACTCAATAGCGGAATTTGGTGCAGCAAAGATTTGATAAGCGTTGTTTTCCCGACTCCGTTATTACCAATTATTAAACAGATTTCGCCCTTGTCCAAAGAAGTGGTAACCTCTTGGATGAGTTTGGTTTTGTAACCGATGGTGCTATTTTTTAATTCTAAAAACATCTTTGTTAAACCACAAAATAGACTGTTTATTTTTTCTTCATCATCATGGTCAGAATCACAGGAATTCCAAAAAGCGAAGTAATTACATTGAGGGGAAACTTCGTAAGTTCTGAAATGACGGAAAAACCCTCCATCATTAAAACCCCCAACATCATATTAAGGATCCACTGCTGCCAAAGTTTTGCAGGGTTGTAGATGAGCCGGCAAAAATGAGGTACCACAATTCCTATAAACAAAATAGGACCCAAGAAAGCCGTCACCGAAGCCGCCAGAACTGAAGAAGCAACGATCACCAAAAGTTTGAGTTGATGCAAATTAACGCCCAAGCTTTGTGCATAAGATGCTCCCAAGGCATTTCCAATCAAGGGCTTAATGGTTTTAAAACTCATTATCAATCCAAAAATAACAGCAGCGGAAAGTACGATTATCTGACTTTTTGACACCATATTATTTGCACCGAAACTCCAAAGGATGTAATTTTTTAAACTCTGATTCTCGGCATAAAACTGCAGAATTGAAACAATGGCACCCGCCAAAGCAGAAATTAAAAAGCCAAAAATAATGAGAAAACTTTTATCCTGAAATCGACTTGCAAAAAATAGCAGCACAGCCATTAGCAATAAACTTCCGGCCATTGCAGAAAAACTCAAAAAACTGTTTTGCAAAAATTCGGGCAATACAAAATCTTGGGAGAAGAAAATATAAAATGCAACGGCTAAACTGGCCACCGACGTTATGCCCAAAACAGAGGGTCCGGCTAGCGGATTCTGAAAATATTCCTGCAGCAAAAAACCTGAAGTTGGAATGGAGACGCCCGCCAAAAGCATTACCAATACACGATTCAATCGTAAATCGGCAATCTGGGAATTTGCCGTATTTCCCCAAAAATCAGAAAAATGCAGCTTCATAAAACCTACATTCAGGTTGGCAAAAGATGCAATTAAAATACCTGCTATAAGGAATAGGCAAATGGTTTTAAAGTTTTTGGACATGGTAAAAGCGATCGCGAAAAGACGGTAAATACAAAAAGCAATGGCTTTCTAACGGAGAGATTTCAACTTTTGATCCAGCATTTCGGCACTCATCATACCTACCGTTTCGTCAGTTTTATCACCTTTTCTCATAAAGGTAAATGGTATGGAGCCGCCATCCCACTGTTTGAAATTTTTTGGGAAATAGTCGGGTGTCAGTTGCGATCCGTCCAAAAGAACAATATGATCCGAAAGCCCATTTTCTTCAGCAAAATTTTTCACCTTCGTATCCCAATCCGCTTTCTCGTCTAAACTGATAAAAGTAAATTTAACCGGCTGCGATTTCAATTCTTTGATTTTTTCTTTAAAATGTGGAATTTCTCTCATACACGGTCCGCACCATGTGGCAAAAAAATTGGTCACATACAAAGTGTCGTTGTTTTGCTTGGCTAATATTTTGGAGGCCTGCTCCGGAGAAACTTCAACTTTTTTGAAGGGTGTTTTTTCTTCAGCAATGGCAGTGTTTTCCGACACCAACACAGAATCAATGGTAGGTTGATCCGTGTGATCCGATGTTTTGTTCTCTTTTTTACAAGCTGCCAATACTACGAGAATCAATAATGCCGATATATTTTTTTTCATTTATTTTTTATTATTTTTGATTGATCAATCTTATGGAAAATCTTCTGTCAAAAACTAAACAGCAAAAATTTCACCTGCTAAAATTAACCAAAAAGCAGCAACTGACCAAAAATACCTTTTCGATGGAATTTGATGTTCCGGAGAATCTCCTGCCGAATTTTCGGTTTGAGGCAGGGCAGTATGTTACGCTCCAATATCCTTCAAAAGGTGAAGTTTTTCAAAATGATTTTTCAATTACTGCGGCGCCCTATGAAAAGAAACTCACGCTGGGCATCAAGATCAATAGCCCGAAAAGCTCTACTTATGATCTGTTTCATGATTTTCAGCGTGGCGATTCCGTAGAAGTTTCGGAGCCAAAGGGAAGATTTGTACTGCGTTCAAAACCCCATGAGTTTCGCACCATCGTAGGATTTGCAGGCGGCATCGGAATTACGCCGTTATTGAGTCATTTTAAAAACATTTTACACAACGAACCACGTACACGGCTTTTCCTATTTTACGGAAACAAAACGGTGGCAGATGTTCCTTTTAAACAGGAAATTGATGCACTGGTTTCGCTTCACCAAGATCGTTTTGCCGTGCATTATTTCTACTCTCGCGAAAAAGTAGGTAATGCTTTTCTGGAAGGTCGTTTGGATGAGCATAAACTCAATCTTATCATCAACCAGCTGATGACGATCGACGAAACCGACGAGGAAGCCACGCTTTGGGATGCCGTGGATGAAGTGCTGATCTGTGGCAAAGGTGAGATGATAAAGGCGCTTGCAAATGCTTGTTACCATAACGGAATTCCGAAGAAAAATATTCATTTTGAGCTTTTTGAAGAGTTTAATGACGATATCTATCCGCAGGAAAAGGAGTTCCCTTTGGTGGAAAATATTGAGGTCGATTTCAAAATTTTTAATAAAAAATATACCACATCGCTGAAAGACAATAAGGTGCGGCTGCTGCAGCAACTTCTCATCCAGAAATTTCCTGTGCCATACTCTTGCAAATCGGGTATTTGTGGAAGTTGCGAATGTGTCTTGGAAGAAGGTGAAGTAGAGCTCCTTGAGAACGAATATTTAACCGAGAAGGAGGAACAATCAGGTAAAATCCTTGCCTGTATGTCGGTGGTACTCAGTAAAAAAATAAAAGTTAATTTTGATCTTGATTAAAGCAATCAAAAAACCAAATAAAATTAAAAACATTAACCATCTGCTTTGAAAAAAGTGATCGACATACTGAAGTCATTTTTCAATCTCGTCGAAATTGTGATTTTGCTGATGATTTTGGCTAATGTTTGGGTGTTTGCGCTCACCAACGGACGAACGTACACCAAGATTTCGAAGATACCGCCCCGCGAAACGGCTTTGGTTTTAGGCACTTCTCCCAAGATGAAATCGGGAATCTCTAATCCTTATTTTACCACAAGAATGGATGCTACTTCGCTGCTGTATCACCACGGGAAAATTAAAAAAATTATTGTAAGCGGTGAAAAAAGTAAGGGATACGATGAACCTTCTGCCATGAAAAATTATCTGGTCTATCAGGAAGGTGTGCCCGAAAACATTATCATTCAAGATCCCAATGGTTTTAAAACGCAAATGAGCATCAGGAACTGCAAAGAGGTGTATCATCAGAATGACGTCATCATTGTTTCCCAGGGATTCCATAATTTGAGAGCGCTTTTTTATGCTCGAAATAGCGATATGAATGCTTTGGGATTTGATGCGCAAGATGTTGATGCCAACCAAAGCTACTATCGAAATCAGTCGAGGGAATTTTTGGCTAGGGTAGTAGCGGTTATTTATTATGTATTCAATGTTGAGCAGCACAGTTAAAAATGAGTGAAATCTTTCCAGTAAATTGCGTCATAAAACACTGTGACAATCGAACCAAAATATTATCTTTGTAAAAAAGTAAAATATGCTCGTCATCGGAATTGCAGGTGGAACAGGATCAGGTAAAACAACAGTGGTGAATAAAATTCTGCAGCAGCTCAACACGGAAGGCGTTAATGTTTTGTCGCAGGATAATTATTATCACGATAATCAGCATCTTACATTGTCGGAAAGGGAAATGCTGAACTATGATCACCCGAAATCCATCGATTTCGAATTGCTCATTAAACACGTGAAAATGCTTAAAAATGGGGAAACTATTCAGCAACCGATTTATTCTTTTGTAACGCATTCCAGAACAGGTGATTATGTTGCGGTAGAACCAAAAAATGTTCTCATTGTGGAAGGGATTTTGGTACTCACCAATCCGGATTTATTAAAGGAATATGACCTGAAAGTCTATGTACATGCAGATTCGGATGAGCGCCTAATCCGCAGAATACGTCGCGACACACAGGAAAGAGGCCGCGATTTGCAGGAAGTCCTTCATCGCTATCAAACAACGCTGAAGCCCATGCACCAGGAATTTATAGAACCATCCAAAAACGAAGCTGACCTTATTGTGCCCAATATGAAGCAAAATACGGTGGCTATAGATTTTCTCTCGACGGTCATCAACAATACCCTGAAAAAATCGCTGTGATATGAAAGAACTCATTAAGGACATACAGCCCAAATCGCCGACTTTTAAATTCGTTCAGAAGTACGTGCTGAATAAGTATTTCATCACTATTTTTCTATTTTTGGTCTGGATGATTTTTTTTGACAGTACTTCGTTTTTGGTTATTAATGAGATGAATGGTGAAATTGGCAAATACGAAAAACAACTGGCATACTATAAATCCGAATACGAGAAGAACGACGGTTTCTACAAAAAACTGATGAATAATAAAGCTGAAAAAGAGAAATTCGCGCGCGAAAATTATTTCATGAAGAAACCTAATGAAGAAATTTTTATATTGGTAGTCGATTCCAGCCAGATCAAAAAATCTCATCCATAATACACGATCCCTTAAATACAAACTTGCCGTATGTTTAGTAAAATCTCGTTATCAGCATGGGAAAACTTAGTGAAAAAGCAACTGAAAACCGATGATTTATACGCCATTCTTACCAAAGATAATCTGGAAGGAATTGTCGTAAAACCTTATTATGACTCGGTTTCAAAGCCACTAAAAAACCTGCCAAAAGTGGAGGAATCAACGCATTTGGTTGCTAAATATCAGGAAGCATTAGAGGATGATGCATTTGCCTTATTGCTTGATGAAAACATAGAGAATCTTGAAGAAAAGGTGCTTTTTATTAACAATAAAGAGTTGGCCGAACATCTGTTGATTGAAGAAGAAAACAAATATTTTTCTTTAATTGATTTATTTTCTGAAGATCGCAAAGGCACCATCAATGAGCAATTGGGCAAAGAATTGCTTGCGAAAAACTTCAACCGTCCTATAGCGGTAGATGTTACTCTTCATCAAAATGCGGGGGCATCCATTGTGCAGCAATTGGCGATTGCATTGGCGAAAGCAAAAGATTTGGCAGAATCTTTCAGTCCAGAGATTTTGAAAAATTTAGTTTTTCGGTTTTCTGTTGGAAACAATTATTTTTTCGAAATTGCAAAAATTAGGGCATTTAAATTACTTTTTAATCAATTGTCTAAAGAGTTTGGCTTCAATGAAGTTCCCTTTATTTTTGCAGAAACTTCACTTAGAAATAAATCAAAAGCCGATGCCGAGAATAATTTAATTCGGTCCACACTAGAGCTTTCTGCAGCAATGATTGGTGGTGCAGATGCTGTTTTTACCAACGATTTTAAAATAGAAGGCGGAAATTCACTTACTGAGGAAATATCGTTTAAGCAGCAAATTATTTTGGCGTACGAAAGTATCATCAACGTTTTTAATGATGCTGGAAACGGAAGCTATTATATTGAAGACATCACCCAACAGTTCGCCGAGAAAGCTTGGCAATATTTCCTGAAAATTGAGCAGGCGGGTGGTTATTGTGAGCAACTGAAGGCAGGGGCAATCCAGAAAGAGATTTACCAGCATGCTACTGCAGAACAACAATGGGTTGCGGAGGGAAAACTGAAACTCATCGGTGTCAATCTTTATCCTCAATTGCAGATCACCAGAAATATTAACGATTTGTATCAGGATGATGAACTGAAACCAGTTCGATGGTCAGAAATGTATGAATCTTAAAAACAAGGCAATGCCGCTGAGAAAGTGAAAGACATTCTTAGACCAGACATTCAAAAATATATCAATGCAAATCTGAAAACCGATTTGCATTCTTTGTTATTGAAGAAATCTCCGTTTGTTGATGTTTCTATGGTTGAAATTGTGCAGCAGATCAAAGGAAAGAATGTCGCCGAAAGAAAGTTTCCATTTTTGCAGAAAGAAGGAATTATTTTTCCGCCCCATCTCAATCTGGAACAGGCATCATCACAGGCCACAGCAGAATTTAAATCTAAAGAATTGCGGGGTGAAAAGTTTTTGGATTTAACGTGTGGCTTTGGGATCGACAGTTATTTTCTCTCTAAGAATTTTAAAAGCGCAACACTTGTTGATCAAAATAGTGGACTGCTTGATATTGTGCAGCACAATTGGAAAACTCTTGAACGAGATGCAATGTTTGTGCATTCCGATCTGGAAGAATTTCTGCGGACAAATCAAGAAAAATTCGACGTGGTATATCTTGATCCGGCAAGACGTGATCAGCTAAAAAACAAGAAATTTCTTCTTGAAGATTTGTCACCCAATCTGCTGGAAATTCAGGAGCAATTGGAGAAAATTTCAAATAAGATAATCGTTAAACTTTCACCGTTAATCGACATTAGTTACCTTATTTCTGTATTGAAAAATATTTCAGAAATTCAGATTATCGCGGTGCGGAACGAAGTAAAGGAACTGCTGGCGGTGATGGAAAGCGGTTTTGATGGTGGTGTCAGGATTCATTGCATTAATCTCGAAAGTGGTGAGCAGTCCTTCATCTTTAATTTCGGTGAAGAAAAAGTTGCTGTGTCGGAGTTTTCAGAGCCCATGCGATACCTTTACATTCCCAATAATTCAGTGCTGAAGTCAGGTGCATTCAATACCATTGCACAAAATTTTGGTTTAAAAAAACTTCATCCCAATACGCATCTTTATACGTCACAGCAGAAGTGTAACAACTTTCCAGGACGGGTGATGGAGGTGGAAACTATCAGTTCTGGCGTTTTGAAAAAAGGGGAGAAGTACAATATTATTTCCAGGAATCATCCGCTGATGCCCGATCAAATCAAAAAGAAGTTCAGGATTTCGGACGGCGGAAACCGCTATCTTATTTTTACACAAACCCTCAAAACAAAGGTCATTTTAAGAAGCGTACTTTAATCGCTTTTAAACGAACGATCTATGTTCGTTTTATAAAATCTTTTTGGCGATTTGCCCAAAAAATGTATCTTTAGTGACTAATCAAATTTAAATGTATGTCTAAAAAAGTCACTGATTTCGGCATTGAAAAAACCCTTAAGAATTTAGGAATTTCAACTTCCAACAAAGGCGTTTCTGCCGGTGGAAAATACTTTGCAAACGGAGGTTTGCTGGCATCCTACTCACCAACTGATGGTGAATTAATTGGCAAAGTTAAAACCGGAAATACCGATGATTATGACAAGATTATTGAGGCAGCACAATCTGCCTTTCAAGAATTCCGAATGATTCCGGCGCCTAAAAGGGGAGATTTGGTGCGTCAGTTTGGTAACAAACTGCGTGAGAAAAAAGATGATTTGGGCAAGCTGGTTTCCTATGAAATGGGTAAATCCTTGCAGGAAGGACTGGGTGAAGTGCAGGAGATGATCGACATTTGCGATTTTGCGGTGGGCCTTTCGCGACAGCTTCAGGGCTACACCATGCATTCTGAAAGACCGGGACACCGTATGTATGAGCAGTATCATCCGCTGGGAATTGTCGGCATTATTTCAGCATTCAACTTCCCGGTAGCCGTGTGGAGTTGGAACACTGCATTGGCATGGATTTGCGGTAATGTTACGATTTGGAAACCTTCGGAAAAAACACCATTGTGCGCCATCGCCTGTCAGAATATTGCTGCTGAAGTTTTTCAGGAAAACAATCTGCCCATCGGTATTTCCTCCATGATCGTAGGCGACCATGAAATTGGCGATCGGCTGGTGAATGATAAAAACGTTGCATTGGTTTCTTTTACCGGCTCAACGAAGGTGGGCAGAATTGTGGGGACAAATGTTGCCAAAAGATTCGGGAAATCAATCCTTGAATTAGGAGGAAATAACGCCATTATCATAACCGAAAATGCAGATATAGACATGTCGATTATCGGAGCTGTTTTCGGAGCCGTTGGAACTGCAGGCCAGAGATGCACCTCCACAAGAAGGTTGATTATTCACGAATCGGTGTATGACGAGGTTAAAAATCGTTTGGTAAAAGCATATGGTCAACTGAAAATTGGAAATCCGTTGGACGAAAAAAATCATGTGGGTCCGCTTATCGACCAACAAGCCGTAAAGCAATACCTGGATTCCATCAAAAAATGCAAAAAGGAAGGCGGAAAGTTTGTTGTGGAAGGCGGTGTGCTGGAAGGTAAAAACTTTGAGTCGGGTTGTTACGTGAAACCATGTATTGCTGAAGTAAACAATAACTACGCAATTGTGCAGCATGAAACTTTTGCGCCTATTCTTTACTTAATAAAATATAAAAAATTAGAAGAAGCTATTGCTATTCAGAATGACGTTCCACAAGGGCTTTCTTCGGCAATCATGACGCAAAACCTACGAGAGGCCGAACTTTTTCTTTCCCATGCAGGGTCCGACTGCGGAATTGCAAATGTTAACATAGGAACTTCCGGTGCTGAAATAGGTGGCGCTTTTGGTGGAGAAAAAGAAACAGGCGGCGGCAGAGAATCCGGTTCAGATGTTTGGAAATACTACATGAGAAGACAAACCAATACCATTAATTATAGCACGCATCTTCCCTTAGCCCAAGGAATTAAATTTGATCTATAATTCGACATCACTCAAAAAATCTAATTTTCACTATTTCTAATTCATTAAAAAAAGTCAAATTAAATATGAATGACGCAATTGCAACCCACCCGCAACCCACGAATGAGGTAAAGAAAACACTGTCGAGGCACATGCTTGCCGATGGATTCGATTTTGTAATGGATCTCGAAAAATCGCATGGAAGTTGGATTCACGACCGTTTAACCGGAAAAGAATTTCTGGATATGTTTTCCATGTTTGGTTCTGCTTCTATTGGCTATAATCATCCTTATATTGTTGAGCATACCGCCTGGTTAGGAAAAATGGCCATTAACAAACCTACTTTGGCTGATGTTTATTCTCAGGAATTTGCAGATTTTATGGAGGTTTTCGAGCGAGTTGCTATACCGACGGAACTGCAATACGCCTTCTTTATTTCTGGCGGAACGTTGGCCGTGGAAAATGCAATGAAAGCATGTTTTGACTGGAAAACCCGCAAAAATTTTGAAAAAGGCATCGATACTGAGGGTGACATCTGTATTCATTTTAAGCAGGCATTTCACGGAAGAAGCGGTTATACATTGAGTTTAACCAATACCTCAGATCCGCGGAAGTACCAATACTTTCCCAAATTTGACTGGCCCCGCATTATTAATCCCTATTTGAAATTCCCAATTACCGAAGAAAACCTACAAGAAACCATACAGAATGAAAACCTGGCGCTATTGCAGATTCAGGAAGCTATTTTAAGCAATCCGAACCGTGTGGCGTGTATCATCATTGAGCCCATTCAGGCAGAAGGTGGGGACAACCATTTTCGTGATGAATTTTTTGTCGGTTTAAGACAAATTTGTGATGAAAACGAAGTGCTGCTCATTTTTGACGAAGTGCAAACAGGTATAGCGCTTACGGGAAAAATGTGGGCTTTCCAACATTTCAGTGTGGTGCCCGACGTTATTTCATTTGGCAAGAAAACACAGGTTTGCGGCATTTTGGCCAATAAAGAAAAATTTGATGAAGTTCCGAATAACGTGTTTCGTGAAAGCTCAAGAATAAATTCGACTTTCGGAGGGAATTTTATTGATATGATGCGCTTTAAGCTCATTCTTGAAGTCATTGAAAAAGAAAATCTCATCGAGAATGCAACAACGGTTGGCAATTATCTTTTGAACGGATTAAAAGACCTGGAACAACGGTTTCCCGACGTTATTTCCAACGCAAGAGGACGTGGTTTAATGTGTGCTGTCGATTTGCCAAGCGGTGAAAACCGTGACAAACTGCGTGAAGTTTTGTACGATGATGGGGTCATTGTTTTAGCTTGTGGTGATCATTCTATTCGTTTCCGGCCTCACCTGAATGTCAGCGAAGAAGAAATTCAAATTGCATTAGATAAAATTGCCGCAAATCTTCATAAAATTGAGGTCAATAACGGATGTCAGGAAAAGAATTTCTGAGAAATTTATGAAATCTTAACACTTGTTTTTCAAAATTTATTTTTAACTTTAAAATCGAAAAATAAAGGAAAAAATGGAACGAAAGGTAAGAGTACCGGTCTTCGAAAGCGAAGTTCCCGCAGAGATTCAACTCATCAAATCAAAACTTGAAGCTGCGGAAATACAGGTATATCTCAATAATAAGTATATGTCTTTTACTACAACACCTACAGCAAATACGATGAAAGTAATGGTTGATATTAATGATGAAAAAAAAGCTTTTGAAATAATTGATGCCTACCTTAAAGAAAGTGATTTACTATTAAATAAAATTCCTAAATAATCATTTCATAATTTTAAATTTTACGTTTTACGAAAGTCGGTATCAATTTTTTGATACCGATTTTTATGTGGTGGCAGACGACACTTGAAGAAAATTTAGTTGATAAAATTGGTGCTGAACATCAAGATCGCAACCATAATGCAAAGCAATGCCGTAAGAAAAAAATAATCGGCAACTTTTTCGTACTTCACTTCAAGTTTTTCGTTGAAGGTTCGCAAAGAAAGAAATGAAAAAAGAGTGCTGCTAGCAAGACATAAACTTGCTGCCACGGCGGCTTCATCGATAAAAGTATTGTGTGAAAACTTCATCACTTTGAGAGAGGTAATGATAACCAAGCAAAATCCCAAAAGATTAGAAGAGGCATTCAGAATATGTGATGATTTATTCTCCATTTTTATTAAAGGTTCAAAAGTAGTTATTAATTTCAGTTATTGTCAAATTTTTAATTTATTTTAATAATTTTAAGAATTCTTTAATTAGAAATTTCTACTTCGCAAAAATCATTATATTTGTAAAAACCAAAGATTCTATGCAAACCACTTATATTGAAACTCAGCAAATCTCATTTCAGGACTTCAAAAATTCTGTTCTCAACGATTATAAATTAGGCAGAATCTCCCGCGAAATGTCATTAATGGGAAGAAAAGAAGTGCTCACTGGTAAAGCAAAATTTGGAATTTTCGGCGATGGAAAAGAATTGCCCCAGTTAGCAATGGCGAAAGTTTTTCGAAATGGCGACTGGCGTTCCGGCTATTATCGTGATCAAACTTTTTCTTTAGTTGTGGGTGCCGTAACGCCAGAAAGTTTTTTCGCACAACTGTATGCAGACACCAATGTAGAGCGTGAACCCGCTTCTGCCGGCCGACAGATGAACGGGCACTATGCTACACGAAGTCTTAACGAAGATGGAAGCTGGAAAAACCTGATGCAGCAAAAGAATATTTCGGCAGATATTTCACCAACAGCCGGGCAAATGCCACGATTGCTGGGATTGGCGCATGCTTCAAAAATTTTTAAATCGGTACAGTTCAAGGGCTCCGAGCAGTTTTCAAACCATGGAAACGAAGTGGCGTTCGGAACTATTGGTGATGCGTCCACAGCGGAAGGTCATTTTTGGGAAACGTTGAATGCCGCCTGTGCTTTACAAGTTCCCATGATTGTTTCCATTTGGGATGATGGATACGGCATTTCGGTTCCTACCCAAAACCAAAGAGCAAAAGCTGATATTGCGGAAATGCTTTCCGGTTTTCAGAGAAAAGAAGATGAAAATCAAGGTTGCGAAATTATTCAGGTGAAAGCATGGGATTATCCTGCTTTGTTGGATGCCTATGCAAAAGCCGAACATTTTGCAAGAACCGAAAGTGTTCCCGTTGTAGTGCACGTAGTGGAGGTTACGCAGCCACAAGGTCACAGTACATCGGGTTCACATGAACGATATAAGTCTCATGAACGGCTGGCTTGGGAAGCGGAATATGATGGACTTGTTAAATTGAGAGAGTGGATTCTGAACTATGTGATGGAAATTGATGGTCAGGACCAAATTTTGGCTACCCAAGCAGAGTTGGAGGCCATCGAAAACGAAGCAAAAAAAATAGCAAAAAGCGGCCAAAAAAAAGCATGGGAAAATTATCAGAATACCATTAATGAGCTGAGAAATTCCATTTTGCCATTAGTGGATCAATTGAAATCTCAAAATGCTGAAATAAATGCCGAACTGGAAAAATTCGGAAGTATAATTTCTGTTTCCAAGAAAGATATTTTTCATTTGGTAAGGAAGGCATTGCTTTTGAGCAGAACACATCCTTCTGTGGAAAGACAGCAATTGCAGAAAAAATTTGATGCGATTTATCAGGTGGAGAAAGATCATTATTCATCTCACCTTTATTCGCAATCGCAATGGAGGGCAACCCATGTGAAAGAAGTTCCGCCAGTTTATTCGGAACAGTCTGAAATGGTAGATGGACGAGTAGTAGTTCGCAATAATTTCGATAAAATTTTTGAAAAGTATCCAGAGGCTTTGGTGTTTGGTGAAGATGCTGGAAACATTGGTGACGTGAATCAGGGTTTGGAAGGAATGCAGGAAAAATATGGAGACGTACGTGTTGCTGATACAGGAATTCGTGAAGCCACCATTTTGGGGCAGGGAATAGGCATGGCAATGCGTGGATTAAGGCCAATTGCCGAAATTCAGTATCTCGATTATATTTTGTATTGTTTGCAAGGAATGAGCGATGATTTGGCTACCGTGCAGTACCGTACCAAAGGTGGTCAAAAAGCCCCGGTCATTATCAGAACGCGTGGTCACCGCTTGGAAGGAGTTTGGCATTCGGGTTCGCCCATGGCAGGAATTCTTAATCTTTCCAAAGGAATTAATATTCTGGTTCCGCGTAATCTGACGAAAGCCGCAGGTTTTTACAATACGATGCTGCAAAGCGACGAACCATGCTTAATTGTTGAATGCCTGAATGGTTATCGTTTAAAAGAAAAGCAACCCGATAATTTGGGAGAATTCACTGTTCCTGTAGGGAAAATTGAAATCACCAAAGAAGGAAAAGACGTTACCCTTGTAACCTATGGATCCACTTGGAGAATAGTGATGGATGCCGCTACAGAATTAGAAAAATTAGGAATTAATGCTGAAGTAATCGACGTACAGTCCTTAATTCCGTTCGACATTCAACAAGAAATCGCAGAAAGTGTGAAGAAAACAAACCGCTTAGTCGTTATTGACGAAGATGTAGAAGGCGGTACTTCCGCATTTATCCTGCAACAAATCCTTGAAAAACAAAAGGCATTCCGGTATTTGGATGCTGATCCTGTGACGATTTCTGCCGAAAATCACCGTCCTGCTTATGCAAGCGATGGAGATTATTTCAGCAAACCTTCTGCAGATGATATAGTGGAAAAAATATATGCAATCTTCAACGAAAATAATCCTCAAAAGTTTCCTGGAATATGATCTTTGAAAAGTAACCTCTGCAAATCCATGAAACTGCCTAATTTGGGAGGTCTCTTTTTCGACTCAAACCAATATTTTTCCGTAAATTCGCATTAAATTTTTTAACTGATGAATTACGATATTATTGTAATCGGGAGCGGTCCCGGTGGATATGTAACCGCGATTAGAGCGGCTCAATTGGGTTTTAAAGTCGCCATTATAGAAAAAGAAAATCTAGGTGGTATTTGCCTTAATTGGGGGTGCATACCAACCAAAGCATTATTAAAATCAGCGCATGTTTTCAATTACCTTAAGCATGCGGATCAATACGGGCTTAATGCCGTAGAAAATCCTGGTTTCGAATTTTCTAATGTCATCCAGAGAAGCCGCGGTGTTGCCCAAAAGATGAGTGGAGGAATTTCTTTCCTGATGAAGAAAAATAAGGTGGACGTTATCTTGGGAACTGCTAAAGTAAAACCAGGCAAGAAAGTAGAGGTTAAAGATGCGGACGGCAAAAGCACCGAATATACAGGAAATCATATCATTATCGCTACGGGCGCACGCTCCAGAGAATTGCCCAACCTTCCTCAAGATGGTAAAAAAGTAATAGGGTACAGACAAGCACTGTCACTCCCCGAACTTCCTAAATCAATGATTGTTGTCGGTTCAGGAGCTATCGGCGTTGAGTTTGCCGATTTCTACAACACCATGGGAACCAAAGTGACCATTGTAGAATTTATGCCGAATATTGTTCCGGTGGAAGATGAAGAAGTGTCAAAACATGTTGAAAAATCGTTGAAAAAATCAGGAATCGATATCATGACCAACGCTTCAGTAGAATCATTGGATACTACAGGAAATGGCGTGAAAGCAAAAGTAAAAACGGCAAAAGGAGAAGAAACTCTGGAAGCTGATATTGTACTGTCGGCGGTTGGAATTGCAGCCAACATTGAAGGTCAGGGTTTCGAGGAGGTAGGTATTAAAACAGAAAAAGGCAGAGTGCTGGTTAACGAGTGGTACGAGACTTCGGTTCCTGGCTATTATGCTATTGGAGATATTATTCCGACTCAGGCACTGGCTCACGTTGCCTCTGCAGAAGGAATTACCTGCGTTGAAAAAATTAAAGGTTTGCATGTGCAGCCCATTAATTATGGAAATATACCTGGTTGTACCTACTGTCATCCAGAAATTGCATCGGTGGGATTAACAGAGAAGCAGGCAAAAGAAAAAGGATATGAACTGAAAGTTGGAAAGTTCCCTTTTTCCGCATCCGGAAAAGCCACAGCAAACGGCGATACCGATGGTTTTGTAAAAGTGATTTTTGATGCAAAATATGGCGAATGGCTAGGTTGTCACATGGTGGGCGACGGCGTTACGGATATGATTGCTGAAGCTGTGGTAGCGAGAAACCTTGAAACAACCGGCCACGAAATCATCAAATCAATTCACCCACACCCAACATTGTCAGAAGCAGTGATGGAAGCTGCTGCTGCGGCGTACGGTGAAGTGATTCATATTTAATTTATGCTGTAAATAGTAAATTTATAAAATAAACCGCGGTCTACAGTCGCGGTTTATTTATTTTTGATTCAATGAATACGACGAATAATCTTGGTCTCGTTCTTTCCGGAGGCGGCACAAAAGGAGTTGCCCACGCAGGAGTTTTAAAGTTTTTGGTCGAAAAAAATATCGAGCCGGATGTTTTAGCATGTTGCAGCGCGGGCTCTATCGTAGGAAGTTTGTATGCAGCAGGAAAATCGCCGGAAGAAATTTTGGACTTTTTCAAATCTGTTTATTTCTTTAATTGGAAGCACTTCACCATCAATAAACCGGGCTTGGTTTCGTCGACTATTTTTCGAAATTATTTGCAACCCGTTTTTCAGGATATGCAAATTGGAGAGCTTCAGAAAAAAATAAAAATCATCGCAACAGAACTGGTTTCCGGTGATCAAAAAATTTTTAAGGACAGTGACAAAGTTGTTGATGCAGTCATTGGCTCATGTTCCATTCCGGGAATTACGACCCCTTATATTGTGGGTGAGGAAATGTTCAGCGATGGTGGCGTCCTCAATAATTTCCCTGCTGATATTATCCATAAAGAATGTGAAAAGCTGATTGGCAGTTATGTATCCCTTCCTCAGGATGTAGAAATTACAGACCTTAATTCCATCAGGTCTGTGACTACCCGTGCCTACGAACTGCTTTCCCATCGTACCGAAATTTATAAATTTTCTTACTGCGACTGGCTGATCAGCTCTAAAAAGTTATCACGTTATGGTACTTTCGAGCGCAAAGCCCATCGTTTGGAAGAAATTTTTGACATCGGCTACAATGCCGCTAAAGATTCCTATCAAAATTCTCCTTTTTAAAAAAAGTAGTTGCGGTACACTAAAATTCCGACAAAAACCGAGCAAATAGCCATCAGTAAAACTGCGCCGGCTGCTGCATCTTTAATGATTTTAATCCTGTAATCGTATTCGGGGTGGATGATATCACAAAGCTTTTCAATGCATGTGTTCACAATTTCCAGTGCCAAAACGGCAGAGCAGACGATGAGAATAATAGCGGCATCAACTGTAGAAAGCTGAAAGTACACGATAAGAAACAAATTGATGAGTAACGCCACAACTTCCAACTGGAAATTTCTTTCCGATTTCAACATCCACACCAACCCTTTGATGGAATTCCACATGCTTTTGTAAAATGGCGGTTTACTCATTACCAATATGTATCGATCATGTAAACAATTTGCGCCATTGTTGCTGCTCCCATAAGGAGTTCGCGGCGGTTTACTTTGTCAAAAGTATCTTCATCGGAATGATGAATGTCGAAATACCGTTGCGATTCAGGAACCAACTCTGCGCAGGTAACACCCAATTGATGCAGAGGTTCCACATCTGCACCAGCATACTGAAGGTCAAAATTATAAACCCCATAGGGTAAAAAGAGGTTTTTCCATGCCTGTATTTGCAGTCGTTTTTCAGGATCTGTCATCAGCGCAATGCCTCTGGGAGCGAAGCCACCACCATCACTTTCAATGGCAAAAAGATGTTTTTCATTTCTTTTTTCAACTGCACTGGCATAAGTTGTTCCGCCGCGTAATCCATTTTCTTCATTGGCAAAACAAACCACTCTTACAGTATGATTATTTTTGTATCCCAGTTGCTTGAATGTGCGCAAAACCTCGATGCTTTGCACAATTCCCGCCCCGTCATCATGTGCACCTTGTCCAACATCCCACGAATCAAGATGCCCGCCAACAACAATTACACTTTGATCTTTTTTTCCGGTGATTTCGCCAATAACTGAATGAGACAGTTTTTCACCTTTCATCCCACAATTGGAATTCAGCCGGGCAAAAATTTTCTCTGTTTTTAAGGTCTTCTCCAGTTCATCGGCCGATTTAGGACCAATGGCAACCGCGGGAATCTTTGTGGAATCATCCTTGTCATATCGCATTGCACCTGTATGCGGAACATCATCAAATGCGGAAGAAAGCGACCTGATGATAACGGCTTTTGCACCTTTTTTACCCGCCCAGCTCGCAGCAGAACGGCGATAGATGCCGGCATCAACATACGCCATTCCGGTATTGATGAATTTTTGGTTGAAGGCATAATTAAAAAAGACGATTTTTCCCCGCACTTTATCCGCAGGCAATTTATCGAAATCTTCCTTGTTTTTGACGAAGATAATTTCACCTTCCAGGTTTTGCCCCTTGGTTCCTTCCGAGTTTCCTAAAGAGAGCATCCTTAATTTTTTCCAAGCGCCAGTAGACGTTTTGATGTGCAGTGATTCTGTGCCCCGTTCCCAGACAGGAACCATTACTTCTTCCTTCCACACTTTGTCGGCACCGGCTTCTTTTAGTTTTTGAACTGCCCAATCGGTTGCTTTTTCGTAAGATTCGGAACCACTTAAGCGATGACCAATGTTTTGGGTTAACGATCTGAGGTTTTCGTACGCTTTACCGTTTACCAACATTTCATCGGATATGTTTTTAAAGCTTAACGAATCGCTATGGGTTTGCGAAAATAAAATTCCGCCCATAAAGAGCGGAAGTATTTTTAGCAGAGATATCTTCATTGTTGTTGTTTCTGAATGGAAATTCAAATGTAAGACAAATTTTATAAACCTCTTATCTTATTTCATATCATACATCACCAAAGCAGTTACCAGTTTAGGTTCAATGTAAGTACATTTTGGAGGCATCTTGATATTTTTGTCCGAAACTTTTAGCAAATCTGTAAAACTTACTGGGTGAATTCCGAAACCTGCTTTATATTCACCTGAATCCACCTTTTTCTTAATTTCAATAATGCCTTCAATCCCGGAATTTCCATTGATGTAGGTGATTTTGTCGGTCGTTTTTGGGTCTTCTATTCCCAAGATGTCTTTAAAAATAAACTCTTCTAAAAGGAAATGATCCAAGTCATTAAGCTCTTGTTGTTTTTGTCGCAAATCGTGTTTCACATGCAGCGAGTAAAATTTACCACCAAGATACATGGAGATGTGAAATTTTTGTGACGGAAAATAAGGGGTTTCTCCTTTATCATGAACCAGGAAGTTTTCTTCAATTTTTTTAAGAAATTCTTCTTCGGTAAGACCGTTCAGGTCTCCGATCAATCGATTGTAATCGTGAATTTTAATGGATTGATTGGACACGATAAAACTATAAACATAATTGTAATGTTCGATACCGTTGTGTTTTTTATTCTTCTGCTGAAGGTTTTTGGCGTTCAGTGCAGCCGAACCAATACGGTGGTGCCCATCAGCAATGTAAAAGGAGTCGATGTGTTCCAGCACTTCTTTAAACTGCTGCATCTTCAGTCGGTTATCAATTCGCCATATTTTATGACGTACGCCATTATCATCGAGATGATTGAGGATGGGCACGTTTTTCTCCTCGTGGTTCATCAGTAGTTCCACCTTTGGATTTGCCAAATAGGTAAGCAAAACCGGCTCTGCCTGAATGTTCACTTTTTCCAGATAGTACGCGAGCTTTTCCTTTTTATGGGTAAGGGTAGATTCGTGTTTTTTAATTTTCCCGTTCTGGAAATCTTCCACACTTACTAAACCCAGCAATCCGCGAAAGACGGTTTTATTGGGCATTATCTGCACATAAAGGTAATAGGACGAGTTATCCTGAACCAACTTTTTTTCATCCAGCAGCTCCTCAAAATTAGTCCTGATTTTCCGTAGGTTACGGTCAACATCTTTTGATTTACTCACCACATAGGGCTTGATCATCTGGATATAAGATGAATCTTCTTGTGCTTTTTTGTTAATTTCTTCCTGAGAATAATTATCAAGGGGATGTGTAGGGAACACATCCACGTAATCGTCATTTGGACGAACTCCTCGAAATGGTTTAAAAATGGGCATTTTATTTCTGTAGTTTCTTTTTCAAATCAATAATCTGTTCAGTAAGCTCTATTCCTATTTTATCCTGAGCATCGAGCGTGTTTCCACCCAAATGTGGCGAAAGTGAAAGTGCAGGGTTCATCAGGATTGAAAGTTCCGGCGTGGGTTCATTCTCAAAAACATCCAGCGCAGCGCCTGCCACTTTTCCGGATTCTATAAAATCGAGTAGGGCAACTTCATTGATTACACCGCCTCTTGCTGTGTTCACTATAAAAACACCATCTTTCATCTTTTCCAATTCTGGTGCATCAATAATATAGCCGGTGGTTTTAGGTGTATTAATACTTATAAAATCTGAATCTTTCAGAAATTCATCCATATTATTGTCGGACGAAATTCTGAAATCTACCTGCTGTCCGTCGAAGAAGTTCAGAGAAAGTGTCGCGGTTTTCGGGCTTCTTGTGAGTACTTTCACCTTCATCCCAAGAGAAATGCCCATCTTCACTACTTCTTTACCAATTCCTCCAAAACCAATGACGCCTAATGTTTTTCCTTCAAGCTCCACGGCGTTGGAATAGGATTTTTTTAATGCTTTAAAATTACTTTCACCTTCTAATGGCATCATTCTGTTGGCTTCGTGTAGGAATCTTGCCAGTGAAAAAAAATGGGCAAAAACCATTTCTGCGACCGAACGGGATGATGCATTCGGGGTATTGATAACGTAAATTCCCTTTGCTTTAGCATGCTCCACATCAATATTGTCTAAACCTACACCACCTCTTCCGATAATTTTGAGCGTTGGACATGAGTCGATGAGTTCCTTGGGTACTTTTGTGGCACTTCTTACCAAAAGTACGTCCACCGCATTTTCATTAATGAAATTGGCGAGTTGCTCCTGAGCTACTTTGGCTTCTATGATTTCGATGCCTGCGTCTTGTAAGGCAATTTCTCCTGCCTTGGAAATTCCGTCGTTGGCTAAAACTTTCATCATAATCAGATTAAGTTTCCTGATTCTTATTCAATCGTTTTCATAACATCTACCAGCACTTGCACGCTTTCAATGGGCAGTGCATTGTATAAACTTGCGCGGTAACCGCCTAAACTTCGGTGTCCGTTCAGTCCGTTGATGCCAGCTGCTTTCCAAGCATTGTCAAACTCTTGCTTTTTCGATTCATCAGTCAATTTGAAGGAAACATTCATCAGTGAACGGTCTTCTTTTTGACAAAAAGTTTCGAAAAGCGGGTTGCGATCTATTTCGTCGTATAGTAATTTCGCTTTGGCTTCGTTTCTTATTTCTGCTCCCTCGATACCGCCGTTTTTTTCCAAATGCTGCAAAGTGAGTAGGGTTGCATAAACTGGGAACACGGGCGGAGTATTAAACATAGATTCTTTGGCAATATGTAAAGAATAATCTAAATAAGAGGGGATGTCGCGACCAGTTTTTCCAAGGATTTCTTTTTTTACCACCACCATGGTAACGCCTGCGGGACCCATATTTTTTTGGGCACCGGCATAGATGAGATCAAATTTAGAGAAATCGAGTCGTCGTGAAAAGATATCAGAACTCATATCACAAACCATCAGTGTATCCACCTCGGGAAAGCTCTTCATTTGGGTTCCGTAAATCGTATTGTTGGAAGTACAGTGGAAATAATCATATTCGCTTCCCACTTGATAATCTTTAGGAATAAAGGAATAGTTTTCTGTTTTCGAAGAGCCCACCACATCTACTTCGCCTAATTTCTTGGCTTCTTTGATGGCACCTGCAGCCCAAGTTCCCGTATCAAGGTATGCTGCTTTTCCATTTTCTTGCTTCATGAGGTTAAAAGGAACCATTGCAAATTGCAAACTTGCGCCACCGCCCAAATAGAGCACTTCGTACTCGTCACGCAAACGCAGCAGCCGTTTTACGATTGCTCTGGCTTCTTCCATGATAGGAAGAAAATCCTTGCTGCGGTGAGATATTTCCAAGATTGAAAGTCCGATTCCGTTGAAGTCCAGAATTGCTTCTGCTGATTTTTCGAAAACTTCTTGCGGCAAAATGCAGGGGCCTGCACTGAAATTATGTTTTTTGCTCATTTCTATTTGTAAAATTTGGATTCTTGGGGAAAAAGCCCAATGTTGTAACTGCACATAGGGATAACAGTGTCTTACTCGTCGTGCAGAAACTCTTTTTTCTGTAGCAGCTCTTCATCCGACTCCACATGGTCTTCATCGGGTATGCAACAATCTACCGGACATACTGCAGCACACTGCGGTTCCTCATGAAAACCTTTACACTCTGTACATTTGTCGGTCACAATAAAGTAAACATCATCTGAAACGGGTTCCTGCGGAGCATCTGCATCTATCGTAAGGCCAGATTTCATTACCACTTTACCCTTCAACGCAGTACCATCCGAAGCTCGCCAATCTACAGCACCTTCATAAATCGCATTATTAGGGCATTCCGGTTCACAGGCGCCACAGTTAATGCATTCATCAGTTATTTTAATAGCCATCGCTAATATATTATTTATAAATTTGCACAAAATTACGAAAATTCCGCTAATTTCCCACAGTATGGCAATAGAAAATCAGATTTCAGGACTATGTAAATTAAGCAATTACCTTAATGCTTTTTTGAAGAAAGATGAGTTTTCTTTTGATGAAAACGATGCTGAACTTAATGCTGTTTTAAGAAAATCCGAAATTGAAAATTCTTGGATGACCATCGAGAATCAAAAGTTCGCGCTCAATCAGTGGGTAAGTGTCCTCAATGAAGAAAACATAAAAAAATGGCTTTCTCATTATCAAATCACGAAATTGCCTAAAAAAGTAGGATTGATTCTTGCCGGCAACATACCGTTGGTGGGGTTTCATGATGTGTTGGCAACGGTATTGAGTGGCAATATTCCCGTAATTAAATTATCTTCCAAAGACCGCTTGCTGATTCCCTTCTTGTTGAAAAAATGGAATGAATTTTCAGAGCAGGAAGTGCGGTATGAGTTAGTGGATAAATTGGAAAATTTTGATGCTGTAATTGCCACAGGAAGTAATAATACGGCAAAGTATCTGGAGTATTACTTTAAAGATTATTTGAGCATTATTCGGAAAAATAGGACTTCGATTGCTGTGCTGAAAGGAGACGAAACGGATGCAGAGCTAAAGTTATTGGCAGAAGATATTTTTAGATATTTTGGTTTGGGATGTAGAAACGTTACCCGAATATTTATTCCGGAAGATTACAGAATTGATCATTTATTTGAGAATTTTATAGCTTTTAAAGACATTATTCATCACCATAAATACGCCAACAATTACGAATATAACCGTGCAATCTATCTGTTGAATCAGGAGCGGTTTTGGGACAATAATTTTGTAATGCTAAAGGAAGATGAAGCGCTTTTTTCGCCGCTTTCAGTGGTCAATTTTTCTAGATATTCTGATCTTGAAGAGGTGAAGAATTTCATTCAAGAGCACCGTGAAAGTATTCAGGTCGTTGTTGCAAAACCGGAACTGGGGCTGGAATCTGTTGGGTTGGGTGAAGCGCAAAATCCTGGTTTGGATACCTACGCCGATCACGTGGATACGATGAAATTTTTGGAGATAATTTAAAGACGCGTTTTTCTGGGGTGTAGAAACGTCTGAAAGATCATCACCTCTTCACCAAATTTCCCTTCAATCCTTTCCGTAATATTTTTAAGCTCGATTTCCACAAAATCGTCGCGCTTTTCATCATTTTCAAAAATAAGCAGTACATTGGTGTTTTGTCCTTCACCAACCATCTCGCTCTGTACTTGCGAAATGATGTATTTCTCAACATCCATCAGGTTTTCTACCATTTCATGAAGGTCGCTTTCTACATAGTTTTCCCAATTTTCGCTGATCTTGTCGGTGGTATGAAAGGTGATGCTAAGAATGCTCATAATTTTAACGATATTTATAAACGATGTGGATAAATTATTGCACAAAAATCGGTAAAAAAATCGTATTTTAGCACGTTATTAAAAATAGAGATTAAGGAAATTTCAGTTTTGTTTTTAAACTGCTGAAATTCATTTTATTAGAACAAATTATGCATAAAGAAGGAGAAAGGTTAATTCCTATCAACATCGTTGATGAAATGAAATCCTCTTACATTGATTATTCCATGTCGGTAATTGTTTCCAGAGCATTACCTGATGTAAGAGATGGTTTAAAACCCGTTCACAGAAGAGTTTTCTACGGTATGTACGGTCTAGGTGTCTTTTCGAACAGGAAATATTTAAAATCCGCGAGAATTGTAGGAGATGTATTAGGTAAATACCATCCGCACGGGGATTCCTCCGTTTATGATGCGATGGTGAGAATGGCTCAGCCTTGGAGTTTGCGCTATCCTCAGGTGGATGGTCAGGGTAACTTTGGCTCAATGGACGGTGATCCGCCAGCAGCAATGCGATACACAGAAGCCCGCCTGAAAAAGATTTCTGACGAAATCTTGGCCGATCTGGATAAAGAAACTGTGGATTTCCAGAATAACTTTGATGATTCATTGACGGAACCCACCGTTTTGCCAACCAGAATTCCAAACCTTTTAGTGAATGGTACTTCCGGTATTGCAGTAGGTATGGCCACCAATATGGCGCCCCATAATCTTTCGGAAGCCGTTGATGCCATTGTTGCCTTTATCGACAATAGGGAAATAACCATCGATGAGCTGATGAAGCACATCATTGCACCGGATTTTCCAACCGGTGGAATTATTTATGGTTACGACGGTGTTAGAGATGCATTCCACACAGGAAGAGGCAGAATTGTTCTTCGTGCAAAAGTAAATTTTGAGGAAGTCCACAATAGAAACGCAATCATTGTTACCGAAGTTCCTTATCAGGTAAATAAAGCCGAAATGATTGCCAGAACGGCAGATTTGGTGAAGGAAGAGAAAATTCCGGGTATCTATGAAATCCGCGATGAGTCCGACCGACGAGGGATGAGAATTGTGTATGAACTTAAAAACGACGCCATTCCCAATGTGGTGCTGAATATGCTTTATAAATATACAGCGCTTCAAACCTCTTTCAGTGTCAATAATATTGCGTTGGTGAGCGGACGCCCCGAGCAGTTGAACCTCAAAGACCTGATTCATCATTTTGTAGAACACCGCCATGAAGTGGTGATTCGAAGAACTGAGTTCGAGCTGAAAAAAGCAAAGGAAAGGGCACATATTTTAGAGGGATTCATGAGGGTTATCGGTACCCAGGACGACCTTGATAAAGCCATTGCCATCATCAGACACAGCGCCAATCCACAAGCGGCAAAAGAAGGTCTGATGGCGGAGTTTGATCTTTCTGAAATTCAGGCACAGGCCATTCTTGATTTGAGACTTGCCAGATTAACCGGCATGGAACTCGATAAAATCCGTGCTGAATATGAAGAGATCATGAACTTGATTAAAGATTTGGAAAGTATTTTGTCAACAGAATCCAGAAGGTTTGAGATTATTAAAAATGAGCTCCTCGACATCAAAGAAAAATATGGCGACGAAAGAAGAACCGAAATCGATTATTCTGGTGGCGAAATGTCCATCGAAGATCTAATTCCAGACGAAAAAGTGGTGCTCACTATTTCGCATGCAGGTTATATCAAAAGAACATCACTTTCTGAATACAAAATCCAGAGCCGTGGCGGTGTAGGAAACCGTGCAGCAACCACAAGAGATGAAGACTTCCTGGAGTACATTGTGGCAGCCACCAACCACCAGTATATGCTTTTCTTTACCGAAAAAGGGAAATGTTTCTGGTTAAGGGTTTTTGAAATTCCGGAAGGTTCCAAAACGGCCAAAGGCAGGGCAGTGCAAAACCTGATTAACATTGAACCTGATGATAAAATTAAAGCATACATCAGAACCAATGATTTGAAAGATGCTGAATACGTAAAACAGATGTATGTGGTGATGATTACCAAAAACGGTACCATCAAAAAAACCTCACTAGAAGCGTACTCTAGACCACGAACAAACGGGGTGAATGCTATTGAAATTCGTGATAATGACCAACTGTTGGGCGCAAAACTCACCAATGGAAATTCTGAAATCATGATTGCCACCAAAAACGGAAAATGTATCCGTTTCCCAGAAGAAAAAGCTAGAGCAGTGGGTAGAGGTTCGATCGGTGTACGAGGGATTTCACTTGAAGGAAACGACGAGGTTATTGGTATGATTGTTGTGGACGATGTGCAGAAAGAAACCGTTTTGGTTGTGTCAGAGAAAGGATACGGTAAGCGTACAGCAGTGGAGGATTACCGCATCACCAACCGTGGCGGTAAAGGGGTTATTACCCTTAATATTACCGAAAAAACGGGACAACTGATCGCCATCCAGTCTGTTACCGATGAAGATGGTTTAATGATCATCAACAAATCGGGGGTAGCCATCAGGATGAGTATGGAGGAAATGCGGGTGATGGGTAGAAATACACAGGGCGTGCGCGTTATCAACCTCAAAAATAATGATGAAATTGCCGCGATTGCGAAAGTGGAAATGGATAAAGATGTCGATGAAGAAAATGCAGACGAGGTAGGAACTCTTCTAGGAGAAGTTGACGCTGCTACTCCAGAATTTAAAAATGCACCGCAAACTGGCGATAACTCCATCAGTAATATGGGTGATGAAGAAGACCTTAAAAAAGTAGAAGAGCAGGAAGCGAGAGAGAATGAAAAACTCGAAAATGAACAAGAAGACGGTACTTCTGAAGAATAATTCATAAACAAAAATTTTTATCTAAAATATTATGAAAAGAATATTTTTAAGTGTTGCAATGGTTGCTATAACTTTTGCAACGGCACAAAAAAAGGAAATCAGTGCGGCGGTAAAAGCTATTGAGGCAGGAGATATTGCGACTGCTAATACAGATGTTGCTGCGGCAGAAACCGCGTTAGGCGGGAAGATCTATCTTTTAGAACCTTCATTGCAGGAGCAGTATTATTATGCAAAAGGTTTGGCTTTAATGAAAGGCGGTAAAACTGCCGAAGGAGCGGCCTACCTTGCGAAAATTGATGATTTGGGCAAAAATAAGGTGTACACCGGAAAAGATGCCTCCAAAACAAGGGTTTATTATGTAGGTAAAGCTGCTGCAGATGCATCAGGAATTGCAGGGTTGAAGGAAGAATCCTACTCACCAACCCTTAATAGCAAGCTGGGTACGGCACTTAATCCCATTATCGAACGAACCTATAAATCGGCGTTGGAAGATCATGGTGCTAAAAAATACGCCACTGCAGCAACGAAGTTTAAAGAATCATACGATTTGCTGAAAGCCATCGGGCAAGATAATAAACAACTGTTGTATTATTCTGGGTTAAGCTATGCTCTTGCGGACGATAAACTAAAAGCAATTGAGATTTATAACCAGCTAATTGATGGGGGATACACCGGATCAGAAACCTCTTATACGGCCAAAAATAAAAAGACAAATGTAGTAGATACGTTGGATAAAACCAGTTGGGATCTTTATAAAAAAATGGGTGCAACATCAGATTATACCGATTTTAAAAGTGAAACATCCAAAAGTATCGAACAGGAATTGTACGAAACAAAAGCAGCGCTGGAGTTAGATGCAAATCGTTCAGAAGATGCTTTAGCAACCATCCAAAAAGGTTTGGCCAAATATCCAAACAATGCAAAGTTGAATGAACTTCAGGGAACTGCCTATTATAAGTCTGGGAAGATGAACGAGTTTGTATCCAGCTTAAAAGCGCAGTTAGCCAAAAATCCTAATGATGCTAATAACTGGTACAATTTAGGGGTGCTTCAAAGCAAAGACCCTGCAACTGAAAACGAGGCCATTGCTTCTTTCAAAAAAGCTACCGAACTTAAACCCGATTTTGCACAGGCATATCAAAACCTCACCTTTGTAACAATGGGTGATGATGCCAAAGCAATTGATGACTACAATGCGGCAAGAAAAGCAGGTAAAACTGCAGAGGCCAACAAAATCATCGAAGCTAGAAGAGCAAGATTGGCGGCGGCTTTGCCATACGCAGAAAAATGGTATGCAGCTGATGCAAATAATCCGGAAGCGGTCACTTTATTAAAAGGATTATATCAATCCAACAAAAATGAAGCAAAATTTCAAGAGTTTAAAGCAAAAGAAGCAGCGATGAAAAAATAAGGGAAGTAAGCCCAATAATCGCTAATGATTTATAAAATGCCGGAATTTTTTTCCGGTTTTTTTTTGATAACTACAAAGGACCCGTTTGAAAAAGCATCATTATTTTAAAGAAAAATTATCAATTTCTTCGTAAATTCACCCAAAATTTTACACATGACTTCAGCAGAAAAAATAGCAACGTTGCGCCAAAAAATGACAGCGTATAACATTGATGCATTCATCGTCTATTCCGCAGATCCTCACATGAGCGAATACCTTCCTAAAGAATGGCAGGAAAGGTCGTGGCTATCGGGTTTTACGGGTTCTGCAGGGTTCTTGGTTGTGACAAAAAATGAGGCGGCATTATGGACGGACGGACGGTATTTTGTGCAGGCCGCGATCGAGCTCGACGGATCTGGAATTACCCTCATGAAGGACGGAATGGAAGGTACACCCAACTATATTGATTGGATTATTTCCCAAGTTCCCGAAAATGGAAAAGTTGCCGTGAATGCGTTGGCCACCTCAAATATGAACTGGGAAATCCTGGAACAAAAGCTGATTGACAAAAAAATTGCAGTGGTTGATGCACCTCTGTTAGAGGAAATTTGGACCAACCGAAATCCCGATGCCCCCAAAAATCCTGTGTTTGTGCACCCTGTTGAAAGAGCCGGGAAATCTGTTGCTGAAAAACTAAACGATATTCGGAGTAAAATGGAAGAAGCCGGAGCAACAGTGCATATTATTTCTACATTGGACGATATTGCATGGACATTAAACTTGAGAGGCAGTGATGTACAGTCGAATCCAGTTTTTTTAAGCTATATTATTCTTACAAAAAATGATGCAGAACTGTTTGTGGATCTGGAAAAACTTACCGTTGACGCCAGAAAACAACTCGATGAAGCAGAAGTGAAAATGAGACCTTACGAAGACTTTTATACTGCTTTGGGTACCATCAAAAACGAAAAAATCCTTATTTCACCTAATAGTAACCAGTCAATTTTTGAGCATCTTAAAGCCAGCAATACTTTCATTAAAGCCCCTGTTCCGGGAAATCTGATGAAGGCGGTGAAAAATGATGCAGAATTGGCGGGTTTCCGTACTGTGATGCAACGAGACGGTGTGGCCATGGTGAAGTTTTTATATTGGCTCACCCACCAAGCCGGAAAAGAATCGATGAATGAGTTTTCGATTGGTGAGAAGCTTTATGGCTTTCGTGCCGAGGGAAAAAACTTTGTAGGGGAGAGTTTCGGATCCATTGTCGGATATTTGGAAAACGGTGCCATTATGCATTATTCCGCAAAAAGTGAGGGCAGCAAGTCTGTAACTAATGCAGCATCTATCCTGATCGATTCTGGCGGGCAATATTTGGAAGGAACTACAGATATTACAAGAACTGTTGCGTTGGGCGAGGTTTCCGACGAATTTAAGCACAACAGCACACTGGCTCTGAAAGGTTTGATTCAGCTTTCAATGGTGAAATTTCCGAAAGGAACCAAAGGGGTGCAGTTAGACGCTTTTGCCAGAATGGCATTGTGGAAAGAAGCCAAAGATTATAACCACGGTACTGGTCATGGTGTCGGCAGTTTTATGAATGTGCATGAAGGGCCACAGAATATTCGCAAAGATATGAATGCGCAAGACTTGATTCCCGGAATGGTGATTTCCAATGAGCCGGGATTTTATTACGACTACCATTATGGCATTCGCCACGAAAACCTCATTACAGTGAAAGAATGGAAAAAAAGTGATTTTGGCAGTTTCTACGAATTTGAAACGCTGACTGTTTGCCCTTTCGACAGAAGGGTGATTGATATTTCCCTACTCACCACTCCTGAAAAAGAATGGCTGAATAATTACCACAATTGGTGCCGTGAAAAATTAGAAAACGATTTAGAAGGCGACATCAAAGCATGGTTTTTAGATTGGGTGCAACCCGTTTAATCGCTTGGTGAATGCAAAAACTTCCCTTCAGCGGCAAGCTGGAGGGAAGTTTTTGTTTAAAAGTAAGAAATACAACATTTTTCAGGTCCATTAAAAATCTCGAACGAAAAGGTTTGTAAGTTGTCTGGTATTTGAGCTATAATAGAGAAGAGAAGTTAATTTGTTCCACTCTCTTACGGATTTTTGATAAACAATCAGCACGTGAATCTCAACATCATCCCATTTTCTCCCTTTCTTTTTTGTAATTATTTTCCTATTTTTGACCAATGGAAAATTTCGTCGTTTCAGCAAGAAAATACCGCCCACAAGAGTTTGATACTGTGGTTGGACAACAGCATATTACCGATACGCTGGAGCATGCGATCGACGAAAATCAACTTGCACAGGCACTCCTTTTTTGTGGCCCAAGAGGTGTTGGTAAAACCACATGCGCCAGAATTCTTGCTCGAAAAATCAATGAGCGCGACGGTTCCACCTCCGAAGACGGTTTCAGCTATAATATTTTTGAACTCGACGCTGCTTCCAATAATTCTGTGGACGATATTCGGGAACTTACCGATCAGGTACGGTTTGCCCCACAGGTAGGGAAGTACAAAATTTATATTATTGATGAGGTACACATGTTGTCACCGTCGGCTTTCAATGCATTCCTGAAAACCCTAGAAGAACCGCCGGCACATGCTATTTTTATCTTGGCAACTACCGAGAAACATAAAATTATTCCGACTATTCTTTCGCGTTGTCAGATTTATGATTTTAAGCGCATCACCATTGAAGATATTCAGGATCATCTTCGCAAAATTGCCGAGAAAGAAAGTATTCAATACGAAGACGATGCGTTATATTTGATCGCCCAAAAAGCTGATGGCGCTTTGAGAGATGCACTGTCGATTTTTGATCGGCTTTCTACTTTTTCGCAGAAAAATATTACGCTTGCCAAGGCGGCTGAAGTGCTTAATATTCTTGATTATGATCAGTATCTGAACATTGTAGATCTGGTGCATGAAAATAAAATTCCGGAAACGTTGACCAATTTCAATGAAATTGTCAAAAGGGGGTTTGATCCTCATATTTTTATAGGCGGATTGGGCAATCATTTTCGGGATCTGATGATGGCACAAAATGAAAAAACATTAGCATTAATCGAGGTTGGTGACAAAACAAAAACCAAGTTTGCAGAACAGTCCAAAAAATGGAGCGCGCAACAGTTGATCGATGCCATAGAAATTTGTAATCATGCCGACATCAATTACAAGAACTCCAAAAACCCGCGTTTAACGGTGGAGATCGCGCTGATGCAACTTTCCTCCCTCACTGGCAGTGGAAGCGAATCAAAAAAAAAAAATTCCTGATTTTAGCACCACTTCTTAAAGCCCTTCATTTATCATCATCACCCAATCAAACCGAGCAGGCAGATGGGGAATCAATAAAAATAAGTGTTGACCAGAGGCCGAAGCCAAGCGTTGCCAAAACCAGCGAACCTCTTTTCAGGCAAAAAGTTGCGCCCAAATTCAGTATTAGTGAAGCCCTTAAAAAACAGGAAGAGGAAGAAGAGCAAATCTTGTCGGTAAAGGAAGAATTGCCGAGCAATCATTTTACAGAAACCGATTTGCGGGAAGAATGGGCCCGATTTCTCAAAGATTTACAGGCAAAAGATATTATTGTTTATAATGCCATAAGCTCTTTTCAACTGGTGAAGAAAGATGAAAATATTGTTGAAATCATTTATCCGTCGGATTCCGCGAAAAGCGAGTTTGAAAAGATTCGAGCCGATTTTTTTAACCATTTTATGCGCAAGGTCAATCATTTCAACATTGAATTGCAATACAGGAATGATGTATCGCTTAAAAAAGAAATCATCACCAAACGAAAGATTTTTGATAAATTTGCCGCAATTAATCCGATTTTGCGGGAAATGGATGAGATTTTCAAATTCGATTTGAGTTAATGCTATTCCCTCAAAATTTCATTATTTTTTTTATGGCAGATTGACGTTGATGTGTCAATATCCCATTTGTATTATTAATAAAAAATGCCAAAAAGGCAGTATAACAATGACATTACACGATTTAGAAAATAAGTGGATTCAGGAATTTCCACAACCCCTTATCATTGCAGGACCTTGCAGCGCCGAAAGTGAAGCGCAGATGCTGGATACCGCCAAAAGAATTAAAGAAAGTGCTCCAGAAGTCTCTGTTTTTCGTGCCGGCATTTGGAAACCTAGGACAAAGCCAAACGGTTTTGAAGGCGTCGGAATTATTGGGCTGAATTGGCTGAAAAAAGTGAAGGAGGAATATGGTTTCCAAACGGCAACTGAGGTTGCCAACGCTCATCACGTAGATGCCGCGCTGAAAGCCGACGTCGATATTTTATGGGTAGGAGCGCGTTCTACCACCAATCCTTTCACGGTTCAGGAAATCGCAGAAGCTTTAAAAGGAACAGATAAAACCGTGCTGGTAAAAAATCCGGTTAATCCTGATTTGGCATTGTGGATTGGCGCTCTGGAGCGTTTGCTTGCACAGGGAATTACCAATCTTGGCGCAATTCATCGTGGATTTTCCACATACCAGAAAACAAAATACCGCAACAGTCCGAATTGGCAGATTGCGTTGGATTTTAAAAATCAGTTTCCTAACATTCCGCTAATCGTGGATCCGTCGCATATTTGTGGTAACAGGCAGGGATTGTCTGCCATCGCTCAGGAGGCATTGAACCTTGGTTATAGTGGTGCCATCATTGAAACGCACTGCAATCCCGATGAAGCTTGGAGTGACGCAGCACAGCAAATTACCCCTGAGGTTTTGGGCAATCTCATCCAAAATTTGCAGGTAAGACATTCTGATTTTTCAGGATTTGATGAAGAAATTGTGATGCACAGAACGTTAATTTCTGATCTTGATTTCCAGCTGATTCAAATTCTCGCAGAAAGAATGAAAGTTTCAGAAAAAATTGGATCGTTGAAAAAAGCGAATAATATTGCGATTTTTCAGCCGGATCGTTGGAAGGTCATTACCGAGTATGCTGCTCAGAAAGCTGATGAAACTGGGATGTCGCGTGAGTTTATTGAGCGTGTTTTCAAATCCATTCACGAAGAATCGGTGGAAGTACAAAATAGAATTTAAAACAGAATACAACATAGTACAATTCAAGTGTCAAAGATATTTGAAGATATTTGCTAAAATAGTTCACAATATTAATGGGAATAAAAGGCCTCATCACTAAATCCACCGGAAGTTGGTATCAGGTTTTGGAATTTGAAACCGGTCGGTTTTTTGAGGCACGTATTCGCGGTAAATTTAAACTCGTCAAAACACGCCTAACCAATCCACTTGCTGTGGGCGATTATGTGGAATTTTCCTTAGAAAAGGACGATGTGGCCTGGATCACCAAAATAGAGCCGCGCAAAAATTACCTGATTCGAAAATCAGTGAACCTTTCCAAAGAGGCGCATATCATCGCATCCAACATTGATTTGGGTTGTTTTGTTTTTACCTTAAAACATCCTGAAACCTCGCTTGGCTTTTTGGATCGTTTTCTTGCCTGCTGTGAGGCGTATAATATGAAACCGCTGATTCTTTTTAATAAAATGGACGTTTTGTCGTCCGAAGAAGAAGAGCTCGTCAAAGCGATCGAGGAGGAGTATCGCATCATTGGCTATGATGGATTGGAGATTTCTTCCTATTCGGGGCTGAATTTGGATGTTTTGAAGGAGAAACTGAAGAATAAAGTGTCGGTTTTTTTTGGCCATTCTGGGTCAGGGAAATCGACGTTAGCCAATGCGCTGCAGCCGGAACTCAACCTGAAAACTTCTGAAATCTCCGAAACTCATTTAAAGGGAAAACATACCACCACATTTGCACAGATGCATTTCTGGAATTTTGGCGGAAGTGTTATCGATACGCCCGGGGTTCGCGAATTTGCTATGATTGATGTGCAGAAGGAAGATATACAGCATTTTTTTCCAGAAATTTTTACGATAGGAAGAAATTGTAAGTTTCATAATTGCCTCCACATCAACGAGCCCAAATGTGCAGTGGTGGACAAAGTACAAAGTGGAGAAATCCTTGAATCGCGCTACATCACCTATCTTAAACTCATGGAAGAAGCTGAGGAAAACTCATTGCAATAAAAAACCCAGCCGAAGCTGGGTAAAAACTAATAACCATGAAAACTCAAATTAAACATGAGAATCGAAAGTATAATTGCAACTTCCGTGCCAAAAAGAATGGCTCTCTATTAAAGAATTTCCACTGCAAATGTACAAAACTTTTTCTTATTTTTGCAACACTTTAAAACAAGATATATGTCAGGCAAAATTACATTCACCATGATTAAACCAGACGCGGTTGCAGATGGTCATATTGGTGCTATTTTAGGGAAGATTGCAGATGCAGGTTTCAAATTCAAAGCATTAAAATTAACACAACTTACGGTTGCAGATGCGAAAAAATTCTACGAAGTTCACGCCGAAAGACCTTTCTATGGAGAATTGGTGGAGTTCATGAGTTCGGGACCTATTGTTGCTGCCGTTTTGGAGAAAGACAATGCCGTGGAAGATTTCCGTGCATTGATCGGCGCAACTAATCCGGCTGATGCAGCAGAAGGGACCATCCGAAAAATGTTTGCAAGAAGTGTTGGTGAAAATGCAGTTCATGGATCCGACTCTGACGACAATGCATTAATTGAAGCACAATTCCATTTCTCAGGAAGAGAGGTGTTTTAAATCGTACTAATTTCTATTGTAAAAGTCCGGAATTCCGGACTTTTTTGTTTTGTATCACTCTTTTTGGAAGCAAAGATGGATGCTCAAATCTAAAAGTTGGAATTCAGTATTATATTGTAAACAAGCATTCTCAGTTTAAAAATTGAAATTAAATATTCATCAGCAATAATCAAAGGTACCTTTTGATGCAGCTTTTTTTTAGTAAACATAGGTATTTCTATGTATTATACCTTCGGATACTGGAATTTCAAGATTATCGCTGAATTTCCCTTTTGGGGGTAATAGAATAAATCTTCAATCAGGATTAATAGGGATATTTAATTTTCTATATCTTCAAAAGTTCAATGGTTCTTTCGGGATCTTCGGAAGAGAAAACTGCGTTTCCTGCCACCAACACATCTGCGCCGGCTTCAAAGAGTTTGCTGGCATTGTCCAAATTAACTCCGCCGTCTACTTCGATGAGTGCTGTGGAATTATTAGAAAGAATTAAATCCTTGGTTTCTGCAATTTTTTTATAGGTATTTTCGATGAATTTTTGGCCACCAAACCCGGGGTTTACGCTCATCAGCAGAACCAGATCCACATCGGCAATAATATCTTCCAGCATCAGCACCGGCGTTGCAGGATTAAGTACCACTCCCGCTTTTGCCCCACGATCCTGAATAAAACTTATGGTACGGTGGAGATGAACACATGCTTCGTAATGTACAGAAACCAGATCGGCGCCCAAATTGATAAATTCCTCCACATATTTTTCGGGTTCCACAATCATCAAATGTACATCCACAAATTTTTTAGCATGCTGCTGAATCGTTTTCATCACGGGGAAACCAAACGAAATATTCGGAACAAACCTTCCGTCCATGATATCAACATGAAGCCAATCGGCCTGCGAATCGTTCAGCATTACAATATCCCGCTGCAGATTTCCAAAATCGGCCGAGAGCAGGGAAGGAGCGATGAGTTTTGTCTTCATTGGTGTACTTATTTTAACGGATAATTTGCATTGTTTTAATTAATGATACTTGAGGTTCATCTCGGGTGTAATATTCAGCAGTGTTTCATAAATAAGCTGGATGACGTTTGCCACATCTTCTTTGCTCACCATCTCCACCGTTGTATGCATGTAACGTAAGGGTAGCGAAATTAATGCAGAAGGTACTCCGCCGTTGGAGTGGGCGAAAGCATCTGTATCGGTTCCTGTGGCCCTGCTCGCTGCTGCTCGCTGATAGGGAATTTTTTTATCTTTTGCCGTATCGACAATGAGTTGACGTAAATTATGGTGAATACTTGGCGCAAAGAAAATAACGGGTCCGTCTCCACATTTCTGGTCGCCTTCCTTTTTCTTATCAATCATTGGTGTGGTGGTGTCGTGCGTTACGTCTGTAACGATAGCGATATTGGGTTTAATGGTATCCGCAATCATATCGGCACCGTATAACCCAACTTCTTCCTGAACAGAATTGGTGATGTATAAACCAAAAGGAAGCTTGTCTTTATTTTCCTTTAAAAGACGCGCCACTTCCGCGATCATAAATCCACCGATTCTATTGTCCAAAGCGCGGCATACAAAATACCGTTCGTTGAGTTCGAAAAATTCGTCGGGGTAAGTGATCATTGTGCCCACAAAAATCCCGAGTTCTTCCACTTCCTGTTTGGTTGTTGCGCCACAGTCGATAAAAATATTTTCAATTTTCGGCGTGGTTTCTTTCTCTGCACCTATTCTGGTATGGATGGCCGGCCAACCGAAAACACCTTTCACCACACCTTTTTCACCGTGGATGTGAACCACTTTTGATGGGGCAATCATTTGGTCGGATCCGCCGTTTCGGATCACATAAATCAAACCGTCGTCGGTAATGTAATTCACATACCAGGAAATTTCATCGGCATGAGCTTCTATCACTACTTTAAAATCAGCATCGGGGTTGATGATTCCGTAACAGGTTCCGTAATGGTCAGATTCTATTTTATCCACAAAAGGTTGAATGTACTTCATCCACACCTTTTGTCCGCGATGCTCGTATCCGGTAGGAGAGGCGGTATTTAAATATTCTTCTAAAAATTTTAATGATTTTTTTTCAAATTTCATAGAGAAAGGAACGAATTTTGTTGCAAAAATGGATGATTTAATCGGAAGTAAAAATAATGAAATTTAATCTATCAGTCATCATTTTTCTTTTGTTTTCGGCATTTGGAGCAAATGCGCAGGAGATACAGCAGGTGAGGCCACTCAGTGAATATCCGCCGGAATTGTTAAAAACCGACGAATTAGGCAATAAGTATTATTACGACGAAGCGCAGAAAGCCAAGATTTATGAAATTAATGGTGAAAATGTCGTGGTCATGGACGAGTTGTTTCTCCTCAATAAACCTAAGTTCAACAATGCACTGGATCAGAATTATTATTTCTTCCTGAACAAAAAGCTGAGTCGAGTTTACCCTCTTTTTTTGACAGCTTTGGAGCAGTACCGTGATCTGCAGCAAGAGATGCAAACCATGGACCGACCAGCACAGCGTGCGTTTGTTGCTGAAAAGCAAAAAGCATTAGCAAGCCAGTACGAAGCTCAGATTCGGGATTTAACCACCTCTGAAGGACGTATTTTTGCAAAATTGATGGATCGAGCCACCGGAAAAACAGTGTATGAAATCATCAAAGAATTGCGTGGTGGATGGAGTGCATTTTGGTGGAATGTTAAGGGAAATATCGCTGATGTTAGCATCAAAGATGCGTACGATCCTCATACCAACCGTACCGATGCTTGGGTGGAATCACTTTTACAGAGTAATTGGAATGCCGGTTATTTGTCTCCATATCCGGGTTATCAGGATTTTAAGGTGAGTAAATAGATAGCAATATGGCGTTGCATATGTACGTCTAATCCATTTTTGCGAAATCTCCTTTTTTTGTATTGGTTTAAAAGAGGGGTGCCTTATCAATGGTTTCTCCCTTTCTCATATCAACCTTTTAACAGCCGTGTTTCAATTTGTATTTTAACCCTGAGTATGTATTGGTGGTTATTAATGGAATTTTTGAGGTTAACAATTGAATTGCTATGTTCTTTTAGCAGACTTGATTTTTTTAATCTTCAAAAAAAGTTGTTAATCGTTGCCCTCATTCCATCAACATTTTCGACCTTTGCAACTCAATATTCAACATTATGATAAAACCTGTATTCATTGTATTTGGCTGTCTTGCGCTGGGAAACATTATTGTTTCTGTCACGGGCATGCCACTTCCTGCAAGTATTGTGGGAATGCTTCTTCTCACCATTTTGTTGATGACGAAATGGGTAAAAGTGGAAGACTTAAAAGGGTTGGGCGATTTTTTTAATGCGCACATGTCTTTTTTCTTTGTGCCGGCAGGTGTTTCTGTAATGTTGTATCTAGATGTAATTGAAGGGCAATTTTTGCCCATTGTTGTGTCATCATTTGTCAGCACAGTATTGGTGATTATCGCTACCGGCTGGAGTCACCAGTTTATCCGTTCAAAAAGCAAAAAGAAATGAAAGAGTCAGTATTAAATCCCACTTTTTTTATTGCACTCAGCGTGGGCGCATTTTACATTGGTTTACTCATTCAAAAAAAGACCAAAAGTTTGTTGATGAATCCAATTCTCATTGCAATGGTTTTGCTCATTGGGTTTCTTCAAATTTTTAAAATTGATTATGCTACCTATCACGAAAACAGCAAGCTGATAGACTTCATGTTGCAACCTGCTATTGTGTGTCTAGCCATACCATTGTACCAGCAACTTAAAAGAATTCGTCAACAGCTGGTTCCACTTTTAATCAGTTCCGTGATTGGTTGTGTAGTGGGTGTAGTAAGCGTAGTGGGTATTGCTTGGGCAATGGGGGCGCCCAAAGATATCATCCTTTCTCTGGCTCCCAAATCGGTTACCACGCCCATTGCTATGGAGGTTTCCCGGACCATTGGGGGCATTCCTGCACTTACATCATGTGTCGTTATTTTTGTTGGAATTTTCGGTGCCATATATGGTTACATGATTTTAAGAAAAACCAGGATCAACAGCCCAATTGCTCAGGGACTTTCTATTGGGATGTCGGCACATGCTGTAGGAACTTCCAAATCAATGGACATCAGCAACTCTTATGGTGCGTTTTCTACATTGGGACTCATCATCAATGGAATACTTACAGCGGTTTTAACGCCCTATTTAGTGATGCTGATGCAAGCCATTTTAGGATTTTAAAGGTATTAATAAACAAAGCGCTCAAAGATCGGGCGATTCATTCATTATTTTTTTATATTTAATGCCGTGATTCCATGGGGCGCCAAAACAGCTCTAGTTAGGATGACAATGGCGTACTTGTGTATGCCTTACACTTTTTTCTGATAGGTAAAGCAAAGTATTTTTATGAAACACGTACTGGAAAAACATTATGTCAATAGGATGGGTTGGTTAAGAGCTGCGGTTTTGGGTGCCAATGACGGACTACTTTCCACAACCAGTATCGTGATTGGTGTTGCGGCGGCAGATCCAAGTAGGCACGCAATTATTTTAGCTGCCATGGCAGGAACCATTGCGGGTGCCATGTCGATGGCTGCAGGTGAATATGTTTCGGTGAGTTCGCAGGCAGATACAGAGAATGCTGATTTGGCGCGCGAAAAAAAAGAACTGGAAGAAATGCCGGAAATAGAATTGCAAGAACTGGCAAAGATCTATCAGCGGCGCGGAGTAAGCAAAGAAACTGCCTTACTCGTTGCACAGGAATTGACCGTTCATAATGCCTTGGAAGCCCATGCAAAAGATGAGTTGGGCATTAACGAGATTACCATTGCAAAGCCATTTCAGGCCGCGGTGGCATCGTTTTTTTCTTTCATTGCAGGCGCAGCATTGCCTCTGATTTTAGCCATATTTGCGCCCGAAAAAGAAATGATGTACTACCAGTATGGTTTTTCCATTATTTTCCTGATGATTTTAGGGGCTGTTGCTGCTAAAACAGGTGGTGCACCCGTGGTTGCTGCGATGATTAGGATTTGTTTCTGGGGAACGGTGGCGATGGCCATAACTGCTTTAGTGGGTCATTTGTTCGGTGTCAATGTGCATTAAGAGAAAATCAAGTCTGCGGAAATTTCATGGTGTAATTGCTCTATTGGTTTTTTTCAAAGTCATAAAAAATGCCCCAAATAATCGGGGCAATTGCTTAATGTTCTTCGGAGTTAGTATTCCAGTACAAATTCTTCCTTAGGAAGTCTTACTTTTTTCATCGTCCCAACCCAGTCTTTTTCCGGATCGGCGTAACCAACGTACATGAGGGAAACACTTTTCAATCCGTATTTTTTTAATTCTAAAATTTCATCTACCACAGCATTATCGAATCCTTCTACTGGCGTTGTATCTACTCTTAGTTCGGCTGCTTGCGCCAATGCTAAACCTAGTGCAATATATGTTTGCCTTGCTGTGTGTGCAAAATTGTTCTCTGCGGGTTGAGTAAGGTAAATCGACTTCAGCTTATCGGTGTAGGTGCCAAACCTGCCTCTGGGCAAACCTCTTTCATCCGTGGTATAATCGTAAACTTTATCGATGCGTTCCTCAGTGTACGTGTCCCATGCCGCAAAAAGAATCACATGCGAACTGTCGCGCATGCATTCCGGATTGAGTGCACCTTTCATCAGTCTTTCTTTGATTTCCTGATTTTGAACAACAATAACTTTAAAAGGTTGAAGCCCTGATGAAGTAGGTGCCATTCTTGCGGCCTCTACAATTTTATCGATGTTTTCCTGACTGACTTTTTTGTTGGGATCGTATGCTTTAACGGCATGTCTCCAGTTTAGATCTTCTAATAATGACATTTTATTTTTTTTAATTGAATATTTATTTTGCTAGAATAACAAACAGTATTGCTGAAACCGCTGGTAATGCCTGCACAAAGAATATTTTTTTGCTGGCCGTCAGTCCTCCAAAAATACCGGCAATGGCCACACATCCAAGGAAAAAGATGCGGATATTGAAACTCCATTCCGGATTTTCGATGAGAAAAGACCAAAGTAGCCCTGCTACCAAAAATCCGTTATACAATCCCTGATTGGCGGCTAAGCCCTTTGTGGGTTTAAAAAGTTCGGCAGGCAATGCATTGGCAAACGTTTTCTTGCCGGCGGTTTCCCAGGCAAACATTTCCATCCATAGAATATAAATATGTTCGATGGTTACTAATGCGGTTAAAATGACGGCTACAGTTTGCATGCTATGTATTTTAGTTGTTGGATACTGTTAATTTTACCTCAATATTGCCACGGGTTGCATTAGAATATGGACAAACTTGATGAGCTTGTTCGGTAAGCGCCTGCGCCTGCTCTAATGCTACACCAGGAATATTAGCATGCAATTCAGCTTCCAGGCCAAATCCTCCGCTTTCAGTTTTTCCAATTCCGATTTTCGCAGTTACAGTGGTTTCTCCGGTTTTGATTTTGGACATTTTAATCACCAGATTCAATGCACTGTCGAAACAGGCAGCATAGCCGGCGGCAAATAGCATTTCAGGATTGGCAAAATCGTCGTTGGCACCGCCTAAAGCTTTGGGGTATCGAACTTCTAAGTTGATAATACCGTTGTCACTTTCTACATGACCTTCGCGTCCTCCGGTTGCAGTGGCGCCTATTGTGTACAATGTTTTCATTTTGTTTGCAATGTTTTTAAAATTGAGTTAATATTATTTTTTAGATGGACAATTTCTTCTTCCGAAATGTTCAAGCTCTCAAACATTCTTTCAGGTACTTTTGCCGCTTTTTTGCTCAACGTTTTTCCTTCGTGGGTAAGCTCAATCATGACAACTCGTTCGTCTAAAGAGCTTCTTTTTCTGGTCACCAGACATTTTTGTTCAAGCCGCTTCAGCAGCGGAGTAAGGGTTCCGCTGTCTAGATTGAGTTTTTCCCCCAATTGAGATACCGTTTGTTCTTTATGTTCCCAAAGAACCATCATGACCAGATACTGCGGATAGGTAAGTTCAAGCTCATCCATAAAAGGGCGGTAGCGGTTGATGATTTCTTTCGCCAAAGCGTAAATCGGGAAACAAACCTGATTGTCTAGTTTTAGTTGTTCGGTCATCGCTTTTCTTTTTTCACGTTACAAATATAGTACAAAATTATATTGTGTGCAATTTAATTGTAAAAGATTTTTTTAAAAAATTGATTCGTTAAATTCTGAAGACATTCGAAACCGCGTATTAAAGAAGTTATCCAATGTATTTCGACCCGCCAAATCCCACAATGCTGATTTTCGTGCTCAATTTAATCACTGACTTCGTCTTATTTGAACAGAATTTTAATAACATCATCACGCCAAAAAAGGTGATTTCCAAAATTTTGAAAACCACCTTTTTTGTTGAGAGCATTAAAATTAAACATTCAAATCAGCTGAGTTGAGCCGCAAGGAATTAAGGATAACGGAAACGGATGAAAAACTCATGGCTGCTGCTGCAATCATTGGGCTGAGCAAAATTCCGAAAAAAGGGTAGAGTAATCCTGCAGCTACAGGGATTCCTAGAGAATTATAAACGAAGGCAAAGAAAAGGTTTTGCCTGATGTTGTTGCGTAATTTTTCGCTGAGGACTTTTGCCTTCGCTACTCCCAATATATCTCCCTTCACCAATGTAATTCCCGCACTTTCTATTGCTGCATCGGTTCCGGTACCCATGGCTATTCCCACATTGGCTTGTGCCAAAGCTGGTGCGTCATTAATGCCATCGCCCGTCATTGCCACTATTTTTCCGGCTTGCTGCAATTTTTTTATTTCCTGCATTTTGTCTTCCGGAAGGCAGCCCGCAAAATAGTTTGTAATGCCCAATTCGGCTGCTACTGCTTTAGCTGTTGACTCATTGTCGCCGGTCATCATAATCACTTCGATGCCTTGCTGTTGTAAAAAAGTTACCGCTTCTTTTGAAGTTGGTTTCAGTGGGTCGCTGAAGTTGAGGACTGCTAAAACGTTTTCGCCTTTGGCTAAATAGGAGACGGTTTTTGCCTGCTGCTGGCTGGCTATGGCCTTTGCCTTAATATCTTCAGGAATTGCAATATGAAATAACTCCAGCAGTTTTTCATTTCCTAAAAGTACAGTTGCACCGTCTATTATACCTTTGATGCCTTTCCCGGATATATTGTCAAATTCGTCAACGCGGAGTAAAGTTTGGGCTGTGGTAGCAAATCGGTCAAGCACAGCTTTTGACAATGGATGCGCTGAGTTCTGGTTGAGTGAAGCCGCCAGCTGTAACACCTGATTCTCATTGGCATCCCCAGAAACCACTATGGAATCTATACTGGGTTTTCCTTGTGTTAAGGTGCCTGTTTTATCAGTGATCAGTATATTTACTTTATGCATTTCTTCAAGTGCTTCTGCATTTTTAATGAGAATACCGTTTTTAGCGCCTTTGCCAATACCCACCATCATACTCATTGGTGTTGCCAAACCTAATGCACACGGACAGGCAACAATAAGCACCGCCACCGCATTCACGAAGGCATAAATCATTTTGTTTTCTCCGCCGAAGATCATCCACAATAGAAAGGTTACTATTGAAATGCCCACTACAACAGGCACAAAAATGGCAGAAATTTTATCGACTGTTTTTTGGATCGGGGCACGGCTTCGGCTGGCATCATGAACCATTTTAATGATGTGTGAGAGCAATGTTTCATCACCCACTTTTTCGGCTTTCATCAGGAATACGCCGTTCCCGTTGATGGTGCCGGACGTAACTTTTTCACCGGTATTCTTTTCGGCAGGAATGGGTTCGCCGGTAATCATGCTTTCGTCTACTGTGGAGTTTCCTTCTGTAATGGTGCCGTCCACAGGTATTTTTTCGCCCGGCTTTACCCGAAGTAAATCACCAACTTTAACGGCAGAAAGTAAAATTTTTACTTCTTTGCCATCTCGAATTAAATGCGCTTCATCCGGTGCCAAATTCATCAGTTCTTCGATCGCTTTGCCCGTCTTTTGATGAGCACCAGCTTCCAGCATCTGACCCATAATGACCAACGTCAGGATGACACACACCGATTCAAAATACAAAGGAGGTTTTCCGCCATGTGAAATCTCGTGAGGCAGAATTGCTGGATTCAACAAACCCACTAAACTAAAAATAAATGCCGCGACGACCCCCAACGCAATAAGCGAAAACATGTTGAGATTCCATGTTTTAAAGGAAATGAATCCCCGTTTTAATACAAACCAGCCGGCATAAAAAATGACCGGAAGTGACAAAAAAAGTTCTACAAATCCTTGCACACGATTCGAAAATGGAAAATTGATCCACATTCCTCCCATTGAAAGAACAAAAACGGGGACAGTGAATGCCAATGCTATAAGGAATTTTCTTTTTAGGATTTTGTATGTATCATCTTCAGCTGCACCACTTTTGGAAGGTATCGGAACCAAATCCATTCCGCATATAGGGCAATCTCCTGGTTCATCGCGAATAATCTCAGGATGCATTGGACAAGTATATTGCGTTGCTACTTTCTTTTCGGGAATCTTCACCAGATCCATTCCGCAAACCGGGCAGCCCACATTAGAATCATAAACTTTATCGCCCTCGCAAAACATAGGGCAGTAGTATTTGCCGGCGTTGTTAGCGCTCAGTTGTTGATGATCTTCTGGGGAATGATGGTGATGATGTGCTTGGGCAGCTGTACTGTGTTGCTGCTTTGCCTTCGATGCAAGTTCTGCAGTGATTTGTTCCAAATGCATGTGGCAAACCGGACAACCCGTATCCGAAGGATAAGTCTTATCGCCTTCGCAAAACATCGGACAAAAATATTGTCCAACTTGATGGGCAAAACTTTCGGGCAGATTATTTTTGGAAAACTGCTGCGGTTTATTCTTAAATTCTGCCTTTTCCTCTACAGGAACCAAATACATATTGCAAACCGGGCATCTTTTCCCTTGCTGAAAATATACTTTTTCTCCTTCGCATTCCATGGGGCAATAGTACACCGAACTGGGCGAAATGCGGTCCTGAGGCGGTACATGATGATCGTGGTTCATTCTTCTTGTTTTAATGAAACAAATCTCGGCAAACTATGTCAGATATTGTTACAGATTTCGGGAAAAATGTTGCAAGATTCAGATGGTGTCGAGCGGAATCCTTTGGGTGTTTTTTTTATTTTTGAACTGGGTAGGTGTAAATCCTGTTACACTTCGAAACTGAGCCGAAAGATGCTGCACACTTTTATACCCTAACTTCTGTGAAATCTCAGTTAGGGTGAATTCATCATACATCAATAATTCTTTTACTTTCTCTATTTTCTGCAAAATAAAAAACTGCTCAAGTGTCATTTCACTATTCTGGGAAAATAGTTTAGAAAGTGCGCTGTAATCTTTGTTCAGCTTATTTGAAAGAAATTGCGAAAGCATAAAATCCTCATGAAGATCAAGCGGTGCAATAGTTTGTATAACCAGCGATTTTATCTGTTCTAATGCTTTTTGGGTTGAGTTCTCAAGCAACGCAAAGCCATTAGCAACAAGTTTATTCGAAAGTTCCAATAGTTGGGCAGAAGTTAATTCCTGACGGACAACAACCTCACCCAACATAATTTTTTCGACGGAAATCCCCATCTTATTAAAAATGTGATCCACTGCAGCAATACAACGGTTGCAGACCATATTTTTGATGTAGATATTCATTAATCCAAATTAAGGCGATCGCTTACGTATTCTATTTTTGTTTTGCCATGTTCGGTTGGTTTCCCATTTTCGTCCACACCCACAAAAATAATCTTGTCGATGGTGATGATCTTGTGGCGGGTCATCATATTTCGTACTTCGCAGGTGAGTGTAATTGAGGTATGGCCAAATGCCGTTGCTTCAATACCGATTTCTATAATATCACCTTGTCTTGCGGAGCTTATAAAATTGATTTCTGAAATATATTTGGTTACACACCGCGGGGTTTCCAGCTGTACAATAGCATAAAGGGCTGCTTCCTCATCAATCCATTGTAGCAGTCGCCCTCCAAACAAAGTATGATTGGGGTTAAGGTCTTCGGGTTTAATCCATTTGCGGGTATGGTAATTCATAGGACTATTTTTAAATTTTAAGATTGTGCAATTTTAGCGTGTTTATCGCGTAAAAACAAGTTTATTTTCCGAACAAAGCGATTCATCAATTCTATAATTCTCCAATGTAAATGCTTTTACATCATCGATGGTTTTGGCTTTGGTTTGTGCGCAAAACCTTACCATCAATCCGCGTGCATGTTTGGTGTAAACCACGATTGTTTTCATTTTTCCGTCTTTCATTTCATAAAAGTCAAAATCAATAACACGTGCTTTCAGCTGTTTACGGTCAATCACTTTACAATATTCGGCGCTGGCAAGATTCAAGACGAGATCTTTAGCACTAAGTTCGGAATTGAGTTCTTCCGTCAGTCTTTGGCGCCAGAATTCATACAAATTTTTATAGTGCTCAAATTCAAAATTCCTGCCCATTTCCATCCGGTAAAGCATCACTCTATCCGAAGGTTTCAGCAGACCGTATAATCCGGAAAGAATTCGGTAATTTTTTTGCAGATAAGCAATTGATTCTTTGTCCAGTGTTTTGGCATCAATTCCGCGATAAACTTCTCCGGTAAATGCAAACAGCGCAGGAGCCGATTCTTTTGCTGTTGGGTGAGCGGTCCACACCTGGTTTCTTTCCCAGTTTTCATCGGCCAATTTTTGAGAAATCGCCATCAGCTCTGACAGGTATTTGGGTGATTTCTGTTTTAAATAGTGTTGAATCAATGTTGCCTCTTCTATAAATTTTGGTGTGGTGGCCTTCAATAGCGATGTTGAATTATTTATATTCATCAACTTTGCAGGCGAGGTCAGTATTTTCATTTTATAATTTAGTTTTGAGCCGCAGAAAGCTTATTGGTGTTTGGTTTAATTGAATTAATGAATATCCGAACGTGATTTTCGGCTATTTGATTCTGTTTAAAGTTCTCCTTTTCCTTGTCTAATCACTACCGGGTCACCTGAGGTTAAGTCCACAATAGTAGAGGCAACGTTGTCACCATATCCGGAATCGATAACAATATCAACGAAATGGTCGTATTTTTCGGCGATAAGTTCGGGGTCGGTAGAATATTCTATGACTTCATCATCATCTTTAATGGAAGTGGAAGCAATCGGATGTCCCAGTTTCTCCACAATAAGCTGCGGAATGGGATGATCGGGAACACGAATACCAACGGTTTTGTGACCTTTGTAGGCCAACGGAAGATTTTTGTTGGCTTCCAGAATAAAAGTAAACGGACCGGGAATTCTGTTTTTAAGGAACCGAAATGTCGCCGTGTCGATGGGTCTTGTAAATTCAGAAAGATGACTCAAATCGTTACAGATGATAGAGAATTGTGCTTTTTCGAGTTTTATTTTTTTGAGTTGTGCGAGTTTTTCCATCGCCCGAATATCAAAAATGTTGCAGCCCATTGCGTAAACGGTATCGGAAGGATAAATAATTAATCCTCCGTTTTTCAATGTTTTAACCACTTCATCAATCAAGTCTTCTCGTGGACTGTCGGGATAAATTTTAAGAATTTTAGCCATGGGCAAATTTACTAAAATTAGGTGATAATTTTTTTTGAATAAAATATTTGCAACTTTCATGAAATTTTGTATCTTTGCACCACAATAACGCGGGGTAGAGCAGTAGGTAGCTCGTCGGGCTCATAACCCGGAGGTCGCACGTTCGAGTCGTGTCCCCGCTACAAAGCAAGACTGTTTATCAAAAGATGAACGGTCTTTTTTTATGTTGCCCATGATTGATTTACCAGGAAAAGCCATTCAAGATTTTTATTGCTCAAAAAGCAGAAAGAAACTTTTTATTCATGATACTTTCGGGCCGAAAGTGGAGATGCCGCTGTCTTACTATTTTCGGAATTTTGGTGCAATGCCCGAGTTGGAGCGTCTTGCTTTGAAGCATTGCCATGGAAAGGTTTTGGACATAGGTGCTGCTGCAGGTTCTCATGCGCTGGAACTTCAGCAGAGAGGTATAGATGTTGTCGCACTGGAAATTTCTCCTGCTGCAACTCAAGTCATGAAAGATCGGGGAGTGCTGCAAGTGGTAAACGAGGACTTTTTTTCTTTTTCTGGTCAGCGTTTTGATACCTTATTGCTAATGATGAACGGGGTTGGGATTTGCTCTACATTACAGGGCTTCCGCGAATTTTTAAAAAAATGCCGTTCGGTTTTGAGCAGCGATGGACAAATCATCTTTGACTCATGCGATGTTTCTTACATGTATGAAGAAGGTGAGCTGCCCGCCAATCATTATTTTGGCGAAATTGAATTCAAATATCAGTACGGTACTTCTATGACCGATTGGTTCAAATGGTTATACATGGATATAGCAACGATGCGCAAAATTGCCGATGAAGAAGGGTTTGCTTCCAGTATTGTTTTTACCGATGAGGATCATCAGTACTTGGCAGTTCTTCGTGTGAAAAACTAAAACTTTTTGGCGTCATAGTTACTTTCGTTACCTAATCTGTCGATGGTTTTCACGGCAACAGTATTGAGTTTTTTACCGTTTTTTACCGAAGGAATCAGTTTTGATTTGTCACTCTTTTCCAAAATTTCTGTTTCCCACACATCACCATATTTTGCAAACAATACCCATTTGAAGGTGTTGTTGGCATCGGACGAATTCCAGCTTATTTTATAGGAATCGCCAGATTTTTCGGTTATGAGAAGGGGATCGGCTGGTTTTTTTGATTTAATCCATGGGCTCACAGGAACCACGGCCTTATTTTTATACAGGTTTTTCACGGCATTAAGCATTGCCGGATTTTTGCTTAAACCATCCGTGCTGTAATGAATTTCGCCTGCTGTATTTTTAGGCAGAAACCGTCTTATGGTGTACATCTGAGCAGTAATTTCTGAAGGTTTGTCGGCTACTTTAATCCCTACTGTATTCAGTCCGGGCCATAAATGGATATTTTTAATGTTTTCATCTTGCCACCATTTTAGCAGCGAAGAGAAACTTTGGGGTCCACCTTCTTTCCAGTAGAGCTGCGGCGAGTAATAGTCGCACCATCCTTCATTCAGCCATAGTTTTGCATCGGCGTAAAGCTCATCATATTGTGAAGAGCCCGAAATTCCTGCTGGATAACCGGGTTTCCATATCCCAAATGGTGAAATTCCAAACTTTACATTCGATTTTTCTTTTTTTATTTCATCATGAACTCTTTTGATGAATTTATTCACGTTGCCACGTCTCCAATCCGCTTTGGAAAGGGTACCGCCTGAGTTTTTGTATCGATTCCAGGTTCTGTCGTCAGGAAAATCTTTGCCGCCGTTGTATTCTTTGTAAGGGTAAAAATAATCGTCGATATGAATGGCGTCAATATCATAACGTTTTACAATATCTTTAATAACATCCGAAACATGATCCTGCGTTTTCTGGTCAGATGGATCCATCCAGAACATTCCGTTACGAAGTCGGTAGGTTTGTTCCGACATTTTAGAAGCCATGCTTGCATTCGTGACATGTCCACCAGAACTGTGATGTGCGCGGTAAGGATTCATCCAAACGTGCAACTCCAGGCCACGCTTATGGGCCTCATCAATCCAAAATTCTAAAGGATCATAAAAAGGGTAGGGCGCTTTGCCGGTTTGTCCTGTAAGAAAATACGACCAAGGTTCTAAATCGCTCTTGTACAAAGCATCTGCTGATGGCCTTGCCTGAAAAATAACTGCATTAAAATTGGCGTCTTTCAGCATTTCGAGTAACCGAATCGCCTCGCGCTTTTGTTCGTCCACCGAAAGGTTGTTTCTTGAAGGCCAATTGATATTGGCAACAGTGGCAATCCAAGCTGCACGAAATTCACGATTAATTTCCGGTAGTGTCACCCGAACCGATGATGAAGGTTCTGCAGCTTCGGGTTGCGTATTGGGTTTTACAACGGGTTTTACGGTGGGTGTCTTGGTACGTTGTGGTTGTTTTTTAGGAGTTGCGCATGAAGCAACCAGTGCTGCGGTAATTATCGTGAAGAAAAGTTTTCTGATGTTCATAGCTACAAAAATACTATTATATCCCAAACTGGAAAATAATGAAGCTTGGGTTGTTGGTTTTTTTATAATCATGACAGGGTTTTGAATGTGCCTTTTTAAAACTAAAAAACCTCAATGATTTCTCACTGAGGTTTATTCTAATGGATAATATTCTTAAGCTTTTGCCCCTCTTTCTGCACGTTTTCTCTCTTCTTCAGAAAGAACTTTTTTACGCATACGGATGAAATTAGGAGTAATCTCAATCGCTTCATCAGCTTGAATATATTCCATGCACTCTTCCAGCGACATTTGGATTTTTGGAGCGATGCTGCCATCTTTGTCTTTTCCGGACGCACGCATATTGTTCAGCTGTTTTCCTTCTACGATATTCACCACCAAATCACCAGGTTTATTTTGTTCACCCACGATCATTCCTGCATAAACATCCTCACCCGGATCAACGAAAAATCGTCCGCGGTCTTGTAATTTCTCAATGGAGTACGCTGTTCCCTGTCCTTGGTTTTTAGCAATTAGTACACCGTTACTTCTTCCCGGAATGGCACCTTTAAAAGGTTTGTATTCAGAAAAGCGGTGCGCCATAATTGCTTCTCCGGCAGTTGCGGTAAGCATTTGAGAACGAAGACCAATTAAACCTCTGGAGGGAATTTCGAATTCCAAATGCTGCATTTCTCCTTTGGTTTCCATGATATGTAAATCTCCTTTTCTTTGGGTGGCAAGGTCGATGACGCGAGAAGCATACTCTTCAGGTACATCTACTACCATTGATTCGTAAGGTTCGCATTTTTCGCCGTCAATTTCTCTTAAAATAACCTGTGGCTGGCCAATCGTCATTTCGTACCCTTCTCTTCTCATGGTTTCGATAAGCACAGAAAGGTGCAAAATTCCACGTCCGAAAACCAAGAATGTATTGGCGTCATCGGTTTGTTCTACACGAAGAGCCAGGTTCTTTTCTAATTCTTTTTCCAATCTGTCTTTCAGGTGGTTAGAGGTAACATATTTACCGTCTTTCCCAAAAAATGGAGAATTGTTGATAGAAAAGGTCATGTTCAACGTGGGCTCGTCGATGGTAAGGCGTTCCATAGGTTCTGGATTCTCCAAATCAACAAAAGTGTCACCGATCTGGAAGCTGTCGAAGCCAACGATGGCACAAATATCTCCAGCCAAAACTTCTTGTACTTTTTTCTTTCCTAGACCTTCAAAAACGTATAGCTCTTTTACTTTTCCTTTAATGATTTTTCCGTCAACCTGCGATAAACCAATCCACTGCGATTCTTTTACTGATCCTCTTGCGATTTTTCCTACGGCGATTCTTCCCAAGAAAGAAGAATAATCTAAGGAAGTGATCTGCATCTGAAGATTTCCCTGCTCAACTTTTGGCTCAGGAACGTATTGCAAAATACCGTCAAGTAAAGGTAAAATGGAGTCGGTTTGCTCTAAACTACTGTTGAACCAGCCCTGTTTAGATGAACCGTAGAAAGTAGGGAAGTCTAATTGTTCTTCCGTTGCATCCAAATTAAAGAACAAATCAAAAACCTGGTCATGAACTTCTTCCGGACGACAGTTGGGTTTATCAACTTTATTGATCACCACGATAGGTTTTAGACCTAGTTCTAATGCCTTGTGGAGAACGAATCTTGTTTGTGGCATTGGACCTTCGAAAGCATCTACCAAAAGCAAAACACCGTCTGCCATTTTCAGCACTCTTTCTACTTCGCCACCGAAATCGGCGTGACCGGGCGTATCAATCACATTAATTTTGGTGTCTTTGTACGTTACGGAAATGTTTTTGGAAAGAATAGTGATTCCTCTTTCTCGTTCCAGATCGTTATTATCCATAATCAACTCGCCAGATTCCTGATTGTCACGAAAAATGTTGGTTGCGTGGATGATTTTATCAACCAGCGTGGTTTTTCCGTGGTCAACGTGTGCGATAATCGCTATATTTCTAATGTTTTGCATAATCATTTTTTTGCCGGTGCAAAAGTAGTGTTTTTTGCCGGATAATTTATTAATGCATAAAGAATTAATAATATTTAATATAAAAAATTAAAGAAAGTTGAAAGTGGGGAAATTGTCGAAGCTTATGCTGCTTCTTTTTTTTGTGCGTTAATTCTTCTCTGTGAAAGATTGAGGAAACGAAGGACCAATAAAATAGCAGAAACCGTTAAACCCAATCCCAAGGCAATCCACATCCCAAATGCACCCATTCCCATGTTTACACACAATAGATAACCAAGTGGTATGGCTATAATCCAATAGGCAACAAAGGTGATGAGCGATGGAATCTTAACATCCTGAATCCCACGCAAACAGCCCAAAGCTACTACCTGCACACCATCGGACAGCTGAAAAAGTGCAGCAATAATGAGGAGTTTGGCTGCAAGTGCCACTACATCCATATCTTCTTTCTTGGTGAAAAAAGTTGGGAGGACGTGTCGACCAACGATGAAAATCAACCCGCAAAACAGCATAAAAACGAATACCATTTTTAGGTTGTTTATGCCTACTTTCTTTAACTCGACCAAGTTACCTTCGCCTAATTTTCGACCAATCATGACCGTTGAAGCCACACTGAAACCTATGCACAAATTAAAGGTAAATGATGCCATCGACAATGCGATTTGGTGCGATGCAATATCTTTTGCAGAAATTAATCCGCAGATAAAAGCCGCGCCTGCAAAAGCAGTTACTTCAAAAAACATTTGCAAAGCAGTGGGAAAGCCCAGTCTGAGCATTTTATTAAACATTTCTTTGGTGAAAAGCGATATTTTGAGGGTGAATTCCTTGATGTACCTTTTCGTTTTTTCCTGCTTCATCAGTACGAGATAAAGAAAGACCATCATAAAGATTCTCGCAACTAAACTCGCTAGTGCAGATCCTTTTACACCCATTGGCGGTAAACCAAACATTCCTTTGATGAACACGTAGTTTAAAGCAATATTGATGACATTAGCGATAATAGTGGCTTTGGTGACACCAATCGTGTAGGAAAGCCCTTCCGAAACCTCGCGCAGCGTTTGAAAAGCCATAAAGGGCAGAATGCTGAGCGTCATGATACTCAGGAATCCTATGGTGTCGGGAATAATTTCTTTTGGTTGATCCATGTGATACAGCAAGGGCAGCGCTGCATACAACAATATCATCAGCAATAAGCCAATCCCAAGATTAATGACAAACCCATGGCGGAAAACTGAATTGATGGTTTCGTGTTTATGCTGGGAATGCGCCTCTGATACCAATGGAGGAATGGCGAATGAAAAACCCAAAGCAAAAACAAAAATGGAAAAAAATACCGCATTTCCCAATGATACTGATGCCAACGCCTGGGCACCCAAAAGTTTTCCAACAATAATATTGTCGAACAAATTCACTGATACCTGACCAACTTGGGTAAGCATAACAGGTAGTGCCAGTTTAAGAGCATTTCTGGTATATTGAGGATGAAAAAAAGTCATAAAGTAATCCTGAGAATTGCAGCAAAAATACAGCAACTAGAGTATGGACAATTAAATTTAACGTTAATTATTTTCGAACAAAATTGGCAACATCCGCAGCAGAAACAGGATTTCCACCCAAGATAATCAAGCGTTCGACAACGTTTCGTAATTCACGGATATTCCCTGTCCAGCTAAATTTCTGGAGGGCTGCAATTGCATCAGCATCAAATTCTTTCTGGGTTGTACCGTGTTCTTCGGAAATTATTTTAGAAAAATGATTGATCAGTAAAGGGATATCTTCTTTGCGCTCATCGAGTGCTGGAACATAGATTTCAATTACCGAAAGCCGGTGGTATAAATCTTCACGAAATTTACCTGCCGCAATTTCTTGCTGCATATCCTTATTGGTGGCTGCTAACACGCGAACATCAACTTTCACTTCCTTATCGCTTCCTACAGGTGACACTTTGCTTTCTTGCAATGCCCGCAGAACTTTTGCCTGTGCAACCAAAGACATATCACCAATTTCATCTAAAAAAATAGTGCCATTGTTGGCCAACTCAAATTTGCCTTGTTTATCTTTGATGGCTCCCGTGAAACTTCCTTTTATGTGACCAAATAATTCAGATTCAATAAGTTCTGAAGGAATAGCTGCACAGTTCACTTCGATCATTGGGCCTCTGCTGCGTTCGCTTTGCGCATGTATGGCATGAGCTACCAATTCTTTACCTGCGCCATTGGGTCCGGTAATCAGAACACGAGCATCAGAAGGAGCAACCTTCTCGATCATTTCCTGAATCTTTTTCAAAGCAGGCGATTCCCCAATCATCTGGTACTTTTTGCTTACTTTCTTTTTGAGTGTAGAGTTTTCAGACTTCAGACTTTGGTTGGTTTGCTGCAGATGACCTTTGTGGAGTGCGTTTTTAACACTGGTAATCAGTCTGTTAATATCAACAGGTTTAGAGATGAAGTCGTACGCTCCGTCTTTCAAGCAATGAACGGCAGTGTCAATATCGGCATGTCCCGAGATCATCACAAACGTGGTTTCGGGCTTTTCCTGCATCACTTTCTTGAGGAGTTCGGTGCCGGAAAGCTTGGGCATTTTGATGTCACTCAGCACCAACGCGAAATCTTCCTTTTCGATTTGTTTAAGTGCTTCCAAACCATCTTCCGAAATCACAAACTCGTAATCAGTAAGCTCATCAGATAAGATGCTTTCCAGAACGCTCGAAATGGCTTTCTCATCTTCAACGATTAATATTTTTTGCATGAAGAAATATTTATAGTATAATTAAATCTGGTGCAAAGGTAGGAATATTTTACCCATTTATTTTCTTTCGCCAAAAATGGCAGATCCTATTCGAACTGAATTGGCACCGCAGGCGATTGCTATCTGGTAATCGTCACTCATACCCATAGAAAGGGTTGAAAGTTTCTTTTTAGCACTTAATTGATCAAACAATTGCTTCAAGTAACTGAATTCTTTCGCCACCTGTTCTTTTTGTTGAGTGAAGGTCGCCATTCCCATTAAACCTGTAATTTCAACATTGCAAAAATCTCCCTGCAAATAACGTTGAAAAAGTTCTTTGGCTTCATGAAGTTCCAATCCCGATTTGGTTTCCTCTTCTGCAATTTTTACCTGAAGTAATACTTTAATTACTCTATTATATTTTATTGCTTGTGTGTTGATTTCTTCCAAAAGTTTTTCTGAGTCTACACTTTGAATCGTATCGATAAACTCGGCGATGTACTTCACTTTATTGCGCTGAAGATGACCGATGAGATGCCATTGGATGTCTTTAGGCAATGCGGCGTACTTCCCAACCAGTTCCTGCACTTTATTTTCGCCAAAAACGCGTTGCCCGGCGTCATAAACTGCTTGTATGGCCTGAATAGGATTTGTTTTGGAAACAGCTACAAGTTGAACATCAACAGGCAATTGTTCGATAATCTTATGGTAATTTTCTCGCAGTATTTCAGCATTGTTCATTGGGAATTTAATTTTTGATCAGAAAAAGTAGTCAAAAATAATGATCATTATTGAGATGGACTAATAAATTTTGGAAAGATGGCAATGCATAGTAAAATTGGCTGCAAACCACTTTTTGGGTGTTTTCACCCTTTTCTTTATCAATGATTTCGACTTATATTTGTTAATATTAAAAAAAACAAAATCATGTCAAATTTAAATGATCATCTTTTAGATGCTGCAAAAGCTCAGCAATTGGCCAAAGAGTATGAGGACACTACCTATGCCAGAATTAACAGTGGACGACCAGCAGGTAAGCCGGATTCGCGATTTTACATTCATGATCTTGAAGTGCTTCAAGATTATATCAATATGATTCGTGATGAAATGGAAAAAAAGGGAATCCGTAAGAAAGGAATAAGAATCACTTTAGGCAAATATCCAGAAAGTCGCTTTGATCCTCGCCTTAATCCGGAATACAAGGGCTATCAAACCATATTTTTTTCTGCTCAAAATTTGGATCCTGCGGGCACGGCAAATGAGGCAAGCAACTTGTCTCAAGACCTTCCCGCGCTTGATTTCGGAAGTATTGCACCACCTTATACCCCACAACACAACGGTTAATTATGTTTAGTTGGAATAGAGATTTGGGAATAATGATTCAGATTGCATTGATGTGTATAACATTGATGATGCTTATTGCGAAGAAAAGTAAGCTTGGCAAAGGCATTCCATTTTTTATTTCAGCGATTGCTGTTGGTATTGCGGTAGAGATTTTTTGTTTTATAATTATCCATTCCGACAAGAATATTAGTACGACTCCTGTTTATGTCATCGGTGTTAATCTTTTGGTTTTTCTTTTATTTTTTCTCTATTTTCATTCGGTGCTTGAAGAGAAAAATCTAAAGCGCACAAGTTTATTTATATTGATTTTCTTTCTAGTGAGTTATGCAGGATTTGCTTTATTGACGGCACATTTTTTCGAACGTTTTCCCTTTATCTATTATGGTATCGAACTTTTGCTCCTTTGCATCAATATATTTTTGCTTTTAAGGCAAACCTTCAACTCCGACCGGGTTTTGGTGATAAAGTATTACTATCCTTTTTGGATATGTTTGGGTTTGCTGATCCTTTATTTAGGAGTAGCACCATTGCTCGTAGTGAGCCAAAAAGCCAGTGAACTGATGAATCTTAATGTATTTTTTGTCGTTTTGTTTGGCGTTAATGTGGTGGGCTATTTAATTTTACTGATCGGTATTTTTTATGCTAAAAAAATAGAAGTAATTTAATGCGGTTATGCAATTTACGGAGTTTGATTTTTTAATCACCATCTCAACCTTCATTATTTTGATCGTAGTGGCGATGATGATTTTAATCTATGGCGTCTTTATCAAAAAAAAATCCGAAATGTTGCTGGCCCAGCAAAGAAAGGAATCCGTTTTTGAGCAGGAATTGGCAATATCACAAGTCGAAATAAAAGAGCAGACGCTGAATTACATTGGGCAGGAACTTCATGACGATTTAGGCCAAAAACTTTCGGTGGCCAAAATAATGTCGAACCGCATTTTACTTTCAAAAGAGGATGACATCCAGGAAATTGGAAAAGAAATTAATCAATTGTTGGGCGAATGTATTCAGGATATACGAAATCTTTCCAAAATATTTATCTCAAAACAGGTAGAAAATTTTATCTTTATCGAAGCAGTAGAACGGGAAGTGTTCCGATTGAGGAAACTTCAGCTGATTGAGGTGGATTTTGTAGTGAACAACAGGAATATTGAAATTAACAACGAACATGCCCTGATTTTGTATCGGATAATTCAGGAAAGCATCAATAACGTCATTAAACATTCCCGGGCAAAAAATATTTTTTTATCGGTGTTTGATGATCAAAAAAAACTCACCATCAGAATAGCAGATGATGGAATCGGATTTGACAAAAAATGCGTCAACGATGGAAATGGATTAAGCAGTATGGAAAACAGAGCAAAAATTATTAATGCACAATTTCGCATTAATTCTATTGCAAATAATGGAAGCAAAGTAATTGTCGTTTATAAAAAGTAAAAATAGTGGAGACAAAGATTAAAATTGCCATTGTAGATGATCACAAACTTGTTTCTAGAGCTTTGGAAAACATGATTTCCACCAATCCCGACTTTGATGTAGTGATGACCTGTCTCAATGGCGATGAATTTCTGACCGAATTAAGTGACTCTAAAGTAAGGCCAGATGTGGTGCTGATGGACATCAATATGCCAGTTCGAAATGGCATTGAAACTGCACGGGAACTTAAAATAAACTATCCCGACCTCAAGGTAATTGCCCTTACCATGGAGGACAATGAGTCCACCATTATCAAAATGCTGAATGCAGGCGCAAAAGGTTACCTGTTGAAAGATATGTCTCCAGAAAACCTTTTTCAGGCCATCCATATTGTGCATGAAAAAGGTATTTTCTATACCGATCTGGTTACCCAGAGTTTGCTACGGGTAAAGTCTGAGACCAAAACCGAGAAGTTCCTAATGGAAACGCTTAATGTACGTGAGCTGGAATTTATAAAACTGGCTTGTTCAGAACTTACTTATCGCGAAATCGCTGATAAAATGTTCGTAAGTCCCAGAACAATTGATGGTTACAGAGATTCCATCTTTACGAAAATAAATGTGAAAACCAGAGTGGGTATCGTACTTTTTGCCATACGGAACGAATTATTATAAAAAAGGGTGTTTTCACGGTAACGCCGCATCGTTTAAGGTTGTAAATTTGACCCCATAAGAATTACACAAATAATGGAAAAAATGGGCCGGTTGTTTTAATCGGCTCTTTTTTTTCACAAAAAAAAGGGTGTTTTCACCCTTTCACAATTCAAAACAACCCAATATCTTTGGAGTACAAATTTAACTTATTTTTCTTCATAAGTATTTTTAAAAAGCAAGCAAAGGAGCAGTTACCCACTGCTCTTTTTTTATTAAACAATTCGATGTTATGTAACAAGGTGCTATATTACTTTTGTTAACGAATGGAATGGTTTTTCATTGGTAAAAAGGTGGAAAGTAACCCTCACCAACATTTAGAATTGCAAGCAGCACCATTTAAGGTTTCAGGCATGACTTGAATTTTCGCATTCCTTCGGTTGCCGGGGTTTTGAAAAAATTCTCGGAACGTGTTATATTGTTTTCCAAATGAGGATCTATCACATAAATAGTACAATTTTGCGGCACAGAATGAATGAGGCCAGCGGCGGGATAAACCTGCATAGATGTTCCCACAACTAAAAAAATATCGGCTTTTGCTGCCAGTTTCATTGCGCGATCCATCTCGGGAACCATTTCGCCAAACCATACAATATGAGGTCTTAATTGAATTCCTGAAGAAGTCTGATCGCCCAAGTTAAGATCATCTTCCCATTCTATTATTTCAGTTTCGGAATCCACAGGGCGGGCTTTGTTCAGTTCTCCATGCAGGTGAATAACTTTGGTAGATCCTGCTTTTTCATGCAAATTATCTACATTCTGGGTAATGATTTCTACATCAAAATCTTCTTCTAATTCAGCCAAAATAAAGTGGGCATCATTGGGTTGCACTTCTTTCAGCTGCTTTCTTCTGGCATTGTAGAAATTAAGCACCAATTGTGGGTTTCTTGCAAAACCTTCCGGACTTGCAACATCTTCAATGCTGTGATTTTCCCATAAACCTCCGCTATCTCGAAATGTTTTAATGCCGCTTTCCGCTGAAATACCAGCGCCCGAAAGCACGACTAGTTTCTTTTTTTTCTTCATTTTTCTTTTAAAGATATGAAATTTTTGGTTGCGATAGTTGCGAATCATATCCGTGATTCCTTTTTGTAAATAAAGAAAGCTATTGTACTCAAATGTGAAATTATTCATATGTATTTAACGTGCAAAAGCCATCAATATGAACTAAATTTGCAACACAAAAAATATTAAAAATGTCAAAAAAAGCCATTTTAGCAATCCTCGACGGTTGGGGATTGGGAACAGATCCTAAGATTTCTGCTATTGCGCAGGCCAACACACCATTCATTGATTCTTGTTTTCAAAAATTTCCACATACCACGCTTGAAGCAAGCGGAATTGCAGTAGGTTTACCTGCCGGACAAATGGGGAATTCTGAAGTGGGGCACATGAATTTAGGAGCAGGAAGAGTGGTTTATCAAAATTTGGTAAAACTCAATATGGCAGTAGAAAATGGCACTTTAGGAAAAGAAAGTGTAATTACCGATGCTTTCGAGTATGCCGTAAAAAATAATAAGAAGATTCACTTCATCGGTTTGCTTTCCAATGGTGGTGTGCACTCGCATATCAACCATTTGAAAGGATTGCTCACTGCCGCTCATGAATATGGTATTGATAAAAATGTTTTTGTACATGCCTTCACAGATGGTAGAGATTGTGATCCACATTCTGGCAAACATTTCGTTGAAGATTTACTCGCTCATATGAAAGCAACGACCGGAAAATTGGCCTCTGTTGTCGGTAGATATTATGCCATGGACCGTGATAAACGATGGGAGAGAGTGAAATTGGCATACGACGCGATGGTGAACGGTATTGGTCAGGAAACCATGGAACCAGTATTGGCCATCCAAAAATCATATGACGAAGGCATCAGTGATGAGTTTCTGAAACCTATTGTTTGCACAGGCACCAATACCAACAAACTTCCAGTGGCCAAGATTGATGAAGGAGACGTGGTATTTTGCTTTAATTTCCGCACAGACCGCGGTCGGGAAATTACCGAAGTGCTTTCTCAGAAAGACTTCCCAGATTATGGAATGCATCATCTGAATCTGTATTATGTAACCATGACCAATTATGAAAAGAATTTCAAAAATGTACAAGTGGTGTTCGACGAGGAAGTGTTGCAAGAAACTTTAGGAGAAGTTTTGGAGAAAAACGGTAAATCTCAGATTCGTGTAGCTGAAACCGAAAAGTACCCGCACGTCACTTTCTTCTTTTCCGGTGGTCGCGAGCAACCATTTAACAGCGAAAGCCGAATTCTTTGTCCGAGTCCTAAGGATGTGCCTACCTACGATTTCAAGCCAGAAATGTCTGCATACGATATCACCGAGAAAATTGTGCCCGAAATCAATAACGAAACAGCAGATTTTATTTGTCTTAATTTCGCTAATACCGATATGGTGGGTCATACCGGCGTTTTTTCTGCCGCAATAAAGGCCGCAGAAACAGTGGACGAATGCATTAATAAAGTGGCAACTGCTGGCTATGAACATGGTTATACAGTATTTATCCTAGCCGACCACGGGAATTCTGACGTGATGGTGAACCCCGACGGTACACCAAACACCCAACACTCCACCAATTTGGTTCCACTGATTGTGATGGATAAAGACCACACTTGGAATTTGAAACCTGGAAAACTGGGCGATGTAGCACCTTCTATTTTGAGTGTGATGGGTGTTGATATTCCTGCTGCAATGACGGGAAATGTATTGCTAAGCTAAAATTTTATGTAGAAATACAAAAAAATATTTTAATTTTAATCAGCGTAATTTTTTGCGCTGATTTTTTTTTGCAAAAACCATTAGGCGGATCATTTTTTTCGTGAGAAATAAACGCTTCTGCCGCTAAAAAACTAAAACATTGAAAACAATTGCCATCCCTTCAGTTAGCAGAATTTTGCTTTTTTTTATTGTCCTCTTTTCGGGGATATGTCATGCACAGGATCTTCAGAAAGTCATCAGTCAGTTGAAAGAAGAACTTACAAAAACCACCGACGAACAGCGCAGAGCTGTGATTTTTTCTGATCTTACTTGGTATTACTCCAGCGTTTCCATCGATTCGGCACTTGCCTATGGAAAGAAAGCCGAAAAAACAGCAGCTGACTTAGGGAATGAGAATCTGCTGTCTCAAATCTACAGTGATTTGGGCGCCGTATATTTCCGACAGAACGATTTTAAAAATTCTGAAAAAAATTATCTCAAATCCTACAAAATTCGAGAAACACTGAACAATCGGGCAGGAATGGCAAAGCTCAATAATAACCTGGCTTCCGTATATCAAAGCACCTTTCAATATAAAAAAGCGATGGAGATGTACCTGCAGGCGCTAAAGTATTTTGAAAGTACCAAGGACGAAAAAAACATCAACATTACAAAGCAAAATCTTGGATTGTTGTTTGTTGACCTTAAAAATTTTGATCAGGCAATTATTTATATTAAGGAAAGTATCGATTATTTTGAATCGCAGGAAAAATCGGTAGATAATGAGAATAAACGTTGCGAAAACTACCTGAACTTAGGTAAGGCATATCAGCAGAAGAAAGATTTTGCCAACGCACAAAAATACTATGAGAAAAGTGCCGCCATCTGTAAAAGTGTGGGAAACAAACAAGGCATAGCTTTCACCCAGAGAAATCTGGCGAATCTTAGTATCATGAAAAATAAAAAAGCCGATTCCGCTGATTTGGTGCGGCTTGAAGAATCAAAAAAAATAAGGAAAGAATTCAACTCAAAAGTAGATATGGAAAGCAACCAGCTTGATGTGGCGCAAGGATACATTACGCAGAGAAAATTTCAGGAGGCCAAAAAAGTGCTGCTGAAGGTGCTTCCTGTTTTTGTAAGTGAACAGTCGCAGGAGAACGAACTGTCGGCGTATAAGTTACTCACCACGATTTACAATGAACTTAATAATTCAGACAGTGCTGATTATTATTTTAATCGATACCTGCAAGTCAACGAAAATTTGGTGAACACGTCTGTTATTCGTCAGTCGACCGAGCTTGAAAAAAAATATCAAACGCTAAAAAAAGACAAAGAAATTCTGGAAAACCGCAGCCAAATACTTCATCGAAATATTTACATTTTTTCTCTTTTAGGTCTTTTAGCGCTTGCAGTAGGTTATTATCGCAATTATCAACATCGCCAAAAAATCAGGTTGCAAAAGGAAATCTTGCACCAGCAGGATTTGGCCACCAGAGCGGTGATGAATGCTGAGGATAATGAACGAAAACGCATGGCGTCTCACCTGCACGATGGTATAGGGCAGATGCTAACAGCGACCCACATGAATCTTATGGTTTTAGAGGAGTACAAAGATGCCGATTCCGACATGGGAGACGTAATTGGAAAAACCAAGAAAATCCTGAAAGATGCCATGGTGGAAGTGAGAACTCTTTCGCACCAAATGATGCCCAATATGCTCATCAAAAATAGTTTAAGCAATGCACTTAAAGAGCTTATAGACCAATCGAGTACGCCAAAACTCGCAGTTCATTTGCAGCTGGACGGATTAATGGATAATTTGGACGAAAACATTCAGATTGTGATGTATAGGGTTATTCAGGAGTGTATTAATAATACTTTAAAACATGCGGAAGCTACGGAAATTTTTATTCGTGTACAGCAGACAAAAACCGAAATTTTGGCCTACTTTAAAGACAATGGAAAAGGGTTTAATCCTGAAGCAACATCATCAAAATCATTTGGAATGGGGCTTGAAAATATCCGCTCCCGCATAGAATTTCTAAAAGGTCTTTTTCTTTTGAACAGCGGTGCAGGGCAAGGAACAGAAATAACCGTTAAAATTCCTCTTTAATATCATGGAAAAAAAGTATCAGCTTGCTATTGTTGACGATCATAATATCATCATGGACGGATTGGTGATGCTGTTGGGTTTTGAAAAAAGTATCGAAATCCCTAAAACGTATAATGACGGCCATCAGCTCATCGAAGAATTGCAAACCGGCGCCATAAACCCCGACATGGTTCTGCTCGATTTGATGATGCCCAAAATAAACGGATTGGAATGTTCTAAAATTTTGAAAAAAGATTTTCCTCACATTAAAATTATTATTCTTTCGATGAATTGTGATGCGAAAATTATCAATGAACTTATTAACAATATTGGGGTCGAGGGCTATTTTAATAAATCTATTTCGAGGCAGGAACTGGTGGCTGGAATTTCGCTTATTCGCGACGGCTATATTCACCTTTCCAAAGAAGCGGCCGAATGCATGGACAGTTACCGTGAAAAACTCATCCAGAATGAGCAGGTAAAACTGTCGGCACGCGAAAAAGAGATTGTGCAGTTGATGATCAATGGCTTTACCAATCGTGAAATTGCAGCAAAACTGTTTATCAGTGAAAGTACAGTGGAAACTCACCGAAAGAATATTTACCGCAAAACCGAAACCCATTCGTTGCCCAAACTCATCCAACTCGTCAATGAGCTCAATCTTTTAGAAAGCTTATAAATTGTTTTAATAACATACCTCCTGCACATTCACCATGTTGCAGGATTTTTTTTGAATAAAAATACCCTCTGGTGGGTATAGCATCACCAGATACTGCCATTACCTTTGAACCATTAACCTAAAAACTATTGTATAATGAAAATCAAAACTATTTTTGCAGTCGTTGTTTTGGCTGCTTCTGCAAAAATTTATGCGCAGCAGTCCGGAATCAATATTCTGGAAAAAGACTATGAGATTTCCCGAAAAGCCAAAAAAGGTTATTTGGGTGGAGTAGAAGCCAAAGCAAATGGTGGATTCGATATGGTGTATTTTCTGCCTTCTTCAAGGAAAAAAGTGAAAATAGAAACTTATAGTTTTGATAAAGATGCCAACCTTACCAATACCGCCAAAGACGAATGGGAGGTGGAAAAAGTAAAAAAAAGATGGAAGTTTTTTAATTTTAAAGGTGATGAATATTCAACGCAAGCCATCTCGGTGAGTTCCAACATGGGCGGGAAACTCGTTTATAAGAAACGACAAATTAAAGCAAAGTACAACTGGCTTGCAGGCGGCTATGTAAAACGAATTAAAATGCTGGATAAACAGCGCCTTGCGAACGAAAATGGTGACGAATATTTGTTTGGCGGTGCATACGAAGTGGAGCGCGATAGTGCCATTTTGGTGATGGGATATCCTGTAAACAAAACAAGTTCGGCTTTTGCCAGTATGGACCTGATGAAAGTTTCTAATGATGGTGTCATCAAAAAACTACAATCGGTTACCACAGCATCACCAATGACTCCTATTTTCTCTAAACCGTTGATGGACGACAACAGCCGCGAAGTTGATAATGACGATTTCCCGAGAGATTGGGTGTTAATTCTGGCTCCTTCCAAAGTGTTGGGAGGCAAAAATGCAGGTTCGCCTGTGCAGTTTAATTATTTACGGATTTCTCCAGAGGGACAAATTAAAGAGAATTTCACCTTCAATTCACCTTCATCCGGATATCGAATTCTCAATGCGTATGAGAAAGATGGCACGGTAACACTTTATGGTATGGGCATTAAAAAAGAAGGTAAGTTTAACGACGAAGTGCTTGGGATGACGGTTTCTCCTTCCAGCATGGATAGTGAAGAAATTGCATCCACCAAGTCTGCGGGTGGCATGTTTGGCAGCATCAACAAACTCAGCGGAATGATCTCAGGTAAAGAAGAAATGATGCCTTCCCAAGTTGCGCTAGATAACCAGCTGGACGAAAAAAAGTATGACGACTTCATCATTACAAGAATACAGAACGGAGCCGTAAACTTTGCCAAAACAACACCAATGGCGGAACTTAACCAGAAAGCCGTTGCAGGTGCCGATATGAAAAAGGCACTGGAATTTGATGGCAAAAAATTCGTTACCAACAACTTCCAGATTCTTAGTGACGGTAGCATGGTTCTTTGTGTGCAAGATTATAAACCCCAAGGAAAAGGTTTCGGTTTGCCGGGTAGCAAGATGCTCAATACCCTTGCGGGGATAAGTACATCGCGCAGCGGAACTCAGTATGACCGAATTTACAAGGGACTTTACATGCTGCATTTCAGTAAAGACGGTAGTCTCATCCGGAACTATACAGTACAGCTCGATCAGAAAAATAAAAAAGGATTCTTCAATAATTCGCCGATGACTGCGGATAATTTTCCTGCAACGAGCTATATTATAGAAAGCAAAGACGGAAAATCCCTCAATTGGGTGATGGAGATGGTGAAAGCTATTGATAAAGACACCAGTTCCAGCTCCACGATGAACTTTGATGGCTCCAGCACCAGTACAACAACAACCAGCTACTCTCCATTCTATAGCATAGAATATGGCAAACTGGATTTAGCCAATGGAAAATCTTCCGAATTCCGCACGTTGGGTGACTTGGAAAAGAAAAAATATTACCTTTACGATAAACATAACAGAATACAAATTGGCGATTATACCTATTTCTTCAGTGAAACGCCAAGCGGAGACCGACTACTGGTTTCGAGAATGAATATTAATGATTAATAAGCACAAATGATGAGCGAATTCATGACCAATTCATGTGTTTTCATTATTCATCATTGGTTTTTAGGAGTGACCGGATCTGTTTCCGGTCATTGCTAAACATCACCCGAATTATCAGTGCTTAATAATGCTTACCTTAAAAAGTAAAAAAAATAAAAGCAAACTATTCTAAAATTTAAACTAATAACGATGTCACTATACCAATGAAGAAAAATATTCATGAGATCATTTTTCTTCATCCCAAGACCGGAATGCTATTCTGGTCTTTTTAATATTGGAGAAAAAATTATGCAGCAAATGATATTTAAGTATATTTGCAGACCTATAAAAAATAAAAAGGGATGTACAATAAATTGGTAAGAATTGAAGTGATGCGGAATCTTGGTAAAGAAGTAGGAGATTTTATTTCCTCATACCTCACTCCTGTGGAAAAGATTTGGCAGCCCACCGATTTTTTGCCAGATCCTTCGCAAGATTCTTTTCGGCATGAAGTGGAAGAACTGCAAAGTTACGCGCATGACATGGGATATGATTTATTTGTAACGCTCATTGGCGACTGCATTACCGAAGAAGCGTTGCCAAGCTATGAATCTTGGATCATGGGTATCGATGGGGTAGAGCAGGAAAATAGAAGCGGCTGGTCGCAGTGGGTCCGAAGCTGGACGGCTGAGGAAAACCGTCATGGAGACTTACTCAACAAATACCTCTACCTGTGTGGCCGTGTCAATATGCGAGAGATCGAGATTACTACCCAATATCTCATCCAGGATGGTTTTGACATTGGCACTTCAATGGATCCTTACCGAAATTTTGTATATACCAGTTTTCAGGAAACGGCTACCAATGTTTCGCACCGCAGAGTAGGAACATTTGCTAAACAGAGTGGTAATGTAAAACTGGCAAAAATGTGTGGGGTTATTGCTGCTGATGAAGCGAGGCACGCAAAAGCATACAAGCATTTTGTGACCCGTATCTTTGAGCTTGATCCTTCCGAGATGATGCTCGCTTTTGAAGACATGATGAAGAAAAAGATTGTGATGCCGGCGCACCTCATGAGAGAATCTGGGCAAAAAGCTGGCGAACTGTGGGCCCATTTTTCGGATGCTGCACAGCGCGCGATGGTGTATACGGGACAAGATTATATCAATATATTGAGCGAATTGCTTAACGACTGGAAAATTGAACACATCTCAGGACTTAATGAAAAAGCCCAAAAAGCACAGGAATATCTTATGAAACTACCGGCACGGCTACAGAGAATTACCGACCGAATGGCAACACCTGATTTACCATATCAGTTCAAATGGGTAAAGTCATAAAGCTCATTTTTTAAAATATTTTTTGATAGGGTGATCGTTCAGATGACCCTTCATTTTTTATATCTTTGCACAAATCTAATTTGCCATTATGAAAAGTAACAAAAAACTAGCTATAGATTTCGACGGAACCATTGTCGATGATGCATACCCGGGCATTGGTAAGCCCAAGACTTTTGCATTCGAAACACTCAAAAAGTTGCAGTCCGAAGGATACCGATTAATTTTATGGACGTATCGCCATGGTAAAACTTTGGATGAAGCCGTGGAATTCTGCAAAAGTAAGGGTATCGATTTTTATGCGGTAAATTCGTCTTTTGAAGGCGAAGTGTATGATTCGGCAGATGCATCGAGAAAAATAGATGCCGATCTGTTTATTGATGATCGAAATCTGGGAGGATTTCCAGGTTGGGGCGAAATCTACAACATCATTAACGAAAGAATTGAGTTTCGGGTGGATGGTGGCGAAGTATTGGCCTATTCAAAAATGAAAAAAGACAAGAAAAAAGGACTTTTTTGGTAAGTAATTTCTGCAAAGTTTTTACAAAGAATGGATAAGCGATCCATGTTCATTCCATTATTGATCACCAAAATTGGTCCGTAAATATTTAAAATGATACAACTTAAAACACTCGAAGAGCTCTATCTGATGCGCGAATCTGCACAGTTGGTTTCTAAAACCCTCGGGATGCTTGCACCAGAAATTAAACCGGGAGTTACCACCAAATACCTCGATAAACTCGCCCACGATTATATTAAAGATCATGGTGCAGAACCTGCTTTTTTAGGGTATGGAGGTTTCCCTAACGCACTCTGTATGTCGCCCAATGATCAGGTTGTTCACGGCTTTCCTAACGATACGCCACTGGAAGATGGAGATATTATTTCTATTGACTGTGGAACCTATAAGAACGGATTTGTAGGCGATCATGCCTATACTTTTGAGGTGGGCGATGTTGCGCCGGAAATAAAAAAACTGCTGAAAATCACAAAAGAATCGTTGTATAAAGGAATCGAACAATGCGTCCGTGGCAAAAGAGTGGGCGATATTTCCCATGCAATTCAGTCTTATTGCGAGAAAGAAGGTTACGGCGTGGTCCGTGAATTGGTGGGACATGGAGTAGGAAGAGTGATGCATGAAGATCCGCAAGTTCCCAATTATGGAAGGCAGGGGAGCGGAAAAGTTTTGAAAGATGGTATTTGTCTCGCCATCGAACCCATGATCAATCTGGGAACCGAAAAAGTGAAGTTTCATAATGATGGATGGACGGTGACTACTTTGGATAACAAAGCGTCTGCTCATTTTGAACATGATGTCACAATTATAAATGGTAAACCAGTTTTGCTCTCTACCTATCAATACATTTACGATGCTCTTGGTATTAAGAGTAATGAGGAAGAGGCCTTTCAATATAACTGGTAAACATTGAAAAAACTCGCCAAATTTCTCCTCAATAAAATTCCGAGACCAGCACTCATCAGCATGAGTATTTTCCTGCGTCCTCTTACGTATTTGTTCTTTAAAGGAGATCAGTTTCATGACCCGATTGATGGTAAATCGTATCGTAAATTTTTGCCATATGGTTATGGTAAACAGCGTGAAAATGCGCTTTCACCGGGAACATTAAGTTTGGAACGACACCGGCAAATGTGGTTGTATCTGCAAAATGAAACCACTTTTTTCACCCAACCTTACAGTGTTTTGCACATTGCGCCAGAACAAGAGTTTTTACGTAGATTCAAGAAAATGAAGAATCTGCATTATATTTCTGCCGATCTTTTTTCGCCCATTGTTGATGTAAAAGCCGATCTGTTGGATCTTCCTTTTGATGATGAAAGTTTTGATGTCGTTTTCTGTAACCACGTATTAGAACATATAGAAGATGACCAAAAAGCGATGAGTGAACTTTATCGTGTGATGCGAAAAGGAGGATGGGGCATTTTTCAGGTGCCCATGAAGCCGTCGCTGGAAAGGACTTATGAAGACTTTACCATCCAGGATCCTCAAGAGAGACAAAAACATTTTGGACAGTACGATCACGTTCGATGGTATGGAATGGATTATTTTGATCGGCTGAGGAATGCAGGTTTCGAAACCGATGCCAATTATTACTCCAAGCAATTTTCGGCCGCCGACATTAAAAAATGGGGCTTAATGGAGAATGAGATTCTTCCCTTGGTTCGCAAAAATTCGTAAACTTTAATTCCTATCTTTGTACTTTAAGACCGTGTCCACTGTTTCGCACGGCTCATCACCAATTATTGAATGATTAAAAATGCATAAAGCAGGTTTTGTAAATATAGTGGGGAAACCCAACGCCGGAAAATCAACACTCCTGAATAAGCTGATGGGAGAGAAGTTGGCCATTGTCACCCAAAAAGCACAAACAACAAGACACCGTATTTTCGGTATTTATAATGAGGATGATTTGCAAATCGTCTTCTCTGATACGCCGGGTGTGCTAGATCCCAAATATGGACTACAGGAAAAAATGATGGATTTTGTGAAAGATTCTTTGCAAGATGCCGACGTTTTCTTGTTTATCGTTGATATTTTGGACAAGACCGAGCCGTTCGAATTTTTAGTGGATAAGCTCAATAAGATTCCTGTTCCTGTGCTTATTTTGGTGAATAAGATTGATGAATCTAATCAGGAAGATTTAGAAAAAACAATGGAGTTGTGGAACGAAAGAATTCCCAAAGCGGAGATTTTGCCTATTTCTGCTCTTAAAGGATTCAATACGGAGGTTATATTACCCAAGATAAAATCGCTGTTACCAGAAAATCCGCCTTATTACGATAAAGATCAGTTTACCGATAAGTCCGAACGGTTTTTTGTAAACGAAACCATTCGCGAGAAAATTCTGCTCAATTATGAAAAAGAAATTCCATATTCGGTGGAAGTAGTCACCGAGCAGTTTAAAGAAAAAGAGGGTATTATCTTTATAGATTCCATTATTTATGTTGAAAGAGAAACCCAAAAAGGAATTATTATCGGGCATAAAGGAGATGCCATCAAAAAAGTGGGAACTGAAGCCCGTATCGATCTTGAGCAGTTTTTTTCTAAAAAAATCCATCTTAATCTATTTGTAAAAGTTAAAAAAGACTGGCGCAAAAACGAACGCGATCTGAAAAATTTTGGATATCGCTAAATGAAAATGCCCAAACTTCCCATTATGTAAGGGAATTTTACTAATTTTGAAGGAAATATTAAAGAGAATGAATTATTTTACTTCTACTAAAACAAATCCTTATATTGTGGATATAGTGCTATTGTTGGTACGTGTTTTTGTTGGTTTTGCAATGCTTTCTCACGGTTATCCCAAATTGCAGCAGTTGCTGTCAGGAAACGAAATTGCTTTTTTCGATTTTCTCGGGATGGGTCCTAAGATTTCGTTAATTATTACTGTATTTGCGGAATTTGTATGTTCTATATTTCTGATTTTAGGACTTTTCACAAGACCTGCATTATTCTTTCTTATCGTTACCATGGCCGTTGCTGGTTTGGTTGTGCACAGCACCGATGAATTTGCCAAGCAGGAATTGAGTTTATTATACCTGTGTGTTTACCTTGTATTGTTTGCTTTTGGTCCTGGGAAGTTTTCCATTGATGGAATGATCAGCAAGAGAAGGGAATCTCGCTGGTAGAATTGAGCACTGAAAATTAGTTTTATTTATAACTGTAAAATATGCTATTTAACATAATATAAATTATAGGAAAATAGTGGTTTCTGGAGTTGAAGTGCATGACTGTCGCAATACAATTGCAAATTCATACATAGCGGTTTTGCTTTAATGTCTGCTTGTGTTTCAGAAGCTATTGCCAATGGAAAGAAACTGTCCATTCCCATCTCAAAAGTTCATAAATCTTTTTCATTACAATTGAATATGATTGTTCACAAAAAGACTGCAGCCGGTTCGCAGCTTCTTTATCACAACTGAATGTTGATCTTTTAATTCATTGCTTTTTACTGCATCAAATTATTAAGAAAAACATACAGTGGATTCTCAGCGATTAGGATTGTTGCGTACAACTGCATTCTTTGAAAGAATTAATTTGTACAGAACATTCATTTATACAACTTTTAAATAGTTCAGGGTATTCCTAAAAATGTTACTATCAAGTTTTGTTTAGCAATCAAAAAGTACATTCTGGCTGTAACCAAAAAATTAGAATTGTAATCATAAAAATATGGTAATCTTTACGATCAAATTCTATTTAACATAATATAGGAACACTTCCTACAATTCAAAAAATATTCACTAATTTTATGGGATTCAAAAAATCATTGTATTTATGAAAAACATTATCTACAGCGCTATTGTTATGATGGTACTCATCAGTTGCCAAAAAAAGCCGGAGGTGTTACCAACAGCTCCACCCGATTCCACCGCAGTTTCGGATACTCATCAACCGATAGAATCTACTTCCCTTCAAACCTGTTATGTGGGAAATACCGGTAAAGACTCTGTATTTGTTTCAATTGATGATAATTTAGGAACAATTGTCGGTAAATTACGATACAAGAATTTCGAGAAAGACAGTTCTTTTGGCGATTTGGTAGGTATTAAAAGTGGTGACACCCTTAAACTTAATTACACCTTTAAATCCGAAGGAACAACCTCACAAAGAGAGATTTATTTTCTTCAGAGTAAAGGCGAGATTAGCGAAGGAATTGGCGATCATACTGCCAACGGTGGCGCCTATTCCGATTATAAAAAAATAAAATATGAAGGTGGCCATCAGCTGAAAGCCGTAGATTGTAAGGCAATTGACAAACAATTGAAGGACGTCAAGTAGCATACAGTATTGAACCAATTAAGCAGCCCTGATGAGCTGCTTAATTGTTATCCATTTGAAAAACAGTTCTATAAAATAACGGTCTGAATCGAATGAGCCGGAGCAGCCAATTTAGCCGCTTGTCCTTCAATCCAAAGATTTACATCAATATCTTTTTCAGAATCGTTCATGATAACGGTAACCAATTCACCATTCTCGTTCATAAAACTTGTGGAGACGATATCCGCCCGATTTGATGAGTTCCCGATGCGGCTTGCATTTTTTCTGATGTATTTTGATGCTTGTGCTATGTAATAGTATTCGTACGTATAATGAACTTCTCCTGTTTTTGTATCTGCGATGATGGGTGCAAAACAGAAATTTCCAACATGATTAGGACCGCCCGTTTCATCTAACAGAACATTCCAATCAGTCCATAAAGCAGTGCCTTGGTTGAAATCATTCAACATATTTTTGCCATAAAGTTCGCCCAGAGAAACATCATAAATTTGCTTCATATCAAACTTTTCTTTACATCCTTCGGTAAAAGCCAAAAACATATTTGGAAAAGCACGTTGGGTTTCTCCAAGATTATCAAATAATTGGTTCTTATTGTTCCATATTTCATACCAATGGTAGCCGATGCCGTGTGCATATTTAGCGGTTTCAGGATCCTGAAGTGTTGTGGTGGCTCGCTGATAAATTAAGTCTCGGTTATGATCCCAGATAATCACTTTTTTATCCTTATAACCGTTCTTCCATAATGTGGGGCCTAGATTATTTTTCAAAAATGCGCCTTCTTCTTCCGCGGTATAAATACAGGATTCCCAAGTTTGTGTTGCCATTGGTTCATTCTGGATGGTAAGTCCCCACACAGGAATACCGCGTTTTTCGTATTCTTTTATAAATTTTACATAGTACTCCGCCCATGGCTGATAGTATTGGTTCTCGAGACGTCCGCCACGCAACATATTTTTGTTGGATTTCATCCACGAAGGCGGACTCCACGGAGAGAAATAGAAAGTAAAATCTTTACCAATTCTCTCTTGGGCGGCTTTTATCATAGGGATTTTGAACTTTTCGTCGTGCGCAACTGAAAACGATTTTAATGAAACATCTCCATCATTTACATAGGTGTAAGAATCGCTGGAGAAGTCGCAAGAATTCATATTTGTACGTACAACGGTATATCCCAAACCCTCCTTTCCGTAGTAGGCATTAAGAATTTCCTGCTGTTTTGCTTTAGGCATCTTGTAGAGGGTCTCGGCAGCTGCATCAGTTATTGCCCCTCCAAATCCGATCAGTTTCTGGTATTTAAAATCTGGATCAACAAAAACACAGGCATCAGTCTCTTTGGGCTGGTCTAATTTTAAGAACTGTACGGTTCCTTTGTCCGCAAGTTTATCGCCTTTTGCAGCATGAGTTAAAACAACTTTTGCTGTTTTTTTTGTGTTATTTTTCCAATAATTCTGAGCATTGCCAAGGGTTACCGTCCCTAAAAGTAAACTTAAAATGATGTGCTTTTTCATAATGTATTCGTAATAATCATGTTTTGTTTAATGTATTTTAATGTAGAGTATCTATGATATCTGACTAATTCTTTTTAACCTTTATTGAGTGGAGAAGTCTTGAAACCATTGAATTCAGAGTAGTTTTCAAAACTTAATCACTATCAACGGGAAATACTATATTTCACGTCCGCTGTAACTGTTTTATGCTTATCTGTTCTAAATGGTGAAACTGGTAAACCATCAGTACTAAAGAGATTGAGCTCTGAGTTGTCTCCTTTCCAACCATAGCGTACCGATTTTGGTTCTGGAACTTCTTTGCTGTAAACGCTAATTTTATTTCCATTGATCTCCGCTGAAGCAGCATGAAATACACGATCATCTCCTGCAATTTCAAAACCGCGCAGCGCTTTTCCATCTTGTGAAACCAAGGAAACCGATGGTGTAAATGAGATGACAATTTTTCCATTTGCAATTTTATCATCCTTAAAAGTTGGACTCACTTTTCCTGTATTTAAGGCGAGAAAAGCGAGGCGCTCTCCTACTGTTTTCTTATTTCTGGGGTGTATGTCTTCTGCATTGCCAATATCGGTGGTTACAACCATTCCTGTATTTTTCAGTTGAAGTGTGTTGGTTTGTGCTTCTCGCAATTCAGCCCAAGCACTTCCTTCGTTGCTGTTGTTTCCTTTAGTTCTGAAAGTGGACAGCTGAACATAGTAAAAGGGAGTGTTTTCGCCAAAGCGCTCTCTCCAACTGTTTATTAATAGAGGAAAAGCTTTGTTATACTGATACGCCCTTTCTTCATTAGATTCGCCCTGATACCAAATAATTCCCTTAATGGCATACTGCTCTATCGGATAAATCATTGCGTTGTAAATTAGGGACGGAAACTCGTTTTGATCGATACTATCGAAAATTTTCTCAACGGCAAACTTCCATTTTCCAGCAAGCGGAATATCGCGGGCTGAAGTTTTCAGGAAAAGTTCAGCAGGTTCACTCCAGAAACCTCCTCCTCCACCGGTATCTTTCACTTTTACCGTAATTACATTGGCTCCGGGTTTCAAAAACTTTGCAGGAATTGTATAAATTCTGTCATCCGACCATTGATTCATTTGTCCCACCTGAACTCCGTTAATGTAGGTTGTGTCTTCATCATCAATTTTACCTAAATGAAGAATTACTTCCCCTTGCAGATCAGCTTCTGTGAGAGTAATGGTTTTTCTAAACCAAACAATTCCGTCAAGAGCTGTATATCCCTGATTTTCCCACGGTTTAGGAATTTCCATTTCCGGAAGTGGCGCGTCTGAAAAGGCAGGATCATTGAATTTTTTCTCATCAAAACTACCGATCTTAGTTTGTGTAAGTTTCTCAATGAAAGCTTTCTTTTCTGCTATATTCTTTTGCTGAAGTTCTTCGATACTGATTTTCGGCATGTTGGCTATCATACTTTTGTATTCATCAGAATGTTCAAATGCATCTCTGGGAATCCATGTTTCTATAACAGTTCCGCCCCACGAAGAATTGATGATACCAATAGGAACCCCCGTCTTTTGGTAAAGTTCTTTAGCAAAAAAATAAGCAACTGCGGAAAAATCTGCTACGGTATTAGTATCTGCAACTTTCCAACTCGTTTCCGAAATATTACTTTGGGGCAGAGAGTTGATCTTCTTCTCTATTTTAATTTGCCTGATCAGCGGAAAATTTTTCTGTTTTTTCTCTGCATCAAATCCATCTGCGGAACCTAGATTCCACTCCATATTACTTTGCCCACTTGCCAGCCAAACATCACCAACAAGCACATTGCTGAAATGTATTGTATTCTCGCCAGCGACAGTAAGTTGATAGGGACCGCCAGCTTTTTCCCCATCAAGGTTAATTTTCCACTTCCCATTTTGGTCTGCAATTGTTTCCTTTTTCTGATTTTTAAAGGTGACCGTTATTTTCTCCTGAGCCGATGCAATACCCCAGATCGGAATCTTGCTTTCTCTCTGCAAAACCATATTATCGGAGAATATGTAAGGCAGAGAAACCTTCGCCAATAATAAATTTGCACACATCAACATCGAAAAGATGATATATTTTTTCATTTTAAATTTTATTTTGGTAAGATGAATGTACCCACCGAATAGCCGGGAATAGTTGCACTTCCCACTTTGCCGTTGTACCTTATTGCAAAGTTATGCTCATTAGGTTGATCGTTCATCATAATGATCGTAATTTTCCCGTCTGGTCTTACAAATGCTACATTTTCCACTCCGTTTTCAGAGGTCGATTTTATGCGTTTTGATCCTGCAGTAACAAATTTTGAAGCATGGGCAATAATGAAATATCCTACATTGCGATTGACGGTTCCGTTTTGTGCAATGGTAAGTGCTCCTTTGCACTCCGTGCAGCCACCTGGTGTATGTGGATGATAGTTTTCATCGTTGGCCAAATTCCATTCAAGGGCTGTTTTGCTCCAATTTTTCATGCTTCCGATCATGACATTTTTAACGTGCCACATCAAATCTCCCTGGAAATCTGATTGTGCGCCTGTCCACTGTTCTGTAAAATAAAGATTTTTATCGGGATGAGCATTATGGACGGTTGATAGTGCCGAGATGTCGCCTTCGTAAAGATGAAATGCTGATCCGTCTACAAATTTCCTGGTTTCCGGATCATTAAGAATGGAAATTGGATATTCCGGTTTGTTGCAATTATGATCGTACAATACAATTTTAGTTTGAATTTTATTTTGCTGAAAAGCCGGTCCTAAATTATTCTTGATAAAAGCTGCCTGCTGCTCTGCCAACATAAGCATGCTGGGATTATTCCCGGGATGAAGCGGCTCATTTTGCGGAGTAATGGCATCAATGTTAATCCCGTTCTGTGCCATTCCTTGGATGTACTTCACAAAATATTGTGCATAGACACTGTAAAACTCTGGTTTCAGACTTCCTCCTATAGAGCTTCCATTATCTTTCATCCATACAGGTGGTGACCATGGCGTTGCAATAATTTTAATTTGAGGATTAATTTGAAGAATTTTCTTGAGCATCTCAATAAGTGCTTCATCTTTTTTCAGCGTGAAATGTACAAGTTCAGGATCGGTTTCTCCTGCCGCCAAATCATTATAGGAAAACACTTCTCTGTCAAGATCGGATGCTCCCATGCTGATTCGCAGGTAAGAAATCCCAATGGATGTTGTGCTGTTGCCAAATAATTCCTGTAGTAAACTATTCTTTTGTGCCTCCGGAAGACGGTTGATCACCTCAACACTTCCGCCGGTTAATGTATATCCGAAGCCGTCTACAGTTTGATAGGTCTCCGCAGGATATAATTCAATCAAGCTGCTCCCCACATTTCCAGAACTTCTAAAGCTGATTGGATTTTGCTGTTGAAATAAGGTTTTTTGATCTGCAGTGGTAAGCCAAAATTCTGCTTTTTTTGCTTCTGAACTCGAATTGTTTTCGGCCTCTGTTCTACTGCCACATTGGGTAAAAGACAGAAGTACTGTACCGTAGAGTACAGCACTTCTGAAAAAAGTCCCTAAAATTTTAAGTTTATTAATCATTTAGTATCCTGCGTTTTGGGTAAGATTTGGGTTGTTATCTCTCTGAGATTGAGGAATAGGCCAAATTAACCTTTGTTCTGTCAGATTATTCACGTAACTCAATTGTTTACCTTTCCCGTCTGTTCTTGCTTTGATAACCTCCAATGCTTTGCCGGTTCTCTTAAGATCAAACCAACGTTGACCTTCAAAAGCGAGTTCCAAAAGGCGTTCTTTCAAAACTTTGTTGATACCGTCATCTTTGCCTGTAATGGCTGCAACATTAGGTAGCCCAACACGGTTTCTTACCTGGTTGATCAAAGCTTCAGCATCAGCAAATTCGTTAAGGTTTACTTTAGCTTCTGCTTTCAGCAATAGCAAATCAGCATATCGCAGAATATAGGTGTGTTGCGTTCCGTCTTGTATTCTTTGCTTATAGGCAAAGGGATAGTGGTTTTTATCTGTCCAGTACGTATCACTAACGCCTACATCGAATTTGATGCTATTTGCTTTTCTGATGTTATCGCTTTGCGCATCAAAAGCATTTACCAAGTCGTGTGTTGGCAAATTAAACCGTTGCCATCCGTCACCAATAAACATTCCTGTTCCCCACCACCAGATGTTGCTCGCGTCCGCATTGATTTCCAGGATGGATTCTGCATTGGCGTTATGGTTTCCGTCGAACAACTGGTTGTAATCTGCCAGCAAGCTATATTGGCCGGCCAATTGGTCAACATACTGCACCACCTTTGCATAATCCGGATTTGGTTTTGTGGCGTATACTTTTGCTAGCAGTGCCAATGCTACTCCTTTGGTTGCCCGGTACTTGCTGACCGATGAGGCCGGAGCTGCCGGTAAAGCACCTTCCAAATCTGAAATAATGAACGAGTAAACCCCTTCTGTAGGCCTTCTTGTCGGATACACCTGACTATACACTTCATCAAAATTACTTGATGTAACACCGATAACCGCCTTGGTAACTATCGGGATATCTCCCCACAATTGCACTGCGTGGAAATAGTACAATGCTCTGACAATCGCGGCCTCTGCCTTCATTTCGGCTTTACGTTGTACTGTAAGTGCCGGATCTGGAATATTATCTACATAATTAAGGATTTTATTACAGTTGTTGATGAGCTCATAAATTGCAGCCCAATTTCTTTTAACATTCCCATTGGTAGTCAATATTCTATATTCTGCTTGTTGTCTGTTATCCTGATTATCTCCGCTTACATAGGCCTCATCTGTCTGCATACTGCCGTTAGCAAAATAATCCAATTGCCAGTAATTAGAATGTCCAAATCCAGGGCCCACATACATTGCTTTCATTAAGTCTTCTGCCTCCGAAACTTTGGTGTAAGGTGTATCGCTGAGTTCTACAGCATTGTCTGTGATGGGTTCTGTATTTAGATAATCTGAGCAGGAAATGGCTCCGAAACTAAGACCAGCTCCCAACAATACGTAGTATATACTTTTATTTAGTGTCATGATTGATAAATTTTGATAATTAGAAGTTAGCTTTTAATCCGAAAATGAATGTTCTTACCTGAGGATAAGTTCCATAGTCTATACCTAGAACACCGTTTGTAGAAGCAAAAGCGTTTACTTCCGGATCAAATCCTGAATAATTGGTCCAGGTATATAGATTTTGTCCGGTTACATACAAGTTTAGTTTGCTCACTCCTCTGAACGGCTTGTTGAAATTGTATCCCAAAGTAACACTTTTCAGTTTGATAAACGAACCGTCTTCAATAAATCTGTCGGAAACCAATTTCGCATTTTCCGCTTTTGCTCTTGGTACATCTGTAATATCACCGGCTTTCATCCATCTGTTCAGCACTCTTGTGGATTGGTTTTTGTGATCGTCCATCATCTCCAATTCAAAACGGGAAGCGTTGAAAATGTCGTTTCCTTTCGATCCTGTAATCAGCATATCCATATACCAATTTTTGTAGGTGAAATTGTTGGTAAATCCAAATGTAAAATCAGGATTTGGATTTCCCATGAAAGTTCTATCGCCGGCACTTAGTTTCCCGTCGCCATCCAAGTCTTTGTAGATGATATTTCCCGTAGTAGGATCTACTCCCTCAAAGTGATACCCGAAAAAGCTACTAATGGGATGTCCTGCAGTAAACCTTACAAGATTGCCCGCACTCGGTATTTCAGCTTTGTCAATATTCGGCATGTACTTTAATTCCAACACTTCACTTTTGTTGAATGAAATATTAAAATTGGTATTCCACGTGAAATCCGAGTTTTTGAAGTTAACGGTATTAAGAGTAAATTCCATCCCTTTGTTTTCCATAGAACCTACATTTCTCAGGATATTTCCAATGGATCCCATTTCAATTGGCATAATCAGATCATCGGTTTTTCTTTTATAGAAATCTGCTGTCAACTTGATTCTGTTATTTGCGAATCCTAGATCTACCCCGAAGTTGGTGTCCGTCGTCACTTCCCAGGTAATATCGCTTCCCCATTGATAGGTAGACTTAGTGCCACCTACTTTATTAAGTCTTTCTAAATTGTAGTGGGCGTAAGCCGGTATTCCAGAAGCATTACCTGTTTTTCCCCAACCCCCTCTGATTTTAAGTTCGGATAAGGTGCTGTTTCCTTTCAGGAAGTTTTCGTTAGAAATATTCCAAGACGCAGAAACACCTGGGAAGAATCCCCATTTTTTGCCAGGAACTAATGCCGAGCTTCCATTTTCACGGAATACGGCCATCACGGTGTATTTATTGGCTAAGGTATAAACTGCCCTTCCAAAGAAAGATAATTCTCTTAGTATTTCTTTTCTATAAATCTCCCCGTGGGAAGGGTTGGTTGCATCATAGACAAACGAAGACTGGAAAGGATCTGCAAACTGGCTTCCCCAATAATACTGTCCGTCGTTTTTACGTTCGTGCATCTGGAAACCTCCTAATACTCCTAAGTCATGGGCACCGGATTTAAGGGTGTAATTCAATGTATTTTCAAAGTTGAAATCCTGAAAGCTCAATTCTGTTTTAGAACCGCTTCCTTTCTGCTGTCTTCCCCACTCGGAACGGTAGGGATCCAAAAATTTGTCGTTAACAGAGCTGATATAATCTAAGGAAGCGCTGGATTTCCAAACAAGATTTTTAAGAAAACTAACCTCTATTCCCAAATTGGACAAGAATCTTTGGTTTTGAGTCTTATCTGATTCTCTGTTCATAAATGATACTGGATTTTCCCAGCCACCAGTAAAAGGATTCAGTGCAAATTGTCCGTCTTTGTATCCATTAGAATAGGAGCCGTCTGCCTCTGTTGGCCTTATTTTTACCTGGCTCCCATACGCCGGCATAAAAGTAGGCGTCGTCAATGCAGATAAAATAACACCACCCTGTGCACCTGCATTATTATCCGCTGTATTGTGCATATTACTGTTGATGTAATTCAAACTGGACGTTACCTTCAGCCAGCTGGTAATTGTGGCATCAATATTTGCTTTTGCAGAAACTCTGCGGAAATCAGAGGGAGAAACAATACCCTCTACTCCCTGATAGCCCAGTGCAGTATAAGCTTTTACTTTTTCATTGCCAAAAGCGTAGTTCACATTATAATTCTGATCAAATCCTGTGCGGTACACCTCTTTTTTCCAATCGGTATTGATTCCGGCATACATTGGATCATTGATTGTCGTTAGCCAGGCAGGATTGATTTCTGCTATTAAAGCTTTGTATTGCTCTGCATTAAGAACATCTACATTATCTACTTTATTGGAGATCCCCCAGTATGCGTTAAAGTTTAGCTGAGGTTTGTTGGCCTTTGCTCTTTTAGTCGTTATAATAACAACACCCGAAGAGCCGTTGATACCATATATAGCCGCAGAAGTAGCATCTTTCAGGATTGTCATATCCACAATATCGTCTGTGTTGATCCCGCTTATGTCGAAAGTTTGGATGCCATCCACTACATACAGAGGATTCACTCCCGAGGTAATAGAGTTGTTGCCTCGGATTTTAACATTCAACGATTGTCCCGGTTTTCCGGAATTTTGGATTACTGATACACCTGCCGCGTTACCTTGCAACGCCTGAGCTACGTTGTAAATTGGCCGATCTTCAAATACATCGGCTTTAATGTTTTCGATAGCACTGGTCAGGTTCTTCTTTTTTACCGAGCCATAACCAATTAATACGATTTCATCAATTCTTTTTTCTTTGGTTAGCGTATCACGCGCTGTTTGTGCCTGAAAGCTTGCCGCAAAATAAAGAACTGCAATTAGGCCTAAGCCACTTTTTGTTTTCATGTTATATAAAATATATGTTTGTCTCACTTTGAGACAATAAATATATTAATTATTTGTTAACAAAAAATATTTTTTTCAAGTTCTTCAATTTCTGTTTATTTACGTAGGTTTGCAGGAATAATTTTACAGAACAGCTCTAAAAACATTAACTATAGTTTAACTAAAATGTGATGCCAACAACCCAAACTGTCATAAAATTTCATCCTTTTCAATTATCCTTTCTTGTTTTTTCGATGTTGCTGAACTGTATGGGGATTATTATTTTGCAATATTCCGACTCTGCAATATCCTATAGTAAACTGGGGAATTTGGAATTTTTTAAGGATATTCCTATAGCACTAACTTCTCTTGTATGTGTAAGTTTTATTAACAGATTTGGAAGTAAAAATGCCCTAAAGTGGGCGCTATTTACTGTAGTATTATGCAGCATTCTTATCCCTTTTGTTAATGAATTTTGGTTTCTTAAAATTTGGTTTGTCCTCATTGGAGTTTCTTTTTCAATCGCTAAAATTTCTATTTTTGGTTTAATACGCAATAATGTGCATGGAGAAAACGAACTGTCAAAAGTGATGAATCGTGTGGAAGCTTCTTTTATGATTGGTATATGCTGTGTCAATCTGCTTTTTGGCTCATTGCTCAACAGTGCTTACAGCGATTACTGGAAATTTGGTTTTTGGCTGATCGCCATTGTTGCCCTACTCGCCATTATTGAGTTAAATAAGATTCATTATAAAGAAGTAAAATCAGCGAATATTACTAGTTTCAAATATTTTGGCGATTTCATCAACTATCGAAATCTTGTTTTTGTAGTTATTCTCTTTTCAATTGTTTTTGTGGAGCAATGTCTCAATTCGTGGTTGCCAACTTTTTATAAAAAACATCTGGGTGTTAACTCGTTCTATGCATTACAATCGACAGCATTTCTTGCATTGTTCTCATTCGTGGGCAGAATTATCACCAGTAAAATTATTCAAAAGTTCTCCGCACAGAAGTATGTTTTATTTTGTCTTACTTTCCTCATGCTCCTTATTGTCGTAGGTCACATCTTGATAAACTCCCCATCTCAGAATTCTTTTCCTTATTTAATGATTATTTTTCCTTTACTGGGATTGTTCTTGTCACCACTCTATCCGCTCTATAATTCCAGATTTTTAATCAATGTGAGCCAAGAGAAAATCAATATGATCACCTCATTAATTGTTATTGTTTCTGGTTTGGGAAGTTCGTCCGGTTCCCTCGCTATGTCCTATATTTTTCAGTGGGGGGCATATCCGTATTTTCTCATGCTCATCATGGTTCCCTTAGTTGTTGTTTTTTTAATAACACTAACATTTTTACAAAAACTAATTTTGAGATAATAATATTTCTTATTTTTGAAAACAATGAAGATAGATGATTCAAAAAATAAGCAGAGCTTAAATGAGCTGATTGATACAAAAAACTTTGTAGCACATATTTCCGTGGATTGTGTTATTTTTGGATTTGATAAAGAGAACAAAAAACTCAAGATTCTTCTCCTCAAATACCACGATTTAGACCTATGGTCATTGCCGGGGGGATTTGTATTTAATGACGAAGACCTAAGGCAAGCTGCTTCAAGAGTTTTGTATGAGCGTACCCACTTACAAGATATTTTCCTGGATCAGTTCCATACTTTTGGCAAGATTACCCGAACCGAAAATAATGTTCACCAGATTTTGTTAAGAAACAAGGGCATAGAAGTATCTAAAGACCACTGGATTTTCCAGCGTTTTGTAACGGTAGGATATTGTAGTCTTATCGATTATTCTTTGGTACAGACCTTCCCAGATTCATTTAATGAAACTTGCGATTGGTTTTATGTTGACCAATTGCCTAAAATGGCTTTTGATCATGAAAGAATCATTGCAGTTGGTCTTAAGCATTTGAGGAAAAATCTTGATACTCAGATTGTTGCCTATAACCTTCTTCCCGAAAAATTTACCATGAACGATTTACAGTGTCTTTATGAAATTGTGCTGAATGAAAAATTCAGAAGAAATAATTTTCAGCGTAAGATTCTTGGTCTCAATACTTTACAACGGCTGGAAAAATTATACGATGGGTCTGCTAACAAAGCGCCTTATCTATATAAATTCTCCGATATACAAAAGGAAGATCTCACAGAAGAATAATCTCCTATTTTTTAAAAACCCTAACTATAAAAATTTCAAAAACATGTCCTATTATCCCCTTTCAACCATCCCAGATTATTACGCAATGGATGAGCTTCTAACCGATGAACACAAGTTAATCCGGCAATCTGTGAGAGATTGGGTAGAAAGTTTCGTGATGCCCAAAATCGATGAAGCTGCACAACATCATCACGAAATTCCTGATTTGATGAGAGAGCTTGGCAAAATAGGAGCATTAGGACCTTATATTCCTCAGGAATATGGCGGTTCTGGGTTGGATCAGATTTCCTACGGGATCATTATGCAGGAATTAGAAAGAGGCGATTCTGCCGTGCGATCGGCAGCTTCTGTGCAAAGTTCTCTTGTGATGTTTCCGATCAATGAATTCGGTTCCGAAGAACAAAAAAGGAAGTTTCTACCCATTTTAGCAAGTGGTGAAATGATCGGTGCTTTTGGGCTCACCGAACCCAATCATGGTTCCGATCCCAGTTCCATGGAGACACATTTCGAAGACCGAGGCGACCATTATTTACTGAACGGTGCAAAAATGTGGATCACCAATGCGCCCCTCTGCCACATTGCGGTGGTTTGGGCAAAAAATGAACAGGGAAAAGTGCAAGGACTTATCGTGGAACGCGATTTCGAGGGCTTTACTACGCCGGAAACCCGAAACAAATGGTCGTTGCGGGCCTCTAAAACAGGCGAACTTGTTTTCAGTAATGTAAAAGTTCCGAAGGAAAACCTGTTGCCAAATGTTGTGGGTCTCAAAGGGCCTTTATCTTGCCTCAACTCCGCCCGTTATGGCATTTCCTGGGGTGTGATTGGTGCCGCCATCGATTGTTTCTGTACCGCGGTGCAATATGCCAAAGAAAGAAAACAGTTTGGCAAACCGATCGCTTCTTTCCAGCTTCAGCAGAAGAAACTGGCCGAATTTTTAACCGAAATTACCAAAGCACAGTTGCTGTGTTGGCAATTGGGCAACCTGAAGAATGCCCATAAAGCAACACCCGCGCAAATCTCCATGGCGAAAAGAAATAATGTAAAAATGGCGATTGATATTGCAAGAGAATCCCGTCAAATTCTCGGTGGCATGGGTATTATGGGCGAGTTTCCAATGATGAGGCACGCCGCTAATTTAGAATCAGTCATCACCTATGAAGGCACGCACGACATCCATTTACTGATTACCGGTTTGGATATTACAGGGATCAACGCTTTCTAAATCATAAGAACTTCGGGAATTTTTTCCGAAGTTTTTTTATGCATCCCAGTGCTGATGGATTTTTTCTTCAAACGGAATGGAAGGATCAAGGATTTCTTTGATTACGTTTCCGACAGATTTCATGGGAATTTGAAGCAGCTCAAGATTAATATTGTTTTCACCAAAAACAGACAGTTGCTGAACTCCTTTATTGACTTCAGCAAAACTTAGAATGCCACATTGCAGGTTTTGGTTGGGAAAACGCTTCTGCACAAGAACTGAGTAGGCGTAGATACACAATTGCATCGCCTGTTTATAATCATCACGAAAAAACAAGTTTTCAGTTTTTTCAATATCTTCCTCCTTTTTTGGGGTGGAAATGGACAGGTTTTTGGTTCGAGCTGTTTTGTAATCAATTATGCGTAAAGTGCCATTCAGTCGGTCGATACGGTCGATAAAGCCGTAAAAATTTACCTTTTCACCGGTTTCTTCATTCAATAAAAACGGAATTCCTTCAAAGTTGCCTTCCACATCAAGAATCTCTAAGGTATTGCCTCGTTCCAGCAGCTTTTTGTCGTACTCCAACATTTGATGTACTACCCTTTGGGCAATTGATTTGTGAATGAAATTCATGCCACGCTCATAGAATTCGGGCTGAAAATGAAGTTCGAGAATTGCTTCGTTAATCACTTCATTTACTGCTTCTGTTGAATAATGTAAGTCTTTAACTTGTAATGGTTTGCCAACCAGTTTTTCATAAATTCGTTGAAGGGCTAAATGGACGAGCTGTCCGTAACTTCTTTGCGAAAGTTCTTCTTCAATTTCATTGCCTTCTCTGGTGCCCAAAATCTTGTTGAGGTAAAAACTGATCGGATCATAAATATAACTCGTCAGGTGTGATGCAGAAACCCTCTCTTTCCAAAGTTCAAGCTTTTCCAAAACCGATGCTGTCTTCGGAATAGTCATTAACTGTTGCTGGATAGGATCCGAGGAACTGTCAATTACTATTTTTTCTATGTTGTGATGATGATCTTCAATCTCGAGTTGGGTAATGAACCGGCTTTGTTCACCGGTATTGATTCCCGAATCTAAGGCATTGAAAAGTAAATAAATATTTTTAGAATCCTGCAGCAATCGGTAGAAGTGATAGCTGTAGATACTGTCATTTTCAAGGAAAGTGTGCATCCCGAAATGTCGTCTAACATCAAACGGGAGATATGTGTTTTGCGAATTCCCAAGCGGCAGCTTCCCCTCGTTGGCAGAGAGTAAAATTATATTTTCGAAGTTCAGGAGCCGTGTTTCTAGCAGCCCCATGACTTGTAATCCCATCAGCGGCTCGCCTTCAAAATCAATAGTTTCGGAACCGACAAGCTGGTTAATCAGGACCTCGAGTGTTTCCATTTTTAATGGAAATTGATATGGAGAAATCTGGTTCTGAATGATTGTAAAACTTTTCTCAAAATGAGAAATATTCTCATACAAAACATCATCAAGCTCCCTGTATTTCAACTGTCGGCAATAATCGACCAATTGATGAAGAAATGCAGATGCACTTTCCGGAGGAAGCAACAGGGCATAATAAGACAGTGGTGATAACAGCTCTGCCAACTGCTTTTTGGAAAGATAAACAATATTGCGGGCTTCAATTTTCTGTTTAAAATTCTGAATAAGCAAGGTATCGTGCTCATCATTCGGAAGTTCTTCCACAATCGCTAATACATCATTGTAGTAATACGAGGGCTCCTTTTTCTCTAACTGTTTTTGCAGATAAAAAAGTTTTTTCATCGCGTTGCTGAATGCCAGATTTTTCAGCGGAAATCCCATGGTTATATTAAGATGATCTACCGAGCTTAGTGCATCGATGCTTGCCGGGAGCAGGTTTTCATCCAGCAGCACCACTGCAGTCTGATGCTGATGAGCGGTACCCATTTCCTGCAGAATCTCGGGCAACACTTTGGTTTGGGTAATATTACCAGGAACTTCATAAACCTTGATGTTTTTGGGCTGCGCAAAATCATCTTCTATCCAATGGAAAGGGCGATGATCGTTAAATTCTTTCCACTGTCGAATTTCGCGCAAAAATTTCCCCGCTTCCTGTTTAGGATCATCCAGATAATAATGATCCGTCTGAAAAAAGCACTGTGCTTTATCCCACTGTAAAAGTGTTCGGATGAGTTGTTCTTCTACGCTGGTCAGCGCATTAAAACCACAAAACACAAACTGTGTAGTGCTATTCTTTACAAAATTATCGATGTGATGGCTTGCCGATTCATGAATCATTCCGGGTGTTGCCCAGTTTTTCTCGTTGAGTTTACTTTTAAGCAGTGGAAGAAAAATGTTCATTTTTTGCCAGAAATTCAGAAATCTTTTCCTCGCATTATCTTGGTTGTCGCCGAGTTGCTCTGCCCAGTTTTTAATTCTTTCCTCATCGAACATATACTCCAACACGGCTTTGTCGCTTGGGGTAAATTTCAGCATGTCGTCCCAGTCTTTTACAACGGTAGGAAACCATTTCAAAAACTCAGAAAAATCTTCATTGGGCTGTAGCTCGCGATAAATTTCAAATGCAAAAAGCCATAGAGAAACACCTTTCACGGGCTGCTTCCCTGATATTTTTGTGATGAGATCGTCAACAGTAAAAAAATCAGGCAGAAAACCAGAATATTGCTTTTCCTCCAAAATCCTGCGGATGAAAACCACCGGTCTTTTTCCAGGAAGAACAATTGAAAACTGCGACAAATCCTCATTTTCTTTCAGCAATTGACTGATGACGCGCTCAATGAACTTCATATAATGTTTATTTGAATAAGATAAGGTTGTTTGAGGATACGGAGCAATCTTTTGATCATTATTCTACCACTACCGATTTCTCAATCCAGATGTTTTGTCCTGAGTTGTCTTTACCCTTCCAAAATTTAAAATGAAATGTACCGGTTTGTTGCGGCTGAAAATTGATTTGCGAAACCCGAACCAGCGGATCGCTACAAGCGGCTGATGTCTTGAATTTATAGGAAACTACTTTACGCTCAAAAACATCGGTATGCATATAATCATAACCATAAAAACCTTCGCAGCCACTGCTGTAAGTGGAATAGGTCTTAATGGGCAACACCATAGAAAGCTGTATGGTATCGCTTTCAATACGAACACTATCAATTTTTACAGGGTCAATACTTTGCAACTCTTCACCTTCTGAACGGTCATTACAACTGGTAGTGAGCACCAAAGGCAGTATCAGCAGAAATGGAAATATAAGTTTTTTCATAAGTCAAATTTTTCTGTTTAAACGGTAAAAAAACCTGTTTTATTGGTTGTCCTTAGGATTGGAAATTTCCTTTAGATAAATATACCACTTTTTTGGTGTCGAAAAATTCGTTTGAAAAGTAATTCTTCAGGTTAAATATTTCGACTTTTAATCCGGCGAGTTCTTCAGCAAGATCGCCGCCCTTGAGATACAAAACACCGTTATGCTTCGGATTGAACTGATCTTTCTCGAACTTACCTTTTAGCCATCTAAGAAAAATGGGCATCTGCGTCACGGCGCGGCTGACCACAAAATGAAATTTTTCTTTCACTTGCTCGGCTCTGCCATGAATGGCGGTGACGTTCTTCAAACCTAATGCTTCCGCAACGGCTTTTACCACCGTGATTTTTTTACCAATAGAATCGACTAAGGTGAAGTGAACTTCCGGAAAAAGAATAGCCAGCGGAATTCCCGGGAAACCGCCGCCGGTGCCAATATCGAGAACTTTTGTTCCCGGCGAAAAAGTTATTACTTTCGCAATACCCAGAGAATGCAGCACGTGTTTTTCGTATAGTGCATCCATGTCTTTTCGGGAGATCACATTGATTTTTTCGTTCCAATCCGCATACAGTGTTTCTAACTGTGCAAACTGTCTTTTCTGTTCATCAGTAAGGTCGGGGAAATATTCAGTAATCAGTTCTGCGGACATTTTTGTGGGTTTTAAGGCAAAAATAAAAAAAGGAAACCATAAAATAAGAGGGTTGGCAAAAATTATTCAGGTGGAAGATATTTTTAGAAGCATGACTAAAAACAGATTCTTTGTTATTCAATAGCATTGCTTTGAAAATTTGAAAAAACCATTATCTTTGGTTGCTTTAAATATAACCAATGGAAAAATTCTCAGAAAGAGTCAACCGCATGAGTTTTTCGCAGACTTTTGTGATGAGCAACAAGGTACGCGAGATGAAGGCAGCAGGTATTGACGTGATCAGTTTAACACTGGGTGAACCGGATTTTGATGTCCCCGACAATATTAAAGAAGCGGCATTTGCTGCCATTAATAACAACTTCAGCCACTACTCCCCCGTTCCGGGTTTTTTAGATTTGCGACAGGCGGTTTGCGAAAAACTGAAAAGAGACAACGGAATTGATTATGTACCCGCACAGATTTGTGTGTCCAATGGGGCCAAACAGTCTATTATGAACGTGTTGGCATCCATCATTAATGATGGTGATGAAGTGATTCTTCCTGCGCCATATTGGGTAAGCTACGATGAAATGGTGAAAATGATGGGTGGTAAGTCAGTGTTCATTGAAACTACCATTGAAAATGACTTTAAAATGACCGCTGAACAGTTGGAAAATGCCATAACACCAAAAACCAAGGCATTGCTTTACAGTTCACCATGTAATCCGTCCGGCAGTTTCTACACGTACAGCGAACTCGAAAAGATGGCCAATGTAATCGCCAAATATCCTCAAATCACTATAATTTCCGACGAAATTTATGAAAAAATCAATTACGAAGGAAAGCATGTGTCGATAGCAGAATTTCCGCAAGTGTGTGAACAAACTGCAGTTATCAATGGGATGTCCAAAGCATTTGCAATGACCGGTTGGAGAATTGGCTACTCGGCATGTCCTGACTGGTTGGCAAAAGCGGTAGAAAAAATACAGGGACAAGTGACCAGCGGCGCCAATACAATGGCACAAAAAGCATCTATTGCAGCATTGAAGGCGGATCCAGCTACATATCAGTACATGATTGACGAGTTTCGAAAAAGACGTGATCTTGTATATGATTTACTCCAGAAAGTACCTCATTTTAAAGTCAACGATCCTAAAGCGGCGTTCTATTTTTTTCCTGATATTTCTTACTACTGCGGTAAAACACTTAACGATACTTTCATTAGAGATGCTGACGATTTTGCAATGTTCCTCTTGCAAAATGCGAATGTAGGAACCGTAGGCGGCACATCGTTCGGTAACCCTCACTGCATCAGGTTTTCTTATGCGGCTTCCGAACAAGAACTGTTGACTGCAATGAAAAGAATTAAAGAATGTTTGGATAATGTGCACATTGCATCATGACCATTAAACAATAAGAAAACCGTTTCAGCAATTTACTGAAACGGTTTTTTATTTTAATGTGGCGAGATGGTAAATTTAAAATTTAATTACATCTGCCATCTTTTCGGTCTCTTCATTCACCAAATCGTCGTCCACCAAGATTTTCCCGGAATGTTCGTCGATGATGATTTTCTTTCTTTGCGCAATTTCCATTTGCTTTTGTGGCGGAATGGTGAAGAATGAACCTTTCGGTGCACCTCTTTCCAGTCCAACTACAGCAAGTCCGTTAGGCGAATTGGTGCGAATTCTTTGGTAAGAACCCAGCAGTCTTTCGTCGATGTTTTTAGCAAACTCACCGGATTTTTTAACAAGATATTCCTCCTCTTTCTGCGTTTCTGCCACCAAATTATCCAATTCCTCTTTTTTAAATTTGAGGTGGTTTTTCAGGTCATCAATTTTACTATTGAGTTCGGAAAGGGTTTCGTTCTTATGCTCGATTTTTGCGCCAAATTCACGAATTTTTTTCTCAGCCAACTGAATCTCCAAATCCTGGAATTCAATTTCTTTACCCAAAGCTTCAAACTCTTTGTTGTTTCTTACGTTATCTTGTTGAGTTTTGTATTTTTCAATCAAAGATTTTGCATGATTGATCACTTCATTTTTAGTAGCGATTTCATCATTCTGTTCCTTGATTTCGCTCTGGAATTTTTCGGCTCTTTTTTCAAGACCTTCAATTTCGATTTCCAAGTCTTCTACCTCAATCGGCAATTCACCACGGGTATTGCGAATTTCATCTAATCTTGAATCAATGATTTGCAAGTCATAAAGCGCTCTTAACTTATCTTCAACAGAGATTTCTACAGTTTTCTTAGCCATATTTACAGAAAATAATTTACAGGGTTGGTTTTCTCAATGGATTTTGAGACTGCAAAGTTACTAAATTTTTGCGATAAAATATCCACCAATTGCTGAGCGACAAATTGTTCCGATTCGAAGTGGCCAATATCACAAATCAACATTTTTCCTTCTGCCCGGAAGAAACTGTGGTACTTCAAATCACCCGTTAAATATGCATCGCAACCCTTAGCCAATGCAGCGCCAATTCCGCTTTCGCCACTACCGCCTAAAACCCCTACCCGCTTAATTTTTTTGGTGCTGATGGAAGAATGACGGATCACTTGCAAACCAAATACTTCCTTAACATACTGAAGAAAATCGGGCTGATTCATTTCTTGGGCCAGATCGCCGAAACGACCCAATCCCACATATTGATTTTCATTTTCTAAACCAATGATTTGATGGGCTACCTCTTCGTAAGGATGTGCATGCTTCATCGCAGCAACAATTGCAGACTGTTTGTATTGCTCAAAAATAACAGAAATCATTTTTTCATCGCTATTCTCGCGAATTCCTTGCTTTCCTGTTACAGGGTTTGAGCCATTAAGCGGCCGGAAAGTTCCTTGCCCCGAAACCGCAAAACTGCATTCGTCATAAAAACCAATACTTCCGGCACCTGCTTCAAACAACGCATTTTTGACCGATTCAGCAGCATCGGCGGGCACATATACTTCCATTTTTTTGAGTTGCGAAGTTTTGGGCATTAGAATTTGCTGGTTTTGTAGCCCGAGTTGCTGGCATATTCCGTAATTGACGCCGAAATAATCATTGTCGAACGCCGTGTGAATTGCGTAGATGGCAATTCTATTCTCGATGGCTTTCATTACTGCTTTTTCTACGTAATTCTTTCCTGTCAACGACTTTAATCCTGAAAAAATAATCGGGTGAAAGGTGATAATCAGGTTGTGGTTGCAGGCAATCGCTTCATCCACCACCTTTTCCAGCGCATCATGACACACCAGTATTCCAGTGATCTCCCGATCCGGATTACCGCATAGTAAACCCACATTGTCAAAATCTTCCTGCTGCGGAAGGGGTATTATTTTCTCAAAATCAATAATAAAATCACGGATAGTCATCGGTACAGATTGTTTTGGCGAAGATAAGATAATAATTAATTGGCGAGCACCTGAAAATGGACTGAATTTTATTCCGGTAAATTGTTTCAGTTTTAATAAGTTTGTACGATGGAAGAATTGGAACCGATAAAGGAACATAATTTTATTGCCGAACGCACCAAGTGGAAAAGGCAGGTGTTCCGCATTATTTTCAAATCGGATACAAAGCTCGGTCGGCTTTTCGATATTACGCTTTTGGTACTTATTTTACTCACCACTTTCATTGTGATGATGGAAAGTGTGCGGGTGTACGATGCCAAACTTCATACCCTTTTTCTGGTGTTGGAGATTATTATTACCACTTTTTTTACGGCAGAATATATCCTTCGGATTATGGTGCTTCGCAACAAGAGGGAGTTTCGGAATCATTGATTTTCTGGCTATTTTACCTTTTTATCTGAGTTTATTCTTCCCCATCACTAAATATTTCCTTATTCTGAGGATGCTTAGGATGTTGAGGGTTTTTCGTATTCTTAACCTGATGGACTTTATGAATGATGGCTACCTCATTGTTCGTGCCCTGAAAAACAGCTCCCGCAAAATATATATTTTCCTCCTGTTTCTGGTTATTTTCTCGGTGATTGTGGGTTCCATGATGTTTATGGTGGAAGGTCATCGAAAAGGTTTTGAGAGTATTCCGCAGAGTATTTACTGGGCGGTAGTCACCGTGACGACTGTGGGTTATGGCGATGTGGCACCAGAAACGCCTTTAGGAAAATTTCTGTCGGTTATTCTGATGCTGGCCGGTTACTCCATTATCGCGGTACCTACAGGAATTGTAACGGCAGAAATGCGAAATAAGCGCCAAGATTTGGATCAGATTTGCCCACGATGCGGAAATGATGACAATGATGATGATGCCCGTTTTTGCAAAAGGTGTGGGGAAAAGCTGTAGGCGGAGAAGTTGCAACTTTTGCTTATTTTACCAAATTTTTATTCAATAAAAAAAGCATTTCGAGAACGAAATGCTTTTCTATTATAATGATTGTGCGAAATTATTTGGTCGCATTGCCGTTTACTTTTACCAGCTCTACGTCAAAAACCAACCACGCATTAGGTGGAATAACACCTCCTGCACCTCTTTCACCATATCCCAGTGCAGCAGGAATCAGCAGGGTTGCAGTTTCCCCTTCTTTGAGCAGCATAATGCCTTCATCCCATCCTTTAATCACTTGACCCATTCCGATTGGAATATCGATAGGTTGATTTCTTTTGAATGATGAGTCGAATTCTGAACCATCCACCAATCTGCCGGCATAATGCACCGCAACTTGGTCACCTGCTTTGGGTGCAATTCCGTTAGTTGTTTTGGTGATTTTATAGTATAATCCGGAAGGTGTCTCTTGCATACCTGCTTTCAAATCATCTACCAGTTTTTGTTGGTTGGCAGCAAATTCAGCTTCTTTTTTCTTTTTATCAGCTTCAATTTTTTCGAGGATGGCTTTGTTCTTTTCTTGAATTTTACTTTTTCCTTCGTTAAAGATTTTGGCAGGATCATAGTTTTTGTATTCGTCACCTTTACCGAAAACGGACACTTTCTCCAGTTTCACATCGGTTTTTGGCTTGTCTTGCGCACCTTTTTCCACATTGGCAATATCATCGATCACGTTTTCGCCTTTTACCACTTTTCCAAAAATAGTGTGTCTTCCATCCAGCCAAGGAGTTGCCACTTCGGTGATGAAGAACTGCGATCCATTGGTGTTAGGACCAGAGTTGGCCATGGAGAGAATGCCTTTTCCGGTGTGTTGCAGGTCATTTCTTTCGTCATCAAATTTATAACCGGGATCGCCCATTCCTGTTCCTTTTGGGTCGCCGCCCTGAATCATGAAATCCTTGATTACACGGTGAAAAATGGTGCCGTCATAAAAAGGAACGCCCTTCGCTTTAGCAGTATTGTCGATTTTACCTTCAGCTAAACCAACGAAATTGGCAACAGTTACTGGTGCTTTCTGGTCTTCTAATTTCACTAGCATATTTCCTTTTGAAGTTTGGAAATTGGCATAGAGGCCATCTTTTAGGCCTTCGTAAGTTTCTTTGTCTACGTTCATTTTTTTATAGATTGGGGTACAACTTGTTATTGCGACTACGGTGGCAATAAGTAAGATTTTCTTTATCATAAATATCAATTGTTACTTCATTTTTATTTGAATGATGAGCGGCATGTCATTGGGGATTTTTCTGTTGTCACCATACGTGCCAAAAGCCAAAACGGAGGGAACCAATAATGTCGCTTCCTGATTTTTGTCGAGGTATCTCACTGCATCTTCTATTGCTTTCAGTTCTTCAAATTTCCCGAGTTGTACTTCCTTTTTCACGATTGGGTGATCATACAGTTTTACGTGGTCAAAATCATACAAATCATATTGATAGGATACCCGCTCACCATCTTGTTTCCTTGTTTTCGTCGATAAGTCTTTCACATTTACCCAGTAATTCATGCTCATCGGGTAGAAAGCTTCATTCTGGCTATTGATCCAGTCTTGAATTTGCGTTCTCTCAGTTTGGTTCAGGTTTTTAGCTCTGTTCTTGGAGGTCTGCATATCGCGCTCGCTCAGGAAACCGCCCACGGGAGGGTGTGCAGTTGCGGGCTTGGTACAAGCCGTTACTAGTAGCAGCATCAAAAATAGTACATACTTTTTCATAAAAACTTCTGCGAAAATAAGCATTTCGGCGCATATGGGAAAAAGAAAAATCCGGCAAAAAAAGTACCGGATTTTTATGTTTTGGAATATCGTCGGTTTATACCGTTTCAGTAATGGTGTTTTCCACTAACACCCGCCATCCGAAAGGATCTTCAGCTTGGTTGGTCTGGATATCTACCAAATCTTTTTTAAGAATTAGAGCGAAACTTTCTTCTTCGCCCAATTTGGGCAATTCCAATTTTTCACCCTGATAACCGATCGCTTCAAAAGCACTCGTCACAACGGCGGTTCCAACGCCCCAAACTTCTTTAAGTGAACCGTTTTTTTGTGCAGCAATAACATCTTTTACGGCAATGGGCTCCACCTTCAAGTCAATACCGCGGTGTTTGGCCAACTGAATAAAGCTGTCGCGGGTAACACCGTCGAGAATTTTTTCTGAAGTGGGTGGTGTATAAATGGTGTCATTAATTCTAACGAAAACATTCATGGTACCACTTTCTTCAAAGTATTCGTGTGTGGCATCGTCGGTCCAGATAATTTGTTCATATCCTTCTTCTATGGCTAGTTGGGTTGGATAAAAAGACGCCGCATAGTTTCCCGCAGCTTTGGCAAAACCTACTCCCCCATTGGCAGCTCTTGAATAATGATCAGAAATTTTCACCGAAACTGGTGCCGTATAGTAGCTCTTGGCAGGCGTTGCCACAATAGCAAACATAAACTTATTGGCTATTCTCGCTTTCAGGGCTTCCTCAGTGGCAAAGATGAGCGGACGAATATATAATGACATACCCTCACCTTGGGGTATCCATGCACGGTCGCAATCAACCAATGCTTTCAACCCTCCCAAAAACATTTCTTCCGTTACTTCAGGCATTGCCAAGCGGCTTGCAGAGCGGTTAATCCTTTTGAAATTCTTCTCGGGACGAAACAGAAAAACCTGCCCGTCTTTATCTTTGTAGGCCTTCATGCCTTCAAAACAGGCCTGCCCATAATTAACTCCCATCATTGCCGGTGTAAAAGGAAGCGGTCCATAAGGAATCAACTTCAGGTCACCCCACTTTCCGTTTTCATATTCACAAATAATCATGTGGTCGATAAAAGTATTTCCAAAGGAAAAATTTTGAGGATCAAATTGGGCTATTCTTGGGTGTGTAGATTTCTGAATTATCATTTTTAAAATTTTTATTGGACTTCTACAAATTTAATATAATTTTTTAAATATGAAGATTTTAAATTAAATTTGGAAAAATTTAGCATGAAAAGGGAAATTAAAACCACATCCGACGGTAGCAAAACTTTGTTCATCAACGATTTAGAAGAAAATTATCACTCTCATCACGGGGCATTGCAGGAAGCTCAACATGTATTTATTGATAATGGATTAAAATTATTAAATGATTACGAAATCAATATTTTAGAACTTGGTTTTGGTACAGGTCTGAATGTTTTGGTAACAATTGATGAATTTTTGAAAACTGATAAAAATCATGTTTTTCACTATTTTACCATCGAAAAATATCCTGTACAAGATAATGAAGTGAAGGATTTGGCGTACGATTCTCTTTTTGAAGGTGCGCAATTTTCTGAAATCTATCAGAAAATACACACTTGTGAGTGGAATATCACCACCGAAATCCTCCCCCGTTTTTATTTTACGAAATATCAGTGCGACTTTTTTGAGCTGGAAAAGCTTAATTTACCGGCTATCGATTTGGTTTATTACGATTGTTTCGGTGCTCGTGTACAGCCCGATTTGTGGGAAAAACCATTGTTTAAAATGGTGACCGACACCATGAAAAAAGGTGGATTATTAACCACGTATTCTTCCAAAGGAAGTGTGCGACGCATTTTGCAGGAATTAGGGATGCACGTTGAGAAAAAAGCTGGACCTCCCGGAAAGCGGGAAATGATTAACGCCGTTAAAGAATAAAAATGTTCAGGTGATGCTTCTCTTTACGCACAAATAAAATACTTTTTCTACATTTGAACTAAAATTAAACGATGATTAACCAACTGAATGTGCGGGTTTACGCAGCCGCGATAAAAGACCGAAAAGTGCTTGTATTGCACGAAGAATATGCCGGAGATCATTTGATGAAACTTCCCGGTGGCGGATTGGAGTTGGGCGAAGGCGTATTGGATTGCTTACACCGCGAGTTCGACGAAGAGTTGAATTGCAAGATAAGAATTGTGGAGCATCTCTATACGCAGGAAGAGTTTTTGGTTTCCCGTTTTAAAGAGAACGAACAGTTGCTCACTATTTATTATATCGTTGAAATTTTGGATAATAACGAATTCCTAATCATGGATCCATGCATCGAAAGAATAGAATGGATACCGATAGATTCCGACGATAATCCTTTGGTGCTGCCCATTGACCGAATCGCTTTTGATCACCTGAAAGAAAAGTTTAGAAAATCTTAATCTAACTTTATTATTACTAGCATCATTCTTTATTATTACTAGCATCATTGAAGCAATTAATGCTCATTTGGTTTGCTATCATTTTTTTAACCCGTCAATCATCACTTTTCTGAAAAATTAGTGAAACGAATTGTTGAAGTTGGTGATATAACGTATACTTCGTCTGAGATTTATTGATTAAAAGGCCGCGATGCTTTTCATGATCAAGTATCATGATGTGATACGTACTTAAAAATTTAATTTAAGTTCAACCTTCTACTTGCCTTTTAGATTGAGCATGAAGATTTTCATTACGGATGGGCAGGCACAATTTTTGTCTTTTCTACTTCAAAATACTTAATTATCCCTTAAAAATAAGAAAATATGAAAATGAATAATGCATTAACCAAGTTCAAATCTTTACACAAAACTACAGAACCACTTTTGCTTGCTAACGTTTGGGATGCAAATTCTGCCAAGATTGCGGAGAATGCCGGGTATAAAGCTTTAGGCAGTTCCAGCCACGCTGTTGCGAACGCGATGGGTTACGAAGATGGTGAAGAAATTAGTTTTGAGGAGTTGTTGTTTGTTCTAAAAACGATCGTTAAAGCCGTAAAAATTCCTTTGTCTGTAGATTTTGAAGCGGGTTACTCTGATGATCCTAAACAGGTCGCAAAAATGGTAAAAAAACTTGAAGATATTGGCGTGGTAGGCATTAATCTAGAAGATGGAAAAGTCGTAAAAGGAAAAAGAAAATTAGAGGATCCTAAAATTCTTGTTTCGAAAATAAAAGCCATTAGAAAAGTGTCTCCCATTTTCATTAATGCGAGAATTGACACCTATACTACGAAACACAAAAACGCATTGGAAGAATCTTTAAAAAGGGCAAAATTATATGCAGAAGCTGGTGCAGACGGTATTTTTGTACCCTTGATCGAAACAGCGAAAGACATCAAAACATTCACCGAAAATGTAAAACTACCGCTTAACGTTTTCACCACGGAGAATTTGCCAACTTATGGAAGATTAGGGAAACTTGGCGTAAAAAGAATCAGTCATGGCGCAAAACAGTATGAACTGCTGATGAAAAATTCAGAAAAAATATTTAAAGAGTTCCTCAAAAACAAAAAATATTCGACCATTTTAGGATAAACACTCCTTTAAAAAAAAAAGTGAACTGAGTTTCCATAAAGGAGCTCAGTATTTTTTATTCTTAATTTTTAGATTAAAGTAAAGTTCAGAGATAAAACTTTAGTTATGACATCACTATTTAGCATGCAAATCCATAAATTTACACTGAATTTATACCGAAGTCCAAAGACTATTATATTTAAATAAAGATCATTTATGAAAAAAGAAGTTAAGGTTGGCGTTGTACAGGCGACTCCCGCCCTTTTTGATATTAAAAGAAGTGTAGAATTGGTTATTGAATGGATCGAGCGTGGCAAAAAAGAAGGTTGCGAAATGTTGCTTTTCCCGGAAGCATTTATTCCAGCTTATCCTCGAGGGATTTCCTACGATGCCGTTGTTGGTAGAAGAACCGAAAGAGCGAGAGAATTGTACTTGGATTATTGGAACAACAGCATCAGTGAATCTTCCACGTATGTTGCAGAAATTGCCAATGCCGCAAAAGAGGCAAACATGTTTGTTGCATTAGGCGTAACAGAACGTGATGAAATTGGTGGCACGCTGTATTGCAGCATCTTCTATTTTGGTTCCAATGGTGAATTTCTGGGCAAGCATCGAAAACTAAAACCTACTGGTTTGGAGCGATTTGTATGGGGAGAAGGTGATGGAACGACGCTTTCTACATTCGATACATCGCTGGGGAAAATTGGTGGTTTAATTTGTTGGGAAAATTATATGCCTCTGGCCAGAATGAGTATGTACAGCAAAGATGTGCAGATTTATTTGGCACCAACTGCAGATTCTCGCGAATCTTGGCAATCGACCATTCAACATATCGCTATGGAAGGACGTTGTTATGTTTTGGGTTGTAATCAAATGGTGAGAAAGGAAGATTATCCTGAACGGTATCAGGAATTTTTAACCGATGAACCAGAAATAATGAGTAGAGGTGGCAGCGCAATAATTGCTCCGAATGGCGAGTATCTGGCTGGCCCGTTATGGGACGAGGAAGGTTTGTTAACTGCAGTATTGGATCATGATACACTGATTAAATCTAAATTGGACTTCGATGTCGTTGGACATTACAGCAGAAATGATGTTTTTACTTTTGAAACCAATGGTCAACCTCTAAGCAAAAAGTGTGATTAGCGATTTCGCATAAGATTATGAAAAAAATAAAGGATGGCCTAAAAAACCATCCTTAATAAAGTTGATTGTGGAATACATTATTTTTTATTACCACCCATAAATTTGGAAATCAGCCAAACAATTAGGGCTACCCTCCAAACATCAGAATAAAAGCCCACCACATTCCAGCTTTAAAGATGGTGTTGATGGCTTCGCAACTGGTGAGCAAAGAAATACACAAAATAGCAAAAAATGCAGTAAATAAGTTTTTCATAGTATAAAATGTTGTGGTTATGCTCAATACAATCAATAATTTTGCCAATTTGTAGTTTATTCTGTTATCCCAGACTAAAATGTTTAAAAGTAGCAATTGTATCTATTAAAGACTCAATACTCTTCAATATCGGTTGCTGTAATTTTTGAACTTATTGTTAATAACCTTTTCCTAACGATCTGTAGTAAAAAATTCAATATGTATATAGGTTTGGACACACTCTCAATTTTAAGTCATAATTTTGTGTAAAATTTCTGCATTGAATCGGCCAAAGCATCCTGTCATTTATACCATCGGACATTCCACGCATCCATTGACGGAATTCATCGACATGCTGAAATCATTCAATATTGAGCTGTTGGCAGACATTCGCCGGTTCCCAGGATCGAAGAAATACCCTCAGTTCAACCAGGAAAATTTAGCAAAAGCGTTGAAAGAAGCTGGTATAGACTACATTCATCTTGAAGAATTGGGAGGCCGACGAAAAATGCAAAAGGATTCCATCAATACCCGTTGGAGAAATGAATCTTTCCGTGGCTATGCCGATTACATGCAAACAAGCGCTTTCAAAAATGCCATCGAATCACTTGAAGATATTGCCGAAACCCGCACCACAGCATTGATGTGTTCGGAAGCCGTTTGGTGGCGCTGCCACCGTTCTATGGTCGCCGATGAACTGAAGGCCAAAGGTTGGACGGTACTTCATATTATGGCCAAGGGAAAATCGGAGGAACATCCTTATACTTCTCCTGCAATAGTAATTGGTGATCAGGTTTTTTACACAGACGATAAACGCACTCTATTAAGCAAGAAAGATGAAAACAAAATTTGAGATCGGCGACCATGTTGTTTGGAACTCGGAAGCTGGACGGGTTTCGGGCACCATCATTAAAATTCATACTGCAGATTTTGATTACAAAGGATACATACATCATGCAACCAAGGAGGATCCTCAATACGAAATAAAAAGCAGTAAATCGAGTCATATTGCCGCCCATAAAGGATCGGCTCTCACAAAAATTTAAAAAATATCAATTATAATAAAATAAAAAATGAATTTCTTAGACCTTGCAGAAAGCCGTTATACAACGAAAAAATATGATGCAAACAAAAAAATTGCAGACGAAACAATTAATCAACTCAAGGAAATTTTGCGCTTGAGTCCTTCATCTATTGATAGTCAGCCATGGAGATTTTTCTTCGTTTCGGAAGAACAAATGAAACAAAAATTAGCCGCAGTTTCGTATTTTAACGAGAAAAAAATTAACGAAGCAAGCCACCTGGTTGCTTTTACAGCGATTGATGATATTCAAAATTTTGAAGAGCAAATCCATCTTCATCTTCCTGAAGGGTCAATAGATTATTACAACAACTTTCTGAAGCCACTGCCTGAAGCTGAAATTAAATCGTGGTTTCAACATCAGGTTTACCTATCTCTAGGTTTTTTTCTGTCCGCCTGCGCAAGTTTGGGGATAGACAGTACCCCCATGGAGGGCATAAAAGGTGAAGAATATGATAAAATTCTGAACATCAAGGGCTACAAAACATTATTTGCGGTTGCGATGGGTTATAGAAGTGCGGACGATCACAACCAACCAGCCATTAAACCCAAATTGCGTTTACCTTTAGAACAGGTGATTGTCTCTGTTTAAAAAAGACAATGGACAAAGTATAGATGAAAAGGAAAGGAAATATCAGTCACTAACTCATCAATTTGCATATTTCTTTTCCCCATCCTCTTTCTTAATTCCTTTCAGCAGAAGCGGTTTCACATACAGCAGGCCATACATAAAAGCGACTGCTACAAAGGCAAAACCTATTAAACCGATGTTGCTGAGTCCCGCTTTACTGCTTATGAGTCCGCCAATATAAGCACCACTGCCGATCCCTACATTGTAAATGGCAGAAAAAATGGCCATGGCAATATCGGTATTTTCAGGAGAAAGCTTGATGATGCGCGACTGATACGAAAGGTTGAATATGGAAATCGCCACGCCCCAAACCATGATTACCCCAAATGTTCCCAATTCACTAAACGAAAAAAGCTTCAATAAAAGCAACGATACCATAATGCCACCCACACTCCAAAAGGCAAAAGGTATGGACCAACGGTTATTATATCGGCTGAACAATAAGCTGCCCAGTATGCCAGTAAAACCAAAGATCAACAGTGCCAATGTGGTCACATTCTTGGAAAGGTGAATCACGTAAGTCAAAAAGGGTTCGATGTAACTGTATCCGCAAAAATGGCCGGTAATGGTAAGCACGGTGAGCAAATAAACGCTCATCAATGCTTTATTTTGGAAAATATGAGGAATACTTTCTTTAGAACTTTTGTTCTTGCTGGGCAGTTTGGGCAGATCTTTCATCAGCACGATCATAATGATGAATGCCGTAATGGCAATCGACAGGAAGGTGATTCGCCACCCTAAATAAAGACCAATGGTACGGCCAATAGGCAGCCCCAAAATCATCGCAAGTGAAGAACCTACCGTAAGGATGCTTAATGCGACCGATTGCTTTCCTGCAGGGGCAATTCTCACGGCCAGTGGTGGCGCAATAGCCCAAAATACCGCATGTGCACAAGCCACACCGAGTCGGGAAGCCATCAACATATAAAAAGAATCAGATTCGTACGAAATCGCATTGCTGATCACAAACACCGCAAATACAAAACCCAATAATTTTCTGCTTTCGGTGCGGGCAAAAATAAGCATCAACGGTAAAGAAAGCAATGCAACTGCCCACGCATATACCGTAATCATGATGCCTGCCCCGGTTTCGGTCATTTTAAAATCGGTGGCAATACTGCTCAGCAATCCAATAGGGATAAACTCGGTGGTATTGAAAATAAAAGTGGCAAAAGCGAGGCAAATTACCGATAGCCACTGCTTGGAATTTGAATTTGAAACGTGGTTATCTGCTGACGGCTGAATCATGTATAAAACATTCTGATAGTTAACAAAAAAAATGATGACCCATTGATGCAGTCAACATCCTTACAAAATACGAATGGTTTGGTATTTTGAACGGCAAAGATAAGAATAAGTAAACAGTGTCTTTTTTAATCAATCAGCAAGTAACCGAAACAGGTGTTCGCACTCAAATTCCATCTCGTATTCGGTTGACATTGCGATTCATCAAGTGGCGCACTATGTTTTGATAGAGAAACTTCTTTATTGGATTTAACTTTTGTTGATGTTTTTGATAAAACTCATCGGGTGTATTAAACAAACCAAAATCTTGGTTAATGCCTTGATCTTGAATAAAAGTATTGTTGCGATCCCAATCAATCGGTGGATTCAAAAAATCGTTCGTGTAGACGCCAAAACCACAAAATGTGGTGGCACATTCTTTATTTTGTTCTTGAAGTTTTGTTAGATATTCTTTGTCTAAAATAACCCCTTCCAGAAAGTACCAATGACCGTCCAAAAAAACCTCTACCCAACTGTGCAAAATACTTTGAGGTGAAAGCCGATACCAAATTCCAGTAATAGCGCCCTTTTGCAGCGCTTTATCAATCGTAAAACCATGAATTCTATTGGGAATACCTACCGCTCGCAGCAATGCCATAAGCAAAGTCGCCTTGGTGTTGCATTGTCCATAACCATCATTCAAAATGGCAGCTGCAGATAAATTATCCGAAAGGTTGTACCCAAATTTGATGTCATCGCGAACAAAGTTGTAAATCGCCTTAATCTTCTCTTCATCGTTCAGGTTTCGCCAAATTTTTTCTTCAATTAGATCTTGAATACGTGGGTCGGAGTAATTCAGAATCGGGGTTTCTTTTACATACAGTTGCTTCGTTTCCATATCTTCACTTTCTTAAAATTAATACAGCAAAAATGCGAAGTTGCGGGATGAAAAAATTGTACAAACTGGCTATTGTAAAGACAACAAAAACTTAGGATTCAGACCAAAAGTTTCTTTAAAAGTCCTGTTGAAATGGGAACTATCGGTAAAACCAAACTGATGTGCCGTTTCGGTAATCGACTGTTTTTTGAGGTAAGGCAACGAGGCAATGAGTTTATTCCAGAGTTGATAGCGGCGAAAGTTCAACCCCGTTTTTTCTTTAAACAAATGAAGAAACCGAGTCTCTGAAAGAAATGAATAGTCCGAAATTTCCTTCAAAGAAACAATGCGATCACAATTCGTTTCCAAAAACTGTATGGCCTTCCCTATGCGATCATCGGAATAATGATTGTTCTGTTCGCAATCGCAACTGAATTGTTCAAAACACGTTTGAATTTCCTGTACAAGTGCTTCAAAAGAACATCCATTTTGAGAGAAATTTTTGCAAGGCATCATAAGTGCTTCTAAGTCCTTGTTTAAAGTAGAAATCTCCACTTCATGATACAACGATCGAAGGTGATGGCCCAAGCTGCTCAAAGGATTAATGAGGATAATACAACAAGACCTTTCGGACACCAATTGATGCGGAACATTACTATTGATAAAGCAATGGCTATAAGATTTTTCCGTATTGCATTGGTCTGTAAGTTGAAAAGTTTCAGCTGTGCCAATACTGATTTGTAATGCATAATGACGGTGCACTTTGGCATCCGAAAATTGGCCCACAAACAATCCCCAATGCCGTCCGATGAATAAATGATTTTGATTTGAATTTTGCATAAAATGATCAATCGGGTGTAAAAATACAAACTTGAAAGGTACGATACAGAAGTATTTCACCATCAATTTGTACATGAATCCAATAAATTCTACCTTTGCATCGTCAATGAAACATCTGAATTCCATCTTGCGTCTTCCTTTCTTCAGCACCTATTATTATACCGTAGTAGTGGCTCGGAAAAGGTATGTCTGGATGTGAGAATAGTGATAAAAGTATTGAGAACAATAACATAACCAAAAGCCCGAGCGTATGCTTGGGCTTTTTTTATTTTGAAAAACAATGGTAACAATTGATCAATTAAAAGAAAACGTAGAAATTATTCTTCCGGAAAACGGCTTGGAAGAAAAATTAAAAGAAGTACAAAAAGAAGGTCGAAAACTCATTATCAAGCTGGGTTTTGATCCTACTGCTCCCGATTTGCATTTGGGACACGCTGTGGTGCTTAAAAAACTGAAACAATTTCAGGATTTGGGACATCAGATCGTGATTTTGGTGGGAAGTTTTACAGCGAGAATTGGCGATCCAACAGGGAAAAACAAAAGCAGAAAACCTCTGTCCATAGAGGATGTTCAGCATAATGCACAAACTTACCTGAATCAATTATCACAAATTATTGATGTTGACAAAGCCAAGATCGTATTCAATTCAGATTGGTTGGATGCGCTTTCTTTTTCCGAAGTAATCCAATTGATGTCCAAAGTAACCGTGGCGCAACTCATGCATCGAAATGATTTCAATAAACGGTTTACGGAGAATACACCGATCGCAATGCACGAGTTGGTCTACCCTATTTTGCAAGGTTACGATTCGGTGAAGATCGAAGCCGATATCGAGATGGGCGGTACCGATCAATTGTTCAACTGTACGATGGGACGACAATTGCAAGAAACGTTTGAGATGAGTCCGCAAATTGTGATGTGCATGCCGCTTTTAAAAGGTTTGGACGGAAAAGAGAAAATGAGTAAATCACTGAACAACATCATTGGTTTAACCGATGAACCGAACGAAATGTTTGGTAAAACGATGTCTATTCCGGACAGTATGCTCGAAGAATTTTTAAGTTTAACGACTGATTTTTCTATTGAAGAACAACAGGCTATAAAAGAACGTATGGAAAATGGTGAAAACCCAATGAACATCAAAAAACTAATCGCAAAAAACATCATTACTCAATACCACAATGCTGAGGAAGCAGAATTGGCCGAAGCTTTTTTCAGTAATCAATTTCAAAATAAAAAATTCGAAGAAAAAGCGTTTGAACCTGTTTTAATCTCTGATATTTCATCTGAAAACAACGAAATTTCATTGTTAGATTTATGTGTTCATCTTAAAAAAGAAGAGTCAAAATCTGCCGTTAGAAGATTGATCGAGATATCCTCAGAACTTTTATTACAGTTCGGCCCTGGGAAAAACTATTTTCAATGCAAATGGAGGTAATGGCACGGAACCTTGGATAACGGACGGCACTGAACAGGGAACCTACCTGATTAAAGACATCAATACTTCCAATTCTACCGCTGGTTCTGCCCCATCTAATTTTACGGAGTTCAACGGTAAGATCTATTTTTCAGCTTCCAATGGTCTCGAAAATGGACCCGAACTATGGGTAACAGATGGTACTGCGGAGGGTACAAAGATGCTGAAGGATATAGCGACGGGTTCCACTGGTTCTTCACCAGAAAGAATGGTGGTATTCAAGGATAAACTGTACTTCCTGGCAACCAATACGGGTAATGTGAGGCAGCTTTGGGAAACAGACGGCACCGAGAATGGCACCAAAATAGTGGCTTCACTTGCTTCAGCATCAAGCCTCGTTGTCTATAACAATCAGTTGTACCTCTCGGGGAGAATCACCAATAATGATGAGGTAGGTGCAGAGCTTTATAAGGTTAATCTTCCTGATGCAAACTTATCTGCAGCAACATCTCATGCCCCGGAAATCAAGGTATTCCCCAATCCTTCCAATGGAGAGTTCTACCTGAGCAATCTTAAGAGCGGCACATTCGAGCTGTTCGATCTTACCGGTAAACTTGTAAAACAGGGAAACTTCTCTGGGGGTAAAATAGCTACTTCGGTACAGCCGGGTTATTACATCTTAAAGGTGAAGACTAGCGCTACGACAGTCATGATTGAAAAAATTAAAATACAATAAATCAATAACGTCACAGCCGATTGGGAGCACAGTAAACAGCTTAATCATCGACAGCACATTAGTATAAAAAGAGGAGTACCATCGAAGGTTGTACTCCCTTTTTGCTTTCCGTCAGAAATATTTATACGCCTCTGCTTTTGATGTTTTTTTCTTAATTTACACAATCTTAAAAAGCATCGGCTCCGTTTGCTCGAAATCGAGCATTTCTTCCAATTTGTCCTGCAATTGGCGAAGCCCAATCTTCGATTTTGTCAATACTTTTTACGTTATCATAAATCGCTTCAAAAATTATTTTTTAAAATGTTCATTTGTTAAATTTCAACTTTAATCTGAAAAATCATGAATTTAGACCTTGAAAATTTGATAGATGAAATTGAAAATGATTTTGATTGTGGAATGAAAGTATTCATCAGTAAAACAAATTTTAAAATAATTAGTTTGCCAAACTTTGATGACAGTTTTTTTGAAGAAAATGAAGCGTGGAATGAACAAATAAGTGAACTGAACAGAGATGGGGAAAGTTATGTAGAAATCAACATTTGGGATTCTTCATTTTCATATGAAATTATGAAATCTTTTGCTGAAAATGTTTGCGAAAATCCATTGAAAAATAGACTTTTAAAAGCGCTGGACAAAAAGAAACCTTTTCAAGAATTTAAATATGTCATCACTTTCGAAAATGAAAATCGCCAAAAATGGTTTGAATACAAGAAAATGAAGCAAAAAAATTATGTTGAAAGGGAATTGAATCAATTAACAAAATAATCCAGACAACAATAATTTGGTATTGGAAAAACCTAACGAGAAGATGTATACAAAAAAAATCCGCCTCACAACTGAGGCGGATTCTTCTAAATTATAATTTTTATTTGAAGATTAACTTTTTCGTATGGGTTCCTTTTTCAGATTGGACCTGTATTATATAAGTTCCGCTTGGATATTGGTGTTCAATTAGGTTTGTACCCGCTTCTTTTTGGGTGGTGAACAACAGTCTTCCGTTAAGGTCGAAAAGTTTGACGGTGGCTCTGGCGTCCAATTTTATCCAGAATTTACCCGTTGAAGGATTAGGATAAACGGAGAATTCTGGCCTTTCGTGGTTCTCTACATTCAAAATCGAAATTACAACAGTTGCTTTCTCTGATGCTCCGGTAGAATAAATAGCTTCCACTTCTGCGGTATGTTCGCCGGCACTCAGATTTTCCAAAGTAAATGTATTTGAATTATGTTGACCTTTCACCAGTGCTCCATCCAAATAAATGTTGTAATACAGCGCATGATTGTATTCTTTCTCATATTCCAAATCATCTATTTTTAATATATAGCTGTCATCGCTCACATAATTGATGGCCACATACTTGGTGCCTTGAGGCGCATCAAAAGAATATTTTGTCCATTGTGCGGGAACTGTGATAAGATCACCAAAAGTGGTGAAATCTGAAACTTCAGTTCCTGTAGTTGAATACAAGACCTGAATGTTTTCAAGCATTTCATTGGTTAATGAAGCTGCATTGAAATTAAACTTTCCTTTACCTGCAGGGATAATTAACCAGTCATTATTGGCTCCATCTGGCCCTGCAAAAGCTGTTAGGAATCTACGTCCTGAGAAGGCCGTAATGCTATTGACAGGCGGTGTTGTGGCATAAGGATTAAAAACCATGAACGACATAGGTGCACCTGCATTGGGCCATGTGAAATTATTGTAGGTATAGGTTTCAAGGCCATCCAAGTCCTTCAGCAGATAATTCCCTATATTCTGACGTTCAAAATCTTTGTATCTTTCAATTCTATCAATAAAGTTTTGATGAAGAGTCCACTGAAGTTTTGCGGAATTGCCTGCCTCAATCGTTGCTGTTAAGTTGGCAGGTTTTACTTTCAGCAGATGAACTGGAATTTCATATGTTTGGTTAGCATTGATCAAAATATTAGTCAACTCGACGATTTCGAAATTTTCCAGCTCAACTCTCAGATTATAACTACCATTCATCAAATGATTAAAGTTTGCGATGCCTCCCTCAGAAGTGGTTGCTTCTGCAAAATTGTTATCATTCCAAAGCGATACATAGGCTCCTTTTGCAGATCCTGAATCCGAATTCAACTTTACGGTGAAGTCAAAGAACATTTTATGTTCAACCTCATTTGATATCCCCTTTTCCGAAATTAAATTCTCATCATAATGCGCTTCAACTCCGTATTTATAGATATTTGGTGCTGCATCGTTTAATGTAGAATCGCTAAAAGACGTTTGGGTGATCGAAGCAGGTGTCAACTCTGTCCAGTTGCTTTCGGAGGCAGGGCTTCTATAGACTTTATATCCGGATGGATTCGCTTCCATCGTGTGATTGGTGATTCCATAGATATTCCAGTTTTTATTGGTGAGGCTCATCGCCGTCCAAGTCCCATTTTCATATTTCATACTTCCTTTCTTGCCAGGAGCGTTGGGTCCGTCGTCCAATCCAATCGGATAGGATCCATATTGTCCCGAAAGAAATTCTATTCCTATCCATAACTCTTTGTTGAGATCAACGGGAATAGATTTGCTGAGTTCGATGGTGTACCAGTCCTCACCTGGAATTGATACCTGTTGCGAATGGATCAGCTGTCCTGCATTTGCACCTTCAAAAATCTTAACAATCGCTTGTGCGTGATTGGCAAAATAGACTTTTACATGTGATAATTCAGCTCCTTGCGTTAATTTACTCTGTAAATCTGAGGGTTCGAAACGTACGGCCGCAATAAACGGATCACCACCATTGCCCCATGCATCTCCTGCAGTGAGAAAGCTACCCCAACCTAACTTGGTTTCTTTGTAATATCCTACCGGAACTTTCCATTGCACCTTGCCAACACCATTATCATTGATTGCTTCTACATTTCCTGGCTTATTGAGAGCCAACGTCAAGACGATTGGATTCAGGTGATGGTCGCTCAGGTTGCTTTTAAAGGATAAAGTTTGTGAATTATATAACGGATGTGCTGCTTTCAATTCATATTGTTTATCAGCAAAAGCTGATAGCGTAAACTGTCCTGTTGCATTCGTTGTTGTGGTAGATTCCGAAAAGCCAGTCAAATTCATGGTGACCCCTTGAATTGGATTACCTTTATGATCCACCACCGATCCTGAAATCGAGATAGGTACTGAATTATCCAAAGCAGCATTTAACGTGCGATGCTCATTAGCCGCAACGGTAAATTTAATTTGCACTGTATTGAACGTAGTTTTAGTGAAAGTGGCCATGTAATTACCAGGAATCAGTGCAGGTATATTATAGTTCCCATTTGCATCGGTTGTAACGGTTTCTTTCTGATAGCTATTTGGATCGTCTGGGGTAATGGTAATTGTTACATCCTTAAGTGCAGATCCATCAGAAGACAGGGTTACCTTTCCACTTATCTTACTGAAATCAGTAATTTTTTCAGCAACAATACTTGGAATAGTCGGAACCTCTTCGGTGGACCAAGCAGCGGGTTGTGTGGTTACCGCACTAAGATCCACGGAGTAACCAATCGCAAAATAAGTACGCATACCCTCAACTGTAGTATTAAAAAACTCACGAGGGTTAATAGAAGGCGGGTTGTTTAACAATGGTTTTACAATTGTGATGATTACATTTTGGCCGGCGCCTGCACTATAATAAAACGGCTGATCAAGTTTAATGGTAGTTGCTTTACGTCCGGCAACAAAATCAATATCTCCGTCATACAACAATTTTTGATTTCCAAAGTATTCCCACACGGCATTATTGAGTGTTGTTCCGAAAGATGAACGCCCCGTAACACTCATGTAAATTTTATATCTTGCCTTGCTCGTTGATCCAAGATTACCAAAATAGGAAAGCGAAGTAATTAATCCACCTGCTCCAATTTGATCGGGAGTATAGATGCTTTGGGAAATAATAGAACCATTTCCAAGTTCAAACACCTGATCCGATGCAATGTTTCCTGTTGTTACAGCAACCTGTTTTGCATTCAAACCGGAGTAACCTGTCTTTATTGCTGGTACTCCAAAATCTGAAGGACTGGTTTGTGCCAATACCGTATAAGTATACAAATTTAGTGGGGGAACACTTGTCTCAGTGTAGGTAGTGCCTGTATGCATTTCAGTCAATGTCTCTGTTATGCTTCCCAGACTTCTCATAATCTTATATCCTACTACCGGATTTTGCAGCACACCTCCTGTCTCCCCATAATTTACGGGATCCCAAGAGATAACTGTATGTAAATTTCCGTCTTGGCTTACGGTGACATTCTTCGGTGCTCCCGGCACAGTTTCATATCCAAAAAATGTGAGAGGGGTATTATATGCAATCCCGTCTCCTGAACTGTTGTAAGGTACAAAGCGGTGCATGTAAGATCCTTGTTGAGGAAAGCTATCGGTGTACGTCATGCTCTGTCCAGCGCTGGATGGAATGTTGGCGATTTCTACAAGATTCATAGGATGGGTGCCACGGTATACTTTTACTCCTGTAAAGTTGTTAAGTGTGTTGCCCACCGTATCGGTAGTGGGATTTACCCAATTAAACACAGCTTTAAAACCATTATTCATTTGAGTTTGTGCAGAAAATCCCGTAATGGTATTTGGAGCAAGCGGATCAATTTTAGCTGCAAATTCTATGTCATCTACTAACAACATGAAGGCCTCGGACACACTATTAATTGCCAGGTATTTAGCGCCGGTAGGTATTGTAAATTGGTATTTTACCCAATTTCCTGTGGTACTTGTCGGTGTGTTGCTTACAAATGTGAAATCAGCAGGACTGGCATTGGTCTTTGAATAGCCAACTTTAATCTTATCAACACCGGCAAAAGTTGCAGCACTCTTTGCATAAAACGAAAATGTTCCACCTGGGTGCGGCGCCAATTCATTGGAAATCAACCAATCATTTACTGGTCCTGAATAAGAAGAAATGCTGGCAAAATATTTTTTACCAGAATGAGGGCCATAACCATCAAGAGTATTGACCGGATTTGTTGCTGAAGGGTTATAGACAATAAACCCGAGTGGACCTCCCTTGCCAGGATAATCCTGAAAAGGACCTGCGCTATTCAATCCATCTAAATCAAGCGAAGTCCAACCAACGAGGTTATTCTGCTGGAAATCAGAATGTAACTCCACGTTGTCTTTAAAAGGCATAAGCTGCCCATATGCCCAACCCACCATCATCCAAGTCAGAAGCAGCATAAAAAGTACATGTTTTTTCATTATAAATAAGTTTAAAAAGTTTTTGCCAGTCGTTATAAAACCATAAGATTACTTGATGCCAAACTTATCGGTTTTCACTTGAATAAAACAAACTTTACCACTCCTTTTCGTCCCAAAAGGAAATATTAAAACCTCAATATTGCTGATAACTATTTATTATTGTGTGCTTTTCTATAAACAGATGGTGTTGTTTCTTCAATATCTTTGAATAATTTGTAAAATACCGACATCGTTTTGAATCCTGATTGAGCTGCAATTCCCTCTACTGAGAAATGGAGCATTTTTTCGCATCTAAGCAAATGTTTGCTTTCTTCAATCCGCAGTTCATTTACATAGTTGTAGAATGTTTTATTGCAACCATTGTTAAGCGCTGCTGAAATAGAATTTCTACTTTCGGAAATTGCTTCTGCAAGATCATTCAAACTCAAATTAGGATTTTTATATAATTTTTGCTCTCTCATCACTTCTTCAATTTTTGACAAAATCAGCTGCTCTTTTACGCTTTGATGTTCATTGGGAATTTGAGAAAATCCAACCGCAGTATGGGCGGAATCTTCAGGAATTCCATCATGTTCCTTGTCGATGAGGAAAACATTTTTATCATTGGTAAATAACATGGGATACTTATATATTTTCAACGTAATTGAAAATATACCGATTGCTAAAACAACGTGATAGCCCATATACAAGAAAAAGGGATCTATGAGATTGCTTCGCAGGATGGTCGAAATTCCTCCGATGATAAAAACCAATGCGAAACTGTAATTGATGTTTCGAAACCATTGTAATTTTCTGCTCTCAATTTCTGAATAATTGGCCTTTAATTTTTGATGCCGAAGTTGTAGTACATGGTTGGTTTTAATGAAGTAAAACGGCCCCTGAATTGTGGCAATGTAATCGCAAACAACTCTTCGTATTTTGTACCACTCATGCTTGCGCATGTCCACTATGGAAAAATTGCTGTCATAGAAAAGATAAAAAGTGAATAATAAATAAATGTAAATCGGTATAAAGTGAAGGTGATCAGCTTTTTGAAAATGGTCGTATTCATAAAACAAATATTTCACATATAAAAAAACCGGAGGAAATAAAGTAAGTGCCAGCATGGGGCCGATAAAAGTCGTCAGTGAAACACTAAAGAAAGGTCCTTTCACAATGAATGCAAAAAACCAATAGCAGGAAAATCCCCAGGCAAACAAGAGCAATGCAAGGATATTATTTGAAAATGGTTTTTGTTTGTCTTTAACCAAAAGCCATATTCCTAAGATTGCATGTGAAAAACCAAAAAGCATTAAAACAGAAAAATAGGATTCTATTACTGACGGCATAAACAAGATGGATTTTCAAAAAGTGATAATTCAAAGATAATTATAAATTTCAATCTACGCATATTTTTTAAACGCACCCCCCCCATTTTTTCCCTATTTATCTACATTAAATTATCAAAAAACTTGCATTCAGTATATTAAATGAGGTCATTTGTAAAAAATTCAATAAACCTCAACTTTAAATCCAGATTAATTTTACTTTTTATATTTCATGGTCTTATGATCCTAAGCTGAAGAGCAAGATCAGAAATCACTTCAAATATCATAAAGGCAGTTGATAATAAAGTATATTTGAAAGCGACGGGCAATCCCGTTTTGGACTGCGCAACTAAGTTAAAACTTTCTTTAAATGAGGTTTAATCCTGACCAACTTACCAAACAAAATAGCACAAGAAACACAGTGTTCAATACAGCATTTTCTGTGTTGTCTGTATTTCTCTCTTTAATAGGTTATAATGGACAAGTAAAAACAGGCACTCCCACCCCAGATGAGAAAAAATTGACTTCAATATCAACCCAATTACCTAAAATGGTCAAGAAACAGGGAATCTATGCTCATATAACACATACCGGACCTCACACCAATATACTTACTAGCATTAGTGCTATTATTGAAGACAAGAAAGGCAATATTTGGGCGACAACTACGGGCGAGGGTGTTTACTGCTACAATGTCAATTCACAAAAGATGATTATGTAATGGTGGAATATCCGGGCTACAAACCTGCTTGGACTGCTTTTGAAAGTGCAGGGGCAAAATTATTGCCTGTACGTGTGGATAAAGACGGCATAATCATAGATGATATAACGACTTACCTGAAATCCCATAAACGTATAAAGGCAATTTACGTTACCCCGCATCGTCATTATCCTACTACGGTAACCTTAAGTCTGAAAAGAAGATTTGAACTGATCAGGCTTTCGAATAAGTATGGCTTCACGATTATAGAAGACGATTACGACAATGAATTTCATTTCGGTTATCGTCCCATTTTGCCTTTGTCAAGCTTTACGGAATTAAAAAACTATGTTTATATAGGTACCATGAGCAAGGTGGTTGCTCCTGCTTTGCGTATCGGATATCTTGCAACTAATGACTGTTCATTCATTAAAAAAGTAGGCAATCTGCGAAAGATTATTGACGTTCAGGGCGACAGCATTATGGAACAGGCGGTTTTGCAATTAATTAAAGACGGCACCATAAAACGCCACATTAAAAAAGCAACAATACACTACAAAGCAAAAAGAGATTGTACTTCGAAATTGCTTAAAAAACACCTTAAAGACAAAGCAACTTTCTCTATTCCCGAGGGTGGTTTAGCATTCTGGATTGCACCCAATACGCAGGTAGATTGGACGGAAGTAGCCATGAAAATGCAAAGCAAGGGAATTAAAATCATTACTTCTGATACCTATAGTTTTGATGAACCAATAAATGGAATAAGACTGGGCTATGGCTCGCTATCAGAACAAGAATTGGAAGAAGGTATAATCGTTTTAGCTGAATGGTTGTAATTTGGTATATGACAGATTTTTAAAACAGTATAGCACGCTCATATCTTAACTTATTAAACGACTAGTATATTCAGCAAACTTAGAGACTGTTTAAATTCTATTGCTAAAAATTATTAGTAGCGAATCGGAAAAAATGATTGCGCCAAAAGAGGAGGTTGAGAAGTCGCTAAATGGGGCTAATGCGGTAGCTTATCGCATATTGTTGGATGATATTTGGGCGGGACGAATAATTCTTTCCATGAACAAAAAAAACCTTCATTACTCATTAGATTTGCTTTTGATCAATGCCGATACGCATGGCAAAGGAATCGGATTAGCTTCTTGGAATATAATCTCCATTTTTTAGGCCAAATATTTGTAAAAATAAATCCCAAAATGTAATCTCTGTATTCATTGGTATTCATTATGCCACGTAACATATTGGCGATAATCCAAAGCTGCTGCTCTAAAATCTTCTTTTGCTTTTCTGACATTGAACATAAAAGGTATTAGATTAAGTATTTTGAATCCGTTTTTAAAACTAATAAAATAGGGAAATTCTTGAAATTGAGGGACAGGGGTTGAATTGCTTTCAATTTTGAGTATCTTTGAGATATAACACAACGATATTTCTGCATGTCACTTACCGATGTAAGTTGTGAATTGCTTTCAATTTTGAGTATCTTTGAGATATAACACAACGGTATTGGGGTGTTTTCTGTTTCTTCGGTTGTTGTGAATTGCTTTCAATTTTGAGTATCTTTGAGATATAACACAACTTGAAGATTGGAAGGAGCACGATTACTTTCGTTGTGAATTGCTTTCAATTTTGAGTATCTTTGAGATATAACACAACAAGGGATGCCGCCAATACCCAAACTTACCGGTTGTGAATTGCTTTCAATTTTGAGTATCTTTGAGATATAACACAACGGTCAATAATTGGTTATTTTCAGAAACTCCGTTGTGAATTGCTTTCAATTTTGAGTATCTTTGAGATATAACACAACATGAGGGTAAACGATCCGCAGATTCCAGAGGTTGTGAATTGCTTTCAATTTTGAGTATCTTTGAGATATAACACAACCAATAAAGATTCTTTTAATCAAGGTTACGCGTTGTGAATTGCTTTCAATTTTGAGTATCTTTGAGATATAACACAACGAAAGGCGACCTTGTTCCTTATAGCCAACGGTTGTGAATTGCTTTCAATTTTGAGTATCTTTGAGATATAACACAACAATCATTCAATTTTTACCATTGAGGAAATGGTTGTGAATTGCTTTCAATTTTGAGTATCTTTGAGATATAACACAACGTACCACCACCAATACCCATTTTAGCATTTGTTGTGAATTGCTTTCAATTTTGAGTATCTTTGAGATATAACACAACTTGTTAAGGTTGATGAGGATTTTTACTCTCGTTGTGAATTGCTTTCAATTTTGAGTATCTTTGAGATATAACACAACATCCAAGAACAGAATTCGAAGAGCTTGCTGTTGTGAATTGCTTTCAATTTTGAGTATCTTTGAGATATAACACAACCGATATATGAAGGAGGTTTATGCCATAGGCGTTGTGAATTGCTTTCAATTTTGAGTATCTTTGAGATATAACACAACGGTATTTGATGACAGCATTGAAGAATACGTGTTGTGAATTGCTTTCAATTTTGAGTATCTTTGAGATATAACACAACTCTCAAAAAAATGAATCAAGAGAAATTTACGTTGTGAATTGCTTTCAATTTTGAGTATCTTTGAGATATAACACAACAAGATATTGAAGAAGCACTTCCCGACGTGTGTTGTGAATTGCTTTCAATTTTGAGTATCTTTGAGATATAACACAACCTTTTTATTCAATTCATTTTCCAGCATTACGTTGTGAATTGCTTTCAATTTTGAGTATCTTTGAGATATAACACAACATAATTTAATATTATTCCAAAAGTCGGATGGTTGTGAATTGCTTTCAATTTTGAGTATCTTTGAGATATAACACAACCTTCGTAATGCTATAACCGATAAGCGAGTTGTTGTGAATTGCTTTCAATTTTGAGTATCTTTGAGATATAACACAACAATAGCATACTTGTAGAGGAGGTCGGCGAAGTTGTGAATTGCTTTCAATTTTGAGTATCTTTGAGATATAACACAACTAAACCGTGATATGATTGATAACATAATACGTTGTGAATTGCTTTCAATTTTGAGTATCTTTGAGATATAACACAACTCAGGGAGCAACCATTCACCTTCGCGTGGTGTTGTGAATTGCTTTCAATTTTGAGTATCTTTGAGATATAACACAACCGATTGTCAACCAAATAAAACATCTGTCCGGTTGTGAATTGCTTTCAATTTTGAGTATCTTTGAGATATAACACAACTCGCGCTAAAAAAGCGCGAGGGCGAGGACAGTTGTGAATTGCTTTCAATTTTGAGTATCTTTGAGATATAACACAACACGTGAAAAATTATGTTAACGTCGTCGAACGTTGTGAATTGCTTTCAATTTTGAGTATCTTTGAGATATAACACAACTGGAACTCGGACGGCTTGCCTTGTTCTTCGGTTGTGAATTGCTTTCAATTTTGAGTATCTTTGAGATATAACACAACTGATGCAGTCCGCAGGACTTGGACACCTCAGTTGTGAATTGCTTTCAATTTTGAGTATCTTTGAGATATAACACAACCAGATGCGGAAGCAACCGCTACGAAATTCTGTTGTGAATTGCTTTCAATTTTGAGTATCTTTGAGATATAACACAACAAGTATCATTATTTGATGATACACCAAACGGTTGTGAATTGCTTTCAATTTTGAGTATCTTTGAGATATAACACAACTTAATCATCGCAGCAATAAGAACCTTTCACGTTGTGAATTGCTTTCAATTTTGAGTATCTTTGAGATATAACACAACAAATTACTGTGGGTAACAGTGCTTACACTTGTTGTGAATTGCTTTCAATTTTGAGTATCTTTGAGATATAACACAACATATATCCGAAGCACTACTCTGTATTTCGTGTTGTGAATTGCTTTCAATTTTGAGTATCTTTGAGATATAACACAACACCGTGCGTTAGCGGATGCTTTAAAACTCGGTTGTGAATTGCTTTCAATTTTGAGTATCTTTGAGATATAACACAACGAACTGTAGGCAGAAACATGAAGCCATCTGGTTGTGAATTGCTTTCAATTTTGAGTATCTTTGAGATATAACACAACTCTTTTATTTCAAGGGAATATTCTTTCAGAGTTGTGAATTGCTTTCAATTTTGAGTATCTTTGAGATATAACACAACTTTGAAGTTTTTCAATACTTCAACGGCTTCGTTGTGAATTGCTTTCAATTTTGAGTATCTTTGAGATATAACACAACATTTTGATTGGTTTGTGAAGTTGTCGGGTGGTTGTGAATTGCTTTCAATTTTGAGTATCTTTGAGATATAACACAACTATAAATGTATTTTATAATTATGAATTACAGTTGTGAATTGCTTTCAATTTTGAGTATCTTTGAGATATAACACAACTATCCTCCTGGGTGTAGCCTTTGGACTCCAGTTGTGAATTGCTTTCAATTTTGAGTATCTTTGAGATATAACACAACTAAGGTTTGAATCGGGAAGCTGCGAGAATTGTTGTGAATTGCTTTCAATTTTGAGTATCTTTGAGATATAACACAACTCATATTCCTGGAAACTTATCTGTCCGGAAGTTGTGAATTGCTTTCAATTTTGAGTATCTTTGAGATATAACACAACTAATCATGCTGCCATGCTCTATCTCGTAACGTTGTGAATTGCTTTCAATTTTGAGTATCTTTGAGATATAACACAACAAAGGGTAAATATGTATGATGAAGTATTATGTTGTGAATTGCTTTCAATTTTGAGTATCTTTGAGATATAACACAACTTTCAGTCTTACGGTCTTTAATCTCCTGCTGTTGTGAATTGCTTTCAATTTTGAGTATCTTTGAGATATAACACAACAAACATTTTTGGCTTCCATTGTTAATGACAGTTGTGAATTGCTTTCAATTTTGAGTATCTTTGAGATATAACACAACTCAATTATTAACGGATGACGCTGCAAGTTAGTTGTGAATTGCTTTCAATTTTGAGTATCTTTGAGATATAACACAACAATGATTGTTGCTACGATTACTGCGATTGTGTTGTGAATTGCTTTCAATTTTGAGTATCTTTGAGATATAACACAACCCGTCTGTAATCAGTTGTTAAGTTTGCGTAGTTGTGAATTGCTTTCAATTTTGAGTATCTTTGAGATATAACACAACAAAATCTGTATTTGCTAACTGCTGAACCCCGTTGTGAATTGCTTTCAATTTTGAGTATCTTTGAGATATAACACAACACGAGGACTATGTGTATGGACTGAAAACTAGTTGTGAATTGCTTTCAATTTTGAGTATCTTTGAGATATAACACAACTTAACACTTACAGAAGATTCATGGTATTATGTTGTGAATTGCTTTCAATTTTGAGTATCTTTGAGATATAACACAACTATTCATACGTCAGAACCCGAAGTCGAAGAGTTGTGAATTGCTTTCAATTTTGAGTATCTTTGAGATATAACACAACCTCAAAATTTAATCCACTGATTTTCAGTGGATTTTTTCATTGATTAGAATTTCAAAAATCAGAATAATTCTAATTGTTGCCATGTTGGAGGAGGTTCTTCTTTATTCCTAGCAAAGAAGATTTCAATATCACCAAATTGCTTATCGGTAATACACATAATCGCTACTTTACCCGCTTTCGGAAGCATATTTTTCACCCGCTTAATGTGAACTTCAGCATTTTCCCGACTCGGACAATGGCGCACATACATCGAAAACTGAAATAAGCTGAAGCCATCATCCAACAAATTTTTACGGAAGCGACTGGCAGCCTTCATATTGGCTTTGGTTTCGGTAGGAAGATCATACAAGACAAGAACCCACATAATTCGGTATGCATTTAACCTTTCGACATTCATCGCAATTCAGGAAAAGCAATCAGCCGTTTTTCTCCAGTGTAGCATTTGTAGAGGGACGAGGCCGTCATTTTTACGGCTACCATCAATGGCCGGTTCTTCCCGTCAATCCATACATCTGCGGAAGCAATATTCAGCAGGTGCACTTTGCATTCTTTATTTAGTTCTTCTGCTTCGGGATGGATTTTCAACCATTGCATCACCAGCAAATCTACAAATGGACGGTACGGTTCCATCAGATCATCGGCAAGACAATATGGATTGTACTTATTTTTATGGAAAATCCCCAAAACAGGCAACAAACCTGCTTCAACAATCGCTCTCGCCACCATACTCCGCAAGACAATATAGCCGAAATTGAAGAAATGATTGGGTGAATCTCCATATCTACCCCGAAGAAAATCAGGACTAATCAAATACTTCCAATAATGCTGTGCTGCAATGCCTTCCATATTCGAAATATCACCACTTTTCACCTGCTGACGGTATTCCAGCATTGGCTCGAAATAATTCCCTAAGCGTTTGAGCACTTCGGTTTGGTTGTCGATTTTGTACTCGACGGTTTGTTTCCACAGTTGTTTTTTGAGTGGTTCGCTGGCTTCCAATTGATCTTTTATTCGATCGGAATGTTCCGAATGGCCATAAATTGGTAACATCATACCGTGTGGCAAATGAGAATCATCGCAACTAATGACCACGACTTTGTTTTTCATCATCTTCTGAATCAACTGATGAGAAACAGTAATCTGCCAATGATCCAACATGAGAAGTCCTAAATCTTCTACCGCCACCTTCCCTTTCATCTGTTTGGTTTCCGGGCAAAGGATGTACATTTGTTCGTCTTTGAGCTTGAGATAAGCGGGATTGCCGATGTAGATGGAGCGGGTGATCATAGTTATGCTTTTGAAATGTTGCCTAGACGGTCCATATTGAGCTTAATTATAATCTCCTTTTCTTTTGTAAACTCAATTTTATTTAGTTGAGTATATTCTAATTTATTAACAATTGTTGTAGCAACTGTATATGGAATACAAGAAAGTCTATTTCCGGTAAAACTTACTACTTTGTAAATTCTTTCATTGTTTTCTTTTGTGGGATTTTTGAAATCAATATTGTTTATATTGTCAAGCTCGTCTCCGGAAGGAATATATACCAAATCATTTGGGCAGAGATAAAAATCATTGGCACCTTTTAAATCAACAACAGATAACCCCTGTTTTTGTCTTTCAACTACTTCATTCAAAGGGATGGTTTCATAACTTCTTTTCCCGTTTTTATCTTCATATACGGCAAAAAACAAGTTCGTTCCTTTGGCGGCTTCCACATATTTATTTTTCTTATTTCCGGTTTGCCCGACCTGAAACTTACTTCCCAATTCAAAAACTCTTACTTTATTAATAGGCTGATGCGGGTTTCCATCATTATATTTTTCAATATTTTTATTCAAATCTTCAATTCCTTCGGGCGAAAAAGCCAACTCAGAACTTCCTTTGAATTCCAGATAGTTTTTCAAAATCTTCTGAATTCCCGTATCTGTTATAGCGTTAATCGTCTTTAAATCAAATGATGTATCCAAGGCTTTTCTTGTGGCAGTTAAGATTTTTCCTTTAGGCACTTTTACCCAAGGCAAATCAACCTTTCCAGAAACAGTATCCTTATGCATCGGCTTTCTAATCGCCCAATTAGTTCCGTGCTGTTCTACTCTTTCTTTGGTTTTTAAACCTTCTTTCTCCACATATTTTTCGTAGTAATTGGTGGCTTTATTGATAACTCTGAGGTTTTGTTTAAAGCTCACCACAATTTTATCTAAAGAATTTTTAGCCTCAACAGTAAAGTGTTCCCAAGGTTTTTTGAACGCTGTAAATTTATCACGTTCCTTGCCTTCTTTATCTATCCATTTTTCAGTATGACGAAGTTTATGCTGTAAATCATAACGTTTCGTATCTGATTTTGCAGACTGATTATTGAGCAGGTTTACGTGGTCCTTAGTTGCACAAGCAATCACCAAAGCATCCAAAGCGTGGTGGCGATGGTCAATTCTTTTCTTTGAAAATCCTTTGGAAAACTCAATTGGAACTGTTGGTAAAAATTTCTGATGATTTTCATTCCAAGCGGTAAAATCAGTTGAATTGGTCAATTGATTCATTCTTTCAAAACGTGGCAAAATCAATTCATTCCAAACATCATTTAAGCCCCAATCTTGTTTTAAAGTGGTGGTTATTTTTCCATTTCCAGGAACGATATTTTTAGAATTTACACCTTCATCTGTTCCATCTTCAACTCTCACAATGTTGGATAAAACACCTGAAATATATTTACTGATGTGACGAGTATCGTTCAATTGACGTTCAATCATTTTCTCAGGAATTTCTTCCAACAACAATTTATTTCTTTTTCCTCGATTGTTGGCATAGTGTTTTTTTACGAAATCTTCATATTCTTTTTCCTTGAGAACGGTCACACTTTTCCCGAAACCAAGTTCAATAATAGTCCCTCCAAATTGTTTAATAAATCCAAGTCCGATATAATTGTCTTTCAATTTATTAACTGCAGATTCGCAAATGATTTTATTACTAAAGCTATCATCAAAATATCGGCTTTGCGGAATAATGTGTTCAATTTCATATTCGGCAGTGAAGAGCTTGTTTAAAGGTATAATTTGTCCGGTGTAAGGCGATTTGTATTTCTGTTCCAACCAAAGTTTGTATCTTTTTAAATCGGAGGAAGAAGGTTGTGCGGTTTTGCTGATTTTCAGAATATCATCCTCAATTTCTATATCTGATTTTAAAATTCCATCTTCATAAATTTTCAAAATTTCCTGTTGCATAGGCGAAAACGGACGAACATTTTCAACCGATTGGTCATTCATCATTTCAGCCAACAAAGCTTTAATGCGGAGATTCGTATTTTCGTTTTCAGAAATCTGGTTCGTTAACTTTTTCCTATCATCGGCAGGAAGTTTCATTTCTCTTCCCAGCTCAATATGAATTTCACTAAAGAAATCTTTTGCTCCGTTTCCGTATTTCATCCAGATATCTTTCACCACACGAAGCGTTTCGGTAATTACCTGTTCTACAATCGGGTTACGAAGCGAATGTTGCTTAAATTCTTTTAAAAATACCTCCAAATCTTCCGCAGAATTCCATTTGCCGGTTATTGAGGCTTCAGCGTGTCTTCCGTAGATAATATATTGAGCCAACCATAATTGCAATCCCTGAAAATCGTTTTCTGTGGTCAAATGAATGGCTTTTTCTCTTACCTTATCTTTGATATTTTCATCGTATTCTCCAGTAATGATTTTCTGAATTCTGTCTTTAGAGTATTTATCAATATCTGCATAATTCCAATATCTACCCAATCTCATCAAAGGCAACAATTTCTTAATCGCTTTTTCAGAAAAAGAACCGTATTCACTTTTGAAAGGAGGAAACTTTTTGAACGCTTCGAAGAAAGAATTTTCATCCAGATTATTCTTTCTTGCAAATGATTTCAAGGCTTTTTCGTATTCAATTTTGTCGTTTACGGAATAGATAATGTGCCAGATTTTCTGTTCTATTTCCCTCGTAAGGAAATCATCTGAAATATTTTTTACTTTTTCCAACCTCGAAGAAATCATCGTTTTGGTTTCATTGCAGGGATATTTTTTATCTTCTACAAAATTCCAACGGTATTTTTCAGCTTCTATATTCAATAATTTTCCTTTAAAATCCTTTTGTTCCAATAGAAATTTAAGTAATGGTTTTTGTTCAACTTCTTTTCTATTATTCAGAAACTCAAACAGATTTTCAAAATCCTTGGTCGTATTCAAAAATTCATTCGTAACGTTATTATCATTGTCCTTTTTATAAATATTTAGATTATAAATCCATTGCCAAATCCTGAATTCTTGATAATAAGGATTGGATTTCGGAATAGCTTTCAAGTATTGAGTGTGTTCTACTTCATTTTCATCCTTATATTTTCTAAATTCCAAAGTGCAGTTTGAAATGGAAGATTTCTGACTTCTCAATGGTCTTTGATAGAAAATAATGTCCTCCATAAAAAGATGAACAAAATCTTTTTTGCTTAAAGTCAACTGGTGCGCTTCATTATTTCGGTACAGTTCACGAACGCAATCACTGTACAAATCATCATTCTGTAATTCCTGATGATATTCTTTTTGCTTCTCAAGAATTTGCTTAAGTTCTTCTTTATAAAACTTTCTTTCAATCGCACTGACTAATTTTCCTTTGATTTTTTGTTTTGGATTTTGAAGAAGCGTTTCATAAATATAAGTTCCAACGGTTTTGTGTGATTGGTCAATTTGCTGCTCGGTTTTCTTCTTCACCAAAGTCCAATCATTCTCACTCGGCGCACGGAAACTTCTTTTTTCATTGCCGTCTCTATCCGTTTTGATACTTCCATCGTCATTCAAATCAGTCGTAACAATGAAATCTCTTGTTTTGTCCTTCCAATCAAACAATGGCATTTTACTTGAACGCCTGTAAATCCATCCATTTTCCAAAACCAAAGAGTACCAAATATCCGGTTCTCCTTTTTGAGGTTCATCAGCTAAAACATCTACAATTTTTAAAGAATAAAATTCAACCAATTTATTCGGATTTTCTTCCTCTTCCTCGCCACGCAACTGATAATAACCACGTTTTTGATTAAAATTCAGCAGAATCCAAGCCAGTTCTTCTTTCTTTATTTTATGCGAAAGTGCTTTATTTCGGAGATAATAAATAGTCCAGTCATACGGTATTTTCTTATCATTTTCCAAAAGCTGAGGATGATGCTTTCTAAAGTCAGTGAGCATTTCTTCAAAAGATTTTTTGAAAATAAATTCCTTGCCATCATAGACGAGTTTTGGCTCCGTTTCCTCTTTGAACTTGCCAAATCTTTTCTCAAAATCGATTTGAGAAGCGTAATGATCCGGCAAAAAATTCAGAACATTTAAAACCCGATGAAGCCTTTCTCGTCTCAATAAAAAGCGTTCCCGCAATCTTCTTACACCTCTGTATCCAGTTCTAGCGGCAGTCTGCGAAACCTTATTTCCTTTGCCAAAATCACCCAGTATATCCTGCGACATCGGAATAATCCGGCTTCCCATCCCGAGAATTTCCCCTTGTTTATTCTGAAAGTCTTGTTTGATTAACGCCCACCCAATCGAGTTGGTTCCCAAGTCTAATCCAAGGATATTTTTCGCCATAGCAATATAGTTTAATTGAAATTCTTAAAATTAAAAAAAAATAAATTCATACAATTAAGGAAAACCGTAAACCAATAAAAAATATTATTTGTAAATTTGTATTTGAAAGCAATTCACAATAAGGATTATTCCGTTGTGAAAACATTCAAGGCGGGGCAACTCGCCTTTTTTATTCGTAATAAAAAATCCCAACTCTCCTCAGGAAATCAATAAAAACATCCCCCACTAAAAAACCGACAAGCAAAAAAAGACGACCTCGGAAACTCTAGCGTCAAAAAATTGAAAATAATTTCCGTCAAAAAATCTCCACTGTTTGACTGGCGGCAAAGAAAAAACAAAATAAAATAACAAAGCGATCTTTCCGACCGAGTTTGGAGATTTCAGGAAATTATTTTCAATTTTAGCTAGAAATTCCAAGTCTCGATCTTTTGTAACTTTTGGATCAAGCCAAAAGTTAAAGAAAAAATGTTAAAAACGACATAGGAGTTATTGGCGTAAAGAAAACTGAAAATAAATGCGTACTGAAACGAAGTGAAAGTAAATGATTTCTTGCTTGAGCGAAGCGAGTTCCGAAACATTTAGCACTTATTTTCAGTTTTTAGACAATAACTCCAAGTCTTGATCTTTTGGTCCTTTTGCATCAAGGCAAAAGGACAAATAACAAGTAAGAGGTAAGATAGATTTTAGGATAATCAAAAAAATGAAAAATAAAAATCGTGTTTAAGCAAAGCGAAAGCAAATGTATCCTTGTTCGAGCATAGCGAGTTCCGTAAACATTTAGAATTTAATTTCCTTTTTTAGCAAATTTTTCCAAGTCTTGATCTTTTGTAACTTTTGGATCAAGCTAAAAGTTAAAGAGAAATTGTTAAAAACGACATAGGAGTTATTGGCGTAAAGAAAACTGAAAATAAATGCGTACTGAAACGAAGTGAAAGTAAATGATTTCTTGCTTGAGCGAAGCGAGTTCCGAAACATTTAGCACTTATTTTCAGTTTTTAGACAATAACTCCAAGTCTTGATCTTTTGGTCCTTTTGCATCAAGGCAAAAGGACAAATAACAAGTAAGAGGTAAGATAGATTTTAGGATAATCAAAAAAATGAAAAATAAAAATCGTGCTTAAGCAAAGCGAAAGCAAATGTATCCTTGTTCGAGCGCTGATCAAAATAGCACATGGATAACAAAACCATACTCCATAGATAGAGCATAGATAAAGCATGGATAAAGCATGGATAGTGCATGAATTAAGTTTTGTTTCAAAGTGAGTACATCAATAAAAATCATTTCCATTATCATCCGCATTATGCAGTATGAGAATTCTAAAACGCATAAAAAAAGTACTTCTACTCGCAAAATTTAAATGGAATAGTAATAATTATTTTTTTGGCCAAATCTTCGTGCGTTCCCCAATCCACAATTTCCCCATGATCCTTGACGATGATGTGGTCGGCATGGCGCACGATGTATAATCGGTGAGCAATCGTCATGCTAGTACTTTATTCATCGATGCATTGTATGCTACGAATTCGAAGATCTTGATTATTCTTCAAAATAGTCTAAAACATAATTAATCCAATCTTTTTTCTAAAATATCCAAAAACGGGCTATAGGCATACAGTTCATGTTCATCTAGTCTCATAACCTGTGCAAGTGGCTACGGTTGCAAAGGAAATTTATAACTTCCTTCGCCCTGCTAGTTAGTAAACAATTCATTTGTTTTCTGATTAAAATTATAAAGATAAACACAATGTGCCATGACGTAAAATTAGGATATTATAAAAACTAATAATATCCCTCTTTGCAGTGGTTTTCATCTTTTCAATTCATTCCTATGCGTTCCGAAATTATAATCGCTGAGGAATGCCTACGATCATTTTTTATATTTTATACTAGTATTTGTAATGAAAACACTTTTCTTAACTTCTTCTTTTTCAGATGTTGCCCACTATTTCGAGGAATTTGTAGGTCATGCAGTACACGGCAAATCGGTCACTTTTATCACCACCGCATCCGTTCCCGAAGAATTTACTGGATATATAAATGATGATAAAAATGCTTTTGAACAATTGGGGATTAGCATCGAAGAATTGGATGTTACTGGAAAAACAGAAAGCGAAATCAAAAAAATGTTTGCCAAAAACGACTTTATATATGTTTCGGGAGGAAATACCTTTTACCTGCTTCAGGAACTGAAAAAATCAGGCGCAGACCAATTGCTCACAGCAGAAATTGAAAAAGGAAAAATCTACATCGGAGTTTAGGCAGGAACAATGATACTCTCTCCAGATATTACCTACGCACAAATGATGGATGACAGCACCAAAGCGCCCGAACTCATCGATTTTACCGGATTGGGAATAGTTCCGTTCTATCCATTGCCCCATTTCAAAAGCGAGCCATTTGCTGATGTTGCAGATACGGTATTGAAACGCTATCAAAATCAACTTTCTTTAATTCCTATGAGCAACACTCAGGCGATTGAAGTGCTGGGTAATCAGCAGAAGATTGTTGGTATATTAAAGAAAGAAAAAACAAATCCTGCTGTTTATTTTGAAATTCCTGTGACGGATATGGAACGGGCAATAGCCTTCTATGAAGCAGTGTTTTCATTTGAATTTGAGCGGGAAGAGTTTGATGGTTACGATATGGCTTTTTTCCCTTTATCAGAAGATAAAACCGGCATAACAGGAGCACTGGTAGAAGACGACATTTATAAACCTACTACCTGATTCCATAAATTATCAATGATACAGCACAGCGAAATGTCCGGTAGCGATTTGCATTACAAACTCTATCAGCACTAAATCCGTTTTGGTCTCAATTTTAAATTAAAAATTTATCGAACTTTGTCTTGTGCTTCAGGCAAGAAAATCAAACGTGAAAACCGCACTTTATTTTCATCGGCAAACGAAGCCATTAAAAAAGGTGTTTGTCCTTGCGGACATTGTACGAAAGTCGAATATCAAAAATGAAAGAATGGATTTATTTAACCAAACTATAGATAAAAATAAAAATTGGCTTCCTTACGAGGGAACGGTAAACTATTTCGGCAAATTATTCAGTCAAAAAGAAGCCGACAACTATTTTGAAAAATTGCTCAACACTATTGAATGGAGAAACGATGAAGCAATTATCTTCGGAAAGAAAATCATTACCAAACGAAAAGTAGCATGGTATGGCGACAAGACTTTCAAATACACGTATTCCAACACAACCAAATATGCTTTGGCGTGGACAAAAGAACTATTGAAGCTCAAAACCGCGATAGAAAAAGAAACAGGTGAAACCTTTAATTCCTGTTTGTTGAATTTGTATCATAACGGAGAAGAGGGAATGGCTTGGCACAGCGACGCAGAAACCGATTTAAAAAAGAACGCAGCTATCGGCTCACTGACTTTTGGGGCAGAACGAAAATTTGCTTTCAAACACAAACAGACAGGCGAAAAAGTAGAGTTGCTTTTGGAACATGGTAGCTTGTTGGTTATGAAAGACACCACACAAACCCACTGGTTACATCGTTTACCACCAACAAAACGTATCACAAAACCGAGAGTAAATCTGACGTTCAGAACGATTGAAGAATACAAGTAGCCGCTAACAAGGTGTTTGAAAGAGAAAGGAAGCGGTGCTTCAACCGATTTTTGTGCTAAAAATCTAATCTAATGCAAGCTGCAAATCTTTCAAATAACTAACGACAAATTGAAAATACTAACAAATTGGAACTTCCAAAGTATTCCATAAAACATAAAATAAAATCATATTAGGTGAAGATGAAATTTAGCGTTTCTCTTATTTAAAAACTCATAGCATAAATGAGCCAGACCAGAAAGAACTAACGATCTGTACCTTAGCAAAGTTCAAATCAATTTAGTAAATATATTACATTGCACCGCCGACTTTCCACAGCCAAATTGTTCCAGCATAATATGAAAAGTAAATACCCCAAGGTGATCCTTAAGATAGTCAACTAAGAAAAAAACATTATTCTTAAATTGCTAAACAATTTCTTGGATACGAACCAAAAAATGATCAACCTATTGCCCTAAATAACAAACCATTCTATAGAAAGTAAATAAAATGAATAACATAGAAATTTTTGAAAACGAAAGAGCGGCTGGCTACAATCAATTTGTTGAAACGTGGATACCAAACTATCACAATTTTTTAGACTGTTTGCCCCAACTTTTACGCAAAAATACCAAACCGAGAGATTTGTTGGTAGTCGGTTGCGGAACGGGAAACGAAATAGAAAGGTTTGCAAAAGCGCCCGAAAAGTGGATGATAACAGGTATTGATCCATCACCTGCAATGATAAAACAAGCAAACGAAAAACTTCAAAATTCCGACAGCGTGACTTTAATTGAAGGTTTGGTTTCCGACCTTGAGGTTGATAAAAAATATAGTGCAGCGACACTCCTGCTTGTCCTGCATTTTCTTGAAGATAATGGTAATAAATTAAATTTATTAAAAGACATTTCCGACAGGTTGTTGTCGGGTGCGACTTTTGTAATGCTTGACATAACTGGCGATAAAAAACAAATCAAACAAAATCTCAATGTGCTCAGACTTCTTTTGCCGGATGGCTTAGATGAAGAAATGATAAATTTTCGAATGAACAGAATAGAAAATGAACTTTTTGCCATATCAGAACAACGACTTTCGGAATTGTTGCAAGAAGCAGGTTTTGAAGCACCAATTCGTTTTTTTCAGTCGTCAGTTTATGTAGGTTGGATAACAAAAAAGAAATGAACGCCGCTATCCTGTGGAAGCTGCCCAAAACACAGCACGTTTAGTAAGCATAATGAACAGCACGCAAACTTTGATTTAAAAAAGCTTTTTGTAAAATATTGAAGCAAAGTTACCGCACCATTGCACCGTATGGTCAAAAATTAAAATTTATAACCATTTGATTATCATTATATAAAATTAACAATAGTCAGAATATTATAAAAACTCTATGAAACAATTTAAACGTATAATTACCACTATTTCTCTAATAGTTTCAGCAAATATTTTCTCTCAAACATATAAATATGAAAATCTAAATAAATTTCTAAAATATATTGAAAATAATAATTTGGGTGTAGGAAGTGTATCAATATGTAAGAATAACAAAGTAATTTATAATAAAAATTTTGGGCAAAAGAACATAAAAAATCTGAAATTTAATAACAATACAAAATATCATGTTGGCTCGGTAACCAAAATGATAACGGCTACATTAATTTTTAAACTAATTGAAAATAAACAGTTAAAATTAGAAGATAAACTATCTGATTTTTATCCACAAATTCCTAATTCTGAGATAATAACTATTAAAAATTTACTTGAACACAGTAGTGGTTTAGGAAGTTATGTTGTAAAAGATGGAGATGTGTGGGTAACAAAGAAAGTTCCTGAGAACGAAATTTTTGATTTAATAATAAAGCAAGGTGTCAATTTCCAACCTAATGAACAAATAAAATATTCAAATTCCGCTTATTATTTGTTGACAAAAATTCTTGAACAAAAGTATAGTAAATCTTACGATAAAATCTTTAGTGAAGAAATAGCAAAACCATTAAATTTAAAAAACACCTTTTCAATAAAATCGAATCCTAAAAACATATTCGATCCTTATAAGTTTATTAACAATGAATGGACTAAATTAAAAGAAGAAATTTATTTTCCAAATGTTATTGGTGTAGGTGATATAGTTTCGACTCCAAATGATTTAAATATTTTCATCAATAGTTTATTTAAAAACAAAATAGTAAAAAAAGAAACATTAGAAACAATGACGCCTATTTTGGGGAAAGAAAATTGGGGAAGAGGTATGTCAGTTTGGGACTTTGATGGGCGTATTTTTTATGGACATGGCGGAGACACTTTGGGTTCTCATGCTCTAATCATTTATAATGTAGAAAATAATTTATCTATTTCTTACAATACTAACGGAGAACGGATTCCCAAAGAAGAATTTATAAAATATATTGTTTATTCACTTTTTGGTAATGATTTTAAATTCCCTGAAATAAAATAACAATACGGGTAGCACAATATTGGCAAAATCTAACGAAGTGGTTCGACGACCGAAGGGAACTCAAATGCGGGGAAAGCGTTGAAGTGGGGGAATTAGAAATATTTCGACCCCAATATTTTTCAATTCCACATTTTATTAATAAATTAGTTTCATTGAAAAAACACGATCTGCTCTTGGTCGAAATTGAACATTTCTTCCAATTTGTCCGGCAATTGGCGAAGCCGAAGCTTCGATTTCGTCAATACTTTTTCCGTTATCGTAAATCGGTTCCAAAATTATGTTTTTAAATGTTCATTTCTTAAATTTGAATTTAAATCTGAAAAATCATGAATTTATACCTTGAAAATTTGATAAATGAAATTGAAAATGATTTTGATTGTGGAATGAAAGTATTCATCAATAAAACAAATTTTAAAATAATTAGTTTGCCAAACTTTGATGACAGTTTTTTTGAAGAAAATGAAGCGTGGAATGAACAAGTAAATGAATTGAATAGAGATGGGGAAAGTTATGTAGAAATCAACATTTGGGATTCTTCATTTTCATATGAAATTATGAAATCTTTTGCTGAAAATGTTTGCGAAAATCCATTGAAAAACAAACTTTTAAAAGCATTGGATAAAAAGAAACCTTTTCAAGAATTTAAATATGTCATCAATTTCGAAAATGAAAATCGCCAAAAATGGTTTGAATACAAGAAAATGAAGCAAAAAAATTATGTTGAAAGGGAATTGAATCAATTAACAAGATAAAATCGGTTCTACGAATCAATACCAAAGATAAAGCCGACCTGCTTTCCCACCGGATGGTATTCAGACAAAACGCAGATCAAAACAGAACAAGCAACGACCTATCCACATTGCAATTAGCCCTGACCAACTTTAAGCTGGTTAAAATAAACTATCATTCACCTGAAACCAACGAAACAACTGAGAGAACCATTGAACCTTTTGCAATGTACAGCACACAGGACAATTGGCTGCTCATCGCTTTTTGTTTGTTAAGAAAAGATTTCAGAACATTTCGTTTGGATTGAATTCTTAACCTCATTGCCCTCAGTGAACACTCTGAACCCCACAAAATAACCTTGCAGCAATACTTTGAGATCTGCAGGGAAAAATATTTTTCATCACCCTTGACATAGGGTTTTCAAAAAACCGTCTTAATTTTGTGGGCTAACTAAAAAACAGTGCAAAATGAACAAAGTAAAAATTGAACCTTTTAAAGTGATCGGTATTGCGGTAAGAACAACCAACGAAAACAATCAGGCAGCAAAAGATATTGGTAATTTATGGAGTCAATTTATGAATGAGAACGTCCTAGATCTCATCCCCAACAAAATAGACCCTACAATCTATTGCATATACACGGATTATGAAAGTGACCACACCAAACCCTACACCACTCTATTGGGTTGCAAGGTGGAAAACCTAAACGAAATTCCCAATGGAATGATGGGTCAATCCTTTGATGGAGGAAACTATGTGAAATTTTCGGCCAAAGGAGATCTGTCAAAAGAACTGATCATCGATCAATGGAAAAAGATTTGGGAAATGGATTTAGACCGGACATTTACGGCAGACTTTGAAGTGTTTGGTGCGAAAGCTCAAAATCCGGCAGATGCGGAGATTGACATTTTAATTGCTGTAAAGTAGTTACTTAAAGAACTCCATCATTGCCATCCGAGTAAACAATAGCCCAACAGGAGCTACGCGCTTTCATTAAGGAAAATCATCGTCAAGCAGGATACAGATAGTACTGAAGCACGGAATTGGGGCAATGCCCTCCTTCTGCTGTAAGATAAAAAATTTGTTATGTGCGGACAGAAAGAAACGCATGAACCCTGTATTCTTATGGTGGAAGGAAAATACCAGAACCACCCCAAATGAGAAGAGGTCAATCTAAAAAGAATGATGACTTTCAGGGTGAATCCAAACAGTGATTTAGCCATAAAAAGCATTGAAAACATTTTATAGGAAGTACTGTTTTTATGCAGGAGTTTCGCAATAAAAGAAAATGAAGAACAGGCAGTAATTAGTCATTCATACTTATTGTCTGAAACTCAGAAAAGAAAACGACAGATCCTCCGCATTTATTCCTATTTTTAACCATTACATAGAAATGGTTTATAAGTCCAAAAGTTAATTGTAAATAACGAAACTTAACAATCTTGGCAAGCAATTTTCATGGTACTTTTTTCTAATTAAAAATAAGATTCCGTTATGAACAACACCTTGATTCAATATTTCCACTGGTACAGCGAAGGCAACGGGCAACTGTATTCGGAATTGGCATCCAATGCAGCCCATCTTGAAGAGTTAGGCATCACTGCCGTTTGGCTTCCGCCAGCTTACAAAAGTGCAGGTGGAGGATATTCTGTGGGCTACGATCCTTATGATTTGTATGATTTGGGTGAGTTTGATCAAAAGGGCGGCATCCCGACAAAATATGGCACAAAAGAGTCTTATCTTGAGGCCATCAAAACCATTAAAGAACATCATATTCAATTGATTGTTGATGTGGTACTCAATCATAAAGCAGGTGGCGATGAGCTGGAAAAATTCAACGCGATTATGGTGAATGAAGACAATAGGGATGAAACGGTTTCGGAGCCCTTCGAAATTGAAAGTTATACCAAGTTTACTTTTGCTGGCAGAGGAACTCAGTACTCCGATTTCGTTTGGGATTTCAATTGTTTTTCAGGCGTGGATTATGCCGAAGGGCAACCCAAAGCTATTTACCGCGTGCTGAACGAATATACGGAAAAAGGTTGGGATCAGATGATCAGCAATGAAAAAGGAAACTATGATTACCTCATGTACAACGATATTGAACATCGAAATCCATTTGTAAGAGAAGAACTGAACCACTGGGGAAAATGGTATTTCGATACCACTGATTTCGATGGCGTACGGTTGGATGCGGTGAAACATGTTGGTTTCGACTTTTTCAAAGAGTGGCTAACCCTGTTAAGATCAAACACAGGCAAGAACATTTTTGCCGTCGGTGAATATTGGGCTCCGGGACAGCTCGATCTTTTACAAAACTACATCGCCTCCACTGAAGGCAGTATGAGTCTTTTCGATAGCTGTTTACAGCATAACTTTTATGAAGCGTCTCACCAAGGGGGAAACTATGATTTGCGCACCATTTTCGATAATACGTTAACCCAGCACGATCCTTTGCATGCTGTAACCGTCGTTGGTAATCACGATACCCAGCCGCTTCAGGCCTTGGAAGCAGAAGTGCAGGCTTGGTTCAAACCGATTGCCTACGCTTTAATACTCCTTCGTAAAGATGGCTATCCATGCATATTCTATCCTGATTTATTTGGAGCGCATTACCAAGAAGGTGATCACGAAATTTTTCTTGAAAAAGCTTATGGCATAGAAACTTTGATTAAAGCCAGAAAAGACCATGCTTACGGAGATCAGAAAGACTATTTCGAAGATGCAAATTGCTTAGGTTGGATAAGATTTGGAGATAACGATCACAAAGCTTGCGCCGTTACGTTAAGCAACAAAGACGCGTACGAAAAACCAATGGAAATTGGTGAGTTATACCAGGGGCAATCATTCTGTGATGTTATGGGACATTTTCCGGATCACGAAGTGATCATTGACGACCAAGGTTGGGGCCAATTTCCTGTTCCTGCAGGCAATGTAAGTGTATGGATTCCCAAAAATGCACAATCGTAACTTAATAATACTACATAAAAGAAGAGGCGACATTGAATATTCAGCGTCGCCTGTTTTATATGATTAATAGGAATAAAGGATTAAATCTCCCTCTTTCTTCTTTCTTCTTTCTTCTTTCTTCTTTCTTCTTTCTTCTTTCTTCTTTCCTCTTTCTTCTTTCCTCTTTCCTCTTTCCTCTTTCCTCTTTCCTCTTTCTTCTCTAAAACCTCAACTCCGTGAAAACGGGAAAATGATCTGAAGGATACAGTAGATTCTCTCTCCTATCGTTAATGTGGCGGTGAGATTTTACCTTAAAACCCTTCACGAAAATATAATCAATTCTTTCTTTAGGCACTACGTTCACGTTGAAATCGGTGAAAGTTCCTGCAGGACCATAATGTTGCTTTTCGGAATGGTAGAAGGTATCAGAAAGACTGTTGGATAAAATTTTTATGGGCTCCGTTTCTTCAGTTAAATTGAAATCACCACTTAAAACCACGGGTAAATTCTGGGGATTCAGCTCCTTCATTTTTTTAAGAATCAGGTCTGCTGATTTTACCCTGGCAACATTACCGATATGATCAAAATGAACATTCATGGCCAAAAACTTTTTTGAAGATTTCTTATCTTTGAATAAAGCATAGGTACAAACCCTGTTGTAAGCAGCATCCCACCCTTTTGAAGGTTTTTCTGGCGTCTCAGACAGCCAAAAGGTTCCGGAGCGTAACACTTCAAGTTGACGTGTGTCATAAAACAACGCAGAAAACTCTCCTTTTTCTTTCCCATCGTCTCTGCCTACTCCAACATAATTGTAGTTTTTTAAGCCATTTTTAATATCTCTCATTTGTTCAGGAACTGCCTCCTGTACACCAAAGTAATCCGGCTGATAATAGCTAAGCAGATCAATAGCTTCCTTTTTACGGTGGGTCCAAGAATTTTCTTTATCAGAATCCAAACTCAGTCTGATGTTGAACGACATCACTTTTAAACTTTGAGAAAAACTCAAGGTAAAAATAAATAAGAGCAGTGTCGAAAATTTTAAATTCATTATCATCTTAATTTTAAATTTAATAGGTATCACAAAAAAATTCTTCTTCCGAAAATTCTTATGATGGTTTCTTTAAATGGCAGCATTTCTATGGCCATTTGGATGGAAAAATTGTGAAAAAAAATCATTGTTTACAGCTCTTTCAGAAAAACTTGGTGCCGGAGAATCATTTTGAACCATCACGCTTACACTTTTCCCACAAAAATCTGCTTTTTTAAACACAATCATTTTTAGAAACTGTTTAGATTTTATTTCTTTTGATTTCGGAGAAATTTTGAGATGGATTTTTTGCTTTTTATTTGAAGATTTAGCGGGCTCAATCGAAAATGAAAAGTGAAAAATACGCTCAAAAGAATCCGAAAGCATAGAAAAAACGATTAATTTACATTCTAAGAAATCGTAGTTGGTAAAAACTAAACAGTTTCTTCATATTAAAAAGCCGCCCCCGGTTGAAGGCGGCTGTAGCAGAAGCACTGTTTTATTTACTCCAGTTTATTTTTTCAGTTTTTACGTCTTGCGAGTTGGTTCCAATCATAATATTAAAATCACCTGGCTCCCAATCGTATTTTAAATGATTATCGTAAAATTTCAAATCATCAGGTGAAATAGTAAACGTTACCTTTTTACTTTCTCCTTTTTTCAAGAATATTTTTTGGAACCCTTTCAGTTCTTTTACAGGTCTTGTGTTGCTTCCCACAAGATCTCTGATGTACAGCTGCACAACCTCTGCTCCATCAAAATTCCCTGTATTGGAAACGGTTACCGATGCTTGGATGGTTTGATTTCCTTTCGGATTAACATTGGAAATTGAAAGTGGTGAATAACCGAATGTAGTATAGCTCAATCCGTAACCGAACGGAAACAAAGGCGTATTGCACTCGTCCATATAATTAGAGCGAAATCTTTCGTACTCGCACTTATCTGTTTTTTCCGCACTTAGAGGTCTTCCTGTATTCTTATGGTTGTAAAAGATGGGAACCTGACCTAAACTTCTTGGGAAAGTCATCGGCAGTTTTCCTGATGGATTTACCGCTCCAAACAAAACATCAGCAATTGCATTCCCTGCTTCTGAACCTGCAAACCATGTATTCAAAATAGCATCTGGCGCATCTTTCATGTTGGTAAGCGCCAAAGGTCTTCCTGTGAAAAGTACCACAGCTATTGGTTTTCCTGTTTTTTTGAGCTCGTTCAACAGATCAATTTGGGACTGCGGAATTTCAATATTGGCTCTGGAAGAGGACTCTCCACTCATTTCTGCGGCTTCACCGATGGCAAGAACAATCACATCCGATTGGTTGGCGACGTTCACAGCTTCTTTTAATAATACTTCTTTAGGTCGGTTATCTCGGTCGGTTAACTTACCGTGAGCAGCGTAAATGGTCTCCAACTTTTCGCTATAATCGATGTTGGCACCTTTTGCTGATAGAAACTTCACTTCTTTGCCGTAGGTGTCTTGAAGTCCTTTTACCAGAGAGATGGCTTCTTTACCCTTGCTGGCAACACTCCAGGTTCCTGGCATGTTGAGTGAATTGTTGACTAGTGGTCCGATTACCGCCACTGTACCCGATTTCTTTAAAGGGAGTACATTTTTATCGTTTTTCAAGAGAACCATCGAGTGGGCAGCAATTGTCCTTGCCACTGCTCTATTCTCTTTACTGAATACTTCTTTTGCTTCCCATTTCGGATCACCATACTTATAAGGATCGTCAAACAATCCTAAATCGTATTTGGCTTCTAAAATTCTTTTTGCGGCTAAAGTAATTTCTGCTTCGGTCACCTTACCTTCAGCCAAAGATTTTTTTAAAGTGGTTAAAAATCCTTCACCCACCATATCCATATCAATGCCTGCCTTTAAGGCCAAAGTAGAAACCTCCTGTAAATCGCCCATACCGTGATCAATCATTTCATTGATTCCCGTATAATCCGTTACAATAAATCCACCGAATTTCCACTGATCTCTTAAAACATCGGTCATAAGCCATTTGTTTCCCGTGGCAGGTATTCCGTCCACTTCATTAAATGAAGCCATTACCGAAGCCACGCCGGCATCTACCGCAGCTTTATATGGAGGGAAATATTCGTTGAACATTCGGGTATGGCTCATGTCCACTGTGTTGTAATCTTTACCGCTTTCCGACGCACCGTACAAAGCAAAGTGTTTTACACAGGCGAGAATGGTATTTTTATCTGCCAGATTTTTACCCTGATAACCGTACACCATCGCTTTTGCAACTTCACTTCCTAAATAAGGATCTTCTCCTGATCCTTCAGAAACCCTTCCCCATCGCGGTTCGCGCGAAATATCAACCATCGGCGAAAACGTCCAGTTGATTCCTGCAGATGCAGCTTCTCTCGCCGCAATCTGTGCCGATTTTTGTACCATGTCCATATCCCATGTGGCCGCCAAACCTAATGGAATGGGAAAAGTGGTTTCGTAACCATGAATCACATCCATCCCGAAAAGCATAGGAATTTTTAACCTTGATTTTTCAACGGCCACCTTTTGTACTGCACGGATTTTTTCAGCGCCTTTAATGTTGAACAATCCACCGACAAGACCTTGCTCCACTTTCTTGCCGATACCGGAGCTCTGTGCTTGGCCTGTTGTGAAATCGCCTGCAGTAGGAAGATTCATTTGACCAATTTTTTCATCGAGGGTCATCTTCGACAAAAGATTTTCCACAAAAGCCTTCTTCTGGGTTTGGTATTGTGCAGTTTGAAAGTGCTGAACCGGCTGATGAACCAATTCCTGCGCGGAGAATGCATTGGATAAAAGCAGTGATGCTATTAAAACGACTCGTTTCATATAGTGTATATTTTAATTTTTATTTAATTGTGCTGCAATATAATCTTGCAAATGATCTATTTTTAATTTAACTTTTGAGAAAACATCCATTCGTACAATTTCGGATCAGAATAGGTGGAGTCCCATGAATTATGATTATCATTAGGAAAAATAATAAGTTCCGCCTTTGGGTTGACTGGATGAAGTTTCTGATAAAAATTAAATGCATTTTCCGGTAAAACAACATCGTCCATACCTCCATGAAACACCTTGATGTTTAAATTTTTATAGTTCTGAATATTGGCTACCATCACCCGATCTGTCGGTGCGCATACCGAAGCTACTGCTGCAAACATCTCAGGATGTTCCCCGGCAAGCTTCAAAGTGCCCCAACCACCCATCGATAGACCCGTAAGGTAGATTCTGGATTCATCAATATTATACTTCTTCTGAATATCTTGGATTAAATGATAGATGGCATCGGTGTCCCACCATGTGTTGGCAGGACATTGAGGGGCTAAAATTGCCACCGGCTCTTTCATGGCATCCCTATATTTGAAAGGTCCGTTTGCTTTCACTTTTTCCAGATCGTTTCCCCGTTCTCCGGAACCGTGAAGAAAAACCATTAGTGGCACCTTTCCCTTCGCCTCTTTAGGATAATCAAGAATATAAGAAATCTTTTTAACTTCTTTTATTTCTTTGCTGAATTCAGCTTTAATTTCTTGGGCAAAAGAAAGAGAAAACCCAAAGAAAACAAGAGGAAGATATTTTAATCTAAAGTTCATTGTTTGTATTTATAAATTGTTTAACGTTGGAAAACTCAATATGTTCAGACTTATTTTATTCCGTAAGTTGTTGATTTGAAATCTAATTTTTTTAATCCTTGTTGAATTTCAGGCGCGTTCATGAAAAGTTTCCACAGAAATCCTGTTCGGTAATTCTCGATCATGGGAGCAATAGTTCCCTGATCAATGGCCAAATACCGATTGGTGAACCAATTATCGTAATGGATAGAAGTTGCATCATAGGGACCGGCAGATCCAACAAATTCAGGTTTTTGAGTGTAGATAAATTTTAGAAAATCCATTGATTCCTTTGGGGTATAAGGAAAACTGCTTAATGCTGCGGTTGGGGTAATCACGCCGACATCTTCCGTGGGTTGATGTGCCCTGTAGCCCACGCTT